>Ga0116188_1001561_pt1 | contig 19500 bp, 15 predicted proteins | sample AD_JPNTR2_MetaG_FD_89807 | JGI IMG/M metagenome (GOLD analysis project Ga0116188, IMG submission 89807) | Active sludge microbial communities of municipal wastewater-treating anaerobic digesters from Japan - AD_JPNTR2_MetaG | ecosystem: Engineered > Bioreactor > Anaerobic > Digestate | place...
AAACAATAATGTAATGCTGCCATCGTTTGCAGAAGATTTAATTGTTCCATATTTAACACCACCTGACATTTCTCTAATTAAGGGTGCTGCTACTGAATTTCCATTATAAACTCTTAGATAATCAGTTGTTTCCTCGGTGCTGAATTTGTGAAATGTAATACAGATTTTACTGTTTGGCAGATTTGCCGGTGGATAGATTGTTAATGTGTCTTGTTGATTGTTGACATAGTCATTGTTTGGACCGCCACCATCATAAAAGTTGGCAGAACAAGTATAAACTACTCCGGAATGCATGTTGATTCCATTGCCTCCCAATGCAAAGCCTGCAAACATCACATGAATTGCAGCGATAAAAAATAGTATAAGTTTTTGTCTCATTGTTTGATTTTTTAATTGGTTATAATTTTGATTTATTTTATTGTAATTAGTTTTTCTAAACGCAGTGATAATTCCTTGGATTTTTTAATTTGATTTGTTGTAAAGTTTGATTCTTGGTTTAAAAAAGAAGCATTAGAGTCTATCTTTATTATTTCCTGTTGTATTGTTATGTAATCATTAAATTTCAGATCCCCGTTTTGCTTTTTTTTCTCCCATTTTGACAGTAGGCTTTCCATTTGGCCGATTTTGGTATCTGTATTATCAGTCATGCACGAAACAGTGAATAGTATAAGTAATTTTGGTATTATGCTAAGCCAGTTTTTCATCATAATGTAGTAGCATAATATTATTTAAAACCGGAGCTGTATAAATTACCGAGCACATCTAATTCCTGTATCGAGCCGTTTATTTTGTAATTTTTATTTAGTTGATAACGGTGATTTTTCCAGGTGTAAACAGGGAAGCTAAAGCCGGGTCCACCAATTTGTATGGGCGGCATAGACGAAGTTTTGTCGTCAATAATTTGCGGTATGCCGGGTAATGACAATACATTACTGTATTGTTCACTTTCGTTTTTCATCAGCAGACTAAAACCCTGACCGGTATTACCATACAAATATGTGCTGTAAGTAATGACAAAGATGTCTTCACTTTGATCATGATTGATATCAACCGGTACTATTTGCACCTCAACTTCCTCTCCTTCTGAATCAAACTTCTTTGTAGCAGGGCTATAGTGAAGGCCTGTCAGCTCGGCAATTTTGTTCTTTTCTTCTGATGATATTTTTGATTTTACGTTTAGGAATAACTGTTCTGCTGTACTGGAAGCTTTTACTTCGTCATCTACAGACTCAATTTTAATGCTCCCTTGCCCACAACCAGTGAATATCAGACTTGCTACAAGAAAGGTTGTTATTGCGGCAGAGAAAGGGAATTTCGATTTATTCATAGCAGGTATTTATTTGGTAACGGTGATATTATTGCGGAGTGAAAAATCATAAAGTTTTAATGACTTTTTCTGATCGCTGCTTTTGTTGTAATAAAAGGCATACTCTCCTGCAGGCACATCATTTTCAAAATAAACTTTATAAAGTCGTTCGGAAACTTTTACACTTTTATATTCAACAACACCTTTAGAGAAACCTTCCTCCTGAGAGAATGATGACCTGCGTGCAATTTGTATCTGACGGCCACTTTTGGATGTAGTGGCTCTTACCAAAACAAATTCTTTCGGGCTTGCAACACCTTCATAGGTGCTTTCTTTTACTTCATTAATATCTTTTCCATCTATAGAAAGATAGAAGTAGAAAACAGGTCTTTGGTCGGTAATGGTTGTGCTGGAATGTTCTCCAGCCAAACCCACTTTAGTACTGATGCCGGAAATTCCTCCGGAATAGTGATTGCCTAAGGATTCTCCAAAACCACCCTTCTTGGTCTGATTTGTGGTCGTGGGTTCAATCATAATATAGTCTTGTTTAGGTGTAAACTGTTCGTAATATATTCCGGGTATGGACAACTTTGTAGGTGGAGGTAAATCTTGAGGATGTTCTTTAATATTTGCAGTAGTTACATTAGAGGCTGTATTTGATGGCGGATTCATCATAACCTTTACAATTTTATCAGAAACACCTGCATTTTTCAGTGCAATCAGTGCATCAGTACTGGTGTTAAAATTATTTCTTGAAAGATTGATTTTTTTCAGAATGAGATCGGTGCTGACTTTTCCGCCATTCATTTTAATAACATCATCATTTGTAATAACAGGCATGTTACGGCAAGCCAGCATCATTTCGTTTATTACATTTTCGGGCACCTTTGTGGCTTTTAAATCAATAATGCCATCTGTTGAAAGGTCAAAAGTGTTACCTGAACTTTTTATTTTGTTGATGATAATGTTGTTGTTCATTTTGGCATTAACCAACGAAACAATACTTTGGTTGCTGAGTGTTTCCTGAGCTTTGCATTGCCATATTCCTGCAATAAGCATGACTACGGTTAATAGTTGTGAAGTTAACTTTTTCATTTGATTTTTGATTATTTAGGTCAAATGTAAAGTGAGGTAATATGGCGTACAATCTACTTCTCTTAGTTGCATTGTTTCAATGAGCCAATGTAAGTTTTGGCCGATTATCTGCATTTCTTATATTTGAAGCCCAACCTGACTAAAATGAGAGGTCTGAAATTTATTGCTTTCTTTTTCCTTTTGAATCTTTATAATGCCAATTCTGAGGTTTTGGATTCATTGCTATTGAAAGCTGACGGCTATCGGATTAGTGATACCATTAGAGCGGGAGTGCTGAATAGTCTTGCTGTTGAGCTCTCGTCATCAGATTATGAAAAAGGATTGAAGTATGCAGATAGTGCTATTGTGCTGAGTACAGCAATAAAAGCAGATAAGAAGCTTGCTACAGCCTATTTTGCCAAAGCACGAAACCTGTCAAGCGGAGGAGATGATTCTTTGGCAATCATTAATTATCAAAAAGCATATTTATTATATCTGAAAACAGGAAATTTTACGGCCTGTGCTACTTCACTTCAGAATATGGGAATATCTTACTATAATTTATCAGACTACTCTTTGGCAGCAGAGAGACACAGTGCAGCATTGGATATTTTTAAAAAGGTCAGAAATGACAGAGGTACAGCAGCTGCATTAAATAGCTTGGGTATCATAGCTATGGAAGTGGCAGACTACACCAAAGCCATGGAACTTTATTTTGAAAGTCTGAAACTGGCTAAAAAAATTGAAGACTCCACCTTGCTGGCCAATTCATATTCCAATATAGGTATTGTATATAAAAATCTTGGTGATCTAAATAAAGCACTAGTCTATCAAAACATAGCATTGCAATTAAATATAAAAAGACAAATGGCTTATGAAACTGCAAAATGCTATAATAACATTGCAATTGTTTATAGTGTGATGGAACAATCCGATAAAGCTATTGAGAGTTACAATAAGGCACTGGCGATTAATGAAAAACTCAAATATAGTTTTGGCATAGCCAGCAATTATTTAAATTTAGGAATCGAATTGCTTGCCACAAACAAAATTTTGGAGGCTTATGGTTCAATGAAAAAAGCAGAAAGTCTGTTTAAAAAAATTGGCGATCGTAACTCAGAAGCAGTAGCCATAAAAGTTCAATCGTCACTGTTAATGAATGCACCGGATAGCATATTGAGATTTTTAAAGATACCCGTTTCGCAAAGAAATACTTTGTGTTTGTCAATGCATCAAAAGGCACTTGAAGTCTTTAAGGAAACCGAAGATATTTCCAATGTTGCAGACGTAGAAAATGAAATGAGTACTCTTTATGAGAGAATGGGAGATTTGAAAAATTCATTACATTATTTTAAAGAATATTCTTTGCACAAAGACAGCATGGCTGTTGAAGACAAAAAGAGTGAAATTGAACGAAGCGAGTTAAAGTTTCAATTTGAGGCAAAGGAGCAGCAGTTAAAACTAGAGAATGCTCAAAGAAGTACAGCTTTGAAAGAAGCCGAAATGAAACGAAAATACTATATGGCGGGTAGTGTGTGCTTGCTGCTGCTTTCGGGAGGAGCTTTTGTAGCCTATAAGCAGCGTAAAGATGTGTTGGTTAAGAAGAAAGAAGTTGAGTTAAATGCAGCAGTAAAAGAATCAGAGTTTAAAGCATTGCGCTTGCAAATGAACCCTCACTTTATGTTCAATTCTTTAAATTCGATTGCAGATTTTATTGATAAAAACAAATCTCAAACAGCATCAGATTTTGCTGTAAAATTCAGCAAATTGATGAGGATGATTCTGGAATATTCAGAGCAGCAGGAGATAACCTTGAAAGAGGAGATAGATTTGCTGGAACTTTATTTAAAGCTGGAGTCAATACGACTAAGTCCCAAATTAAATTATCATATTGACATAGACAAAGAAGCCGATGCAGATAACATTTTGATACTGCCCATGCTCATACAACCGTTTGTTGAGAACAGCATCATTCACGGCATTACACCATTAAACAATTCCGGAAATATTAAGATTAGCTTTTTAATACAACAAAATGAGTTGGAGATTGTAATTGATGATGATGGAGTGGGAATGCATGCTGCAAAGACTACGAACGAAAGAAAATCGATGGCGATGAAAATTACCAGCGAAAGAATTGCTTTGTATAATGAAAAGTATCATGCCAATGCATCTCTTCAGTTGATTGCCCTGAACCCCGGAACCAGAGTTCAGCTTAGGATGCCATTAAAATACAGATATTAATTTATTTATAACGGAATGTTGAAAGTAGTAATTGTTGACGATGAGCAGCATTGTATAGACAGACTAACAATGTTGTTGGAAAAAGCTAAAGATAGAAATATAAAACTGTCAGGAACAGCTACCAGTGTTGATGAGGGGTTGAAGTGTATTGAGAAATATAATCCTGATTTGGTTTTTTTAGATGTTGAGATAGGAGGCAAAACAGGTTTTGATTTGTTGCGTTCCATCACTTCTCCAACTTTTAAAGTTATTTTTACAACAGCGCATGATCGCTATGCCATTCAGGCAATTAAATTTTGCGCACTCGATTACTTATTAAAACCAATTGATGAAGATGATTTTAATCAAGCCATTTCAAAAGTTGATGCAATAGATAATGTTCCTGATATTTCAATGCAGATAACAGAACTGCTTAAAGGAATAGAAACGAAGCCCAAGAAAATTGGATTGCCAACACTAAACGGGATTGTTTTTGTAGCTGTTTCAGATATTATCCGATGCCAGGCAGATGGCAATTATACAGAGTTCTATTTAAACAACAAGCAGAAATTGGTTGTTTCAAAAACACTAAAAGAGTTTGAGGGCTTTTTGACTCCGTATAATTTTTTCAGAGTGCACAACTCCAATTTAGTGAATCTGGAATTTGTGAAAAGTTACAATAAAGGCAAAGGAGGATTTCTTATACTGGAAGATAACAGTACAGTAGAGGTTTCTTCGCGCAGAAAAGATGAATTGCTTAAAAAGCTAAGCCTGATATAAATTTATAACCACTAAAAAGTTGTTTACAGAAAATTAATCCTGTTCATAAACACTTCTTTATAGCTCTTGCCAATTGGGATGGTTTTGTCATTGATAACAACTGCACCTTCATCCATGTGACTTATTTTATCCAAAGCAATAATGTAGGAGCGATGTACACGCATAAACTTCTCTGGTGGCAATTTGGTTTCAATATCTTTCATTGTTGCATGAATCACAAACTGATCTTCTTTAGTCTGAATAATCACATAATTGTCCATTGCTTGCAGCCAGTATATGTTTTCGAGAAATACTTTTACGAGCATTGCACCTCTTTTTACAAAGAAGGAATTTTGGATTACCTGATTTTCGAGAGGATTGGAAGGTGCTTCAACAGGCTTTTCTTCTGTAGGTTTTGTTACAGGTTGAACAACAGATTTCTCTGACTTTGAAGATCCAATGACAACGGCATAGCCGAGAAGCTGGTTTTTTTCATCACGAATAGGGGAGCATGTAAAGTCAGCTTTTATATTGCTGTAATCTCTAACAATAGTAATAGTACTTTGCTTTATACTCAATATCTCGTCCTGCTTCATGAGCTTGCCCAAATTGTCGGCATTGACAATTTCATATTCATCGCCTTCAATTTTAATAAGCTTAAACAAACTCATTCCTTGCGCACTTTCATTGCCGAATCCGGTTATGTTTTCAGCTTTTGGATTTAAAAATGTTATCCGGAATTCTGTATCAGCAACTAAAATTGCTTCTTCTACATTGGCTAAGGCATTGGCAAATCTTCTTTCGTTTTCACGAACCTGCAAGTCTTTCTGAAATTTATACAATGCCATTTCAACGGTTGTCTGTAAGTCCGATTCGTTGAATGGTTTAACCAAATAGCCATAAGGCTCAGTAATCTTTGCTCTGTCAAGTGTGTTTTTGTCAACAAACGAAGTAAGAAAAATTACAGGAATATCATACTTCTGTTTTATGTGTTCTGCAATGTGAATACCATCCTGATCGCCTTTTAGTTTTATATCAAGAAACACCAAGTCGGGCTCCAGTTCTTCAAGTCTTGCATAGGCATTCTGAGCAGATGATGCCGTGGCAGGAACATCATATCCCAGACGAATTAATGTTTGCTGTATGTCTTTTGCAACGATACTCTCGTCTTCAACAACTAAAATTCTTATTTTGTCCATATTTGAAAAATTTAATACGATGGTTTAAATTTAATAATTACTTTTAATCCGTTTCTGTTTTCTACCGTCACTTTCCCGTCTATCTGATCGCTCAGTACATTCACTAATTGAATACCTAAGGTGTCAGCAGTATCAAAATCTTTCCCTTCAGGTAATCCTTTTCCATTGTCAGCAACACTTAACAGATAATAGTCATCTTCTTTTTTAAATGTCACCCTAATTACTCCCTCTTCATCTCCAAACGCATGTTTAATAGCATTGCTAACAAGTTCATTAATTATCAATCCGCATGGTACTGCTGTATCAATGTCCAAAGATATTTTTTCTGCTTCAATCTGCAAACGTATTTTTTGAGGATTGGCATTTTGCGATTGCATAATGGTTTCACAAAGGCGTTTGATATAGTCATCAAAATCAATGCGTGATGTTCCGTCACTCTGATAGAAACGGTCGTGTATCAAAGCCATAGAACGTATTCTGTCTTGTCCTTCTTTGAGGATTTTGTGTGATGCCTTATCCTGCAAATAAGCACTTTGTAAATTGAACAGGCTTACAATAATCTGCAAATTGTTTTTTACCCTATGATGTATTTCTTTTAACAGAATATTTTTTTCGTCTAACGATTCACGAATTTGCTGCTCCATCTTTTTGTGCAAGGTGATGTCTGTGTCTATGACCACAATATTGCTCAATTCATCTTTGTCGTTAAATACCGGTGTCAGCGTACTGGAAGTCCAGAGTTGTTGTCCATTACGATGCGTAATCTTGGTTTCGTAAATAACAGATTTATGTTCTTCCAGGCAGTCTTTAATGATTGTTTTTATATTGTCATTATATGAAAGTTGTGTTAGCTTGCTGCCTTGCTTGCGTATTATTTCATCCATAGTATAGCCATGCATACGGGTATAACCTTCATTCACAAATTCTAGATTAAGGTTATGGTCAAAAATCATAACAGCATTGTCTGTTTCACTTGCAACTATTGAAAGTTTTGCAAGTTGCATATTGTTTTCTCTAAGCTGATGGGTACGCTCATTGATTTTTTGCCTCAATAGAAGTTGTGCATTACGTAAACTACGAGTTCTTAACTTCAGAATTACTAAGATGAGAATTATCAATGCAACAAAGTAGATGAAATAAAAAAAGTTAGTACGCCAAACAGGTGATTTAACTTTAAAATCATAGGTCAAAGATGGACTCCAGTCATGGCCGTTTGCTGTTGCCTGCACCTGAAATGTGTAATTGCCCGGTGGCAGGTTAGAATAGTTTGCAATATTTAAGTTGGTGGCAGGTACCCAATAGTCATCAAAGCCGTCAAGTTTCCATCTGTATTGTAATGCATCCGGTGATGCAAAATAAATTCCTGTGAAATGAAAATTAAGATTGTTATAGCCATAAGGGAAAACCGGATTTACAGGTAAACCGGAAATGCTGTCAATGGCAAAGCCTTGTTCTGACCAGTTTACTTCGCGCATATAAGCTTTAATGGATTGCAGCAATACTACGGGAGCAGTACTTTTACTATACCCTGAGTTTGGATTGTATCGAACAGCACCGTTAACAGTAGCAAACCAAAGAAAGCCATCTTTATCGTAGGTGGCTGCATTGGTTTCAACACCATAAAACCCATTGCTTTTATCAAAATGGATGATGTTTGTGAAATCTCTTTTCAGATAAGTGTTCCAGTCAATTCTGTCAATGCCTAATGGTGTGCCCATCCACAGATAATTATTATCGCTTGCAACAGTTAAAATTCTGTTATTGAACAAACCGTTACCAACATCAAGATGTCTGAGGGCAGTTGTACCCTTCTTTTTTGAAAAAATATAAACACCAAAATCAAAAGTTGAAAAGATAATATTCTCTTCTGAATCCTGTGTGATAGAAGTGATTGGTGTTTTATTGAGATTCAATTTGTCGTTGAGTGAAACTGCTGTTTCATTATGCATAAAATATATACCTTGCAGTGTGCCAACCCAAACTAAACCTTGTCTGTCCTGAAATAAATAACGAATGTTATCATTTTGCAAACCGTTGAGTTTATTTAAAACTCTCAAGCTGTTGTTCTTATAAATATAAATGCCACGGTCGGTGCCAAACCATATACTTCCGTTGCGATGTGTCATAACAGCATAAATAATTTTGTTGTTAAGCAAATCGAATGGAAAGGAAATTTTAGATAAGTCAGCAGATACCAAAGCAGGACCGTTAGAAGTTCCAAACCAAAAATTTTGTTCTGCATCCTGAGCAATGCTCCAGATGGTAGCATGAGTAAGAGTGCTTTCAAAAGGAGGTGTATATACCGTATTGCCATGAATGTAATTCAATCCGCCATTTACAATTCCAAACCAAATTCTGTTTAATTGATCTGTATATGCAGTAAGTAGTCTGTTGTCATTAAATCCGTTTTCTGTTGTATAGGTGATGAAGCGTCCACCTGAATAGCGGCATAGTCCACGAGGTGTTCCAATCCAAATGTTGCCTTCATTATCTTCTTTCATGCACAAAATGTTGTTGTCTGTAAGACCTTCATCTTTTGTCAGTGTAAAAAAACGACCATGGTCTATAAGACACATTCCATTACCATAGGTGCTAAACCATTTATTCTTTTTATAATCTTCAAGGATGGCAGTAACTTTTTTAACGGAAACACCTTTGCTGATATCAAATGAGCTGAACTTTCCATTTTGAAAAACGCTGATACCATCATTGGTTCCTGCCCAAATACTACCATCATCCAATTCAGAAATTTGATAAATAATATTTCCTGTAAGTCCTTCGTTAATGGTAAAGTTTGTAAATTGTTTACCATCGTACTTCGACAAGCCGTTGGTAGTTCCTATCCAAATATTACCTTTACTGTCAGCAAGCAGGCAAGTAACTTCATTACTCACCAAGCCTTTCAAAATAGTGTAACTTAAAAATCGGGATCCGTCAAAACTGTTCAATCCCTCTGACGTGCCAATCCAATAACGACCCGTTTTATCTTGTGTAATAGCTGTTGTGTTATTGCTGAGTAGTCCATTGTCTATGGTATAGAATTTTTTTCTGATACCATTAAAGACACCAATGCCGCCACGTGTAATTGCCATCCACAGATTTCCTTTACTGTCTTCGTAAAATGCTTTTACAGGATTGAATGATGCCGGATTGTCTTGTTCAAAGCGATAAAAATTTGTGCCATCAAACCAACAGGCACCGTTCATGGTTCCTATCCATAGCTTACCTGTTTTATCCTGATGAACGGCATTGACCTGATTGCTGGGCATTCCATTGACAATGGTGTAAGTGGTGAAGTTATAATGCTGACCATGCACCATTGAACTGAAAAGCATCAACAGTACAATTATGAATAAAGGTATTTGAATAATACTTTTATTTTTTTTTGTCAGACCTATTTTAACACTCACTTGAATTTATAATTTTTAGCCTACTGTTTGGAATAATATAGATTTAATTCAAAAGATAATCTTCAGGCTTCAGCCAATCAAAACCGTTTTCTGCTATATGTTTCATTCTGTTAAAGTAATTTAACTGTGCATGATTGAGTTTTGTTACATCCCATGCTTTAAATAGATAGGCATAGACAAAAATTCCTCTTAAGTGCAGTAATTCCGGCATCAATTTAAGTTGTTCGGGGTTAAAACGATTGTGTTTTTGATAGCCTTTCATGAAACTATCCATAAAATAACGAGCCCAGCCTCTGCGGTTAAAATCATTTACACCATTGTAGTTCATTGCAAAAAACAAGGGACAGGCTATATCGTTTACAAACCAGGTGTAGCAAGCATCTTCACAGTCAAATAGTGTCAGTCGCCCCTTGTCTTCCATAAAATTTCCTCTGTGAATATCGTTATGCACCACGCCAAATGAATCTGATGTGGAAGGCAATTGTTTAACTACAGAAAGTAATTGCTTCCAATATTCCCGTACTTTTAAATCTGATTCAGGCAAATAGGTTTCTGCCATCTGATTTGATTTTTCAGGCCAGATAGTTCTTTTTTTTATTGTTTCAGGAGGCGAATATGTTTTTGAACACTTATGTATCATCCCGGTAATTCTTCCCATTTGTCCAATGGTGTTGCTGTTCCAGTTTTTTTCACCTAATTCAACACCCGGTGCTGCGGTAAAATTCACTACACTGAAATAAGAATCGCCTGAAGTTACTTTTTCGCAGAGATTATTATTTGCCGAAGGCAATGGGTTTGATACAGGAATTTTATTTTCATGTAAAAAGTTTATCCAGTAAATCTCTGAGTTTACGGTATCAAAACACTGATGTGAAGAATGTGTAAGTCGGAGAATAAATTCTTTATCGCCTTCACGGAAACGATAAATGATGTTTACATTATCACGAAGTAATGTGAGGTCAGAAAACTTAATGTTATAAAGCCTGGCAGCTTCAGAAACAACCTCTTTTGAGAATGCTGCACGTACAAATTCGTTCATTTATTAATGGTTGACAATGGTGTTGTAGAGTTGTTGAAGTTGTAGTGCGCAGGGTTTAATATCAAAATTTTCAATTACATGTTGTCTTGCAGCGGTTGCAAATTGCTGATATGTGTTGTTGTTCATATTGTAAAAAGTGCGGATAGAACCGGATAAAGCATCAGCATCTTTTTCAGGAGTAAGAAGTCCTGTTTTGCCATGTATAACCTCTTCGGGAATGTCGCAGTGTGTGGTTGAAATAACAGGCATGCCGGTACACTGTGCATCGAGCAAAACAATAGGTGCGCCACCTTCGCAGTCACGCGTATCAGAATAGCAACTTGGATGAATAAATACATGATACTTTCCGAAGAATTCGTAAAGCTTCGTAAATTCAATAAAGCCAATAAAGCGTACTTTATGCTCAATGTTATGTTGTTTTACCAACGCTTCAAGATTGCCTTTAATATTCTCCAATTCATTGCCAACAAAGGTCAGCGTCATATTCGGGCAGTCGTTTAATGCCTGAATAAAAGCCTGAAGCGAATAAATATGTCCTTTTTTCTGACTGTAGTTTGACAGTTGCAGCAGATGCAGTTCACCTTCATTCTTGGTTCTTGCTACCGCAGGAATTTTAGAGGTCTCCACACCAAGGTGCACAATATGAACTTTTGCAGGGTCGCAGCCCTGATTAATTAAGATAGAAGCACCAAAAGCACCTTCGCAAACAAAGCCATCAGCCTGTTCATACAAAGACTGATAGCGCTTTTTCCATTCCTGAAAACGGAACGGTAAGCTTTCATAATCAAAGCCGTAAAAAGAGACAAAATAGGGAAGACCCGTAATTTTTTTAAGTTCAAGGTATTGCCATCCCATATTGGCAAAGTGTGTGTGAATGATTTCAATGCCATTTTCTCTCGCCCATTTGCCGATATAGTCAAAATAGTATTTGTTTTTTCGGAGAATGGAAATACGATTGATGATTTTCGAGAAAATATTTTTGGCTTGATCGCGCCCTTCAAGCAATTCCGGACTAACATACTCGGGCATGGGCAATAAGTTTATTTTCTGTGTAACGAATTGCTCATTGTAATAGCGATAGGCTGCAACATTCACCTCTGTATCAGGAAGATTATTCAGCATCCTGAACACCCAGTTCTGTGCATTAGGCAAATAACTTTCAAAAAGTTGCAGTGTTTTTACTGCCATGAAATATCAAGTTTTTATTTTACGCTAAATACGACATTTCCATTTGTAATTTACATGGTTTTCATAAATCTTTATTAAAAACTTACTGTTGAAACCGGAATGGAAAAGTAAATGATTAAATTTGCTAAGAATTTAGAATCATTATGAGCAATTTTGTTGTTTCAGCACGCAAATACAGACCTTCATCCTTCGACACTGTAGTAGGGCAAGGGCATATTACCATAACCCTAAAGAATGCAATAAAAAGTAATCATCTTGCTCAGGCATTTTTGTTTTGTGGGCCAAGAGGAGTAGGTAAAACAACTTGTGCGAGAATCCTTGCAAAGACCATTAATTGCAGCAACATCACTGCTGACACAGAAGCATGTAATAATTGTGAATCATGTGTTTCGTTTAATAACGGACAGTCGCTCAACATTTTTGAATTAGATGCAGCCAGTAATAACTCAGTAGAGGATATCCGCAGTTTAGTAGATCAGGTACGTTTTGCACCTGCAAGCGGGCATTATAAAATTTATATTATTGATGAGGTTCACATGCTTTCCTCTGGTGCATTTAATGCTTTCCTGAAAACATTGGAAGAGCCGCCACCTTATGCTATTTTTATTTTAGCAACAACAGAGAAACATAAAATTATTCCAACTATTTTATCACGTTGTCAGATTTTTGATTTCAACCGTATAAAGGTTGAAGATATTTCAAAACACCTGCAGCAAATTGCTAAGAAAGAAAATATTGAAGCCGACTCCGAAGCTTTGCACATTATTGCACAGAAAGCCGAAGGTGCATTGCGTGATGCATTGTCTATTTTCGATCAGATGGTTACTTTTTCGGGCAATAAGGTAACCTATAAAGATGTCATCAATAACCTTAACGTTCTCGATTATGAATATTATTTCCGCATAACCGATCAGATTTTACCGGGAAATATTTCATCTGTATTGTTAACTTTTAATGAGTTGTTGAACGAAGGTTTTGACGGTCATCATTTTATTGCCGGGCTGTCAGGGCATTTTCGTGATTTGATGGTTGCCAAGGATGAAATTACATTGCAGTTGTTAGAAGTAACAGAAGCAGTTCGCGAAAAATATAAAGTTCAAAGCAAGGCTGTTGAGTTATCTGTCTTACTAAAACTGATAGATATTTGTAATTCATGTGATTTATCATACAAGAGTGTCCGCAATCAGAGGCTGCATGTAGAAATTGCACTGATGAAAATGTGTGCCTTGTCAGGAAAACTTACGGTGAATGAAAATGCAATGGCAGCAAAACCTGTAGTAGTAGAAAAAGTTGCTGTTGAGAAAACTACTGTTGCAACACCTGTAGCACAGATGTCAAAAAATGTATCTGCTATAGCTTCGGCCAGTCAGGAGAGTGCAAAACCGGAAATAGCAAAGGCAACTACAGCAACAAAAGCTGAAGAGCCTCTTGCCACAATTTCTTTATCAGGACTTAATGCTAAACAAGCAGCACCTGATAAAACAGAATCTACAGATGTAAAATCTGAAAAAAAAAATGACAGGCCAGTAGTAATTGAAGAGCTTAATAGGATATGGACTTTGTATGCAGCATTGCAGGACAACAATGGCCATACCAACCTTTCAAAGGCATTGCTTAGAACAGAGCCTGTAGTGATTAATGGTACAGAAATACATGTTACTGTTGACAACCAAGTACTCCGTGACAATTTGTTGTCGTTGAAAAGTGAATTTCTTGAATATTTCAAAAGAGAATTGCAGAACGATTTTCTGACTTTGGAAGTTCGTGTTGAAGTATCAGAGAAAGTGCTTGATAAACCCTATACTGCAAGAGAAAAATTTAAGAAAATGGCAGAGAAAAATCCGGAACTTGAAAATTTCAGAAAGCAATTTGACCTTAATTTTGATTAGTCAACAATAAATTTCAGTGTTCTTTTATAGAGGTAAATAATGATAATAGATCCCACGCAAGTTAAAACAGGTGAGTTTCATGCAATGATGCTTAGTGCTGTTGCACCACGCCCCATTGCCTTTGCCAGTACGGTTGATAAAAATGGTAAACCAAACCTGAGTCCTTTTAGTTTTTATAATGCCTTTGGCAGCAAGCCGCCAATCCTTGTTTTCAGCCCTGCGCGCAGAGTGCGAGACAATACGACAAAACACACCTTGCAGAATGTTTTTGAAACACGTGAAGTAGTTATTGGTGCTGTAAATTATAATTTAGTACATCAGGCATCATTAGCAAGCTGCGAATATCCTGAAGATGTGAATGAATTTGAAAAAGCAGGATTCACTGCTGTTAAAGCAGAGAAGGTAAAACCTTTTCTGATAAAAGAATCGCCAGTAAATTTTGAATGTAAAGTTTTAGATGTTATTGAAACCGGAAAGTTAGGAGGAGCAGCTAACTTAATAATTTGCGAAATATTACTGATGCATGTTCATGACGACATATTGAATGAAAGCGGAAAGATTGACCCGAATAAGATAGACCTGGTAGCACGTATGGGAGGTGATTATTATTGCAGGGCATCCGGTAGCGCAGTATTTGCAGTCCCAAAACCAAATCATAAATTGGGTTTAGGTTTCGATAAGATACCTGATGCAATAAGATTAAGCGAAGTGCTAACGGGCAACGACTTGGCGCAGTTAGCAAATGAGGAAGCAATACCCGGAGCAGAAGAGATACGTCAGTTCAATATATCTGATGGTATGAAAAAGTTCAATGAGGCAATTGCTGCTGACCCTTCAAATGCAAAGCTTGCCAAACACCTTGCAGCACGCAAATTGATACATGCCGGAAAAATTAAAGAAGCCTGGATGTTGTTATTGGCATGATAAAACAAGACAAGTAAGTTGTTAAGTCCGGTATTATTGTGTATTAATGTAAGATAGTGTTCAATAAAAAAAGATCCCAAAACATTTGTTTTTAAAATTTAAACACTTACTTTTACACTACTAAATAACCATGCCATGTTAGAAAATAAACTTTGTTTGCCTTTATCGGGGAGTTGGCTGCGCTTTTCTTAGTTCGCAGCCGCCTTCGCAATACCACATCGTTGCCGTTTTGCAAATTTGAATTAGAAGTAAACGGCACCATAACCACCAAACAACTCATCATAGCAAACGAAAACCAAAAACAAGATTTAATAGCCATTCTCAACGAACTGAAAAACGAAATAGGCCAACTGAAAGAACAAATTAATCAATTGACAAAAAATTAAAGGTGATGAAAAAACTTATACTACTTATTTTAACTTTTGCTTACAACCTTTGCAATGCACAAATTAATTTAGTACCCAACCCCTCCTTTGAGGATACTGTTGCTTGTCCAACTAACGTAATGATGATTGATAGTACTGTAGGATGGAGCAGTTACCGATTATCCCCTGATTATTTTAATTCATGTAATCAAAACGGACATGCGGGTGTACCAGCTAATGATTGGGGATATCAATATGCTAAAACAGGTGATGCTTATGCAGGAATTGTAACTTATGCAAAATTTGCAACTGATTTTAGAGAAATGATAGGTATTCAGCTATTGCAAGCTCTTACAGTTGGACAAAAATATTATTTATCATTTTATGTTAATAACTCTCGGGATAGCTCAAGTCATTATAATGCAGCCTCTAACAAAATGGGAGCTAAATTTTTAACCACAGCGTATTCCCAAGCAAGCCCTATTCCGATAGACAATTTCGCTCATATTTATTCTGATTCAATAATTACTGATTCCATAAATTGGATAAAAATTTCAGGCTCTTTTATAGCTAATTTAGCCTACCAGTATTTAGCAATAGGTAATTTTTTTTCCGATTCAACTTGTACACACATCTTATTAGACAGCCTCGCTTCAATGGCTTATTATTACATTGATGATGTCAAGCTTTCCACCGATTCCGACTTTGTTAATTCAATTCATGCAATTGATAATATTGATTTAGTTCAAATTTTTCCGAATCCTGCAAGGGATTGGATAGTAGTGGAAGGAAGAAATATTACATCAATTGAGGTATTTGATTTATGCGGAAAATTAATAATTCCTAAAATAACAGTTTCTTCTTTCAAAACACAAGTAGATATTTCTACTTTAAGCTATGGAGTTTATATTGTTAAAACAAATACCTCAATTGATACATACAGAAACAAATTTATTCACTTTTAAAATCAAAATATTATGAAATATACATTCACATATTTATTTGCATTGAGCATATTGCTCTGCAATTTAAGATTTGCTTATAGTCAGGCAACATCTGGAAATAATGCTAATGCTCCTGTTGGAGCAAATGATTATATTGGCTGGACAAGCGGCACTAACACACCTCTTGTAATAAAAAATGAAGATGCACAACCCATCCATTTTTACACCAATGCAGGGGCGGGTACTTTTAATAATATGCGAATGATCATACTTGGCAACGGCAGAGTAGGAATAGGAATCAATAATCCGTTGTGGCAATTAGATGTAGCCGATGAGATTAACATATCTCAGCCACGTAACTATTTTATGATAGGAGGCGAAACAGTGCTTCACAATGCCGGAACAGAAAATATTTTTACCGGTGTAAATTGTGGAAAAGATATTTTGGCAGGAAATGTTTCGGGAAACATGAATACTTTCAATGGATTTTCTGCCGGTGAATCTGCTTCCGGAAATGATAATGTGTTTATTGGGCATAACACAGGACGATATAGTAACGGACAATCCAATATATTTATTGGTACTGCTGCCGGCATTGACAATCTTGGTGATTACAATTCAATAGTTGGTTTTACAGCTGGAATGTATTTAACCACAGGAAATGAAAATACCTTTATGGGATTACGCGCAGGCGAATGTAATACATCGGGCAGCAACAATACCTTTATGGGTGCACTTAGCGGAAGTTCAAATGCAGGTGGCAGCAATAATACTTTTATAGGCGCACAGGCAGGAAGCAGAGCAGAACAAGTGAATAATGCCATAGCCATTGGCTACAAAGCCGAAGTAAGATGTAATGACTGTACAGTACTTGGTGGAAAGTTTGTAGGTATAAACACCACCACACCCCAAACCACCCTTGAAGTAAACGGCACTATAACCACCAAACAACTCATCATAGCCAACGAAAATCAAAAACAAGATGTAACAGCCATGCTCAACGAGCTGAAAAATGAAATAGCCCAACTGAAAGAACAAATTAATCAATTAACAAAAAATTAAAGGTGATGAAAAAACTTATACTATTAATTTTAACTTTCGCTTGCACGTTTTGTAATGCACAAATTAATTTAGTACCTAACCCCTCCTTTGAAGATACCATAGAGTGCCCCCATTTTTCCAATCAAGTGGATAAGGCTATGGGGTGGTGGCCAAGTAATACCTCACCAGATTATTTTCATGCATGTAATTGGTTAAACGGAGCAACAGCCGTCCCTCAAAATTTTTGCGGATTCCAATATGCTTATCATGGTTCTGCGTATGTTGGTTTAATTGCTTATTATAGGCCTGTAAATAATATAAGAGAAACGATTTCTTGTCAGCTAATCAGTCCGTTACAAGTTGGCATGGCATATGAATTCTCATTTTATGTGTCATTATCAGGATCAGGAGGCAGAAATATACCATGTAATAAAATTGGAATGCTATTCAGTACTGTTAGTTATGATACTAATCACCCCACACCAATTGCTAATTATGCACAGTTTTACAGCGATTCAATAATTTCCGATACACTAAATTGGGTGAAAATTGAAGGCGGCTTTGTTGCAGATTCCAATTATACATATTTATCCATTGGGAATTTTTTTGATGATGCTCATACTGATACAACATATATCGTACCTAGCTCTGTGGCTTACTATTACATTGACGGTATTACTGTGAAGCAGAATATTTCGAATGTGGTAATTGAGCCATTACAGAACAATGAAATTAAAGTTTATCCAAATCCATTTATAGAAGAAGTGAATATTCAATTTGATAGAGCTAAAACAAATTCAATTGCAATTTATGATTTAAAAGGGAAACAACTAGTTGATGTTGTGTATCCAATCAATTCTCAAAATTCAATAGCCACCATTGACCTAAGTTATTTACAGGTTGGTGTTTACTTGTTAAAATTAATTCGAAAAGATAATAGTTCAAAATTTTATAAACTTATAAAAATTATATAATATGAGAAATATAACATTTATAATAAATTTATTAGCTATAGTTATTTGTTCCAAATCTTTTGGACAAGCTACTGTGACTCCAAATAATTGGATTGCACAGACTGATTATTTAGGTTGGGATATTACACCCAATGGTCCCGATTTAAACATCAAACACGAACTAGACCAACCCATCCATTTTTACACCAATGCAGGGGCGGGTACTTTTAACAACAGAAAAATGAGCATCATGAGGCGCACTATTAATGGCATTGAGCGTGCAGGCGTAGCCATACATGAGCGTGGTACAAATCCCATAACCCTTCCTCGCAGCATACTGCATCTGGGCAATAATTATTTTACCTCAGGGGTAGCCGGCTGGCGCACCTGGATGGATATTGGCACATTCACCGGGCTGCAAACAGACTTTGCTTTTTTCGGAATCATTCCCTTAGATGGAGATACTACCGATAATCAACAAGATCATAATGATGCCGCAGTAGTGTGGGGCGATAATATTAACCCTGCTGCTGAAGGTGCAGATAATCTACGTTTTATTTTTTCAGGCCCCATGAATCAAACAGCCAATGACCAGTCAACACAATATTCAGCTTTGGAGGTGGGGCGGTTTGCACCAGAGGGAAGGTTAGGCATTGGCAATTTTACAGGTAATGCCTTTGGCGGTGGTTCAGGTATTCAGCCTATGAGAAGACTTGAAATTTATGATGAAAGTCTTAATGAAATGTTTCATCCCGCCCCGCAGCTTCGCCTAACTTTTACCCCTGATGGCAATGTAAATGCAGGCGTGAATACCGATTTTCAGTGCACCCACAGAGGTAATCTTATTATCAATACCCGATCCGATGGAGCGGTACGTTACACAGGTATAGGCAATTTTAATGTTTTGAATGTAGAGCCATCACGCAGGCTCGAAGTACTAGATATGGGTGAGCAGGAACCTCAATTGCGCCTCACCTACACCCCCGATGCCAATGTCAACAACGGCATCTGGACCGATTTTCAAACTACCGCTACTGGGGATTTGTTTATTCATCCTTGGAGAAATGGCAACAATCAATTTGTGGGTATAAATACAAGTAATCCGACCAATACACTGGAAATAAATTCAAACACACCTTATGTGGCAGGCGCTACAGGAAATAGCGGCTTACGTTTTACCAATTTG
>Ga0116188_1001564_pt1 | contig 19476 bp, 13 predicted proteins | sample AD_JPNTR2_MetaG_FD_89807 | JGI IMG/M metagenome (GOLD analysis project Ga0116188, IMG submission 89807) | Active sludge microbial communities of municipal wastewater-treating anaerobic digesters from Japan - AD_JPNTR2_MetaG | ecosystem: Engineered > Bioreactor > Anaerobic > Digestate | place...
AAACGCCGCGCTCAAGGCCCGGCTCGAAAGACTCGAACAACTCCTCAGCCAGCAGCTCAACCAGAACGAGAAATGAAAAGTCCGAAATCCGAAATCCGAGGCCCGAAACCCGAACTCAGCCTGCGCACGGCGCCGAGCGTCTTGGAGTGCGGCAGCCCTCTGCCGCTTTCCCCCACGCCCGACCAACGCGCCAGAAGACTGGCGCACTCCAAGACCTGGCGGACTTTCCACGCGCTGGGCCTGCTGCTTTCATCCTTCATCGTTCCTCCTTCATCCTTTGCCCAGTCCTACAGCATCCCCTGGCACACCCTTGACGGCGGCGGCGGCACCAGCACCGGCGGCGTCTATTCCGTCTCCGGCACCATTGGCCAGCCCGACGCCGGCGGGCCGATGACCGGCGGTCCGTTCTCCCTCACCGGCGGCTTCTGGGCGCTGCCCGCCGCCGTCCAAGCCCCCGGCGCGCCCACCCTCACCATCACGCCGGCCAGCCCGGGCTGGGCCACCGTCTCCTGGTCGCCCGCCACCGGCACGAATTGGGTCCTTCAACAAGCCCTGGCCGTGACCGGTCCCTGGACCAATTCCCCCACTGTCTGGACCAACCCCGTCACCGTCCCGGCCACGCTGCCGGCGCGGTTCTACCGCCTGTTCAAACCCTGATGCCATCCGACATTGAAAACCCGAATCCTCCATGAAAGCTAGACACACCCTTCATGTCGCCAGCCTCGCGCTGGCTTTGTCCTTCATCTTTCATCCTTCAGCCTTCGCCCAAACCACCGCCTTCACCTATCAAGGGCGGCTGGACACCAGCGGGGCGCCCGCCAGCGGCAGTTACGATCTGCGCTTTGCGATTTACGATGCCGCCAGCGGCGGCACGGCAGTCGCCGGGCCGCTGACCAACAGCCCGGTCGGTGTAAGCAATGGTTTCTTCACCGTCACGCTTGACTTTGGCGCGGGGGTGTTCACCGGCGCGGACCGCTGGCTGGAAATCGGCGTGCGGACCAACGGCGGCGGGGCGTTCAGCACGCTGGCCCCCCGCCAGCCGCTCACGCCGGCGCCTTATGCGATCTTTGCCGGCGGGGCGGATGCCGCGGGTCTCACCGGCACACTCCCGGCGGGGGCGTTGAGCGGCGGCTACTTCAACCCGGTGCAGTTCACCGATCCGGGCAACCTGTTTGTCGGAATATTCGTGGGGGATGGCTCCGGCCTGATCGGTGTGAACGCCGTCCAGCTCGGCGGCAAACTCCCGTCGGATTTCTGGCAGCTTTCCGGCAACTCGGGCACCACCAGCGCGGACTTTGTCGGCACCACGGACAACCAAGCCCTTGAACTGCGGGTCAACAGCACCCGCGCCCTCCGGCTCGAGCCGCGGCCCGGCACCCCCAATCTCCTCGGCGGCAGCGGGGTCAACACGACCGCCCCCGGCGTTTCAGGTGTGGCGATTGGGGGCGGCGGCCGTGCCGGCTTGCCCAACCTGGCGCTGGGCGACTTCAGCGTGATTGGCGGCGGGGCGGGCAACACCGCGGCTCTCGAAGCCGTGGTGAGCGGGGGGATCAGCAACTCGGCGACGGGCCCGCGGGCCTTCGTGGGGGGCGGCGTGTCGAATGCGGCGACCAACGGCCTGGCCGTCGTCGCCGGCGGGGGGCTGAACCTGGCTGGCGGCATGGCCTCGGTGGTTGCGGGTGGCGGCGGCAAGGACCCCAATTTTGGCACGGACGTGCCGAATCACGCCTTGGGCTCCTGGAGCGCCGTGGGCGGCGGCCGGGAAAACGTCGCCGCCGGTGAATCCGCCACGGTCAGCGGCGGAGAGCGCAACGAAGCACGGGGCCGGCAGGCCACCGCCAGCGGAGGCGTCGGCAACCAATCGCTGGGCGAATTCTCGACCGTGGGAGGAGGCGCATTCAATACCGCGGACTTCCCCGCCTCGACCGTCAGCGGCGGCCAGGAGAACGCCGCCCTCAACCAACACGCCACCGTCGGCGGCGGAGTGGGAAATTACGCTTTAGGCGACAAGGCCACCATTGGCGGGGGCGCCAACAACTTGAGCACCGGCCCTTTCGCCACCGTGCCCGGCGGCCGGCAGGCCAACCCCACCCAGCACGGTCAACTCGCGCACGCGGGCGGCATGTTCATGAACCCCGGCGATGCCCAGCACTCGGTCTTTGTCCTCCGCGCCCGGACCGACGTGGCCGTGCCCAAAGCCTCGCTGACCCTCGACGGGGCCGGCACGCCGCTCAAAATCGAGCCCAATCGTTCTCTCACGTTCGACATCCTCCTCGTGGCCCGGGCCGAACCGCCTCTCACCGATTCGGCCGGCTATCGTTTCCAGGGCGTGGTCAAGAACGCCGGGGGGATTGCCGTGTTTGTGGGTCCCCCCCTGGCCACCACCCTCGGCACCGATGTCGCCCTCTGGTCCGCCACCCTGCAAGTGGCCGGCGACGCCTTGGTGCTCAACGTGGATGGCGGCGCCCTCGCCGGCTATCCCGGCGCGGTGCGCTGGGTCGCCCGCGTGGACGCGGCGGATGTTTCCTGGTAGGCCTGCCCCGCGCAAAATCCTCCTTCATTTTCCTGAACCCGCCCCAAACCAAAATCAAACACAAACAAACCTGAATCATATATGAAAACCAACCCCACCCTCCACGTCGCCTGTCTCGCGCTGGCCTCCTCCTTCCTCCTTCATCCCTCAGCCTTCGCCCAAGGCACCGCCTTCACCTACCAGGGCCGGCTGGACGAAAGCGGCCAGCCGGCAACGGGCCTCTACGACTTCCGCGCCCAGGTTTACAACCGCGCCACGGCCGGCGAGCCGGGGGATGCGCTCGTCTCCTCGACGCTCACCTTCACCGCCGTGCCGGTGTCCAACGGCCTGTTCACCCTGACGCTGGACTTCGGCGCGACGCCCTTCAACGGCGAAGCGCGGTGGCTGTGGCTCGCGGTGCGCACGAACAACGACCTGAGTTACACCGTGCTCACGCCGCGCCAGCCCATCACACCCACACCCTACGCCCTGTTGTCCGGCCGGCTCTCGGGCCAGGTGTCCGCCACGCAAGTGACCGGCACGGTGTCGGTGGCCACGCTGCCCACCGGCGGCAACTGGGCGTTGACCTCCACGCTCACGCTGGACACGCCCACGCTGGCGGTGGACCCGGTCAATAACCGCGTCGGCATCGGCACCGCCAGTCCGGCCTGGCCGCTCCACCAGGTCGCCAACCAGGGCGTGGTCCGCGTGGATTCCACCGCGAACGCTTTCGGGTCGGTCCTCGAGCTGCGCAACAACACCGCGTCGCCCACCTACCTGGGCGCCATCAATTTTAACGATGCCGCCGCGGCCTACCCCGGCCAGATCGGCTATCGGGCTGACGACTCCCTGACCTTCCGCACGGCGGGCGCGGACCGCATGCGCCTGGACAACGCCGGCCGGCTCGACGTGACCGCCCCCAGCTCATCCGTGTCGCTCAACGTCGTGGATTCCATCCCGCCCTTCTCCTTCTTCCGCGGCCTCAAGGCCACCAGCGACTCGCTCTTCGGCACGGCCATCCTCGGGATCAGCAGTGACGGCACGGCCATCTCCGGCGCCAGCGCCAACGGCCTGGCCGGGAACTTTTCCGGCGCCGTCCAAATCAATTATGCGTCGCCCTTCGACAAGCCGCACCTGCTGTTGAAAGACCCGGCGGACGCCGGATTCGCGCGGTTGCGGATGCAGACCGGTTCCCGGCCGTTCTGGGACCTCGCGATGGGCGGAGACAACTCGGTGCGCTTTTTCGCCGACGGCAACGGCGACGTCATGGTGCTCAACACCAACGGCCAGCTCTATGTCAACGTGCTAACCATCCGCGGCGGCGCGGACATTGCGGAGCCGTTCCAAATGTCGCAGCCGGACCTGCCCAAAGGCGCCGTGGTGGTCATTGACGAGGAACACCCGGGCCATTTGAAGCTAAGCTCCGAGCCCTACGACCGCCGCGTGGCGGGGATTATCAGCGGCGCGGGCGGCGTCAACCCCGGCCTCAGCCTCAGCCAGACCGGCGTGGTCGAAGGGGACCAACCCGTCGCGCTGACCGGCCGCGTTTATGTTCAGGCCGACACGTCCAATGGCCCCATCAAGCCCGGCGACCTCCTCACCACCTCCACCTCGCCCGGTCATGCCATGAAGGTGACCGACCACCACCGCGCCCAGGGCGCCACCCTCGGCAAGGCCATGACCCGGCTGGATGAGGGCGAGGGACTGGTGTTGGTGCTGGTGGCTCTGCAATGACCAGGGAGGGCCGACCATGAACACACGATTCTTCCTGATCGCCCTGGGTGTCGGGGGCTTGGCGGCCGCGTTGACCGCCCAAGCCCAGACGATTGACTTGCGGCTCTCCGTCAAGATTATCGTCCACCCCACCACCGGCGCCCGGCCCGCGGGGGTCACGCCGCAACTGTTCACCAACGCCGTTCAGGCCGCCAACAAATGGATGGCGGGTTATTGGCGCGGCCACCGCTACCGCCTCACCGAGGTGGTGGACATCGGCGGCCCGGCGCAAGGCGGGACCAACGGACCCAGCAAATGGTTCGGGCGCGACCCGCGCAACACCGCCGATGGCACCTGGCAATCGTTTCAAGCCGACGTGCAAGGCAGCGGACTTTACTTGCTGCGGACCGATGCGCTGAACTACTACGTCACCAGTCCCACGAACTGGAACACGGGCGGCGCCGCCCCCTTTCCCTGGGAAGCGCCGGCCTGGATTGCCGCCTGGGGCATTGTCAACGACGGGCCCTTCTGGGTGGTTCACGAGTGCGGCCACTTTTACGGCCTGGTCCACACGCACGGCGGGTGCGGCTGCCCCTCAACCAGCGGCTGCACCTTCCTGAACGGCTACTGGGTGGGCGACGACGGGTTGACTGACACGTTGAAGGAAGCGGCCGGCGACTTCTGCTTCACCAACATCAACCAGCTCACGCTGGCCAATTTCAACAAGTGGTTCACCAACTGCTCCCCCGCCGAGCAGACCCTGGCGATCAACACCTTTTCCAACGTCATGTCCTACCATGATCCCCCGAACAAGGACTTGTGGATGAATCGGCTCACCGAACAACAGGCCGACCTGTTCACCACCTACGCCAACAACGACCGCGCCTACACCGCCAGCGGCCGCACCCGCTTCGTCAGCACCACCGGCTCCGACCTCAACTCCGGACTCAACAGCGCCGCTCCCAAACGCACCGTTCTCAACGCCGTCACCGCTTCCTCGGCCGCCGGCGGGGACATTGTCCTGCTCCGTCCCGGCAACTACAATGAACAGGTCACTCTGAACAAGCCCGTGACCCTGCGCGCCCCGCGCGCCGGCTGGGCCACCCTCGGCAAACCCTGACCGAAAAGTCGGAGAGCGTCCCGCCTCCCGCGCGCCGGCGGGGGCCGGGCGCCGGGGGCACGACGGGGGTCTGCCCGCACCGCCGCGCCTGCCGCAACGCGCTAATCCCGACCCGGGGATTTGGCCGCTTTGTCAATGGCAACCGCCAGCAGGATGACAAACCCCTTGATGACCTGCTGCCAGAAGGGCGAGACCTCGAGCAAGACCAGGCCGTTGTTCAAAACGCCAATAATCAGGCAGCCCAGAACAGTGCCCAGGATGGAGCCGCGGCCGCCACTGAGCGAAGTGCCGCCAATGACGACCGCCGCAATCGAGTCGAGTTCATAGCCGATGCCCGCGTTGGGCGTGCCTGAGTCCAGCCGCGCGGTGGCCAGCAGGCCGGCCACCCCCGCCAGCCCCCCGGCCAGCGTGTACACCTGGAGCTTGATCCGCTTCACATTCAGGCCGCTCAACGCCGCCGCCCGTTCATTCCCGCCGACCGCGTAGAGGTAGCGGCCGAAGGGTGTCCGGCGCGTCACCACAAAAAAGGCCAGCGCCAGCGCGGCGGAAATCCAGACGGGCATCGGCACGCCCAGCCATTGACCCGTGCCCAGCGAGCCGAAAGCCGGGCCGAGCCCGGTAATGGGGAAGCCGCCCGTCCACAGCATGGTGAAACCGCGCGCAATGCTGAGCATGCCCAGGGTGGCGACAAACGGCGGCAGGCCAAACCGCGTAATGGCCAGGCCGTTGAAACAGCCCGCCGCCAGCCCGACCGCCACGCCGACCAGCACGGCGCCGAACGGCGTGAATTGAACCCACACTCCCAGGCGGTCGAGCGTGAGGCCGTTCTTCAGCACCCCCGCCGCCAGCGCGCCCGCCAGCGCCAGCACGGACCCGACCGACAGGTCAATGCCGCCGGAAAGAATCACCAGCGTCATGCCAATGGAAAGGCAGAGGTTGATGGAAATCTGGCGCAGCACGTTCATCCCGTTGTCCACCGTGAGGAAGTTGTCGGTGGCCAGGCTCAGCCCAATCACCATGAGCAACAGCGCCAGCAGTGACTGGAACCGGGCGAAGGTGTTTTGGGACCCGCTCATGGCCGCTCCTCGAACTCAACCTCCACGGGGACGACCTTCAGCGGACGCTCCGCCTCGGCGCCCGACTCGACCTCGGCCGCGGCGGCGAACCGCAGCCGCCGGCCCGGCGCGGCCCCGGCTTTGAGCCGGCTGATGACCCGGGTTTCCACAATCCGGTTCAGTTCGGTCGAGAGATCGTTGAAATGCTGGGAGTTGGGGAACAGGCTGGCGTCCAGGAGACCGGAGGCGTCCCGGACCGTGTTGCCAAAGAGCATGCCGGTGCCCAGGAGGAGGTCTGCTTCGCCGCCGGCCTGGCCGAGGGCGACGCCGACCGCTTTGGGCTGCACCGAGCACACCGTGCCGGTCCCTTGCATCAGGTAATACACCGCGTCGCTCATCCCAGGTGTTTTGCCGTAAGCCGCCGCGGCGGCGGGGGCGTTCGAGGCGAGCGCGGACAGCAGCAGGGCGGCGTCGGGCGCGTCGCGCAGAGCGGGGAGCAGCCGCTGCGACCAGAAATCGGCGGCATACGCGGCGGCGTTGAAAACGGCGTTGGTTTGGGCCGCCTGATGCCGGAGGGGAACGAGGCGAACGGGCGGGAAGAGAAGGCAAATGCCGGCGCCGGCTGCGAGGGCGAGGAACAGGGGTGCGAACCGGCGCATGGGGGTCATTGTTTTTTGCCGTAATCGCCGTAGCGATGGACGTTTTGCTGCGTTACGAGGTCCACCTTGACGGGGATTTTCTGGGGGAAATCGCGTTTGCCCTTGAGGTATTGGTCGGCGAATTCGGCGGCCTGGCGGGCCATTTGTTTGGGGAACTGCATGCCGGTGGCGACGATTTTCTTTTCGGCAATGAGGCGCACCACGTCGTCCGCGCCGTCGAAGCCGAAGACTTTCACCTGGCGGTCCTTGCCCGCCGCCACCAGGGCCTGGTAGGCGCCCATGGCCATGGCGTCGTTGCCGCAGAAGACGGCGTTGATGGCGGGGTGTTTCTGCAGGATGGACTCCATCACCTCCAGCGCCTTGGCGCGGTCGAACTCGGCCGATTGCTGCGCCACCATCTTGAGGCCGGGATACCGATCCACCACGCTGTGAAATCCCTTCGACCGGTTCCAGGTGTTGTTGTCGCCCACCAGGCCCAGCAGTTCGACGTAGGCGCCTTCCTCGCCGACCTGCTCGACGAAATACTCGCCGAGCTTAACGCAGCCGGAGTAGTTGTCGGAGAGGAGCTGGGCGGTGGCCACGTTGGTCGCGTTGATTTCGCGGTCAATGCAGAAGACAGGGATGCCGGCCGCCTGAGCCCGCCTGGCGTTGGCAATCGAACCGTTGGCATCGGTCGGGTTGAACAAAATCGCCTTGTACCCCCCGGCGATGGCATTTTCGAAATGCGCCGTTTCCTTCGCCGTGTCGTTCTGTGAATCAAACACCGTGGCTTCGTAACCCAGCTCGACGGCCCGGCTCCGGGCGGCCTCGCCCAGAACGACAAACCAGGGGTTGTTCAAGGTTGAAATCACCACCGCGATTTTGGTCTTGGGCGCCGGCTCGGCCGCGGTGAGGGAAGCGGCGGGCGCTGTGGCGCCCAGCGCGAGCAGGGCGAGCAGGGCAAATAATTTCGATCGGGGAGTCTTCATAATGTCTTGAGGCATATTGCGGGGCGCAGGTTGCAAGTTAAAGCACTCGTTTGACGGCGGCCAGCCAGCCGGCGCGCAGGCGTTCGACCGCCGCGGGCGCCCGTTGCGGCTTGAAGGTCCGGCCTTCGCGGCGCAAGGCGCTCAAGCTCTCGAGGGAGGGGTGGACGCCCAGGCCCAGAAACCCGGCCATGGCCGCCCCGAGGGCGGAGGCTTCCGGCACGTCGCTGGCGCGCAACTCGACCCCGGCCACATCCGCCGTGAACTGCATCAGGAACGTGTTGCGGGTCGGCCCGCCGTCGGCATGGAGCGCCTGGAGCGTCACCCCCGCCTCGGTGCCCATGAGGTCCAGCACGTCCCGCACCTGGTAAGCAATGGATTCCAGAGCGGCCCGGACCACGTGCTCCCGTTTGGAAAAGGCGGTGAGGCCGACAATCGCGGCGCGGGCGTCCGCGCTCCAGTAGGGGGCGCCCAGACCGGCAAAGGCCGGCACCAAATACACCCCGCCGTTGTCCGGGACGGCGGTGGCGAGGGGTTCGGCTTGGGCGATGTCGTCAATCAGGCCGAGCTGATCCTTAAGCCAGGCGAGGGTGGCGGCCGAGTAATTGATCAAGCCTCGAGCGCATAAATGCGCTGGCCCCGCAACACCCACGCCAGGGCCGTAACCACTCCCCCGCTCGAAAGCCGGCAGTCCCGCCCGATGTTGAACAGGACGGACGTGCCGGTGCCGAACGTGGCTTTGGCCGTGCCCGGCTGGAAGCACCGTTGAGCGAAAAAAGAGGCCTGGGAGTCGCCAAACACCCCGCAAATGGGCACGGGCCGGGGCAGCGTCCCGCCGGCGTCCGTTTCCCCATAACAGGCAAACGGCTCGCGGGGTTCGGGCAGCGCCTGGACCGGCACGCCGAAAAGCCGGCACAGCTCGGGGTCCCACCGCAGTTGGTGAATGTCAAAAAGGAGGGTGCGGCTGGCGTTGGTGAAATCGGTGGCGAAGACGCGGCCGCCCGTGAGCCGGTGAATCAGGTAGGCATCCATCGTGCCCGCCACGGCGCGGCCGTCCTCGAGCTGCCGGGCCAGGTCGGGCCGCCCGGCCAGCAACCACTGCAGCTTCGACGCCGAAAAATAGGTGTCCAGCCGCAAACCGGTCTTGCTCCGCACGGCCCCCTCCCATCCTTCGGTGGCCAGGCGCTGGCAGAGCGGGGCGCCGCGGCGGTCCTGCCACACAATGGCGTGATGCAACGGCCGGCCGGTCGCGCGCTCGAAAACCACGATGGTTTCCCGCTGATTGGCAAGGCTGACGGCAGCCACCTCCTGGAAGCGGTCCCCCTGCCGGGCGGCCAAGGCGCGGATTGCCCCGAGGGTGTTCTGCCAGATTTCCCCGGCGTCATGTTCCACCCAGCCGGCCTGGGGATAAATCTGCCGGTGCTCGAGCGAAGCCTTGTCCAGCAGCGCCCCGGCGTGGTCAAACAGGACCGCCTTGGTTGCGGAAGTGCTTTGATCGAGGGCCAGAATGAGACTCATAGGCCCTCCAGCAGCTCGCGGGCCGCCTGGCTCAGGCCTTCCATCGTCAGGCCATAGTGCCGGAAGATGTCCGCCTGGGACCCGGTGACTGTCTCTTCATCCGGAATGGCGGCGATGCGGAAGGGAACCCGGACGCCGGCGCGCATCAGGGCTGAGGCGCAGGCTTCGCCCAGGCCGCCGTGGACACTGTGCTCCTCGGCCACGATCACCGCCGCGCACTCGCGGCCGGCGCTGAGCAGGGTCTCCTCATCCAGCGGTTTGACCCAGGGCATGCTGATCACGCGGCACTCCCGCCCCTCGGCCGCCAGCGCGCCCGCCGCCAGCAGGCAGTGCACCACCGTTTCGCCCGTGCCAATGAACGCCGCATCGGCGCCCTCCCGCAACACTGTCGCCTGGCCGGGCTCGAACCGCCGTTCTCCCGTGCTGAGATGGCGGGTGGGCGCCTTGCCAAAGCGGAGATAGACCGGCTGGCGCGCGGTGGCGGCCCAGCGGACCGCCTCGCGCGTCTCCCAGTTATCCGCGGGCACGACGATTGAGAGATTGGGGATGGCGCGAAGCACCGCGAGGTCGTGAAGCGAGTGGTGCGTGCTGCCCAGCGCCCCGTAGCTGGTTCCCGCGCTGATGCCGACCAACACCACCGGGACATCGGAATAACACACATCGTTCTTGATCTGTTCCAACGCCCGGGTGGTGAGAAAGCTGGCGGGCGAAACCGCGAAGGGTTTCTTGCCGCACGCGGCCAGCCCGGCCGCCATGCCGACCAGATTCTGCTCGGCAATCCCCACCTCGACCAATTGGCGGGGCAGCGCCTGGCCGAACGGCGCCAGCTTTCCGGAACCGCGCGAGTCGCTGGTCAGCGCCAGAATGTCCGGGTTGGCCCGCGCCAGTTCCAGCAACGTGTCGGCGAAAACGTCCAGGTTGGGCTGGCCAAGTGCCAGACCGAGTTTTTCCGCCAGGCGCGCGGCCGTGGGCGAGAACACCGAGGGTGCCGGCGCGCTCATGCCGCTTCCTCCCGCAGGCGGGTTTCGACCGCGTCGAGCTCCGCCACCGCCCGGGCCAGCTCGGCGGCTGTGGGCACGCCGTGATGCCAGCGGGGCACGCTCTCCATGAAGCTCACGCCTTTGCCTTTGATGGTGTGGGCGATGACGCAGGTGGGCTTGCCAGGGTCGGGCGGCGCGCCCAACACGCGCGTCAGGGCCGCCACATCGTGGCCATCGGTTTCCCGCACCGTCCAGCCAAAGGCGCGCCATTTGTCGTCGAGCGGCTCATTGCTGCAAACGTCGCGGGTGGGGCCGGTGATTTGCAGCGTGTTGTGGTCAATGATGGCGGTCAAATTGTCCAGCCGGTAATGACTCGCGGCCATGGCGGCCTCCCAATTCGAGCCCTCGGCCAGTTCGCCGTCCCCGAGCAGCGTAAAGACCCGGTAGGAGCGTCCGTCCAGTTTGGCCGCCAGGGCCATGCCGGCGCTGATGGCCAGACCGTGCCCCAGCGCCCCCGTGTTCATCTCGATGCCGGGAACCTTCCGCGTGGGGTGCCCCACATAAGGCGACTGATAGCGGCAGACGGTCTGGAGGTCCGTCCGCGGAAAGAAGCCCCGGTCGGCCAGCACCACATACAGCGCCTCGACCGAGTGGCCCTTGCTCTGCACGTACCGGTCCCGGTCGGGGCTGTCCCGCGTCTCGGGCGACACCCTCAAAATCCGGTGGTAGAGGACATTGAGAATATCCAGGCAACTGAGCCCCCCGCCGGTGTGGCCGGCGCCGGCGCTGAAAATCAGTTGCAGCAACGCCCGGCGGTAGGCGATGGACTTGAATTGCAGCTCGCGGTCAGTCATCAGCGTGGCAGGCATTATCAGCCTTCGGCCGGTTCATGTTCATACACTTCCCAGCCGAAATAATTCCCAAATGCTTCACGCAGGACGGCGGCCGTTTTCGACTGGGTCATCGCCACGTGATGCTCGAAGCCGTGACGGCAGATGTAGCGCATCAGTTTCTGCAAGTTGGGCACGCGCGCCACCGCCCGGTTGCCGAAGGTGTTCAGCTCGTCGGCGGTGAGCTCCCCTTCGCCCACGTAGGCGCGGATGGCGCCCTCCGCGTCGGCCGTCGTGATGCGGCCGAACGTCAGCGGCCCCGGCCCGGTCCGGCCTTCGAGGGCGCCGTAGGTGTTCTCGACGCCGAGCGTGCTGCCGAGAATGGGCGCGTTGGAAATGCGGATGTCGGGCAGGAAGGCTTTGGCCCAGTTGCCGCAGTGGAACAGCACGCATTTGTTTTCGTCGTCGGCATAGTTGTTGTTCCAGTCCACCAGGGCGGCGGGGGTGCCCGAGGCCAGTTGCATCGCGTACATGGTCAGCACCCCGGTGACATCCACTTCACACGCGCTGGGCAGGAACTTCTCGCTCATCATGCTCATCAGCGTGCAGGCATTGCACCCGAAATTCCGCTGCAACGACGTCCAGCATTGAATCGCCGTCGCGTCCAGCTCGTGGGCCTCCATCCATTCCGAAATCGCCACCCCCAGCTTCGCCATTTGCGCCAGCTTCTCGGCCGGCACCCCCGGCGCCGGCGCATAGGCGCGAATCTCCGCCAGCCGGTCCCGCACCGCGGGAGCGTTGCTGCCCAGCCGGCCGGCGGCGGCCAGAATCTCGGACAAATCCACGGTGGTGACACTCACGCCGTGGCGCTCGAGCAGCTTCTCGCTGTAACGGACGGTGTTGAACGCGCCGGGCCGGGCGCCTATGGCCCCCAGGCGCGCGCCCCGCACGCCGTTGACGACCCGGCAGACCCGCAGGAACCGGCGCAAATCGTTTTCAAAGGCGGCGGACAGCGGGTGGCAGACGTGGCGCGTGGTCAGCGAAAAGCGGATGCCGGCCTGGACCAGGTTGTTGCACACCGAGATTTTCCCGCAGAACGAGTCCCGGCGCCGGGCGGGCGAGAGCTTGCCGGGGTCGTCGGGATAGCCCTGCACGAGCACCGGAACGTTCAGCCCCGCCAGCTTCAGCGTGTCGGCCACGGCCTTTTCATCCCCAAAATTCGGCAGCACCACCAGCACCCCTTCAATCCGCTCCCGGTTTTGTTTGAACAACTCGGCGCACTTTCGCGCTTCCGCGTAAGTCTCGACCCCCCCGAGCTTCGAGGCCTTTTCCGAGAGCTGCACCGCCGAGATGCCCAGGTTCCGAAACAGTCTGGCCATGTCCGCGCGCGCCTCGGCAACGAGCGCGTCCGGGAAGAAATCCCGATTGCCGTAAATGACGCCGAGGGTGAAGTTCGTCTTGATCATATTCAGTTTACCAAGGGTGATGGATTAAAAGGTTCGAACGCGGTGATTTCGAGCGCAATGGCAAAATCGCACGGCGGTTTCTCCGGCAGGGCCACTCGCAGGCCGCCCGGAGTCTGCTCCCAGGCAATGCTTCCACGATGCCCCAGCAGCCGCACCCCGCGAAGTTTGAGACCGGGCCCGCCCCCCGCCGCCAGCGAGCGAATCAGAAGCTGCCGGTCCGGCGGCCACGCCAGCGCAATCGCGTAAAGCCGGCCGCCGCGCGTGGTGAACCGGATGTCTTCAGCCGTGAAAGGCGGCCGTTTGACATCGCCAAACGAGCCCTCGACAATCCGGGTCGGGCCCTCGCCAAACACCCGCCATGGCCGCGAGCCGTAAATGGCGCCGCCGTTGATTTTGAGCCAGCGGCCGATTTCCCTCAGCATCTGTTGTTCCCGCTCGGGAATCGTGCCGTCAGCCCGGGGACCGATGTTCAGCAACAACGTGCCGTTCTTGCTCACGACATCCACCAGGTCATCCACGATCTCGCCGGCTTCCTTGTACTGATGCTGGCGGATGTAACCCCACGAGTTCTTCGACACCGACGTATCCGTCTGCCAGAAATCCGGCCGAATCTGCCCGGCCTGGCCGCGTTCGATGTCGAACACGCCGGCCCCCGGCGGAAACGACCGGCCCTCCCATTCCTTGAAGTTGATGGCCACCTCCTGCTTCCACTGAACGCCCCGGTTGTAATAGTAGGCGGCGAACGTCTTCAAGTAAGGCTGGAACACCGGCTGGCAAATCCACCAATCGAAATAGAACAACTGCGGCCGGTATTGGTCCACAATCTCGCAGGCCCGCAGCAGCCAATCCTGGAGGAAGGGTTCATCCGGGATTTCCGCCTGCGCCTCGGCGGTCCGTTTGTTCCCCGCCGGCCCGTACAGCGAGGCGTGGTTCGTGTCCCGCACATCCGAATCCCAGTAAAGGCCCTGGTCGAAAAAGAACCAGTGCTCGGCGCGGTGCGAGGAGGCGCCCGGCACCAACCCCGCCCGCCGATACGCCCGGGTCTGCTCCGCCAGCACATCCCGCCGCGGGCCCCGTTTGACCGCCGACCACTCCGTGACCTGGCTGTCGTACATCGCGAACCCGTCGTGATGCTCCGCGACGGGCACAACGTAGCGCGCGCCCGCTTCCTTGAACAGTTTCGCCCACGCGCGCGCGTCGAACGACCGGGCGGTGAACCGGGGAATGAAATCCTTGTAACCGAAAACGTTCTGCGGACCGTGGGTGGCGCGGTGGTGCTCGAACTCGGGCGTGCCGGGGGTGTACATGTTCCGGGGATACCACTCGCTGCCAAACGCCGGCACCGAATAAACGCCCCAATGAATGAAGATGCCAAACTTGGCGTCCCGGTACCAGGACGGCGTGCGAAAGGCGTTGGTGATCGAAGCCCAGTCGGGCTGGAACGGGCCCGCCCGCGCCACGGATTCAATTTCCGCCAGCCGCGCCCGGACCCGCTTCGCCGGAACGGGGGACGCCCACGGGAGGCGGACGTTCCAAACCTGCTGGGTGCCGACTTTGAAAAGGTAATCGAGGTCCTTCCGGGTGGCTTGGAAAGCCGTGCCGTGCTTGAGCCCCGGGGGAAACACGGCCTGCGAGGTCACGTCCTCGAAGGTCTTGAAATCCCGCGTTTTCATCACCCCGTACCGCTTCTGCTGGTAAGCCTCGTAATAAATCAACCAATCCTCCCCGATTCTCAAACCGCTCGGTCCCTCGGTCAGGTGTTCGGTCAGGCCGGCCGACACCTCCCGCCAGGGGCCGGACGGCGCGTCGCCAAACGCCACTTTGATGTTGCGCTCGGGCCGGGTGTTGTCTTTCAGCAGCAAAACATACCGCGGACCCGCTTTCAGAATCTGGCAGTCAATGACGCTGAAGCCCGGGTCCAGGAACAACCGGCTGGGGGTGAAGGTTTGAAAATCGGCGGTGGTGGTGAAATACATCCGGTGGTTGTTGGTGGGCGTCTCCAGGCCGTCAGCGAACCGCCCGGGAATCGTGGACGCCCAGCAGATGAAAAAACGCCCCGACGCCTCGTCGTAAAACAGCTCCGGCGCCCATGTGTTGACCGTCTCCGGCTCGTGCGCCATCACTTCGATGAAACGCTGTTCCGACCAGTGCACCAAGTCCTTCGAATGCGCGTAACCGAACCCTTTGTCCCCCCGCCACGCCGTCGTCCAAACCAAATGCCACGTGCCGTCCGGCCCCCGGCAGACGCTCGGGTCGCGCAGGATGCCGCCCCCCACCCGCGCCTTGAGAAACAAGCCGGGCACATTCGACCAGTGATACCCGTCAAAGCTGTAGGCGAACCGCAACCCGTCCTGCTCCGGCTCCCGGAAGGTGCTGAACAGGTAAACGGTGTTCGTGTCCTCGACCCCGCGAGCGGCCAAACCGCCACAGCCAATTTGGCTGGCAACCAGCGCGATGAACAGGCCGTGGCGCATCATCGCTTCAACTCCGTTTTTTCTGACAGCGCGGCAGCCGGCACCACCCCCAGCACCACAAAGCTGCCTTGGCCCATCGGCTCGAGTTTGTGCCGGCCCGGCCCGTAGCGGAAGGCGTGCACGTTCACCTTCGGGCACTGTTCGATGGCCGCGGCATCGGGCAGCAGCACCTCCACCCCGCCGCGCTCGTCGGCGTGCGAGGCGACATCCAGGTTCGGCACCTGCAACCAGATGTCCCGCGCCTCCTGGAAGTAACCGATGAGCACGCCCACCGGCTCGCCCACCTCGAATTCCACCGGCTCGTAGCGCCCGTTCTTCGCCGCCTCATGTGAGAACCGAATGCCGGTCAGCCCGGCCAGTTGCGGGGCCAGCTCGAGGATCGTATAGGGGCGGTCGGCAAACGGACGGGCGCCAACCTTGACCTCGTAAACCTCCGCATGCGCGCTCCACAGCTTGAACGCCGCCCCGGGCCAGGGGGAAGCGAGCTGAGGCTTGCGCGAGGCCGGATTCTTCAATTCCTCGAGTTCCGCCAGGAAGGTTCGCAACTCCTGCCGATAGAGCGGCAAAACCTGGGTCCAGTGATAGTTCGTGCCCACGCCGTTGACGGCGCCCGGGAAGGGGATTTTGCGATGCCCGGTCTGCATGGAATTGGCAAAATGATAGGCCGGCGCGGTGAGTTTGGCCAGTTGCTCAAAATGCTCGACGCTTTCAACCATGGCCCGGGCGGCTTGTTCCATTTCCCCAAGCTCGCGGTTCAGGCCGAACCGCAGGACATGGAGGGCGGCGGTGGTTTTCGCTTGATAGAAGCGGGCCATCAGCTCGAGGCTTTGCGCGTCGCGCCGCCAGCGCTCGAACTCCTCCCGATGCCGCGTGACCCTCCCTGCGGCGGCCGCGAAGCCGGCCACGGCGTTGCTCGAGAACCGCAGCGCGTCCCGGATGGCCAGGACCGGCGTTTCGCCCACATGCGGCTCCTTTCGCCACTCCTTTTGCACAAATTCATCAAGCCGCTCGCCCGGTGGCGCCTGGGATTCCCACAGCTCCGGGATGGCGTTGTAGCGCTTCGGGTTGACCAGTTGGTCCAGCGTCATGCCAAGCGAAAGGGTCTGCCGGTTGCCCTCGGTGATGCCAAATCGCCGGACGAGGATGGGCGCCACCTCCCCGGCGTCGTTGCAGGCCTCGAGAATTGCCCCGGCCGCGGCCTCATCGCAGCCGTAAAATGCCCCCAGCCGGCCCAGCCAAAAAGCGCGGTCTTCGCTCGCCGAACGGTCGGGATTCCACGCATAGCGGCCCCAGGCCGCAAACCACATCCAATCCCGCTCCCATTGTTTGAGCGGCGGCGCCGCGATGTCCGGCGAAGACGGCCAGTTCCAATAACTCAGCGGGTAAAGATGCAAGCCGGACGCGCCGAGACGGTCGCGCGCGGCCAGCACGCTTTTGCGGATGAACCGCGCGGCCCCGTAACGGAACGGCTCGAGATTCGAGAGAATGTGGACGTTGACCAGGTGCGGGCCGAGGCGGGCCATGGCGAGGTGGGTGGCCTGGGCCTTGCCCCGCGGTTCATACGTAGTCAGCGATTCGCCGTTGTATTTCGTTTCGGTGAACAGGTTCGAGTAAACCTGGAAACACGCCGGCAGGATCGCCTCCGCTTCCAGGGCGTGGGTGCGAATTACAATGGGCGGCTCGGCCCCCAGCCCGGCGGCGCGCATGCCGTCATGAACGGCGGGCAGCAGGGTCTGGGTGGCCCAGGCGACCTGGTTGCTCGTGCCCTGAAGCGCCTCGCCCAGGCAGATCATCAGCCCCACGTTCGGATATTGCTGGATAAATGCCGCGAGGGATTTCCGCGTGTAATCCGCGGCCAGGGGAGTCGGCGCCGCAAGTTGCGTGGGCAGCCCGTGCTCCGCCGCCAGCGGCTGGGGCAGAAAAATATTGTAGAACATCTGCACCAGCCAGATGCCGCGCCGGTCGCATTCCTCCGCCAGCCAGCGATACATTTCGACGTTCCGCTCAAAGACCTCCGGCGGCACCTCGACCGCCTGCGGATAGTCCGGCAGACGCACCAGCGACGCGAAGGGATGGCCGTTCCACAGGAACAACGCGTTGAACCGGTGCTCAACCAGGAAATCCAGATACTCGCGCCACAGCGGCTTCTCGTAGAACCAGGGAAACAAATCGGGTGTGTAAGGATACTCGTACACTTTTCGCCCCGGCAGAATCGTGGTCTTCTGCAAACCGACACACGTGCCCCGCAAGGCAAGAACCGGCCGGTCGGTTTGGTCGGCGACCCGCGGCAGGCCCCCGGCGGAGCGAATTCGCCCGGCCAGCTCCAGGCAGCCGTAGAGCAACCCGGAGTCGTCCCCGCCGGCGATGACCCCCTCCCCGCCGGGGCCGGTTCTAAGACGGAAGCCCTCCCGCCCCAGCGCCGGCTCCCGCACCAGACGAATCACCAGCGAGTCATCCTGCGTTGGAACGGCCGGGGCCGGGGCCACGGTGAACCCGGCCTGGGTGAGGGCGGCCGTAAGTTTCTCCACGCCGAACTGAACGCGCGCCGGCACGGGCGGAGACACCTCGAGAGTGGCGGTGCGGGCGCCGGCCGCCAGCGCGATCATCGCCAGCGCCGCGACGCCAATCCGGCATTTCGCCCATCGCCGGCCGGCGCGGCCCCTCCGGCCCGACGGCTCGCGGCCGGGTTCCCTCGTAGGCGGGGTTTGGCAGGGAGTCACAGGGAACATGCCGTCCTAATTCTTCAGGCGTTGGATGCGAATGGCGAGGAACGGTTTGCCCGGCAGGGGCACCCGCCGCCCGTCCTTGTCGGCGTAGAAGTAATCCGTCTGCCGGGTGATGGTGAAGGTCCCCGGCACCGGCGTGACGGTCATGTTCCAGGTGTCGAGCACTTCGGCTTTGAAAACCATGCCCTCGGCGGGCGGCTGGCCTTTGCCTTGCGGGGGTTTGGGCAGCCGGAATTCCCACGAGTCGGGCGTCTGCCGGCCCAGGTAAACGAGATAATAGTCGGGCGCCTGGCCCCCGTATTCGGGATTCTGCCATTTATCAATCGGCTCGAGGCCCTCCGCCGGCGCGGCCTCCAACACCTGGCGCAGAAACGCCAGGCGCGCCGGGCTTTGGCCCTTGAGCACCCCGCCTTTGGACCACCACAGGACATCATCGGGGCTCAGGTAGGTTTCACCGTGGCCAACGTAGGTGCCGGCGACGGTGCCGTTCCAGAACCGAAAGACCAGCTCCTCGGCGGAGAGATTTCCCCACCGCTTGGGAATGTCGCCCTCGTATTTGATTTCGTCATAAACCACCGGCTTGCGATAGGCATCGCGATAAATGCCGGCCGTGTTCGGGTCCGCGACCGCCGAGCCGTTCTGGATGCTGGCATGGGTGATCCAGGGCCGGGTGTGGTTGAACAGGCGCTTGCCGTTGTGGATCGAGAGCAGGTGGCCAAAGGGATCGGTGCGCGAGACAAGCTGGCCCATGCGCTCCCAATCCTCCTCGGTTTTGTGCTCCATGAAATCGTATTCGTTGGCCAGCGACCACCACACGTTGCGGAACGCGGCCAGGCGGGCCACGACATACCGCAGATACCGGTCGTCTTCCAGGGGGGTCATGCGGTCGAACCCCCAGGCGCCCTCGTCGTAAGGATGCAGCAGAATGACGTCGGCTTCGATGCCCAGACGCTGGAGGTCGAGAATCCGCTGCTCGAAATGCTGGAAGAATTTCGGGTTGAAGCGCGTCGTGTCAAAATTACGGGGCCTCCCCTCAAAAGGGTAGAGGGCCGGCTCGTTGGTGTTCCACGAATAGCGTTTGGGAAAAACGCAAAATCGGATTTTGTTGAAGGGCGACGCCGCCAGGGTTTTGAGCGTCTGCTCCTGCAGGGCCTCATCCTGGTGCGTCCACACATAGCACGTGGTGCCCACCTGCCGGTAAGGCGTGCCGTCGGCGTAGGCAAAGTGGAACAGGTTGGTGACGTGCACGGGGCCGTGGTTTGCGCTCGAAGGTTTTCCAACCGAAAAGGCGCCGGTTTTACCGTTCAGCTCCGGCACATTGCTGCGCGTTTCGTAAGTCCAGGACCCGGGCTTCCGCGGCATGAACCGAATCCGGTACACGCCCTCGCCATCGTAGAAGCCGGGAACCTCGATCGAGTCATACCCTTGCGCAAAACGTCCCGCCAAATGCACCTCCAG
>Ga0116188_1001579_pt1 | contig 19351 bp, 15 predicted proteins | sample AD_JPNTR2_MetaG_FD_89807 | JGI IMG/M metagenome (GOLD analysis project Ga0116188, IMG submission 89807) | Active sludge microbial communities of municipal wastewater-treating anaerobic digesters from Japan - AD_JPNTR2_MetaG | ecosystem: Engineered > Bioreactor > Anaerobic > Digestate | place...
GATATGCTAATCTGATATGTAGCCATTGGTTCTCCTCCTAGTAGATAATTGGTTCTTACATGCTCCAATTCTACTAGAGAACCAGTGGCCTTTCCATACCCATCCCCACCCACCACAACAGGGTTAAGGCCTTTTTACAGCATTATATCGGACGTGACTTAGCGGCAATAGGCGCCAGCTTTGGGCTGCGTGTTCGGAACGAGCTACTCTAGTTATCAGTGACACAAGCTTCGTGCTGCTTCTTGGCGACGTCGATATCGGTCAAGTCGGTAGTAAGTTGGATCCTGTGGACCTCTACAAGTCCCAACCTATAGCTAAGCAACCCGACTAAACCGCCAAATGGCCCCAGCCCAAATATCAAGCAGGGGTTATTTGACGCTTGCGTACCAACGAAAACACAACATCTGCGGCAACGCACCACGGTATTCGGCCAAGTTGTTCTTCATATGATCAACTCCCGTCCACCTTTCTCGACTCCCAGAATTTCCTTTGACGAGTATTTGGTCGAGCGCAGGCTGTAGATGATCACAGAATCTTCATCCACATCCATGATTTCTTCTAATTCCATCTTCAGCATTTCTAGGTCCGCACGGGTAATTTCCCCTTCGAAGACGGAGTTTTGAACCCAGTAAAGGTATTCACGACACTTCTTCAGCATCTTTGACGTTCTAGACTGATCAACGTCATAGACAAGAATAACGTACACGCCTTCACCTCACCATCGAGCCACGTATGGGCGGTAGGGCTCTTCGCCCATGAGACTTTTTTGAAGCTTGTAAAGCTCCAATCGTATGAGCCTTCGATACGAGACTTGCCTGCCGGTCTTCTCATGCGTCAATGTTGTGCTTAGCTTCCGGTCCATTTCTGCCACAAACGTTTTCCTCCCAGATTCCTTGAGCATGATCCCGCCCATTTCTTTTTCAAAGTCACTCTCTGTCAGCTGGTTTCTGTTAACTAGTGTAAATATGGTGCGATCAACTATGATCGGTTTGAAAATCTCCGCGATATCGAGATTGAGGCTGAAGCGGCGAAAGTTCGTGGCGTGGAGGAAGCCAATGCGCGGATCCAAGTGAGTTTTATATATCTCACTCAACACCATTGTATACAAGATGGAGTTGCCAAAACTTATAAGGGTGTTCATGTGATTCCTGGGAGGTCTCCGGCTACGCTTCTCAAATCTAAACAATGGATTGTCAAGTATCTGATCAAAAGCCTTGTAATAATGGTTTCGCATGTTACCCTCAATCCCCATAAGTTCATCCGTGTCATGGCAAGCATCCAATTCGTCGGCCAATTCTTCAATGATAAGTCTTATCTCACTCCCCAGCCTCCCACGCCTCTCATAGTACTTGAGCACCTGAATCATGTTTTGCGCTGCTCCTAAAACAAATTGCCGGGCCAGCGTAATTCGCTTTTCGTGATCAAGATAGTGCTCTGCTTGCCGAAGCGTCATGTAACCGGAGTTCATATGTTCCCTCGGATAAAAGCTGCCAATATAGTAGCCATAGTAGTTGAAAAAATGGAGGATGACCTCTTTCTTCCCAAGGAACTCCAACAGCCTCTTGTTTACAGTAATCTCTCCAAACGCCATTATCTCCCCTATGTCTTGAATCGGCAGGTAACGTTTTTCGCCATCCTCTGTCTCAAAGAACACGGTGTTGTGTTTGCGTTTGAGCTCGCCGTCTGAAAATACGAATACTGTTTTTCGCAATTGTCACTTCCCCTCCGATAGGTAATAGGTTTTCAGGCCCAGCACAACTCTGCATAAGCACAGCCTCTGCAGTACTTGATTCTCCGGGCTTTGGGCGGTGTTTCCATGCACACAATTTCGCGAATCTCAGTTCTGACTCGTTCAAGCTCCGCGATGGCGTCCTCGGTCAGCTCAACCGCTTCACGCCTCTTCTCTTTCGGAAACCGCAACTCGCCCCGGGCCTCTATGCCACGATTTTTCAGTTCATCCAGGTAGAACAGGAGCTGCATTCGTGCACTATCTGCACTTCTTGAGCTTTTCTTTACCTCGCCTACTACTAGTTTGCCATCCTTCATGCCGACAATATCCATTTTCCCAGATTCCAGCCATACCTCTTTCCTTTCCCTTTTGAACGCATGCTCATGAATGTGGCGTCCCACAACTATGCCCTCATGCTCCTGGTCCGGCACAATTTGATGTGCCAGCAGCCAAACCTGTCGTTTACAGACATAGTAGTACCGCACTAAGGTTCCTGTCACATGCACATAGCCAGCCTGCTGCATCTGCACCCCTCCAAGGATACACTGAGGTTCATATCATTATGCGGGAGGTCGTGTTGCCTTCACACTTGAGATGTGCAAACCCAGTCTCTGCGCAATAGTCGCGCCTATCTGCAAGGATTGCTATAGGCCGCTCCGGATCAATCGCCACTCTCCCATGTGCAGACTTCTCATCCAAAGGCACAATGAAGTGTTGCATCAGCGCCATAAATTCCTTCCTCTCACGGAACGAAAGGTTCGAACGGAATCCACGATCCAAGTAGCGGTCGTAAAGCTGATCCAACCCCATGGGAGCATAACGTTGAAGCAGACTCATGACGTGCGAATCCAGCAAATCTTCACCGAAAGGCACAAAGACACTAACATGCGGGTAGTCGCCGTCAAATGGATCCACCCTTCCAAAAGCAGACCACCTGCCACACGCCGCCTCAACCAGTGCTTCAAGTGACTCAGTCGCCGTGGATCTGGCCATCACTTGACTATGGTATTCGTTCAACACCTCGGAAGACTGCTGCTCCCCCCATGCAGGGTACGCTGCCAGACAGACATCCGTCGCTTCCCTGACGGGGCCTGAACGATACACATAGCGACGAGTATCGTCTTCTCCGCCTCGCAAAAACCTGAAAACAGTGATTCTTCCAATCCCTAACTCTGCATGTCTGTTCACTCGCCCGGCAGCTTGCACTATTGACGGCAGCACCGGCGCCGCTCTGAACATGCGTGCAAAACTGAGATCGACACCACATTCCAAGATCTGAGTACATATTGCCAACACAGGCCTCCCCTGCTTAAGGGCTGCCTTAATCTCGTCTATCCTTTTCGCCTTATGAGGCGCTGTCATCGCCCCTGTCAATAAAAAACAGACCTCCTTCGGCAGGAGGCCTCGGACACGATTGTACACCTCATATGCATCTCCTACGGTGTTCATTATCACCGCCACCGAACCTGCGTCCCCTACCGCTTCAGCTGCCATCTGGGCAACCTCATCTTCCCCCAGTGGCCATTCGAGCACATCCACTTCGTATCTTGATTCCACCTCCAGGTATGGTGGTGCAAGGATTACAGGATCGGACGAAAGCCCTGGCTGAAGCGGAGGCAGAGTAGCCGTGGAGAAAAGCAGCTTGGCATTAGCCTGCTTGATCATGGCTTCAGTCATAGTCAGAAATAGAGTCCAAGCAGATCTGTCGATTACTTGGGGTTCATCTATTATGACAAAAGCTCCATGAAGGGCTTGAAGCCTCATCGTATGCTGTGCTCTCTCTGGAAAGAGAGCGCGGAAGAACTGATTGAAAGTTGTAGTTACAACTGGCGCAAGCCAAGAATCAAGCATCGTCGTATCATCATTGCCAGTAGGCAAGCAGTCTTTGAGGCCCTCGTTTTCAGCACCTATTACGGAAATAGCGGATAGGTGATGGTGTTCCAGAACTTCAAGTCCCGTAGCATGTCTTACCTCTCTTGTAGCTTGCGACAAGATTGACAAATACGGAGCAACATAGATTATTCGACTGCACATCCCAGATTGGCAAGCTTTCAAGGCCACTCTTAGGCTGGTTAGAGTCTTGCCAAGTCCTGTAGGCAGTACAAGCGTATACATATGGGCCGACGAAGAATCGACAAACCGCCTTACACATTCATCCTGCACCATTTGACGGAGCGATGTGAGTTTGCGAGGGCCTTTCTGACCCGAAAAAGACTCAGCTCGAGCTGAGCAATAATCCAGTAATCTTGATTCAGCTTCAGCAGCCATCTCCGGTGAAATCAAGTCCGCGCCCGGCAAGATCCCGGCTGCGTCCAATCTGTCGGAAGCTATCAAGCCCGACGTTGGAATTCGCACGCAGTGGCTTGCTGCGACAGAGAATCTACTCACCTTTCTAGTTAGCTCAGCCCTGAACCTCGATTCACACTTAGCAGCCCATGTCTCCCAAATCTCGGGAGCCCTGCTCAGCCATTGAGTAAACTCCGCACCGTCAAGCTTAAGGCCCGGGAAATAGGAATTGACGAAGTGAAAAAGCCCACCCATATCGCACTCAGCTACATGATCAGAAGTTAGTGTAGCTGCCCATGGCGGCTCCCCTTCAATGTCGCCCAGCTCGCCATGGTGATCATATATGTCTCGCGAAATTCGGAGGATTTGGCGTCGCGCCTCCCAAAGCTCCTCGCGGCGAAGATCCCAAGTGGCCACAAGTTTGGAAGCAGCATACATGAAAACAGCAGAGCCAAGGGGTGCGTGATTAACGGATGGAAAGCTCCTTCCACCGCTCTGGCGATCTCCTATATACCGCTGCCATCTCCATCTAGCTTTTCCCGCGTCGTGAAGCAGACCGCCGAGAAAGTTGAGAGAAGTCAGGGTTTGACTAGACGGATCGCCCCAACCAAACGCTGTGGCCACCAGATGATCTGTAAGCATGTTCTTGGACCCATCTGCATTATCTGGCCTTGCAATGCACTTTTCAAAACGAATAAGTCTCATGACCATCCATCCCTACAGACTGACAACATCATACAAACACTTCTACGCACGCATCATACTCGCTAGTCACCAAAGAGTCACAACTCTCGACTCGTCAAGGGCAAGGATCATATATGGCTTCTCATCACGCTTTCTGGATTCAACACTCCTGAACACCACTGATCCACCATTGACCTCATAAATCACGTTGACCGTCCCTTCGAAACTCCTGTCTCCTATTCGCTGATATTGCATCCCACCGACTCTGCCGTATTCGGCGCCATCCGTAAATACAAGCTCTCGAATAGCCTGGGTTGGAACTACAGTGGCAGATTCAACAGCTGTATACGGATGAGGATCTATGCGTTCTAAGTCGCTGAGCCTAGCATTGTGAGGAAACGTAAGGCAATATGCGCTGCCAAGATAAGTATGAAATACACTTCTGCCAGTGGATATCATATCAAACAATTCTTGTAAATAGGGACCCGTATAGTAGATCCTGTAGTTTGGTGACACGACTAGTTCAATTGACGTAGGTCTATTAAATGTTCCGCTAGAGCTGCCTAACCAGCCCTTTCCAAGCATCGACATCTGTTGCACTACGGTCCTTGCCCTCGATAGCAGTTGAATGCCCATAAAGTTGTCTCCGTCCAGCGACTCTCGCCCGATAACAGAGGCGCAAAGCCCTGCGAGAACGGTCCGCGTAATAAACGGATATGTAGCGTGAGTTACGGTAGTATCAGGCCGACGGAAATGGCCAACATCACCCCGCAGGTCAAATGAAAGAACCTTCAACCTAACCTGCCCCCTTACATCCACTAAAAGTTGCAGACTTCCCCTGGAATATCCCCAATGATGTTCGCTCTTGTCCCAACCCAGCTCCGCACCCTGGCAATTCGGTTGCATCCATTAAGCACATCCGCAAGCTTTGTAACATCTAGCGACACATCCGTTAGAGCCGTCGGGGGATTACCTCCGAGCCATACATCCCTTTCAGGCTCCAGCTTGACATAATCCTCAAGGTAGCCGAGCCTGAAAAACGGATCATCGTATTCAACGTGCAACATAAAGACTGGCTGTTGTAGTCCGCGGCCTCTTGCCTGTCGGTGCAAAGTGCCCAGCCAGAGAGCTTCCAGAAGCAAATCCACATCAGACGCTGACAGTCCTGTGTCTTTGCCGATTGTTGCATTGATCACTCCAGGCATGATAAAGACCGCAAACGGCAAAGTATAGCTCGTCCATATCGTGCCTTGTCCTTTGCCGCCTTCTTCACCTGTCTCGGTCGCTTTGACGTCCTCGCTTGGCATCACGACGGTTCCCTGTACATATTTCGTTTCGACTGGATGAAGCGAATGTGCCCAGCCGAATTGCACAGGACCGGTCTGATTAAATGCCTCTTTTTTCACACTGTAGACGGCTCCAAATACCCGAACATCGAAAGCAGCCTTCATCAGCGCATCCTTAACGGTCGCCTTATCCTCAAGGTTGGCCCTTTCAATGATACTCCGAGCTAAGCTCTCTCGACCCATTAGCTTACCATCGTCGCGCCTCTCCTCGCGACAAAAAATGAAGTGCTGCTTGTCGTCGCCTCCGTCTGGATACTTCGCCTGAACGTAATCTCGAACATCTCGCTTCATACTCACATCGGAAAGAGATATCCTACCATCATCTTCACCGAAGATCCGTCTGGCATCGCTCTCATTCAGTGGATCCCTATTGGGGATGCCGTCCTTCACACACTTGACAAAAAGTATTTCGCCATTTCTTACTGACATAAGTCTTCTCTCCTCTCACGCTTTGCTCTCTATGTCAAGGATTCCGAAGCACTGCGCTTTTCCTGCGCCGCAACTGATGACAAGTTATAACCGGACCAGAAAGCTGCCATGAAGCCATGACGATCGCTGCTTACATCGTCTTCCATCCTGGCATACTCAGCAAGTACAATCCCCAACCTAATTCTGAAGTCTTCGGATAGATGCATATTTACCCTTCTGGCCACTTCTTCCATGCGACCAAGACCACGCTTGTGAAGAACATCCGGACTGAGATCTGTTCCAAATGTCATGACACGATGCTTTAGGTAGTCTTTCCCGCTGTCTCCGAATTTGGTTGCCGCCCAATACTGTCTTGCAAACACCCCCGTGAGGTACCCACATCCAAAACCAAGCTCTTCAACGTTTTTAAAGCACATATCCGTTGGCAATTCCTTGGACATCATATCCAAGAGCGTTCTCCAGTTTCGCATGCCGATGTACGCTCCCCCTCTCTCTGTTACCATGATTTTCTCCCGGTAAAGCCTGAGAAACTCGCGGAATGTAAGATAGAATATGACTTCGTCTTTAAAGACATCCCTACTATCAGGCAATTGACGTGCCAGTTGCCCCATCCTAATAGCACTGTTCGAAACAAATCTTGGATAGCTAAGATCGGCTCTGTGCAACGCAGAAGAAAGTGTATCCCAAAGGTAAGGGCCTCCATAAGCCATTGTAAGAAGGTATGGCAATGAGGAATACCTGGACTTAAGAAATGCCGATTCCTTATCGGATATGTCCCTAGATCGCACTGCCCGCGCAATGTCCAAGGAAATATCGCCTATTTCCCTCACCAGCCTGGTAAGCAGACGGGCTGTTGATGGCAATACATCTTCTATGGTAGCTCTGAGGTGCACATTCCCCTGGGACACGTTACCGCTGAAATACATGATGCTTATTCTAAAATCATCTTTGCTCAGTTGTTCGGGAATAAAAACTTCCAGACCGGCAATAGAACTCAAATGCATATCTGCTCCATGACCATCAGACTGTGTGAGCATGTAGGAGATTGCTTCAACAAATTCCTCGCGATCGTCTGGATCGTCGAAAGACATATCCAGAATCGGGAGGGCTATCGCGCTGCCGTAGATTGGCTCAACTTTTCCTCTCTCCCTTGAAGTCTCTCTCCCGCCTGCGCTTGTGACAGGCGAGAAGAGCTCTCGAGTAAGCCACGTATCCATCGGCGTAGACAACTTGAGGAAGATGCTTGCACCGTAAAACAACGCCTTGTAGCACTCCTCGCACAGAGCAATGCCCTCCACCATGTGATCAATGCCGGAGGATCTTGATCTTCTCGAAATCCACGATGCGGGAAATGGAAACTCCCAGGTTGGAGTCATCCAAGGCCAAGCCTTACAGTAGGCAGATATTGTCCTACCAACGTTGTCGCAGAAGAAGCATACAGCATCTGGCCCAACCCGTTCACCTCCTTCGACTCCCTCTTCTATCTTGGCCTCCCAAAACGGTTCAACACACCTGTCCAACCTAGATATGATATGTTTGCCTTCTTCCAAAACAGAAGGGCCAACATATGCAAGATGAGGATTTCCAGAAGGCAGGAAATCTTCTCGGCCAAAAGGGCCATTTTCCGTTGACTCTGCTAGAATGATAAGGCCCAGTGCCTTAACGTTGTCCTCCACACAAGTAGATCTGATCCCATCAGCCATCTGACAGCCAACCGCCGCTATTTCCGACTCCGAAAGCTCAAACCCCGAGGTTCTTTCGATGCGAGATGACAGAAATGACGAGCAAAGCTCAATAGCCTCATCACGCTCGGCGTCCATTATTTCCCTCACCGTCCGGTCGTATATGGGATACACTGGCAAGCCGTATCTCCCCTGAGGCAAGAGAGGGTTGCCACCCTTTGGGAGAACGAAAGGCGCACCAACCGCACGATCAAGATCTGGCTCGAAGACCTCCTTAGAGGATTTGCCACTTGCCTGATAGCTGCCCCATTCTTGCACATGAAGACGCCCCGTTCGGAATTGTCCGTCCCTGCGATCAATCTCCACCACCCAGACCCGTGAAAGGAAATTCCTTGCCGTGGGCTCCGCTACATCGGTAATCTGCTTGATAATCTCTCCTGGCGGCAACCCGCCCTGAACGAAGGGCCTTCCAATCCTAATTAGGTTCTCTATGAGCATGCAATCCCCCCTAATCGTTACAGAAAGTATGAATCATCTCACAGCCTCACTAGACGAGTTACACTTGTGGCAGTACCCATCAGCCCCAGAAGGTGCATCAGACTTGGATATGTCTTCAGATGGCCGACAACAACAAAAGCTGCGACATCATTGAAGCAAATCCATTATAGATGCTCTTAAACTCGACAAACGCTGTCACGGGTCGGCCTAGGCAATCGAATTTTCATCCCTCAAACCGGGCAATTCACACGGTTCCGGTTCAAGCTGCTTAATGCACCAGGTTGGTTAGCATGTCAAGTGTGAGAATGAGTGGAACCATTTTGTGTCGTCATAGTACGTGTTGGCAGGCTGTCTAATACCGGAAAGCGCATACCGGCACGCCTCTAGTCACATTACATATTATCGTCCTGCGCCATATGTCCTTCTCGAAATCCTGGTGTTTTTCACAACATTTGCTCCTTGCGTGATGCCGCGCCCCGAGCCGGAATGCAACTCGTTGCAGGCATAATACCAACATCTATCTTGGTTTCCCCACACACTTGAATGTTTGGCTATATCCGGTCTATACCATCCATGTAGTGTCCTTCCGACACATTTTTTCCTGTGAAGATCCTGCTCAAACCTGCCGATAAAGGTATTAAGCGAAGCCATGGAGGTGCAATGCGGTTGAAATTGAGCATTCGCAAAAAACTGATCTTCTCTTACGTAATAGTGTTAGCACTGGCCGTTGGCGTTGCAGCTGCAGGCATCTGGTCAAACCAGAGAACGGCTCAACGCTACACAGATATCATCAAGCTAAGCTTCCCTCTTGAAACACAGATATTGACGGTCCGTGCACACATGTTGGAAAGAAGCGTCGTGCTCCGAGACTACATCCTCACCCAGGACGAATTCTGCATCTCAGAATACGAGTCCATCAATGAGAGCATCGATAAGGCTCTGCAGGCCATGGATGACTATGATCTACACGCCCAGTCCATAGAATATAGAGACGCCATAATGGATTTTGAATCCATGTACAGGGACATGGCAAACCGAATGTTCATCGCAATCAGCGATGGCTCTGTGGACCAGGCCGTGAATCTGCTCATCGACGAAGAAACCTTTGCCAACGCAGCACTAACCGATTCGATCAACAGCTGGCGCGATTACATCGTCAACGTGAACGATGAATGGATTGCAGAAGCAAACAGAATAGCCCGAAACGGTCTGATCATCATCGGGATATGCCTGGTAATCGCATTAGCGGCTGTAATTGCCCTAACCATAATCCTCTCGAAGAACATTGCTGTACCAGTCGAAAGAATACAGGCAGCAGCAGACCTCATGTCAATGGGTGACCTTACTGTCGCCATCCCATCGATCGAGACAGGGGACGAAATTGAAGCCCTAAATGAGTCTGTGCGTCGAATGACGGAGAATCTCGCAAGCCTTGTCCGCGAAGTTCAGGGCACTGCAGAGCAGGTTGCCGGATCAAGCTCCCAGCTGTCAGCGGCCGCCGGGGAATCAGCCCAAGCCGTGGATCAGATAGCAGCAACCGTGCAGCAAATGGCAAACGCCGCCGAGCAGGAAAGCTCTTCTGCAAACGAGACAGCAGCCGCCAGTGAACAGATAATGGCCAGCGTGAATCAGGTTGCGTCAGGCGCCGAAACTCAAATGATGCAAGTGAAAAACACATCCGAACTGGTAGATCGCATGACCGAAGAACTCAGCAAAGTGACGGGTTTCCTCAAAGAGCTGCAAAAGGATATGGAAATTACCGTCAAGTCTGCTGAGGAAGGTAACGCATCTGTCCAAGAGGTTGAATACATAATGAACCAAATCCGACAAGCTTCGGCCGAAGTGGAAAGCGCAGCGAAAGGCCTAGACGAAAGCTCACGCCAGATTGGGCAGGTTGTTCAAGTAATAAGCGACATCGCAGACCAAACCAATCTGTTGGCCCTAAATGCAGCCATAGAGGCAGCGCGCGCCGGCGAACAGGGTCGAGGTTTTGCGGTAGTTGCTGAAGAAGTGCGCAAACTTGCAGAAGGATCGCTTGAGGAAACCAAGACCATCTCCAAGCTGATAGAGAGAACAGTAGCTGATACTGGACGTGTTGCCAAAGCTATTGTTGCATCAGGAGAGCTGATAGAGAAAAGCGTGCCTGTAGTATCAGCAGCAACCGCCTCTTTAGAGGTCATACGAAAGAACGCTCAGAACAACCTTGCTGTTGCAGGCTCGACAGCCACACTAGGAGAAGCACTGATGAATGACACAATCCAAGTCAATCAGGGCATGAGCCAAGTGGTTGCCGTATCCGATGAAAATGCCGCTGCAGCCCAGCAGATGGCGGCAGGCATGGCAGAAGTGCAAAAATCCGTAGAGAACATCGCTGCCATATCCGAAGAAAACGCAGCCTCAATCGAAGAGGTATCCGCATCCTCCGAGGAAGTGAACGCCTCAATACGTGAAATTCATGCCGCGTCCGAGCTGATGGCCGACATGGCGCATAAGATGATGAATGACGTCGCCAAGTTCAAGGTCGCCTAGTTGCGCTTTGAACTAGGCTACGTTGTGTTAGAGAGCCCTGCTCCTGCAGGGCTCTTCTATTAGCAATTTGCCTCCCCAAGTGAACCGTTCGGCCATGCTCCGATGGGGACATCGCCAATCCCCAACACCTTCTGCAACTGTAAGGCCGGCTAAAAATCATGCCGGACTCAATATCAAGATTCACCAAACAGACCTGAGGGCATCTGAACGTAAGGGCCTTGTCATCTCTTTTTGAGGTGAACCTTGGGCACCGCTCCTGCCTTCTACCCGCCTCCCGACGGCGAAAGCAATACCACTTCATCCCCGGGCAACAGAGCAGTCCTGAACAGCCTCAAATCTACGATATTCGTCCCATTCACGAAAACTGACGCTTTGCGCAGCTCCGACAGACTGGCCGCTCCAGTGACTTCGCTTACCACGGCAAGCAGTTCGCCGACGGAGCCCGCCCGCGATGCCTCAACTTCGAGCGAACCCGTACCCAATCTCTCCCTGAGCGGGCCATAGATGCGCACCTCAATCATGAATCAATCCACCCCCGCCAGGCCAAGCTTGCGCAGCTTCTCTTTCTTGGGCAGCCCGTTAAAATCCCAACCTCTCAGTTTGTAGTACTCCTTTTTCAGGTCATCAAGCGGGACCCTGCTTCCGGGAACCTCAGGATCCTGCAGGTCATCGGTGAGGCGTTTCGGCAACGCATCATCTGCCGCCGTCACTCCCCTTTTCGCGTTGAACATGCGTTCGAGATTATATCCTCTCTCTCCTATCTCCTTAAACCTCCCGAAGGTCATCTTCATCCCGGTTACAGCAGTAAGAGCCTGCGTATGCCAAAGGCCAGGAAAGTGAAACGGCATCATCCAGCCCGGCATCTTCGCAACAGCTCCCATCAGATGGCCGTGGCGAGTGAGTGCGCGATTGATCCACCTAGTTGTCCATGCGTTCGCATCCTCCAGCATGAACGCGGGCATGGCAAGGTAACACGTGAACAGACAGCTCCCTCCCGCCGACACCGCCTCCATAATGTTCTGAAAAAGAATGGTCAACGCCGCCTTTGAGTTCGTCGTCAACGGGTCGATATTGAGTGCCAGCCCTTCAAGGAGAACTAGGTATCCCCCGTTTAGATGGCATCCTCCCCTGTTCGATGTGGCATAGCCCAGCCCCATCCCGACTGAACGCCGCGGTTCATACGCTGACAGCTCCAAGCCCTTGGAGTGTATAGCAAACTCCCGGCCGCCGAACCTCTCGGAAAGGCGCTTGGTCCCATCGGCCAGAAGATCCCCAATCCCTTCCCTGCAGGCGATCTGCCTGAACACGTCTGCAAGGTTGTCCACCTCGCCAAAGGCGAGGCCATTGTCCCACAAACCCTTTTCATTAAGCTCCATGGCAAATCCAACAGTGCTGCCGGCGGATATGGTATCCATGCCGAGCTCGTCCAAAAGATAGTTCCATTCCAGAATAAGCTCGAGATTGGAGTTCTCCAGGTTCGGCCCGAGCAGCCCCAAAGTTTCGAGCTCAGGGCCTTTTACCTCCTTGCCGTCCACCTCCACCACCCTTCCGCATTGGATGGGGCACGTAATGCATCCCTTGTTCCTTATAAGATGCTTTTCCCGCAGCGTCTCTCCGGATACGGCCTCAAACTCGTCAAATCGGCCGCGAGCAAAGTTTCTCGTCGCAAGTATCTTGTTGTACTGCATCGGGGCCACGAGCCCCGCCGACCCCAGTTGAGGAAGTTGCACCCCTGTCAATGGATGCCCCCTGAGTGCCTTGACCCACTCTTTGAATATCTCCTTTGCCTTCTCCTCATCGTAAAGAACCATCCTCCTGCTTCCGCGAGCAGTAACAGCCTTCAAGTTCTTCGACCCCATTACCGCCCCAACCCCCGCCCGCCCGGCAACTCGCTCCTGGCTCACAATAGACGCATAAAGCACGAGGTTTTCGCCAGCCGGGCCTATCACCATCTTCCCTGCGTTCTTCGGAAGAGCCTCCTGAGTTTCCCCTGTCGTCTTTCCCCAAAGCTCTCCGGCGTCGTGGAAAACGACCTTGCCATCGTCTATCTCTATCCAGACAGGTTCCGGAGATTTACCAGTAATTATTACGCCGTCGAACCCAGCCTTCTTCAGGTGGAACCCGAAATTCCCGCCGCAGTTGGACGATGTCAAAAGGTTTGTGAGAGGCGACAATGTGGAGATGTTGAACCTGCTGGAGCTGGGCGCCCCTGACCCAGTGAGAGGGCCTGTGGTCACAACCAGCGGGTTTTCAGGGGAAAACGGCTCCACTTCGGGATCCACTATGTCATGCATTATCTTAGCCGCCATGATCTTGCCGCCCAGATACAGCTCCCGTTCCAGGTCGGTCCATGGATATGTTGACACTTGGCGCGAACCCAAGTCTATCAACAAAGTCTCTCCTGCATAGCCCCTATATCGACCCTCCATAGCCTCTCCAGCCTCCCATCAATAGGCTTTCTCCAAGATGCCCAGCACGTCGTCTTCATCCGCTTCAACCGGATTAACTATCATAGCGCCATCATTCACAGCCGCCCTGGCTATTGCCGAAAAATCCTCCTTTTTCACGCCAACCTCCCTCAGCTTAGTCGGAAGCCCACAGATCCTGCTGTATTCTGCACTCATCTCCCGAACAGTCTCAATCGACTTTTCAGCCCTCTGCGACGCAGAAGTTCGCGCATATACTTCCGGTCCAGCCAATGGCAGAAGGAGTTCCGCATAGCGCTCCGACACTGCACTCAGATTATATTCCATCCCGTAAGGAAGCAATATCGCCATGCAGTCTCCGTGTGGCGCTCGCAACACCCCTCCGCATGCATGGCCCACGGCATGGACTATGCCCACCATGGAGTTGGAGAAAGCGACACCTGCCAGAAGCGATGCATTGGCCATGGCAAGCCGGGCTTCCTCGTCCTTGCCGTCTCGAACTGCTCGGGGCAGATACTTCCGGATCAGGTTGATGGCCGCATGAGCATGTGCATCGCTCAAGGGATTCCTCTGCAGACACGTATAGGCCTCAATAGCATGCACAAGAGCATCCATGCCAGTGGACGCAGTGAGACGTGGCGGGAGCGACTTTGTCATCCTCACATCGAGGACAGCAACATCAGGCAGAATGTTGGCCGATACAAATTCCATCTTCACATTCTTTGCAGGGTTTGCGATCACAGCGACCCCGGTAACCTCGGAACCTGTCCCCGCAGTGGTAGGCACTACCACGAAAGGCGTCTTACGTCTCCTCAGAATATCGACACCCATGTGGTCGAGAAGGTCATCAGTCCCCTCGGTTAAGCAAATACATACGCCTTTAGCGGTATCTATCACCGAACCTCCCCCAACAGCAATGACCGAATCGCATCCCGTTTCGCGATAAACATGGACTATGTCATTGACCACTTCCACTGAGGAATCAGGGGGGATATCATCATACATGGCGCCGATCACAATTTCAGATCCGCCGCACGCATCTACGACCTGCTGCGCCAGGCCTATCTTGACCAGCATCTTGTCGGTGAGCAGGATTGGCTTTCGGGCCTCGAATCCCCTGAGTTCTGCCGGAATATTCTCAAGAGCATTCTTGCCTGATAGTATCTTCACAGAGTTTATGAATTCATAATAAGAAGGAATCATTCTCCAGCCTCCTTCTATTACACCCCGAAAATGGTGTGGAAATAGACTGCAAACCCAGAGGAACTTCTCTTTGGCCATCTCTTCAGAATCTTCTTGGCAATGCTTGTGGGGAAGAGGTACGACTCCACAATGTAGAGGCACCTAACGAGCGGCATGCCTATGGAAAACAGATCCCCTTTCAAAGAGAATCTATGTTCCGCGTAAGCCCTATCGATTCCGATCTGTCCGGTAAGGACGAGCAGAGCGGCATCGAGGCTCTTGAATTCGATGACAGCGTCCGCGTCCGGAGCTTTCACATTGCCGAGGAAACGCAACCTGTTGCCAGTTTTTCTGACGCTCATGTGCGGGCCGCAAGGCGCAACTCCTATAGCGATAATAGTCCCATCTTTCCATCCGCACACCTCGTCCTGCACATGTTTGTCTACATGGGCGGCCGCCTGAAACCCTCTGCCCACAAACCACAGCAGAACCGAAACACAGCTTCTCTCAAACCTCTTTGCCGGTGGCCTTATCTCCCGATAAGCGCTGGCCAAATCGCTGACCCCTCTCTTTCCTTTGTGTATACTCGCTCTCGCCCATACCGCGCATCGTGCCCGCTGCATAGCTGGATATAGGCGGACAACGCGGGAAAGAACACCCCGTTTTAGCGATTTATCTGCACACCAAAGTGACAGTTGCCCGTCTGATCACTATCGTGCTCGGCAACACCCTACCACACAATCAGCAGGCCACTAATGAGCATCCTCATTATCGGAACTAGCGGATGCTCTCAGCTCCAGTCCGAGTTGCCTATATATAGCTTGTCTTCCTTGAAAAGACGCCTCAATCCTGTCACGCCACCTCCCCCATCCGTATTTCCCCCAGCTGATTAGAATGTATCACGGCACATATACATGTCAACTAAGTACTACTCTACCTCAAATCCCTTCAATTTACATATCGGCTCCTAGGCATAAAACGCAAGTTCTAGTGCTTGACATCTGCTTGGCGCTGATAGATAATGAAATGGCAGTTTAGTAACTACTTTAGTAGTTACTATCCGCTGGGAGGTTGCCATGGATCTGATAAGCGGTCTTCAGCAAATGGGCCTGACTGAATACGAAGCCAAGATATACGCTGCCCTCGTCAAACAGCCAAGCATTACAGGATACGAGGCCAGCAAATTGTCGGGGGTGCCACGAGCCAAAGTATACGAAACCCTTGAGTCATTGGTGCGAAAAAAAGCCGCATATTCACTATCAGTCGACGGGAAGCAATACTACACTCCAATCTCTCACCACAGCCTTATAGCCCGATTTCAGGATGAGCTATTGGATCTCACCACCTATCTCTCCGTCGAATTGGACAGGCTTAGCAAAGGGCGGACAGAAGACCCTTTTTCGGTCGTCACAGGATACGATCTAGTGACGGAAACCGCAGAGAGAATGTGCGCAAGATCACAGAGAAGGCTGTACATATCGGTATTTGCCGAAGACCTTCCCCACCTGGCTGGCGAAATCGCAAAAGCGAAATCGAGGGGCGTCAAAGTTTTCACCCTCGTTTACGGGGAAGGCAAAGGTATAGTAGAGGACGCCGTAGAGCACTACGTCAGCCCCCTCCAATACCTGCAAGCAGCGGTGTATGGCAGATGGATGGGCCTTGTAGCAGACCAGGACGAGGGCCTCATGGCGCAGATTGCCGGACCAGACGATACCTACGGACTCTCCTCAACCCTGCCGGGGATCATCATGCCAATAACCTTGTGGATCCAGCATGACATCGCGGCATACGTAGTGGCCGAAAAGCTCAACCTCCCTCCGACCGTCACCGACGGACTGGAAGATCTGTGGTCGCTCGCCCCTGAAGAAGGCCCTCAAGCACCAGAGCACGGCAACAAGTCACTCGATGATCTGTTCGAAGTGGCAAAACGCAAATTGGAGCACAACGCAGGCACACTGAAGGACGGAATCATCGAAATATGTTTCACCGATGATGGCACAACCTATCATGTTGCAAAAGGCCAACACAAAGTGGAGATAGAACAAGGCGCAAAGGAAGAGGCAGACCTCAGGCTTGCATTGAGCAAAGCCGATTTTGAAGGCCTGATGACAGGCTTTCTCTCTCCCGAAGCATTCATGACGCGGGGGCGCATCGAGATCGACGGCGACCTCGGCATGGTGGCCTATCTGAATGCGATGTTCAGATGAGAAAAAAGAGCTTAAACTCATGCAAAAGGAGCGATCCACATGGAAATTGACAAGAGCGCCAATCTGCCAGTTCGGGAGATGTTGGAGGGTTTCTGCACGTCCTACATCGCCAAAACCCCAAACCCGGTTGACATCTCCTTCGGTTTCCTCATCAATGACGGCCAATGGTGGACGGTCTCTATACAGAAGGAAGGCAGCTACACGATTGCGAACTGCAAGCCTTCCAAGCCCACATTCTACCTTGTGAGCACAGCTAAAACACTGGAAGACATCTACTTGGGGAAGATGCATTTCCTAACCGCCGCAGGAAGAGCCAAGATGAACGACTACGCCCCGCTCGATGTCAGGTTCATCGATGGCTATAGCCCGCCAAAAGACTTGGACCTAATGGATTTCGCATTTCACTTCTTCGTAATCGGAGAGCCGGAGAAGATACTATTTGGCAAGGACCACGCCAGGGTGGTGCATGGCGGATACGCAGTGCCTTTGGTATATACTTCAGGCCTCAGAACAGCCTGGTACAGAGTGGAACAGGGCATGGTCATCAACGAAAAAGAGGAGGACCAGTACAATCCCTTCAACACTCTTGTCATCGGCACAAAAGGAGAGGGCTCCATAAAGCTTGGACACACAGAATACAGGTTCGCAGAAGGAGAAGCATACATAATACCGGCGAACACCGCCCACAGCTTCTGGACAGATGACGAAGATGGACTTGAGTTTGTGATAATCATGTACGGCGAAGGCGCTTAGACACCAGCCCGAGATGCCTGCTCGAACATATATCAGTTGGATGGGGATGGACGAGAGTTTCCGGAGCTCACCTGATAAATGACCCGCAAAGGGTCAATTTAGGCGAAGTACGACTCTCTGGCATTCATTTCGTTCGCAGAATGACCGCCAGTGGGCCACTCACCACCCCAACACGGAAAGCCCGGGTCAGCCAGCTACGTACAGTACGCCCGGGAGGAGGAGTGATTAACATGGAGTCAGTTTCGGGGGGTAATGACCGGGTGCGTGTTACTCCCCCTAAGAAACGACCACCATCTGCTCACCCCTCCCCGCCACAACCCCCCGCCTGCTGCAACATGCCGCCACGCGCAAAACGCAATGGGCCATGGACAATCACCACCTCTGCTCTCCTAATGCCGTAACATACTAACATTCCTCTACAAAAGCAAGAACGCTAATATAAACATAGTGGAGTGCAACCTTTTCGCCCCCGCCCATCTCTTAATAGGTGGAGGGGGGAAGAGCTGTGGCCATAGGGAACTATCTATGCCTATGCGTCTCGATGCACGAACCTCATGTGAAGAGGCTTAAGGCAGGCCATGAGGAAGCGGCGAACGAGTTGGTCGACATGTACACCGACGGGCTGTGACTCTCATCCTGGGCGATCACTTCCGTGGCGAATCCACACTCTACTCATGGATGTATACAATCCTCATAAGGCACTGCCGCCATTATCAGCGTCACCGACGGAAAGCCCAAAGCACCTCCAAGCTCTTGCCTCCTGAGGATTTTTCACACATTCCCGAGCCGTCGAAGGCCTTCCGCCCCGATACCGGGAAGTCATTGTGATGTTCTACTACGAAGAATTTTCCATCCCTGAAATATCGGATATCACAGGCAAGCCTGTCGGCACAATTAAGAGCCTCTTGCACACAGGCGCCGCCTGCAGTACACGGCGCGACCGCCCTTCAAAAGCCCAATCACAAGTCAACATCTACCACGTGGTGGACGGGGCCTACTTGCTCAAGATAGCCGAGCGTGCGCGCGAAGGCAATGATCCGGTGAAGGCACTTGCCTACTATGACAAGTTCATCTCCGAGTATCCGGACAATGAGAAAATACCGGATGCCTTATACTGGCCAGCCTCTATCCTGCCGGACGACCGAAGCTTCATAGCTGTCATCTTCCCGTGCAGCATGTGGCAGAGGCCGATGCTAAAAGCATCGGCCTCTCAGATTAACAGTCCCAAACTGCCCGCAAACTCAGGTGGAAAGCAACAGGTCAAAAATGGAGTCGCTCACCGCCGAAGCAGCACATATTCGCCTATGTTTACCTCGGTATCTTCGGCCACTGCCCTGCACTTCGCCTTCAGCACGAAGTAAATAGTGCGCCCTGCGGAATCGCTGAGCGTCTCATAGTTCCCCTGACCCTTACTGATCACAACATCCGCTTCCTCATACAGCTTCAAGAAGTTCGGCGTGGCATTTCTAAGAACGATTCCAGGTGTGCAGCAGCCAGTATCCACAATAGTTGCATCATGATCCAGCCCTGATGCGACAGCATCTTCCGCTGTTGCATCATTTATCATAGGGGCGCTGCGGACTCCATAGAACACATTCAC
>Ga0116188_1001583_pt1 | contig 19334 bp, 16 predicted proteins | sample AD_JPNTR2_MetaG_FD_89807 | JGI IMG/M metagenome (GOLD analysis project Ga0116188, IMG submission 89807) | Active sludge microbial communities of municipal wastewater-treating anaerobic digesters from Japan - AD_JPNTR2_MetaG | ecosystem: Engineered > Bioreactor > Anaerobic > Digestate | place...
TGCCCATATAGCGCTGTGAAGGAGAATGATGCACAGCTGAGGAATATATAACTTGTTTCTAATGAATTGCTTTGAGCTATGCTGGGGTGATGTGGCTATGTCGCGATCGCGACTCCTTACTCTATTGTGCGTTGCACTGATTTGCGCGACGCTGATTGGTCATGGCCCAAACACGGCTGTGGCTATGCCCTCTCATCAGATTGCCAGCCGAGGACAGACGCTGGTAGAAAGGGAATCTGATTCTCAATCGATTCTCACCCTCTTTCCCGAGTTGAAGAGCCTTCCTGCCCCCCTGTGGGTGCAGGAAGGGCTAAGAGCTTACTATCGGACATCGGCGGCGACGGTGCCTAACCCCTTGAGTGGGCCGAACAAGGACGCCGTGAAGCCTCCAATCATGCATCCAGAGGAGCTTAGCCCTGCAGCCCCCGCTCTGGTCAGAACTGATGTGATCGCCCTCGCTACGCGGTTTTCGGCCACCTGCTCCACCCTATTCATAGGCGACCTAATGATACCGTGGGAAGACGTAACACGGGCCGCCTATGCAGGCGCAGGTGATTTCTGGATAAACCCCATAGTGTTCAAGGATATTGCCAAACGCGCTCCCGAGCACCTTTCCATCTCCGAGATTCAATTTGAGGCAGGTGGAACAAAGTACGATTCCATCAGATTCGACTACAGGCCCACAGGCAGCAACAAGCATTATGTCTGGATATTTCAGTCCAGCACGGGGCTCCTCATCTATCAGGCGCAATGGCTTACACTCTCGGATCAAAGATTAGCTTACGTTTCCGCAGCCGAGTTTGTGACGAAACGTAACATCTCTCTTCCTTGGTCAGGAGAAGCCGCGCCTCCCTGGGCAAAACCCGGCGCCAAGCTGACCTATCAGGGCACCATAAGGACATGGCTACCCACAACCGGTCACAACATTCCTATACCCGCCTTGCTCGAAGTTAAAATTGAAGATGGGGGCCGAAACTGGACGGTTGCCAAGGTTACCCGAGTCTTCTCGGATGATAGGGGGCAGACGGGCGCCGCGATCAAAGTATATTCGGGAACGGGCCAAATAGGCGGATTCTGGCTACCCAAGGCAGGTCTGGCAAAGCTTAAGAATGGCAACAAGCTCGACCCCTTCGACCCGCTCGTTGGAAGTTCCGTCGAAGTAAGCTATGTGGGCAAAACCCCGAGCGGCATTTCAGTGGCGGCAATATTCGAATGGGGCGCGAAATACAAGAGAGTCTGGATATACCGTTCCACCGACGGAATGCTCCTTTACTGGCTCGACGAAAAAGTGGTGGACCCCGTTACCGGCATGGTTCAGCAAGCCGAGTGGCAACTCATGGAATAATGAGCCCGCCCGAATGGCTCAAGCTGAATTCCTCCGGAGAAGAATCGAACCAGATGGCGGCAGGCATGCGAACGAACCTGCCGTCTTTTACATGTCCGGCGTCCCAAGTCGTATCGAGCAACACTATCCTGCCATTCACTTCCGCTTCGTTCCAAGCATGGCTCTCTCGTATTCCTTCCTGAATCCCTTCACCCCCGACTACGCGCACGCGAAGCCCAGCCGCAGCAGCAAGAGCGGCTGTGACATTTGCATATCCCTGGCACACACTTCCCCCGCGGGCAATGACGGAAATGGCGTCAGTCGGTCCAAAGTCGCCGCTGGCAGCAGCGCGGACGTCGTAGGCAAGGTTGGAAGCAATCCAATCGTGTATGGCCCGGAGTCTGTCGTAAGGATCACGCGCATCCGGCGCTATCGATTCCGCAAGCACCCTGATTTCGGCATCATCCCATTGAATCTGTCTTTTCTCCGAATCGTCGAGAAGAGGGATTTTCGGAACCCGAACTACCCTGTACTTGCGCCGGGGCACACACCTGTTCGTGTCGCGATGAAGCGAAGATATGGTTACCAGGCACTCCTCGCCGATTGCGGGCGGATCTATCCAAAGTCCAAATGCGCCTGCCCTGGACCGTTTTAGAGAGGCTGCACTTTTCCCATCACGCTCAACATCCACCCTGACGCCGTCGGCGTTGGCAACGCCCTTAATAAGGAATCTGTCGCAAGCCAGTATCGTTCCACCTCGGTATGCAGGCTCAATCATGTCGATGGGCGCAGGATCGACTACGACCAGATACTCGGCAACCGTGTTGTAAGTGCCAGGAGCAATCAACCTGGACGCCACCGATATTCGGCACTCTCCCTCTCCTACATCCAGAGGAATGGTGATCGCGAAATCTCCGTTCGGCAGTGTTTCGGCGATATGATCCCGTCTCTGCCCCGTTTTGGCATTCTCGATACTCGTCCACACTGCTGGGAACGCACTCTTGCCTGTGATCGTCACGAAATCAGAGACTCTGTTGGAAGATGCGATGGGAGAGTTGATCTCGAGATCCGAGCCGTAGCCCGAATATTGTCTCGGCGCCAAAGGAATCGTAGACAAAGTATTGTCGACAACAAGACGGCAGGTTACCCTGAAAACCGTCTCGCCTCTGGGAACCGCGGCTATGTCCATTACGTATCGACCCGGGCCATCGAAAAACCACACTGTCGCTGAGAATCCGCCATCATCGCCAACAGTCACAAAAGTGTTCGCAAACTTCGCCGGATCATCCTGCCGGGAACACCTGATCAAGACTGTGCTGCAGCATGACCTTCCGCTCACCTGGATGGTTCCAGGAACCGAAATGCCGGATACGGGAGGTGAGCTGAGCGTGAGCAGATCGCCGTATCCAGCGAAGGTTTGGATTGTCGCAGCCTCCTCCTGCTTCGGGGCACCGCCGGCTCCGGGAGACAATCCTAAGGCTGCAACAAGCCCTGCTATCAATAACGTCAAAACTCTTCTTCTCGCGCCAACCATCTTCATCATATTCACTGAAACACTCCATAGCCGCCACTATCCGATGCAAGCTGGCGTATTATCACGCTGGCCATGGCAAGTCCAGCAGCCGGTGGAACTGGTGAGATGCTGCCTATCGGCCCACTGCTCTTGACAACGGGCGGTTCATCAGAAAAGACGACTGTGAGGCCGGTTTCGATCCCGCGCCTGCGCAACCCCTGTCTGACACTCCTGGCCATAGGGCACGTGTGAGTCTTCGATATGTCGGCTATTGCGAACGCCGTAGGATCAAGCCTGTTTCCAGCCCCCATCGACGAGACTATCGGGATTTGCGATCTTAAGCAAGCCTCTATCAGATCGAGTTTCGCCCCGACAGAGTCAATAGCATCCGCCACAAAGTCGGGACGAAGCCTGAGCAAGTCGCCGACATTGCTCCCGTCTACCCAGCAAACTTCGGCCACTGCCTCGCATTGAGGGTTTATCCTACGCACTCGTTCAACCATGATCTCGGCTTTGGGCCGCCCGATATTATCAGTAAAAGCAATGATCTGTCTGTTTATGTTTGTGGTAGAAACCACGTCTCCGTCGACGAAGATGAGCTTGCCTACATGCGCCCTAGCGAGCGCCTCCGCACAAGCCGATCCCACTCCCCCGAGCCCCACAACAGCAACTGATGAACCTGCCAGGCGGGCCACTCCATCAGCGCCGATGATCAGCTCAGTCCGTTCTGTCCAATTTGCATCTTCCAAGTTGTAAGTCATCCCTTCCAGATCCCCGGCTTTTGGTCTATCATGGAGTCTGCCAGGATTTATCCGCGCCAACGTAGAAGAACGTAATCATCGAAGCGAGGTGTCTTAAGGTTGAGCAACCACGTTGCAACTGAGATCATCGATATTCCCAATAGCAGCGACACCGTCATTATACATAATCGCGACTGCATTGAAGGCATGGCCCAGGACATAGCTTCAGGATCGGTGGATGTAGTAGTTACTTCACCCCCGTACAACCTGGGCATCGAATATGGGACATACGACGACCGCATCAACCGCGACGAATACCTTGAATGGACCCGCGCATGGACATCTGAGGTGGCGCGCGTTCTCTCGCCAAAAGGATCGTTCTTCCTCAACATAGGCTCCAAGCCGAGCGACCCATGGGTTCCTTTTGAAGTCGCCATGGAGCTGAGGGAAACCTTCGTTCTTCAAAACGTGATCCATTGGGTCAAATCGATCGCTATCTCCCATGAAGATGTCGGAGACTACCCGGCAATCCGCGAAGATATAGCAGTGGGGCACTACAAGCCCATAAACAGCAAGAGATTCATCAATGATTGCCACGAGTACATATTCCACTTCACCCACAACGGAGACGTTACCCTCGATCGGCTGGCAGTGGGGGTGCCTTACCAAGACAAAAGCAATATCAATCGCTGGACCCGAGAAGGCAGCTCGCCAATCGATCTGCGCTGCCGTGGAAACACATGGTTCATTCCTTATGAGACAATAACCAGGCGGAACAGCGAACGCCCGCATCCGGCCACATTCCCCCCGAAACTCCCGGAGATGTGCATAAAGCTGCACGGCCTCGACCGATGCAGACTAGTGATCGACCCATTCTTGGGCTTGGGCAATACCGCTATTGCCTGCGTACGCCTGGGAATGCCTTTCGTCGGCTACGAAATCGATCGGTTTTACTTCGCCAAGAGCATAGAACGCGTAACTCAAGCCGTGAAAGAAAGGAAAATAATCGAGGATGACAGCAGGGTCCAGTTCACCCAGCAAAGCCTTTTTCCGGAGCATGATCAAACCGAAAAAAACGCTAGCCTATAACTGCACGAACTGCCCGGAGCAGGTTTTCCCCCATGATCCCCTGTATCGCTGATTCAGAGTAGCCGCGGGCAGCCAGTTCTTCCGCTACCTTTCCAAGGCTTGATACATCCTTGAGCTCGTCAGGGAGCTGCTCATCGGGCAGGCCGTCAAAATCCGAACCTAGCGCTATGCACTCCGGTCCGATTAGGCTTGCGAAATGGTCTATGTGATCAACAACGCCGGCAAGGGACCTTCTTTCCTCTCCTAGGAAGTATCCTGCGAAGTTTACGCCGATAACCCCGCCCTTTTGGGCTATCGCTCGCGCCTGATCGTCCGTGAGGTTTCTCGGGTGATCGCAGAGGGTTTTCGAGTTTGAGTGCGAAGCGATTATAGGCCTCTTCGACACCTCCATCACATCCCAAAACCCGGCTTCCGACAGGTGGGATACGTCTACAACCATCCCGAGCCTGTCCATTTCCTCCACTACCTCCACGCCAAATCTTGTGAGCCCGCCTCCTGTCCGACTCTCGAAAGCCCCGTCCGCAAGCTCGTTTCTGAGACTCCAAGTCAACGTCATGAGCCTTACGCCAAGACGATAGAAAATGCGCAGGAGCTCTATGCACCCATCCAGCGCCTCGCCGCCTTCTATCGACAATAGCGCCGCTATCTTGCCTTCCTCATATGCCTCTTCTACGTCTCTGCCACTCGTGGCGAAGACCAGCTTGTCGCTGTTCTCCTCGATCTCCCTGTAGAACGCATCAACGTACTGGAGAGCCCTCCTGGCACCCCCGCCAGGCAAATACTGAGGAGGCACATATATGGCGAATACCTGCGCCGAAACTCCAGCTTCCATCATGCGCGCCAGGTCGAGCTGGCCGCCCTTGTCGCGATCTGCCAACCTGCGGCGGCCTTCGACTATGTCCATGAGCGTATCGCAATGTGCGTCCATTATGAACATGTACTGCACCTCCAACGCTTGTGCAATCAATACATATTGAGTATACCACTACAACCGCCCACCAGCATTGTCCCGTTTTGGCTGAAGTGCTAATATTGGGCATGAGCCGAATAGTGCACAAAAGTGTTCACCCGGGAGGTTGATCATGCATGCCGAAAATCAAGATTGTCACCGACTCTACAGCGGACTTAGGCCCGGAACTGATCAAACGCTATGGCGTGGAGGTCGTCCCGCTCATAGTCACATTTGATGAAGAAACATACACCGACGGAGTTGATATCGATACTCACCGCCTGTTTCAGCTTGTCAAGGAGAAAGGAAAGCTTCCCAAAACCTCGAGCCCGAGCCCCGAAACCTTTAGATCGGTTTTTGAAAAAGCCATCGCCGACGGAAGTCAGGTAATCTATATAGGCATCTCCAGCCAGTTTTCCGCTTCTGTCCAAAGCGCCAGGCTGGTGGCAAACACATTCCCCGAAGGGCAGGTGCATGTGTTTGATTCGGCCAACCTGTCCACGGGAATCGCACAGCTTGTCCTTTACGCACATGATCTAGCCGCCGAAAACAAAACCGTTCCCGAGATCATGGACCTCCTCGAAAAAGCACGCCCCAATGTCAAAACGTGCTTCATGATCGACACTCTAGAGTACATGCACATGGGAGGCAGATGCACGGGGATCCAGACGTTGCTTACATCAGTTCTCAAGGTAAGGCCCATAATTGAAGTAGTTGACGGAGGCATGAGGGTGGCGGCAAAGATACGTGGAAGCAGGACCAAGCTTCTCGACTGGCAACTCACACGATTCGCCCAAGATGTCGAGCGCGGGCTCGTCGAACCTGTCCGGGTTTTTCTGACTCATACCGGGGTTCACGAAGATGCCCTGTACATGGCGGATAGAATTCGGCGCATCATGCCCGAGATGCGCGAGATACTTGAAACGCCGGCAGGCTCTGTGATAGGAAGCCACTGCGGTCCGGGCACCATCGGAATCCTTTACATGCTAAAACAGGTGCATCCTTATCCATATGCATGAGCTTGATCCAGAGGGCAAGGCGGATGCTTGCCCTCTGGATCGTGTCTGAAAAACAAAGCTTGAGGAGTGATCTTTTTGGCTCAGCGCATTGGAGCAATTCTATTTCAGATAGGCGGCATGATGACGGTCATCGGATTCATCCTCGTACGCCACCCAAAAGCCTTCTCCTGGTTTGGACATCTGCCAGGGGATTTCATGACAGAAACCGTAATAGCCCCCATCGCATCGATGCTAGTGATCAGTCTCGGCCTGTCCGCGCTCTCCTGGATATTCGGCGCGCTGCTCCGTCTGATTCGCTGATCGAATCGGGGCTTCGCCTCTTCTTCGCTCCTCTGTCAGTACCCCACCCGCTCCGTTTCTGCAAGGGCCTTTCTGTTGAACTCCCCCGCTCCAGGAAGATGGTTGCTCTTCCACACCTGGGGCGTCAAGCCCCGTTTGAGCATCCTATCGATGATTTCTGCCTCGAGCGTCCACATCAAGCAGGCCGCTGCAATGCCCGATGTCGGAATCGCCTTGGTGTCAAGGCCCTCTACTTCAAGGATGGCATCTCCTATGACGCCGCAGTTGTCGAGGACGATGTCTGCTGCTTCAAACAAGTGTTTGCCGGACGGATGCTGCGCCTCGAGCGACGACGAATAGGCTACGGATGTAAGCGCAATAACCTTTATGCCCCTCTCCCTTGCAAGAAGCGCCAGGCCTACGGGGAGCGCGTTCTTCCCGGATACAGACCCTATGATAAGGACATCGCCAGGATAGATATCGCTTCTGTCGAGGATGAATTCCGGTAACCCGGGTATCTCGTCGAGATAGACCATTTCCTTGGTCTTACCAGGCCTTGCGGGGCCGGGGTTGTCCACTTCCATCTTGATGTTAACAGGTCTCGGCATCATCAGCCCGCCCGCCCGGCCAAACAACTCGTTCATAAGCATGTGGCCCGTGTCCAAGACGTGAACAGCTCCACCCTGACTCACGGAGTCTACAATAGCGTCTGCAGCTTCAGCAATGTTTTCTGACTGTGTCTTCTCAATCCTGTCTATCAGCTTTCGCAGTTCATCAAGGTACTTCGCGCCCAAACCGAGCATTCCAATCAGTCCTCCCAACCTTTGGTCAATGAAGGGCCTCGCAGCCCAGTAACCAGCGTCCAACAGCGGCTAGCCTTCCGCCTATCAAAACGATTTGATCTTGGATCTATACTGTTTAAGCAATACCTCGTTATGTTCCAATCCGCCTGGTACGTTAGAGCTCATGAAGATAGGCGGGTCGATTCCGCGTTCCACGAGTCTCTCGATGACCCGCACTACAACAGTGTTGAGTATCGCCGCCCCTATCACCGTCGAAACAGGTCCGGTCTTCTGCGAAACCCCTTCCACCTCGATAGCCGCATCGCCCCATGGCACGTGCGTATCGATTACGATGTCGGCGATCTCATAAAGTCGCTTGCCAACGCTGTTTCTGACCGGAGTGGTCCGAGAACCCTCGACAGACGTCAAGCCTATCACCTTTACGCCGTCGGACTTGGCCTCGGCCGCCATTTCCACCGGCACAGGGTTTACTCCGGAATTGGATGCAACGATCATGACGTCTCCGCTGCCTACTCCTGCATCATCAAGTATGATCCTGGCAAGCCCTGTAAGCCGCTCCATGTGGGAGCTCTTGCCGGCGCCGAAAGTAACCATGAGCGCGGGCTCGACGATGGCGTTCACAGGCACAAGTCCCCCTGCCCTGTAAAACAGCTCCTCTCCGAGCATGTGAGAATGGCCGGCCGCGAAATAATGGAGCACCCGCCCATCTGCAATAGCCTCCGCGATGAGCGTGGCTGCCTCCTCCATATTCTCAGCCTCAGCCCGCTCAACCTCGTCCAGCAAAGATCGGACGACGTCAAAATACTCGAACACCTAGACTACCCCCTAACCGACTGGGCGCGCACCGACTCTTGTCTGAGGAAGCGGACACCACAGATTGTGCCGTCCACCGCCGACAGACTGAAGAGTATCATATGCCCACGCCACTTTGCCGACGCTTTCAACATTATGGGCATCGCTGCCCACAGAGAACTTTATCCCCATCTTCAGCCCCAACTCGACCATGTCGATCCTGGGGGTGCAAGTCGCACAATGCAGCTCGATTGCCGTCTTGTTGGCCAAGGCCGCCCTGAAGACGTCTTCATACCACTCGCGCGAGAAGAACCTGGCATCGATCTCGCGCTCCATCTGCCGCCTCTCCTCAAAGGTGGACCCGGGAAGCAACATCTGCCCCATGGGCAGGTAGCCTGCCATGTGTCCTATTACGTCCACTTCGGGATCTGAAGCTACCCTCAGCACCTCATCCATGTAGGCGCGCCAGTATCTCTCATCGTAGAGCCTTCCACGCTCAACGGGGATCTTTGATGTAACATAGTGCACGCTTCCGATCACGAAATCGGGCTGCATCGGCAGGGATGCGGTTCCCACCGGAATGGGCCCCCGCTCAATCCCGATGAAGACCTCGATATCATCCTCCCCGGCAAGCCCGTCTCTCCACTTGAGCTGCTCCGCCAGGCTTTTGTCATCGAACACATTTCCTGATTGGGCCCCGTATTTCGCCGCGAAAGGGTCATAGTGATCAGTTATGGCCACCATAGAAAGCCCCTTCGCCTTAGCCTGCTTCAACACTTCATCCGCTGTAGGCTGCCCATCAGACGCATTCGTGTGAATATGCATATCAACAGGGCCGCTTCCCTCGCGGCGTTCTCCGGCATTCAAAGCCTATCGTCCTCCTATGACCATCTCTTTGGGAAGCACTGCAATAAACGAAAGCCTCGACTCGGGGACCTCCAGAGTGACTCCTCCCCTATCATCGATGACAACCTCCAGGTCGGATCGCACACCTCCGAGCTCGTACTGGATTGCATGGCGCCTGCTTCCCGAAATCGCGCCCCCTCCGCACCCGTCTTCCACCCAGACACGCTTCCCCTTCAACCTCTGCGGGTTAGACATGAGGATAAGGACTCCTCCCCCGGCCAGAGTCCAGCGACTGGCAGTGACCGATATAAGATCACTAAATGGCAAGCACGTCCAATCGCAGCTATGCCCAAAACTGCCTTCCAGACCCTCGGAACCGTCCTCGTCATCCCACCAAATCCTCGGCGCCGGATCTGGCGCAGTGTCGCATTCGCCGATAAAGGCCAGCCCCAAGTCGTCCCTATAAGTACCACGAGCAATGTAGGGGGCAGCCTGTTGTCGCAGGCGCAGCGCCTCCAGAGCTTTTTCGCGCAATTCTTCGTTTCCGGGCCCGAAACGGTCTCCAAGCTCCATCCAGAATACCGACCCAAGCACGAATGCCCGGGCCAAGTCCCGGAAGAACCAGGCATAACGAAGGTCGCGGTCGTCGATCCGTCTGGGATTTACCATGTTTACCTGGATAAACTCGGGGAACGTGTACTTGTACATGTTGAAGAACTCATCGTATTCCTCGCCATTCCAGGTCAGGTTTGCATATAGGTACTGGCTATAAACATCGCCGCAATTCTCAATCATCAGAAAGGATGATGGATCTATCAGGCGGCATCTCTCCTTGATCCTTTCTATCATCTTCACGTACCCGTGGTTATAGAGGCCATGATGCGGCCGTTCCCCGCGATTCCCCACCTTCACGTGCTCGTGGCCCGAATCGTAGCATGGCAACGGAGTAGCCGACCCCAGTTGATCGAGGTAGATGCCTCTTGCCCCGAAGGCGTCGACCATCCACGATGCAGTGTCGACCGCCCAATCCTGCCAGTCGCCACAGCCGGGACAAAGGACTGCAAATGTCCGAGGCCCATACATCTCATGGGTGATCTCGCCGCTCAATCCCTTTGCGGCCCACGCTCTTCCCAGGGAATCGAAGAACTTGGACTCAGTATCGAAAAGGCGAACGTTGATGTAGAAGGTGGTGAATCCGCCCTCGCTCCTCACGTGCCTGCAGCCCTCTCTCAGCTGCCAAGAGCTGCCCAGCTCCATGTCGGGGATGAACTCCGGATAATCGGTGTCAAACCCCTGCCTGTTCCAGCCGGATATGAGAAAATGGTTGATATGCTCACGGTGAGCAGTCCCATACATCTCCGGAATGTCAACAAATCTGTTCCTCACGGTCTGGCCGTTCTTGAAATCGTAGCGTGGACAGATTGCCGACTCGCGCGCCAAGTCGTCGGGGACACCAGTCACAGTCAAATGCTCCTCAGCCCATGATCTGTATTGCTCAGAAGCCCAGTGCCAGTCGCCTGAATGAACCCCAAGAACGTATGGGTGCGAGCTCCACACCTCTCCCGGCCCAATGGGCACGTATTTTCTGAACCCAAATCCACACCAGGGATCATCTGGCCCCCCGGTCTCGCTCCTGATCCCGGTCAGTATGAAGTCACTGTCGTATGAGGCCATGTATAGTCCGCCCGAACCATTCCGATCGTAACAATCCATCCACATCATTGACGCAAGTCCACAGTAGTTGATCTCTCGGGAATAAGTCCCGTCGGGCTCAATACGGCTCTCTGCTCGCCAAAACTTCATATATCTATCGGATGCAAGCCGACTTGCCGGGTTCTCAATCTTCTCGCCAGCATGGTGCGGGAAAATGAGGATGCTGTCCTCCGGTGCTACGCCTACCTGGATTCCGCGGACATACGGAAAGAGAACCTCTATGACCTCGTAATCTTGTGAGCGGTTATCAACGGACAATGCCCACTTCGAAATCTCCGGATTCTCTTCATCCAGTTCAACGCTCCACGAACACGCAATCTCGATCTCGTCTTCGCCTCTACCGCACCCGAGGAGACCCGACGCGTCATCCTCCTCGCCACCAGATCCAATACACGGCGTTATGGCCTCACCGCTGGCCACCACCGTTCGATGCTCCACGTTCAAGGCCAACTTGCCCACACCGTTAAACTTTGTTGCAGTGGCAATTGACGCGGGCCCTGGAGCAAATACACGCCTGTGCCCTTGCAAATCGCGGCATACGATCCGAAGGGGAGCGCCGTGCACGGCCTCAGGCCACTTCACCAACTCGTCACGAGATACGATATTGAATATGCTTCTGACTTCTCCGGTCTTTCCATCTACTTCAATGCGGATTCTGCTGTTTTGCATCTGGGGCATGCACATTCCCCCTGTTCCTCGGCGCCCTGCGCCGTCCCCAACCCTTCATATTGTGTTGCACGATTTCCGAAAGCTCTTGCACTGATGGTCCGTACAGCAACAGCACGAGTTAGAGCTGGAAAAGTGCATCCAATGCGTCTGCCACAAATGATCTCACATCATCTGAAAGCATTTCAGGCGCGAAAATATCACAGCCTACATAAATCACGCGCCCCGACAACACCACAGCGGAGTTGTATTCATCAGCATGGGTAGGACTGCCATCGTCATCTGCCCATGTGCCCAATTCGCAAGTGCCTGGAAGGCGCCTTACTATGATCGCGCGAGAATCGGCAACCTCTATTGGCGACTCGAGTACGCCTCCGTCACTTGTCGGCATGATGATGCTGTGCAAGGGAGCAACCCCCTGCCACCCTACGAACGAAACGCCAAACAGATCAGCGAGGTAGAAACCGTGGGCACCAGACGCCTTCTCATCTACAGATTTAAGAGAGGTCTGTCCGGTTGCCAGCACTCTTCCACCTGCCGCCACAAAATCCCGAACAGCCTGCAACTGGGCGTCCGACATCCGCCTCGCATTGGACAGTATGAGTGTCGTGGGGCGCACTTGCGCCACGTGCCAAAGGACTTCGATGTTGTCCTCAGCAACCTCGACACACTCGTATCCCGCCTCTTCTGCCACGTCGAATATGGCGTTTATGTGGTCCTGCCAATCCCATCGCATGTCTTCATACCACTCTTCATTTGCCCGGCCCGTAAAAACCGTAACCAGCGGAGTCCGAGCCGCATCCGTCATATCGTTCTGCCCGGACCAGTCGGCACTGGGCACTTCTATGGTGGCAATGTATGGCAGATGATCGGATGCGAGGGTCTGCGGAACTCTGGCCGCTCCCGGTTCATCCACTATGCCGATGTCAAAGGAGGTAAATATGTAGTCGATGCGCCGCGCGGGGCTATAGGCGTCGTATGTATATCCTCCCTTTAGGTAATCCCTGGCGAACAGTCCCTCCTTGACCAGCTCATCGCTGTTCACAAGGACCCTGTACGTAGGCATAGTGTCGTTGAACTCGTGCAACGCCAAAGATATTTCATCTGCGTAGGGAGACGCGTTGAAATCTCCCATTATCACGCTCGGCCCCACCGCTTTGGACGCGATGTCAAGCAAGGCGCCAACCTGCGCACGACGGCCCGTCTCATCCTTCACATCCAGGTGCGTGACGAAAACGTTGAGGATTGTTCCGTCCACATCGACCTGAGCTTCAAGGACCGCCCTAGGCTCGTTCCCTGCCGGGTTAGGAAGCTGGTGATTGCACCATGAACGGATAGGGTAACGAGAGATTAGCGCGTTGCCGAACTGTCCGCCGCCATAATAGATGGTGCGGCCGTACACGTGCTCGTATCCGAGCCTTGAGGCGATGTATGCGGCTTGGTCTACCCCGCCCGATCTTCCCGTTTTGCAGTCGACCTCGCACATGCCTGCGATATCAACCTTCTGCTCCGAAATGAGGTCAGCAATTCTATCGAGGTCAAGCACGAGATCTGCTCCAAACCCACTATGTATGTTGTATGTCATAACATTGACTCGGTGTGCGGGTTTCACTTCAAGCCTTGGGCGCTCACGAAGGCCGACCGATGCACGCGATTGTTCTTCGACGCAAGAGACGGCACCGTCAGTCCCATCTTCTTCTATGGGCGCTTCTTTTTCGGTGGCCCCGGCTAGTCCCTCTTCCACCGTGTACACCTCTCCCAAGTTGACCTGCATGGCCATGGCCATTAGCTTCGCCACATCAGTATTGTCAGACGCAGATGCAAACAGTTCAGAACACTTGCCCTGCGCAAACAGAAATACTGGTTCCGTGGTGTGCCCATCGGTGCTGAACTGTATCTCTCCGCTGGAGACATCGACTCCCCCTGTTTCATGGTCGGCCGTCACTATGACCAGGGTGTCGTCGCGTCCAGACGCATACTCCAGCCCAACTGAGACCGCCTTGTCGAAAGCCAGCATCTCGCTGATGAGCATCTCGGCATCATTGTTGTGGCAGGCATGGTCTATCCTGCCTCCCTCTATCATGAGGAAGAACCCTTCACCTTCTGTTGATGAAAGGAGTTCTATGGCCTTGGCAGTCATCTCGGCAAGACTGGGCTGCTCATCAGGATTTCTCTGAACGTCGTAATCCATATGGGTCATGGAAAACAGCCCTAAAAGCGGAACCGACGATGCGTTGAGGAAATCCTCCTTGTTCTGGACTACGGTATATCCCTTGCTGCGCGCCACCTCTATGGGCGGAGGAGTCTTTTCAAAGAGCGTCGGCAGAAAGTAAGAGGCTCCTCCCCCGACTATCAGATCTAGACCGGTCTCCAACATTGCCGCAGCTATCTCACGCCCGCTTCCGCGATCGGCAACATGGACCGAAAACCCCGCAGGAGTTGCGTCCGTTATCGAACAGGTGCTGACCAATCCGGTGTATCGCCCACTCTCCTTGGCAGCTTCCACTATGTTGGGCACTGGCGTTCCATCAGGGAGCACGCCGAGCGACCGATTGACCGTCTTGTGCCCGGTGGCAAGAGCGGTCGAACTCGCGGCTGAGTCAGTAAGGTTGTCTCCCCACGAGTTTGTAGTTATCCTTGTCATCACGGGCATAAAATCCATAGACAACATGAACGGACTCACATCGCGGGCAGCCTCGATCTGCCCAGGTCCCATCCCGTCTCCGATGAACAATATGACGTTGCGTGCAGCCACGTTCTCCCCGGCAGAACATGAGCCGGGGCAAAGCCATGTAAGCACTCCGGCATTCGCCCCGTGGTCAGCGGGTCCGAATGCCATTATCATCAGGCAGAGGACCAGCGCAGCCACGACCGTTGCCGACCTTACAGGTCGCCGCCCTTGCGGGCGCACTCTACCTGCAAAAACCCGGATCATTAGTAATACCCCCTCATCATAATAGCGTCATGCGATGTTCGGGCAAGGCGCCAACCGGGGCCATTGCGAGTCGGCCCTGGAAGAACGTACCGGACGCCACAGCCCGGGCGCCCTGCTTTCTCATAACCTGAAACTCGCCTTCTAGCCCTTCATTCCTGTTATCGTTATGCCCTCCACGAAGTAGCGTTGCGTGAACAGGAAAAGGATCAACACAGGCGCAATTGCCATGAGTGACGCCGCATTGATCAAGTTCTGATAACTGAAGTACTGCCCCGAAAAATAGGGGATCGCCAGCGGCAACGTACGCAGTTTATCCGAGTTCACGCATATGAGCGGCCATATATAGGCCCCCCAATGCCCCGTAAACGTGAAAAGGGTCTGAGTAGCCAAAGCAGGCTTTACTAGCGGAATCACGATCTGGTTGAAGATTCGAAACTCGCTGGCGCCGTCGATGCGCGCAGCATCGAGAAGCTCGTCAGGTATTGTCATCATGAACTGTCTCATCATGAATATCCCCGACGCACTCGAAAGACCCACTATGATCAGACCCGCGTATGTGTTTACCAGCCCGGCTTTGGCCATCATCACGTAAAGCGGCACTATCGTGGCTGGAAAAGGAACCATCATGGTAGCGAGTATGACCCAGAACAACACGTCCCTTCCGGCAAACTTGTACTTCGCGAACCCGAAGCCCGCCATGGAACAGGTTATCACCGTGACAACCGTGGGTATCACCGACGTGATGATGCTGTTCATGTAGTAACGGGCAAACGGTATCCTCTCGAAAACCTCTCGGAAATTCGACAAAGTAGGGTTCTTCGGAAAGAACGTCGGAGGAAAGAGCGATATCTCCTCCAAAGTCTTAAAGGACGACAATATGAGCCACACAAAGGGCAGAGCCATCATGATGGCGCCCAAGGTCACGACGATATACGCGAGCACTTTTCCGATAATCTTCCCCCACTTCGATGCCTTTGCCGGGCCTTGATTCTTCTGGTTACGCAAGGCGGAATCGAGGGTGCTGCTGTTGACATTTGCGCTCATTCGTACGTGACCTCCTTTCCAAGAAACTTCCACTGTATCAGCGTGATTATGAGGATTATTCCGAACAGAACAAACGACATCGCCGCCGCAAGTCCGAATTGGAGGTCACCAAAAGCCCTCTTGAATATGTACGACACAACAACTTGCGTCGCATCAAGCGGGCCGCCTCCGGTCAGCACGTTCACAAGTCCGAACACCTGGAACGAACTGATTACGCTTGTGACCAAGATATACAGGGTAGTGGGCCTGAGTAACGGAAACGTGATGTATCTGAAAGCGTCCCAACTCCCTGCCCCGTCTATCTCTGCTGCCTCGTAGTAACTCCGAGGTATGCCCTGCAAGGCCGCGAGGTACACAACCATGCGATACCCGATTCCCGACCATATGGCGACGAGAATCACCGAGAACATCGCCCAGGCCGGATCGCCCAACCAATCCTGGGGCGCCAGCCCGATAAACTTGACTATCTGGTTGAATATGCCGAGATTGGGATGGTATATCCAAGTCCAGATAACCGCCGCAATCGATAGCGGAGTAATCACAGGCAGATAGTACAGAAGCCTGAAAAACTTTTTCCCCTTAATCCCGGTGTTTAACAGGAGCGCAACAAGCAGCGCCAGGATCATCTGCAAGGGAACCACGCCTATCGAATATGTAAGCGTGTTCTTCATGGCCGTCCAAAACAGCGGGTCTGCAAAGAGTTTGCGGTAATTGGCAAGACCCACCCAAGGCTGTGTCGGACGGATAATGTTCCAATTGTGGAAACTCATCCAGAACCCCGTTATCATCGGCACAATCGTGACCATGAGGTAAAACACTACCCCAGGCAGTATGAAGATATACGGGGCGCTGGCCTTTTGAAAGCGATACCACTTGTACTTGCGCTCATTGCCGTTTCGTGGTGGAATTGTTGTCGCCTCTGCGCTCACGGCGCATCAACCTCCTTATCCAAGCCGAGCTGGGACCGGACATCTGGATGCGAGATGTGCGGGACCAGGATGCCAACACCCGGCCCCGCACATCTGCGCGAATTCCATGTGCCACAACCTCTACAGAATCACAACCGGATGTGCGCTCTCACCCGCGTGGGGACAGTCCCACATAGAGATGAAGTTGTGCAATACATCCCGGTCCGCAGCTTACTATGGCTTTGCCAGTTCCTGTTGCTCCTTTTCAGCCTTTATGCCCTCTTGCGTTAGCCACTTCAGGGCAGCTGCAGGGCTCTCGCCCTTCAGCGTCACCATCTGATAGGCCTTCCTTACCAGCTCATCATCGAGACTCCTGGTAGTCCATGGCGCGGGCACTGATTTCTTCATCGATTCCATACAAGGAGCCAACAGCTTGTCGCTCTTGTATTCCGGCAGGTCGAGCAGTGCTCTCCTCGAAGGCAGCTCGCCAGTGGTCAACGTCCAACGTTTCTGCGCATCTGCCGAAGTCAGGTATGCCACCCACTTGGAGCAGATTTCCGACTCCGCCTTGCTTGACACCACATAAGCCCACGAAGTGAGCAGCGTGGAGCGGGATCCGCCAGCCTTCGGTGCAGGGACCTCAGCCACCAAAAAGTCAAGATTGGGCGCCGTGGTCCTGAAACTGCCTATCATGGCTGGGTGTCCGAACACCATTCCCAACTTGTCCTGTCGGAACGCATTGTATCTCTGGCCAAACTGGGGATCCTCAACTTTGTACGTAGTCACCATGTCCGTCGCAAACTTCAGCGCTTCTATGGCTTGTGGAGAGTTGAAATCGGGGAGCTGCGTCTTGTTATCCCAAAGCGGAGCTCCATTTTGAATCATGAGAGAGACCAACACGGGGCCATATCCGCCTGTAGCAACGCCCATTTGCGTTGTAACGCCCTTGACATCCCGCTTGTGAATTGCCTGCGCATACTTTATCAACTCGTCCCATGTCTGCGGAGGTCTTGCGGGGTCAAGCCCAGCTTCTTTGAAGAGCTTCGGGTTGTAGAACAAGACTATCGTCTGCGTGTCAACGGGAAAACCGTAGTATTTTCCATCATACTTAAGCCTCTTGATTGCCGGCGCGATAAAATCATTCTCAATCTGCCGGGCGGTGGCCACTCTCGGGTCAATCTGCTGAATGACGCCTGAGGCGGCATACGCTGGCACCTGGCCTGTGGGAATCTGGAACGTGTCGGGACCTGATCCTGCGGCAAGCGCCGGAAGAAGCTTCTGGAAGTAGTCGCTTTCAGGCACCGATTCGATCTCTATCTTGACGTTAGGGTTCTGCTTCATGAACTCCTCTGCGAAGGTCTGGACCAGTTCGAGCCGCGCAGGAGAGTGATGCTGCCAGTGCACGATCGTGACCTTCTTCTGCGCCGCTACGTTGCAGGAGAGTCCTACGAGAAGCACGACTGCGAGCAACAACGCACCGTACCTGCTCATGTTTTTGGTCATGGTTCTTGCCTCCTAGGATTTGCTGACCGCGCCTCAGACGCGGCCGCATAATTCAATTGACTGATACCCAAATCACGGTCTAGCAATCCAACTTATCGAGTGCGACAACCTCCCCGAGCCTGGAAGACTCGTATGCTGCCAGAGCAACTTCCAACGCCCTGAGGCCGTCCACGCCGTCGGCAGCGGGCCTACGTCCCTCGCGTGCCGCGGAGACGAAGTCCGCAACGAGGGCAAGATCGGAATTGTCGCCCCACCCCCTGTATACAACGGCTCCTTGAGAATCGCTGGCCTCGACCAAGCATTGGGCGAATGCATTCAGCGAGATAACCCCGTCAGTCCCGATGATCTCCATCGTAACATCGCCCCAGGTTGGATAGGTTCGCGGTCTCGACCAGCTCGGGTCCAAAGTAGCAAACACGCCATTTTCCATCTCTAGACAGAGTGTGCCGCAATCATCGATGTCAAAATCGTAGAACCTGGTGTCTATCTCCGCATAAACCGACTTGAACTCGTCATTGAGGATCCACCGAAGCAGATCCGCAACGTGAACCGTATGGTCGATCACAGCGCCCCCGCCCGAAAGGTCAGGCTCGATGAACCACCCTCCCGGCATGCGCCCGTGGTTTGTGGCCTTGACGGCCAACACCTTACCGATCTTCCCCTCCTCCACAAGCTGTTTCGTTCGCGCAACCGCAGGCACGTGACGGACGGGAAAGGCAGTGGCCAGCACAACCCCTGCGGCTCTACAGGCCTCAATCATCTCGGCCCCGTCGCAGACATCGGCAGCAATAGGCTTTTCACACAGTACATGCGCGCCTGCTCTCGCCGCAGCAACCACGTGGTCTCTGTGGCGAGCATTTTCGGAACAGACGATGACAGCGTCAACCCCCGAATCCAACAGCTGCTCAATGTCGTTGAAATAGTCAATGCCGTATTGCTCGGCTGCTGCTTTGCCTCTCGCCTCGTCATCGTCCGCAACCCCAACCAGCTGGGCATCGGGCAATGAGCAGACAGCCCGGGCATAGCTGTAGGCATGCATGTGCGCAAAGCTCATTACTCCAACGCGGAGCTTCTTCTCCGCACCATCCGTCACCTTACCTTCACCGCCTCTCCCAGATCCGCCGAGCGGGTCGCCGCCAGGCTGACTTCTAACGCCGCCACAGCGTCCTCAGGAAGAACCCGGGGCAACCGCTCGCCTCGAACGTACGCCA
>Ga0116188_1001586_pt1 | contig 19301 bp, 13 predicted proteins | sample AD_JPNTR2_MetaG_FD_89807 | JGI IMG/M metagenome (GOLD analysis project Ga0116188, IMG submission 89807) | Active sludge microbial communities of municipal wastewater-treating anaerobic digesters from Japan - AD_JPNTR2_MetaG | ecosystem: Engineered > Bioreactor > Anaerobic > Digestate | place...
CCAATCCGACGTGTTTATCGCACCGCGCCGCGGAACACTTGGAACGAAGAGAACCTCAAACCTTGCGAGGTCATCGTCGAATGTCACAATCTCCGGGTTGAGCCCGCTCCGTCTGGCCATTATGTAGGAATTAAAGAGCACCCTGAAGTTTTGGGCCGGGGTAACATCGGGGTCATAGTTCTCGTAGTAACGCCTTTGCACTACGATTGCGGCTCCAACCTCAGCCTTGTGCATTACCCCGCCACCCGCGCAATCAAGCGCCTTGCAGAACTCGGCCATGGCGCGTCCTGCGCCCTTGGGGCATCCTTCTCTGTCTACCAAGCCGAACCCCACTTCGTAAGGGGTCGTCTCGTAGGGAAGCTCGTCGCCGACTGAAAAATCCCCGTAGCACCACCCCATCGCCCCTGTCACTTCCTCGGCAAGGAGCGCATAGAGGCTGGTCGTATAGTATCGCTCAATCACGTCTTCTGCGCACATCTGGCTTGTCGCCCCAAACTCCTCGAAAAGCACGTCAGCACCGCGCCCTAGGGCACGAGTGAGGGCCGCGCAAAACGGGACAAAATAGGTGCTTCTTACGCCATCCATCCGCTCAGGGCACGCATCCGAGTAGAGCGGGTACGCATGCATGCAGAGGAAGTCAAGGGATTCTGCCAGGTCCTCCGGCCAAAAACCGCAATCCTCCCACAGGCTCGATATGTGGGTTCCAAGGGTGACCGGATGGTCAGGGTCATTCATCTTCAGCTCTGATGCGAGAAGCCGGGTCCATAGCCAACCGGAGTGCCTATCCCGGGGCTTTACGAACACATCCTGCTCGTTGGCGAGGTCCCAGCAGATGATCCTGGGATCGCCCCTGTATGCCATGGCGAAATGGCGCACTTGAAGCGCTTGTGCCCTGAGCATCTCCGGATCGGTGTAAGGGTCGCGCCCGCCGCGCCAAGGCACGTCCCAGTTTTCTCCGCTCATGTGGCCGCAGAAGAACGTTGGGATCACTCCTATTTTCGCCTTGTGGGCAGCCTCGAGCACCTGCTCGAACCTGTCCATCATAGTCCGGTCAATTCGATCCGGCTCGGGCTGAAAATCGCTCCACCTCAAAAAGAGTCTCACCGCGTTCATGCCCAGTTTCGCGATGGCTTCCATGTCGCCTGCGATCTCACGGATGTCGAAGTCCCTCCACATCGCAAGCCCCTTGTTTTTAGGCCAGTAGTTGACGCCTGTTATGAACTTCATATGGTGCCCCCTCCATGCTGCAATCTATCTCAATCTATGCCGTTGAGCTCTCCATAAAGAGCCCAAGCTGCATCGAGCTGTTTTTCGCCTCCGAAGAACCCCACCCTCCAAATGCCGCCTGGGTACGTTCCCCAGTCGATGCCCGATCCCCCCGGCTTCCACCAGGTATGGACTATCACATAACTCGAAGGCAGATTTCCATACCACCGGTTCGCTCTGAGGTTCGTTGAACCTTCCTTGTGAGCTGCTGCCACACCGAGGTCGGGCCCATACCACACTATCCATTTGGGGTAACCATTGACATCCTGATTGAGCCGTACGGCCTCCTCAGAATCGCCATACCGTGGCAAATCGATGTTAAGTGCCCAGCCCGCCTCCTGCAATCCATCGACATTCTCCTGAATGCGCCAGGTGAGTTCCATGTCGAAGAAATCCTCATAGAATGTGAATACCCAATCCGCCCGGACAGGAGCGATCTCCCCGAATGTCGTCTTGAGAAAGCCCACGAATTCGATGTCTGAGATAGCCAGCACGGTCCTGCCTTCTTCTTCCAGAACTTTCACTCGGGACGGTTTTGTCGGCATATGAGTGCCCCATCCCCCGATCCCCAGCCACAGAGTGGACGGCTTGCCCACATACGCGAGAACATCACGTTGTTCTCCCTGGCTCTCAGGGTCGATGGAAATATAGTCGATGCAGACGGGATCGAGCGAAATGCCTATGGAGTATGCGGAACTGATGTATTCGAAATATGGTTCGGTGTAGGCCGCGGCACCGGCAACGGATGGCGCCCGGGGCGAGACAAGAGCGAACCCAAAGCAGAGTGCGACGACAAGCAATACTGCTCTAAGCTTGGCCAAGGGCGCGGCATACGCCGCGCCCCTGTCCTCATTCGCATATGCCAATGCCATCGCTATCGAACCTCTACGCTGTCGAGTTCGGCGTATCTCGCCTCGAGGAACCTGACAGCGGAATCAACACCATCTGCATCAAATAGCAGATAGAAGTTGAGGTGCTCGAAGACATCGCCTGGGATCATATGCAGTGGCCAGTTGGGTCCCTTGTCTTCGAGGTCCTCTATGTCTATAGGGATTTCATTCTTCTGCCTGAGGCCGAAGATCTCGTCGGCGATCCACCGGAAATAGCCGGTCCTCCATTCGCCTTCGAGGTGCCAGTGCTCCATGTTGATCTTGCCCTCGAGATCATCTGCAACCTCGGGCACATCCATCAAGCATTCTGCGACGCCCATGCCTTCACTGGCTGAGACGTTGGCGCGCCATCTTTCAGGGCTACAGAAGAGATAGGAAGCACCCCACCACGCAGGCTTCGGTCCGCGGGAATCTGCAAAGGCTATGTAGGACGCACCGTCCACTTTTGTGAGCACTCCCTGCTCGGCCCAGTATTCCTCGGCAGTCATCTTCAGCTCATCCGCCCAGTCGATCCAGCGGAATACGGGCAGTATGTGCCTTGCGTCCTCAACATCGGCCATGACGCCTCCGCACATAGTAAAGAGCTTTGTAAGGTCGGCATATCCAGCAGAAACCACGCGGTTCGACACCCTAATTTCTCCCGTGGCATATATCGACGCCACCATCTGCTGGCGCAAGCCGGGGAAGAGATCAGATGCGTTGTGTGCAACCACCGTAATTCTGGCGGGCCCTGCCTCGAGAATCCCGAACTTGACGCGGCGGAGAGGCTCCTCAAACGTCGTCTTCTCCTCGTGTCTGTCGTAGTTCTCATCATACCACCAGGTGCTGTAGGGGAACCCGGCGTACCTGATCATCCCGATATCCCTGGCATACTTGTGTTCTTTGCCGCGGTACTCGATTATGTCGAGGGTCCCGTGCTTGCCTACTTTGACCTTGAAAAGACCGTCAAGGCTTTCGATGACCGTGTTGTCCTCGTCGATCTTGAGAACACGAAATGCCGGCTCAAAGACTAGCTTCTCTTGTGGCGCCTCATCTGACACGACGATCTTGACCGGGCCGGTCGCCAGGAAGGCAAGCTCATCGTAGCGGGAGACTGTTCCCGACATGTCCACGTCATCCAGCTGGAAAGGAACGACGTTTCCGTCTTCATCTACTACCTTTAGAGAATCCCAGTTGGCCGGGAAGTCTACTCCGATGGCCTCACGGACTTCATCCATCGTGAGCGACACGGGAACGGGTTTGCCTGTCGTGCACTTCACGTCGACCGCAACGGACTTGGTTGCCGCCGATGCCCCCACACTCAATACGGCGAGCAATGCTGCCGCAAGAAGAGCAGCAACGGCGAGTCTCTTTCTAACCTTCATCTTTCACGTTCCTCCTCGATTTTTTTGGGTCGGCCCTTAGGCCGATTGTGCTCTGGCGCTGGACTGCAAGTCTCAACGCCACTCGACCAATGTGTACCCGTAAGCTTCCACTAAGGGATCTATCCTGACCGTCTCCGCACATTCATCCACCGGACGTATCACGCTTTCCTCTGATACGAGATCACCGGCTGTGTTGTAGCTCTTCACGGTAAACTTGATCTCATGCGCCGGCGCGCTCGAACGTATGTCCACATCGATGCCTTTGCTGGAGGCCTTGTCGGCAAAGCTCCGGAGGATGATAACGTTCTGATAATCCGGCCCTGTCATGTGGCGATACTCGATCATCGGCTGGAAAACGAGGGCGTCCAGCGCTGCGGTCTGCGCCCGGCTAGCACCGGCAAACTTCACGGTCACAGTGTGCTTGCCGGCTTTAAGCTCGACTTTCGGCGCGAGTTTTTCCATCACGAAATACTTTGTATCAGAAGATCCGCCCATGTCCACTACGATGGGTTCTCCGCCGTCTATAGAAAAGCTCATTCCGACTTGCCCCTCGGCAACAGGTTGGCGTTCAAAGACCGCGTATGGGATGTAGACGTCGTCTTCGGGGACCGTGAAGCTCAGCTTGAAGCTGTCACCGGATCTTACAGTCACGTAAAACTCTCCGCTGGGCGTGTTCTCCCCTGTCCACTGCGCCCAGATCTTTCGAGGGCGGCCCGATAGCGGGTTATCGAAGGACTCCGCCTCGACCACTCGGTATGCATATTTCCATCTGTTGGCAAGGTTTACGTATTCACATGCCTTCGGCACTGAAGCAAGCTCTATCATCGTCGTTACAGCCTCGATGGTCGATTCGGCTCCGGCATTGAAGCTCACGCCTATCCCGCGTTCGGGCCCGGGCGGGTCTATCCCGTCCCATCCGCGCCCTGTGGCCGGATCATACATCGGGTGGTTCGCCACGTTGTTCCCCATGTACCACGATCCTGCGATCCCGCCAAGCACTGCGTAGATCTCCTTGCCCGTTGCGCGGTAAAGCTCGAGTAAGCCCGTGGTGATGGTCTGAGCTCCATACGACAGCTGAACGTAGGAGAGCGGTGCCGGGCCCATGTGCGCGAACATCCCTATCGACGCCAGCATATGCGTGACGAAGCTGTTGGCCGCATATTCCGCGGATTCGATCCACGCCTGGTTGCCGAAGATTCTTCCAGCCATGGCTAGGGCCTTTATCTGATGGCTCCCCCAGCCATGCCAGTTGGTGATCGTTCCACCCCATGGAAGGTGAGCGCCGAAAGGAAACTCATCGGGGGTACCCATCTGAAAACCGACTATTCCGTCGGCGAGCATCTTTGCCATCTCGGCAGTCCTCTGGTTAGGCCTCGCCTCATACAGCTCGCAAAGGGCCATCACGAGGACTCCTGAGGCATCAGACCCGTCCTCCACTAGCCATGCCGGAAGCTTCACGCCATGAAGGGTCTTGTACTCCCCGTATTTGGAGAGCTCATAAGCGGTGACAAACTCCCAAATCGACTCCAAGGACGGCTGGATCAGCTCCTCAAGGTGGGCCGCGTATTCAGGATCGACCTTGTCGAATACCCTGATGCCCCGGGCCAGAGCCCACATGCCCCTGGTGGTCCACCAGTTTACTCCCTTCTCGCTCGTAGCGCCCTTCAGGTTACGGGAGCCCGATTCCAAGATGAAGTTGTAGAAGTGGCCCTCCGGGGTGCGCATATACTCGATAAACGTGAAGCAATCCCTTGCCATGTCGAGGGCGTGTTCATCTCCACTACGCTCGTATTCGGCAAGGTATGCAAGGGCCGCCCTGGCCACGTCATCTACGCAGCTTATGCCCTCGCTCGCTGCTTCCACGTACTTGTATTGAGAGCTCCTGTCGCCCGGAACCGAAGGCTCGCAGTATACCCACCAGATGGGTATGACCGTCCCGTCGGAGCGAACTATCTCGTCGCGCAAGTAGTCCAAATGCGACAGGTTGACCATCTCGTTCACAGCCCTGTGGGCATCGCTTGCGTACTCTATACCGCTTTCGGCAGCGCTGGCCCCGAACGCCGCCACCATCAAGATGAAGGCGCAGGCCGCGGCCGCCAGTGCCCAGCGTCGCCTAGCTAAATTCATGTTCATATCCCCCTATGCTGCTGAGCCCGACTGATGCAACAGCTTGGCTGCTCAGTAGCTCAATATCTCGTTTACCCTCTCCTCGGCGATCTTTATAGCTTCCTCGGGAGTCTCTTGCCCGAGAACGGCACAGTACTGATACTCCTGGGCGATCGCGTCGTATATCTCCACCAAAGGCTTCACGTTGTCCGCCCCTTGGGTATACCTGCTTTGGACCATGAACTTGGCGAGGTGCGGCTGCTTCTTCGCTATTGAAGCGAAACCTTCTACCTTGTCAAAGTTCTTGCGGAACGGGATCTGGCTCGTCATCGCCAGAAACATCGCGTCGTTCTCCTCGCTCAGCATGAACTTGACAAACTCCCACGCTTCTTCAGGATGCTTGCTGGTCTGGAAGATGCCTACGTTCTTCGGATCACTATAGCTCCAAACTTCCTTGCCCGTGTAAAAGTCGGGGACAGGAACAGGCACGAAGTCGTATTCGAACCCTTTAGGCTTCATCGATTCCCAGAAGGGTATAGCAAACGGGCCGGTTATGTATGTAGCCGTCTTTTCTTGCAGGAACACGTCACCTGGGAAGGTCGATTTCGGGGCGTAGCCCCGCTTGAAGATCTCAGCAAGAAACCCCATAGCCGCAACTCCCGCCCTGTTGTTGAAGGCCGCCCGGTTCCCCTCAATCAGCGTTCGCCCACAACTGGCGGCTACATACAAGGTGTAGAAGTCGAAGAACCTCTGCCACCAGATTGGCTCTATGTTGAGGTAGATCATCCACTGGTCGACTCTGCCGTCTCCGTCTCTGTCCCGTGTGAGCTTTTTGGCCGCTGACAGGAAACCGCTGTACGTCCTGAGCGATGCGGGATCGACGCCTGCTTCGCGAAGCATTTTCACGTTGTAGGCGAGCATTATGGGGTTGCCCTTCCACGGGACTTGGTAGAAGTGGCCGTCAGGCGATCTATGCTGCTCCATAATGGAGGAAGGCAACCGTTGCTCCATGAATGGGATGAAATCACGGAATCTGTCCATCCGATACAATCCGCCTGCCGCCACGAATTGCGTGACCACTCCGGGGTAGATGTTTGCGCACACATCCGGGGTAGTCTTTGCCGCTATTGCGGCGAGCAATGCCTCCTCTGTCGAGCGCGAAGCGGGCAATGGCTGAAGGTTTACCACGATATCGCGCCTGGTCGCATTCCATTTACCCACAACAGCCTTGGCCCATTCGATCTCCTGAGGATTAGATGAACACCAAAAGTCGATGGAAACAGGGCCACCCGCCGCCATCCCGCCACAAGGCGCCAGCATCAATCCGGCCAGGATCAGCCCTGCAGCCAGACAGCTGGCGAGGGCCCGGACATGCCGGGCCGTCCGCTTGCTTTTGACGTATCTTTCTGAAGTTCTCTCAGTCATCACGTGCACTACCACCCTGCCAGAATATCGCGAGCGTCCCGCGCGCCGTCGCGAACTGCATTCTTCGGAGTCTTGCGCCCGTTCACACAGCAAAGGTCATACTGCTTGGATATGGCATCAAAGATCTCAATCAGGTACTTGCTGTCATCCACGCCCCGGGTGTAGGCGCCCTGAACGACGAATTTGGACATCATCGGATTTTTCTTGAAATAGGGCGCGAACATGGGATCGTCCACGATATCCTTGCGATACGGGGGCTGAGATGTGATCTCCAGCCAGAGAAGGTCGTTCTCGCGGGACATGATGAATTTTACGAACTCCCACGCTTCGAGCGGATGCTTCGAATTTGCGAAGATCCCTATGTTTTTAGGGTCTCCGTAGGTCACTACAGGGCCCTTGTGCCCGTCTGGAACTGGCACAGGCATGAAGTCATACTTGAAGCCCTCCGGAGCATTCTGGTCGTAGTAAGGTATGGAGTACGGTCCCGTTATAGTGGTGGCTACCTTGCCGCCTAAGAATTGGTCGCCGATAAGCATTCCCTTGGGAACGAGTTTCTTGTCAAATAGGGTTCTCAGAAATGTGAAGACTGCAACTGCAGCTTCGTCTTCAAATGCCACTCTGCCGCGGTCGTCAAGGAGTGTCTTGCCGCCGCTCGCGGCTATGTAGAGGGTGTAGAAGTCGAAGAACCGCTGCCACCACGTAACATCCGTGCTAGGAGCGTAGAGCCACTGGTCGATGCGGCCGTCTCCGTCGGTATCCTTCGCGAGCTTCTCGGCTGCCTTCAGGAAACCGCTGTAGGTAGAGAGCGATCTGGGGTCAATGCCGTTCTCCCGGAGCAAGTTAACGTTGTAGGCCAACATGACAGGGTTTGCCTTCCACGGAATCTGGTATATATGGCCGTCTCTGTAAGTGAAGGCATCCACTATTTCCTTCGGGCTTCTTTCGTAGACGAAATCGTAGAACCCAGGCAACTTGTCGTGGGGATAAAGGCCCTTGCCCGCGATGTACTGGGATATCGCGCCCGGGTAGATGTTCGCGCACACGTCCGGAGTCGTGCCTGCCGCTATCGCCGCAAGCAGCACTTCTTCGGTAGACCTGGATGCCGGAAGCGGCTCCATCTTCACCTGGATGTCCGGATTCTGCTTATTCCATCTTGCCACTATGATCTTGGCAAACTCGATCTCCTGCGGGTTAGACGACGGCCAAAATGTGATGGTGACCGGCGTCTTCGCCTCGATGATCCCGCATGACAACGACACCATCAGTAGAGCAGCCACGATGGCCGCTACACGCGATTTGATGCTGGTTCGCATTGCCGTCCCTCCATTTCAGTAATCTCGCTTGTTTGTTCATATGAACCCGCGCTCCTGCGCGAGGAGTAAAGTGCGTACCACAAGGGGTTTTGTTTCGGGTTCCAACCACCAGCTCTGAGAAGGCTCTAGCCTTCGTTGCTATCCCTTGATGCCCGATAGCGCCAGGCTCTCTATGAAGTAGTTCTGGAAGAAAAGGTAAGCAATTACAACAGGCAACGCCAACATGGTTGCAGCAGCCATCTCCGCAGCCACCTGCGCTCCCGCCAGTCCCCCGACGCTGAACAAAGTCACCATCTGCGGCATGGTCATCATGTCCCATTTCCTGATCACAATGAGCGGCCATAGCACTTCGTTCCATGAGCCGATGAAGGTGGTTATGCCCACCGTAACCAGTGATGGCTTGGAAAGGGGCCAGAAGATCTTGAAAAGTATCTCGTAGTCGGAACACCCGTCGATCCTCGCCGCATCCACCAGCTCCTGGGGAAGCGACATGAAGAACTGCCTGAAAATGATGATTCCCATATTGCTCATCATGGCCGGAACTATCAATGCCTTGTAGGTATCGGCCCAACCTAATTTCACAATCAGCACGTACATGGGTATTAGCGTCAGCTGGCCCGGGATCATCATCGTCAGAAGCACGAGGTTGAAGATGGTGTCACGTCCTATAAACCTGAGCCGGGCCAGAGCGTAGCCCACCATGGAGCTGAATATGAGGACGCAGGCGGTCGATATAACCGAGACAAATACCGAGTTGAACAAGGCCTTGAGGATTGGGATCTGGGTAAACACCGCCCCATAGCCTGCGAGCGTGAAGTTCTTCGGAATCAAGCTCAAGCTGCCGATCTCGCTTTCGGGTTTAAACGATGCCGAGATCATCCAGAGGAATGGGTATATGAATGTGAGAGCGGCCGCGGTCAGGATTACATAGCCCAATATCTTCTTGAATGTTCGCATCGCTACCGCCTCCGCTCTAATATGGCTGCTCGACATCGAGCAGCTTTCTCTGGACTAACGTGACCAAAAAGATCATAAGCGCCAATGCAAACCCTATGGTAGCCGCATAACCCATCTTTAGAAACTGGAACGCGTTCTTGTATAAATACAGAACCACGGATAGAGTGCTCTCTGCCGGCCCACCGCCGGTCATCACGAATGGCTCGATGAAAAGACCAAACCCGCCTATCGTAGAGAGCATGATCACAAGCAGCGTAACCGGCCTGAGCAGCGGCATCGTGATCTTCCAGAACTGTTCTCCCCGGTTGGCCCCATCTATGCTCGCGGCCTCGTAAAGCTCGCGCGGCACATTCTGGAGCCCTGCCAGAAACAGCACTATGTAGAATCCGACGTTTTTCCACGTGGCCATGACTGCAATAGAGTAGATGGCGATAGACGGGTCAGTGAGCCATGGCACAGGAGATGCGCCTAGCTTGGTCAGGATCAAGTTGAAGACTCCTGCATCGGTGGAGTAAAGCTGCTGCCAAAGAATTGTGACAACTGCGCCGGAGATAACGAATGGCAGGAAGAACGCGCTCCTAAAGAAACCTCTCAGCTTTATCGGGCCGTTGAGCACCACTGCGATCAAGAGTGCAAAGACTATCTGAAGCGGAATGTGTAAAGCCAAGAACTTCAGGGTGTTCGTGACTGCAGTCCAGAACGTCGTATCACGCATCAGTCTTTGAATGTTACGCAGTCCGACGAATTCCATTGGGGATACGATGTCCCACTTGCAAAACACGAGTATGAACGCAAATACGAGGGGATATGCAACAAAGACGAGAAAATGCAATACATAAGGAAGCACCATTATGTATCCTGCTTTGTCGCTCGACCGGTACTCCATGCGCAGCCGCGCAAGGTATGATGGCTGCCTCTCCTCGACCGCAGCCTCCTTCACTTAAGTCACCCCCACACAAAACTATGCATCGAGACGTCTGGGGCATGTTGATTCGCGGACAATCAATTCGGTGCAGACCGCGATCTTGTAAGGGATGCGGTCTGGATCCCCGTCTATGGACTCTAGGAGAAGGCGGGCTGCATGATACCCAAGCTCCCTCTTGTGCACTCGCACGGTTGTGAGGGCGGGGGTTGTATGAGCCGCCAATTCGATGTCATCGAATCCGACCACCGACAAGTCGTCCGGAACAACGAGGCCCAACTCCTGAGCGGCCTTCATGACTCCGATCGCCATGGAATCATTGCCTGCGAATATCGCAGTCGGCCTGGGCGACCTCTTCAAAAGGCGCTCGGCGGCCTTGTAACCTCCATTGACGTCGTAATCGGCCACATCTTCATACGCAATGACCATATCAGACCTGACCAAAAGGCCATTTGCCTCCATGGCCTGCCTATAGCCCTGATAACGTTCATAAAGGGAGCTATGGGTCATGGGGCCTGAGACGAATCCGATCTCTTCGTGGCCCAGACTGATCAGGTGTTCCACAGCTTCCCGCGCCCCCGCTGTATTGTCAGTCATCACGCAGGGGACCTTGGGCTCAACTATGTTGTTGTCAACCAGCACCAGAGGCATTCCCATGAATACCGCTTTCCTGATGCAATCGAGGTCAATGTCGCAGCCTGCCATGATCAGCCCGTCCACAGGGCGCTCCGCGGCAAACTCTGAGATCATGGCCATGTCGGCCTCACGATCTGAGAATGTGGAAAAGAATACCTGATAACCCTCGTCGCGCAGCCATTCCTCGACCCCGACCATTACCAGGCCATAGAATGGGTCTGCGACGAGCGAATGAAGGCGTCGGTCGAAGAGTATTCCTATGCGATTGGTCCGTCGGCGGGAGAGGCCCGCATCCGCACTCACCGGGTATTCCAGTTCGCGGGCTGCTTCTATCACTCTCCGCCTCGTCTCAGCACTTATCCTGCCCTTGTTGTTGAGGGTCCGAGACACGGTCGACGCTGAAACGCCAGCCCTCCTTGCGACGTCTTCTATCGTAACTCCCATGGCGCCACTCTCCGTTCCGTTTTGCGCAACTTGCGCACGTTTTTTGCCCCTATTTTGCAGTAAAGTCTTCGATCTTTGCTGCAGCAACGCCGATGCAGGCGTCTGCGCCGCCATAGTAGACGTAGACTGTGTCATCGACTACCGCCTGTCCGCAGCTGAAGACGACGTTAGGAACCCAGCCTTCCCTCTCCCATTCCAGTTCAGGTTGGAGGATGGGCTCGCGTTGTCGATAAATCAGCTTTGTGGGATCGTCTCCGTCAAAGAGCGCCCAGCCCAGGCGGTACCTGTTTTCAGAATCTACGCCATGATAGATCAAGGCCCACCCCTCAGCCACTCTGAAGGGCGGACCTGCAATGCCTATGCGCTCCGATTCCCACGAATCGGGTATTATCTCCATGATCACTTTGTGATCGGTCCAGTTCACCAAATCATCGGAAAAGGCCATCCAGATGTTCGGGTGGCGTCTGTGGTACATCGCGTACCTGCCACGTACCTTCTCCGGAAAGAGCGAGGCATCTTTGTTGGGCTCATCCAGGACTACTCCGTGGCGCGACCAATTGATGAGGTCAGGCGAACTTGCCATCGATATTCTATAGTCTCCATCGAATCTGGCGCCAAAGGCCGTATACATCATGTAGAACCTGCCGTCTAGTTCCACGATTCTGGGATCCTCGACCCCCCGTTGCTCCTGGGGGCCCTCCCCGGAAAACACCGGTTTGTCGTCCCTAGCGAAATCTACTCCGTTGAGGCTCACAGCATGCCCCATTGTGGAAATGTAGGGTCCGAACCTGTCGTGGCTGGGCAGATTGCAGGCGCGGTAGATAAGGTGGAAGATGCCGTCTTTGTAGACCGCTGCGCAGTTGAATACCGCCGCCCTCTCCCATCCGTGTTCAGGCACAGGCCTGAGAATAGGCTTGTTGGCGAGTCGCTCAAGCTTGACCATTGGCGCACCTCCGTAATTGGCACGTCTTGCGCAACATTTGCGCACTTGCACATATATATTGCATTGCTATTGCGCAATATGTATTCGACATTACATCCAGGTTTCCTTCTTTGCGCAAAAGTTTTGTGGTTTGGGAAGAGGAATGATGATATGGAGCTGAATTGAGACAACGCTGTTTGGCTGGCCGCGGCGCCAAACAGCCGCATCGGATGTGCGATGGATGCGGGGGCGGGTGGAAAACGGGCGCCTGACGCCCAAATGGCTCTCACCTACAGCAACACAACGCTCCCCGCCCCGAGTGATCTATGCACGTCTATAATCCTCTGATTGCTGGAGCCGCGCCATTTGAGGCCCGGCTCTCTGAGGTTGTCGACATAGGGCCCGTCTACCAGTATATCCGTATTATCCAAGAGCAGGTGCACTCCGCTGTAGCTCGACTGGACAAGATGCTCCCACTTGTAACCGGTATATGTCGTCACGGTAAACCCCATCCTTTTGACAGCCATCGCCAATCTGCCGAATTCGGAAGCCTGAGCAAATGGCTCTCCCCCGCTGAGGGTCACTCCAGACAGTACCGGGTTGGCCCTCAGCCTCTTGATTATTTCCTCAGCCGCAACCGATACGCCCCCATCCGTCGCCCATGTATGAGGGTTGTGGCAGCCCGGGCAGTGGTGCGGGCATCCCTGTGCAAAAACCACAAGCCTCACTCCTGGCCCGTCCACAACACTTTCGTCCACTATCCCGGCAAGCCTGAGGTGGAAATCCAAGCTGGCGTGCGAACGGAGCTTGTCAATAACGCTAGTTTCCATGGGGAACTCTCTCCTCAAGCTCCCTCTTTTTTGCGTCGTTGAACCTGTCTAAGGGAGCAAGGTATCCTGTGATCCTTCTTATGCGGGAGATGTCTCCTGAACCGCAAGAAGGGCAGGAGCTCTCGATCACCCCGGCATGTCCGCACTTGCGGCATTCATCTATGGGAAAGTTGATGCCCCCGTAACCCATGTCCGCCCTGGCCATTGCCTTCACGATGCTTTCCACTGCTTCTCCGTTTTCAATAGGCGGAGACGAGAGTTCTACGTATGATATGTGCCCTGCGTTGGTCAATCCATGGAACGCACCCTCAACAACGAGTTTTCGTGAAATAGTCGTTGGATATCTCACCGGAAGGTGGAAGCTGTTGGTGTAATATTCCCTATCAGTCACGTTCCTAACAGTCCCGAACCGTTCCCTGTCAATGGCCACGAAACGGCCTGACAACCCTTCTGCAGGGGTTGCCAGCAAGGTAAAGTTGAGGTTGCTCTCCTCGGCAAATCCGTCTATCTGCCGACGCATGAAGGAGACTATCTCCCGGCCAAGCTGCTCTGCTTCCTCGTTTTCACCATGGTGGGCACCGCAGAGAACTGTCAGTGTCTCCGCAAGCCCGATGAAACCTACGGAAAGCGTGCCATTGGCTATGGCGGGGCCAATCTCGTCATTCTCGCCAAGTCCATATGAGTCAATGTATATCTTCTGCCCCATCAGAAATGGCATATCACGAACCTTGAGCCTCGATTGGATATCGAATCTGTGCAGCAATTGTCTGTACACGAGCTCGAGCTTGGTATCGAGCAGCCTGAAAAAGCGGTCGACGTTTCCGCCGGCCATTAGGGCCAATCGGGGAAGGTTGATGGTTGTGAAGGAGAGGTTGCCCCTTCCAACACTTGTCTCCTGACCTCTGCGATTGGCCATCACCCGCGTTCTGCAGCCCATATAGGCCACTTCGTCCCCGTATGGTGCATTGAACGAGGAATCCATGAAGCTGAACGTCGGGTTCATGCGCCTGGCGCACACTCGGCATGCCAGCTTGAAAAGGTCGTAGTTGGGGTCCTTAGGGTTCATGTTTACCCCCGATTTGACTCTGAAGATGATATTGGGGAAAACAGGCGTTTCGCCCCTTCCAAGCCCACGCTCGTAAGCTTCCAACAACAATCTTGTGACGCGACGTCCGCCGGCGGACGTGTCGCAGCCGATATTGACCGTGGAGAACGGGACTTGGGCCCCGGCTCTGCTGTGCATGGTATTGAGGTTGTATATGAAGGCCTCCATTCCCTGATAGGCTTCGTCTTCATCAAAGCCCTCCATGTAGGGGCCCATATCGGTGTCGAAGTGCGCAAATGATTGGCCACCGTGCATGTCATTTTGGCAGCTCTGTATTATGATTGCGGCAAGCGCCGCGGCGGAGGCAGGCCGCTTGGGCGGGCGGACATAGCCGTGGCCGGTATCGAAACCCTCTGCCAGCAATCTTCCCAACGGGATATGTACGCAAGTCAATGTCTTGCCGTAGTAGTCGAGGTCATGTATGTGGATATCGCCATTTCTATGCGCGCAAGCGATGTCGTCAGGTATTACACGATCGAGGTAATATTCTCTGCTGGCTGAAGATGCAATCTGCAACATCTTGGCAGATGGAGAGTTTCCGATGTTCGCATTCTCCCTGCTGGTATTCTCTATGATCTCTCCGATCGCGTTCATCAGGTCAAGCCTCTTGCTCTCTCCATGCCCTGCCTCATGTATCTCGTGTTGTGCCTCTAACATTTACCAGCGCCCCCTAAATACGTCTCCTGGCTGCCTGTAAAACCACAGGCCCCCGTTTTCGGTCAAACGGGGGCCACGCCGCCAGCAACATTCTCTGCTCCCCATCGCTCGGCGAGCGAATATGCGGAGCAGGCGCCGCCCCCTCTTTCCACGGAAGGTGGCTCGCATCCTGTCAGGCAGGTCTCCTGGCTGTCAGATCATCGCCTGCACGCATCTTCCCTTCATCTTGCGAAAGTGACACCGGCATCGCTGCCTCGCGTTCGGCTCCCTGACTACAGTGGCGGGACCGCGGGCTTCGCAGGAGCGGTTGCACAACCTCAGCCTGCTGCCTCTTCCCTATTCTCCCTCTGCATGAGGGCACCTGACAGGATTTGCGATATTCAGTTTGCCCATCCAAACTCAAACCGTTGTTGTGATAGGCTTGCAGCGATAGTATATCAGTTTATGTGCAGAACCGAAACTACCGCCCTCAATATCAAGTAAGATGGCGACAGATCATCGGCTTGGCGTGATCTCTCTCAGAATACCGTGCGTACAGGCCTTGTACATGGCGATCACGTCCTAAACACGGTGCATACACAGTCCTGGAAATCATGAGTGCACAAGCTGAGATCCCGGAAAACACGGCAATTCGATGCGGATTGGGATCTTGTTGCATGAAGGGTAATTGGCACTTGTGGGGTATACTAGTATGTAGTGGGTATTACCTGTCAGGTGAATGTGTGATTCAGACAATATCGTCATCATTGGCAATCGAATCATTCTTGTTGCCACCCTCTGATAATGCGACAACGCGGCCGAAAGCCCATATTCTGGCTATAGCTGGGCTGAGGGGGATGAGACAATATATCGAATATTCATAACCGATATCTATGCTGCAGTTGACACGGCCATCAGAACGGTATTTTCATGGAACACCCACATATTGAGTAATTTCGCAGAGGATGAATTGATTTGCGTCTCAATATTACTCTGAATCCTTCTGGACCGGTGATGTTGCCGGTGCACTACAACCACATATTGCAGTCTGCGATATATGCCAACCTAGGTCCTGACTTTGGCACGTTCATCCATGATGAAGGGTATGAACGTGGTTCTCGGATATTCAAGCCCCTTACGTTCTCACGCTTGAGGGGCTCTTATCGCCTTGACAGGGCAGTGGGGACTATATCGTTTGACGGGAAAGTTCATCTGGTAGTGTGCTCGCCGGTTGAGGAGATCTGCCGATCATTGGGGACTAGTCTCTTAGTTAAGGGCTTCATAACCCTTGCTGGCCAGAAAATCCCTGTTGAATGCATCGAGGCGAACAACCCCGTAGTGCTTACTGATGAACTAACTGTAGTCACACTGTCGCCAGTAGTCGTTTACAGTACTCTCACGAAGGGAGATGGATCACCATACACCTGCTACTATCAGCCTGGCGAAAAGGAGTTCGAGGAACTCGTGTCCAGGAACTTGGCGAGTAAATACGAGGCGTTCCTGGGGAAGCAAGCTCCTATGGGGACCGTATCAGTAAAACCTTTACGACAACCACGATTGCACGTCGTGTATTACAAAGATACTGTAATCAAAGGGTACTCTGGTCCACTGCTTATGACCGGCCCGAGAGAGCTGCTGTTGCTTGCGCTCAATGCAGGTCTGGGATCGAAAAACGCACAGGGATTTGGATGTCTGGCGGTTGTTGGACACTCTCGAGCCTAGCAAAGGTATGGATCGTATGCACAATGTTCTTACCCCGTCCATTTCGTTTTGACGATCATTGCTTCAGTAAGCATAGCAGAGGGCTAGAGGCAAACGTGCAACACAATCGGCTGCCTCGGTTGGAAACCTGTCCGCGAGGAACGCCAAGCATGGGCGTACGCACTATTGGTTTGAGATGGCGACCCCTTCGGTGGCATAAAGCAGAGTCAACCTCTCTGAATCCGATACATATCTTGAATGCCATGTTTCGACTAAGTACTACGGGGAAAAGTCAGCCCGGTTTATTAATCTCATGATACACTAGCCACCTCAAAGATCCGAAAGACTCACGAACACTACAAAAACCTCAGCACACATGGAACATTTCGCTCACAGGACAAGAGAAGGTTGTAGCATAGGGATAGACCATCAGAAACGCATGCAAAGGAGCAGTGATTCATGAGTGATCTGGGTCAACTTAGGGAACGATTGAAGCAAGCTTCTGACCTCTGGCAATCATTACCTCTGGAAACCCGCGAAGAGCAGGCAATAGCCATGGAATTCTATTCTAAGGCAGTATTCCCCCTCAGCAAGCAGGTATTTGTTGCTACAGAGGCGTCGAAGATCAAAGAACCCATATACGGTTTAATTCTGCCAGTGGGCACATCACCAGAGCCGTTGATACTATCAATCTCTGCCGTCAACCCCGAGCGAGTGCTGTTCTTGTATACCGAAAAGACGGAGTCCATGCTCGATACGATTGTAGAACATACTGGGCTTAGGCCGAGTCAGTGGGAAAAGAGGCTAGTAGATCCTGCGGATGTCACTCAAATCTATTGCGAGATCAAAGACGTGTGGAACAGGTGGGAACAACGGCGGGAGATAGCAGTGGATCTGACTGGCGGTACGAAGACTATGACATGTGGATCTGCGCTGGCAGGTACTCTGGTTGGTGCTCAGCTGATCTACATTGCAAACCGCGAGTATCTTCTCGATCCATATAGACGGCCTGAACCGGGTTCTGAGTATATTGAGTTTGTCCCCAATCCCTATAATGTGTTCGGCGATCTCGACGAAAAGGAAGCCATGAATAGATTTCGCAGACATGATTTTGCAGGGGCTGCGCTTGTTCTGGCAAATCTCGCGAAGAAAGCAGCCTATCCACGGCGTTATGAGGCTCTTGCCAGTCTTTCGGCGGCCTACAAAGCCTGGGATGAGATGAATTTTCTCGAGGCCTGCTTTTGCATGAGAAAGACTATTGACATCATCGAAATGCTTGTGGCACACGACGGGACAGTGCCAGATTGTAACTTGGCAAACAAAATCCAGCCTCTTCGTGCACAACTTGAAGGTTTGGAACATGTCAAGGATCTTATGCCATCCGAGCCTGGGGAACCCCCACTGCCGCTTCTGGAGGACTGTAATGCCACTGCCTCGCTCATCTTCACAATCTATGCTAGTGCAGAACGCAAGGCAACTAGAGGAGAGTATGACACTGCTTCTCTTCTTCTTTATAGGCTAGTTGAACTAATGGCCCAGCGCAGGCTCGCTGTCTATGGGATAGATACAGGCAACCCACACTACGCGAAACTCGAATCGTTCAAGCTGGATCAGCTTGTGGACAATGTGAACAACATAAGATCGAAGCTGGAATGGTCGCCCATATCGAGTCTCCCTAATCCCATTCCGCTAACAGAGGCATACATACTGCTGCAGGCCCTCAATGATCCATATGGTCTTGCCCCGGCAGGTGTACACTGGAACAGGTTTCTCAACGAAACGGGAAAGCGCAATCACAGCATCCTAGCTCATGGATTCATTTTCATTTCCGAGGACCAATACATGCAGTTCAAGCAGATGGTAGATCCGCTGCTTGAACTCTTTTGCTCAGTTGAAGGAATAGGGCGAAGCCAGTTGCACACTGATCACACGTTCATTGATCCCTGGATTGGTATTTAGGAATTGCCTCGTCGTTGATGTGTTTTGGGCATAATAGAAATGCAGAGTACACGTTTCCGCCACATTCGTCAACCCGTTCCGATGCAAATCGTCATTTTTGCATAGACTGCGTGTATGGCTCAATCGCTTTCATGCGTTCCTCTCTTGAATACATAACGGACACCCTCCTGTCTCTTTTAGAGGCCAAGATTTTGTCCGCAGTCCCTTCCCCGTAGTCCTAATTTGAACGAAACAGTGCTACGTACGGCAATCTGAAAGCCAACGAGTGTTTCCATCCCTCATAGGTAGTCTATAAACTAAGAAACAGTAACAGGAGCAGAAACAGAAACAGAAGTTTCCATCCCTCATAGGTAGTCTATAAACCGCGAGGAGGCCTGAGGATCGATCGATCGGGGCGCGTTTCCATCCCTCATAGGTAGTCTATAAACTTCAGCGTATGGATTCACTACCACCCATACTTGCACGTTTCCATCCCTCATAGGTAGTCTATAAACACACGCGGGGGGGGGCGCCGGGGGGCCTATATGTATAGTTTCCATCCCTCATAGGTAGTCTATAAACCTCCTTTGGAAACAACTCCTCGACTGGTATATCGAAGTTTCCATCCCTCATAGGTAGTCTATAAACCATGATCCTGTGTTTTACCCTGGGCGGGCTTGTGTGTGGTTTCCATCCCTCATAGGTAGTCTATAAACAGCTCATCCAGGATGCCGGGGTTCGCTCGGCAACCTTTGTTTCCATCCCTCATAGGTAGTCTATAAACTCGGGGTCGTATGGCACGTACTCCGGCCACCATATCCGAGTTTCCATCCCTCATAGGTAGTC
>Ga0116188_1001596_pt1 | contig 19187 bp, 17 predicted proteins | sample AD_JPNTR2_MetaG_FD_89807 | JGI IMG/M metagenome (GOLD analysis project Ga0116188, IMG submission 89807) | Active sludge microbial communities of municipal wastewater-treating anaerobic digesters from Japan - AD_JPNTR2_MetaG | ecosystem: Engineered > Bioreactor > Anaerobic > Digestate | place...
GAAGCCAACAAGCCTTATCGTCCCCCTTCTAGCCCCCGAAAAATGGTCAATTTGCCCGCCGAGCGTTCGGTTGTGAGAAATCCGGGCTAGAACCGGCAGGATCGAGGTTAAGCTTTCAGGGAAGGAAAAATAAAAGAGGCAGAAGGAGAGAAATGCCAAAAGCCAAGTCTTCTGCGAAGGACGCAGGTTTTTCGCTGATCGAGGCAATGCTGGCCATGCTTTTCCTGGCTGTCAGCCTCCTAGCCCTGGGCCAACTTGTAGGAGTGGCGATCAACCAGAATGCCATGTCCAGGAGCACTTCGGTTGGAATATCCCTGGCAATGGGTAAGCTCGAAGAGTTGCGCAGCGCATACAACCGGCAGCTGGAGGTTGGCTCCGTAACGCTGACTGATAGTACAACTCCCGAAGTAAAAAACGGCTTCAGGCTCAGCTGGACAGTCACAAACGGACCCGGCACCAACGAGCGGATTGTGACCGTCACGGCACAGCCGACCGCGGGCGAGTTTCTGAACAGCAGAACTGTAGAGATTACTTCTCATTTTGCGCCATGAACAAAGGTTACAGTTTTGTCGAAGCACTTATCGTTGCCGTGATCCTCTCGGCCGTGCTGGCTGCGATTTTCGGGATAGCCTATCAGGCCCAGTCGTCCTTTGACGTGGAAAGGCGCTTCACCGAGACCAGCCAGCATGCTCGTATCGCCTTGGATGAAATAACCAGGTATATCCGACAGGCAGGCAACGACCCTTATCCCAAGGAAGGCACGCCTTTCCCCGCAGTCACTTGGATCAGCTCAAATGAAATCGAAGTGCGCAGCGACATCACCGGTAGTCACGATAACATCACCGGCGATCCTGACAAGAAGCTGGACAGCCCCATGGAACACGTTGGGATCCGGTATGTCGGCGGACAGGTGCAAATCCGTGACTACGCCCTGGATACCGGTTGGGAGGTGCTGGCCGAGAACGTGACGGTGCCACCCGGCGAAAAGTTTTTCACGTGCTTCGATTCTGCGGGAAACGAGACGACAGATTCGGACAAAATTACCTCGGTGGCAGTCGCAATGACAGCCAACAGCGCCGCCGGAGTGGGAGGCAGAGTCAACTCCATAACCTACCGCTCCCGCGTCTTCATCCGAAGCAAGACCTTCGACATTTTCGACTACACCCCGCAGCAGACGGGCGCCGAGGAGTGAAGGTAGCTATGCGAAACGAACAAGGGATGGCTCTAGTAATTGCGTTAGTTGTTGCACTTCTGCTGTCGCTGCTTTGCCTTACTCTTACCTTCAGCAGTCTTAAAGAATTCCAGGTCAGCACGGAATTCGAAAATCACGAGAAAGCTCTCCTGATCGCCGACGCGGGCTACAATGCTGTAAAACAGGATCTACGGGGAAAGGACATCAATGCCCTGCTGTCAGCTAAGAGGCCCGTGGCGGCAAGCGGCGTGGACCCTTCAAACATCCTGCCGGCTTGGGCCAATCGATATCCAATTTCGCCGTTTGAGGCCCGCAAGGTGGACTTTTCAGATCTTCACGGCGGTGGGACCTCGACCTTAGTTAGCGGTCTGCTGACTCCGGCCGCCGGACAGACAGTCGGCGATTGTACAGCGGGAAACCCGTGTGGGCGTTATTTCGCCCGGCTTACCGACAACAACGACGCAGATGGCGATCCAGAACATGACTTGGACGGAACAGTCTTCCTGCGCGTGGTTGGAATCCACAGGAACCTGCCTGGGGAGAACGCGTCAGGGAGCGCAAACTCCGTGGCGGTGATTGAAGCCATTCTTCACCGGGACATGAGCTTCAACATGACCGCTCCCCTTTCGCTCATTTCCCAGCAGGTCAACGCCAATTTCGACGGAAACTCTTTCACGATCGATGGTTATGACCACTCCGGCATGACCATAAGGGATCTCAACGGCCATAAAGATAAGGATTTGGAGCCATTCAGCGGAATCAGCTGCCTTTATGATAATCCGGGCCTGGGTGATGCAACCGCGGCTGTCAACAACGTCTTGACGGCCTTTAAGGACAATCAAGAAGACAATGTGACCGGGAGAGGGACCCCCGCCGTGAATGACGACACCCTGGACGTCAAGAGCAGCGGCAATCCGGATTCGATCAATGTTTTCGATCCGGCCTACCTGTACAACCTGACAGTAACGCTCGGCGCGGTCGCCGATTACGTCTACCCGACGGGCAATGAGACCAGCACGAAGTTTACGGGGGGACATCACGGAACGCCCGACGATCCCAAGATCACTTACGTTAAGGGGGACTTGGAAATATCGGGCAACTGGACCGGCGCCGGGATATTGCTCGTAACAGGCGACCTGAGCGGAAACGGCGCCTTTGAATTCCAGGGACTGATGCTGGTTCTGGGCTCGGGGAAAGTCTACTTCGGCGGTGCGAATAAAACCATTCTTGGTGGAGTGGTGGTCGCCAACCTAGTTCCCGGCAGCCCAACCACGTTCGGAACTGCGAGTATTGATGTCCGCGGCCAAAGCAACTTCTACTTCGCCGGTGATCGGATTCGTCTGGCCGCGAGTCTCTTGCCTATGAGAACCCTCTCCTGGCGTGAGATCACGCCGGAAATCGAGCCGGTCGCAGCGCCGTAATAGGGTAGCCTTCGACCAGAAAGTCCGATCCCAGACGCTTGACCCTCATGTCTGCTAATTGAAGGGCGTCCGACAAATCGCGGACGCCCAGCCGGCCGATTCCCGAAATTCCCTCCGCACCCAAAATCTTGGGTGCGTAAAAGAAAGCTATCTTCTGGACAACTCCGGCTCTGATTGCCGAGGCTGCGACTCTTCCTCCGCCTTCTATAAGGACGCTCGTAACTCCCTGTTCACCGAGCGCGCGCAAGATACAGTCCCAATCGAGTCCATCTGAAGTTTTCGTCACGGGTATCAGGGTAGCCGCCTGGCGCAGAGCTGGCGCGTGAGACTCAGAAGCGCCCGGTCCGAAGAAAATCACGACCGGTCCCGGAGATTTAAAGACGCGGGCGGTCTGCGGGGTCCGCAGTTCGGAGTCAAGAATCACTTTGGTCAAGGGCTTTCGTCTCGCTCCTCGAGTATCCAAGGAGGGGTCATCAGCCACTACAGTATTGACTCCGACCAGCACGGCATCATATTCGAAACGCAGGTTGTGGGCGACTCGACGGGATTGTTCGCCGGTGATCCAACGCGACTGCCCGGAGGCGGCTGCGATTCGGCCGTCGAGCGTCATGCCGAGTTTCAGCAGCACAAAGGGGCGCCGAGTCTGGATGAAATGCAGGAACTTCTCATTCAGCCGGCTCGCTTCCTCGCGGCAAACCCCTTCCCGGACCTCAATGCCCTGTTTTCTCAGGGCAGCAATTCCCTGCCCCGAAACCAAAGGGTTGGGATCACGGATAGCCACAAAAACTCGCCGGACGCCCGCTCGGATGATGCTGTCAACACAGGGGGGAGTGCGTCCGACATGAGAACAGGGCTCGAGATTGACGTATAGATCGGCGCCCTTCGCTTTCGACCCGGCCTGCGCCAAAGCAATGACCTCGGCGTGGTCCTTTCGTTCATACAGGTGATATCCTTCTCCGACAACCACACCGTTCCTGACCACCACCGCGCCCACTAACGGATTCGGACTCACTCTGCCAGTTCCCCGAAGTGCCAGCCGGCAGGCCCGTTTCATGTAGAGAATCTCGTCATCGGTCGGCATCAGGCCTTCTTGTCAAATCTTGAGGAGAATACACCGCCTATTGTGTTCGCTGCAGCACGGCATCCGCTTGCATGGCTTTGCGGACGCGTAAGGTATGAATCCGGCGCCGGTCGGCGCTCAGGACTTCCACTTCCAAACCATGAACAGTCATCTTCTCCCCGGCCATCGGTACCCGGCTCAATGTGGAAACCACCAAGCCGGAAATCGTGGTCACGTCCTGTTCTCCCAGATGAAGGCCCAGGGTCTCCTCCACCTCCTCCAGGCTCGCCCCGCCGCGCACAATGTAGTTGCCATTACCTTCGTAAGTCAGGTCCACCCGTCGGAGCTCGTCCTCGTCTCGGATTTCACCGACGATCTCTTCAACCAGATCTTCAATTGTCACCAACCCGGCGACCGCGCCATACTCGTTGATGACGATCGCCATATGCTCGGCGTTCGCTTGCATTTCTTTCAACAACTCGGCGACCCGCTTGGTTTCGGGGACGAACCAGGGCTTGAGAAGCAATGGGGCAATTGGATCGTCTTCGTTGACAGAGTCGAGCAGGGCCAACAGGTGCCTGACATAGGCCACGCCAATGATGTCGTCAAGCCTTTCGCGATAGACGGGAATACGCGAGTGCTTGCTTGAAACAAACAGGTCCTTCAACTCAGCAACCGACGCCCTTTCATCGATCGCCACAATTTCTGAACGGGGCGTCATGATTTCGCGAACCAAAGTGCTTCCGAATTCCAAAGCGGATTGGATCAGCTCGCTCTCCTCTTTCTCGATGATCCCCTCTTCTTCGCCAACATCCAGGAAGGCCTGGATTTCCTCCTCGCTTGGCTCCTCATCTTCGGGCTCGCCGTCTACGCGCTTTTCCCGCTTGGACTCCGCGGTTTCCAGAACCTTTGCGACCGGCCAGCTGATCCAACGAAGGACTGAGTGAAGTACTCCGATCACCGGAAGCAGACCCAGCAGCACTCGGTCCGGATTGCGCTGGGTGATCAGCCTCGGAAAAAGTTGGCGGAATAAATAGACCCCGATCAGCAGCAGACCGAGAGAGAGAAGGTAAGGGTGTGGAAGGCCTGCGTCTGACAGGATCAAGGTGACAAGCACGGCACCGAGAACCTGAAGAGCCTGGATCCCGAACTCGATAGGGAGCAGAAAGTGCCGCGGGTTTCTGGAAATGTCAGCCAGAATCGCGCTGGTGCCATTGGCGCGCTCCGCCAGCACCCTGCGAGTCACGGCGGAAAGCCCGGCAACGGAGTTCTGAACTACCGCAAGGAAGCAGACACCAAGACCAATCAACAAAACGACAAGAATGGCGACTGACAAGTCACTCAACTCAGCGAAAATTCCCCTTTCAGCCTGTTCTCCAGTTGCTCCATCTCCCCCTGGTCAACCGCATGATCGTAGCCGAGAAGATGCAGCAGCCCATGAAGCATCAGGACTTTGATTTCCTCTTCTAACCCGGCTTTTTTCTGACGGTCGGCCGTTTCGACTGAAACCAGAATGTCCCCGAGATAGTTGTTCTCCCCAGGTTCCAGCAAGGCCGACCCATCGGCGGGAAAGGACAAAACGTCTGTCGGTTGATCCTCCCCGGCAAATTGACGGTTAAAGCGCCGCATAGCTTCGTCGCTGATCAGGACGACTGAGAATCCGGAGCGAATGTGCAGTCTGGCGCACACTTCCCGGGAGAACTCAAGCAGATTAGTTCGATCAACCTTGAACTTCCTCTGCCTATTGAACACGTGTATTGATGGGTCGTCGTTCTTCAAGGCGTGTGTTGAAATTAAACCCTGGATAATCAATCCTGTGATGGTGAATTCCTGCGATAACCCGGACAAAAGCTCGGGAGATATCCTCCAGATCTTTCAGGGTGATGTCGCATTCATCGAACTGCCCATCCTGAATCGTTGATTGAACCAGGCGTTTAATCATCCCTTCTATCTGGCTCGGGCTCGGGTCTTGTAATGTCCGGGCAGCAGCCTCGACCTGATCCGCAAGCATCAAGATAGCGGCTTCCTTCGACTGAGGTTTAGGGCCTGGATACCGAAAATCTTCCTCGCTGATGTTCGGATGCTTTTCATCCGCACTGTCTCTCGCCTTCTGGTAAAAGTATGTCATCAGCCGAGTTCCGTGATGCTGAGGTATCAAATCCCGAACCCTGGGCGCCAAGCCGATCTCTTCAGCCATAGCCTGCCCGTCCTTGACATGACTCGCGAGGATCAAGCTGGACATACTGGGCGAGAGGGTTTCATGCTTGTTGGAGCAGTAGATCTGGTTCTCGACGTAATACGACGGCTTTTTCAGTTTTCCGATGTCGTGGTAGTACGCCCCGACCCGAACAAGCAAGGCGTTGGCGCCAATAGCTTCGGCGGCCGCCTCCGCCAGCGTGCCTACCACGATGCTGTGATGATATGTGCCGGGCGCCTCAACCGCCAGACGACGCAGAATCGGCTTGTTCAAGTTCGACAGTTCCAGAAGTCGAATATCCGTTGTGACATCGAAAAGTGATTCCAGCACCGGCAACATAAGCGAAGCGAGCATCGCCGCAAACAACCCGCTCAAAAAGCCTCCCGACACGCGAACCATCAACGCGGTCCAACTCAATGACGGCGTCGAGACGTAAAGATACAGCGCCAGGACGGTCACGACATTCACGAGCGCGATGAAAAGACCGGCCCGAATAATTGCGAGACGTTCCCGGTAGTGATCGAGGAAATAAATGGCCGTGAGGCTGCCGGCGAGCGTGTATACCGAAAATGGCACATGTCCGGTGAGAAGGCCCATAAAGACCGAGAAAATGACCGAGAACAGGACGGCTACATTCACATCAACCAGCAGGACGACGAGAATCGTGCCGGCCGCGACGGGCGCCAGGAAATAGAAATTGAGCGGGTTCTGCAGACTTTCGGTGATGACAGTCTCAGAAAGAACATCGGCAAGGCCGACAAACACCTTAGCCACCAAAAGACTCCCGCACAGGATCAGAGCCAGCAGCACATACGTCTGATTAACCTTCGCGTGTTTCTTCTTGAACATCACCAGGTACTGCCACAAGGCAGTCATGAAGAAACAGACCACGATAAGAATGCCGAAAAACCGGCTCAAAACACGATAAGGCTGCTTCAGTTTCTTCAGATGGTTGAGCAGTACCAGGTTCTGAGCGGTAATCTCGTCGCCTGCACGAACGATCGTGCGCCCTTTCTTGACCTGAATTATGACCGGATCGACTTCGGCTTCAGCCTGCCGCTCGAGATTCCTGGTTTCTTCTTCGCTGAAGATCAGGTTAGGACGAATCCAGGAATCAAAGAAGGAGATCAGAACTTTTTTGTCTTCGGCGTTAACCGCCGTCAGCTCGAATTCGTTTTGCCTCAGGATCTCCTTGGCGCGAGCGAGGTCACGAACCGCCATCCAGTCGACCAGTCTCTCCCTGGAACCGGTAACGGTATTTCGCACCTCGATCCCGCTCTTGAACTGGTAGCGCAAGAGGGTATCGCGGTTCTCGACCACACCCGGGGATTCTAACGCTTCGGCAAGGATCTTAACGAGTTGGTTCTCCAATTCCCGGGAGAACGATCGTTCCAGGCATATCCGAAGGACGCGCGGCTGATTGAATTCGGGAATACGCTTGGCCAGATCAGCCAGGAGGCGATCAAAGGCATCCTTGGGGAGGGGACGGTCAAGATCGAGACGGAGACGAGCCCTCTCTTCTTCGATGGCAGCACGGCCGATGGCAAACGCCCGTCTTAGCTCTGCCTCAATGCGGCTGTTGATACGCAGATCCAGGTTGAACACAGCCGGGACCCGCGCCAGCGCGCGCTCGCGCTTTTCGGCTGTGGCTTCCAGATCATCAACGGTAAAGTCCTGCGGGGCCTCAACCGTTTGTGCAGCAACGTCGCCCGGCTTGTAATCGGGGATATTCTGAAACTGGTAGCCGACTAACAGAAGAGTGATCAGGAGGCAGATACCGAAACCGGTAAGCAGCTCAAGAACAGTGAGCTTTCCCAGAAAACGGGCACGCCACCGTCCTAATCCCAGCAGGATTCTCACCAGCCTGGGCTTTTGTTTCTTCCTGCCATTTGGTTTTGAGGCCATTTCTCAAAGGCTAGATGATTATAGCATTGTTACTGCTAGCCTTCGAACTTCTTGAAGAGGAGGCACGCATTGGTGCCCCCGAACCCAAATGAATTCGACATTGCGTAGGTGATGGACTGTTTGCGTGCGGTATGAGGCACGTAATCGAGGTCGCAGTCTGGATCGGGGTTGTCCAAGTTGATAGTGGGTGGTATGACCTGGTCGCGCAAAGCGAGCACGGTGATTCCTGCTTCGAGCCCACCGGCCGCCCCGAGCAAATGTCCGGTCATCGATTTCGTTGAGCTGATGGCCAGTTTTCGAGCGTGATCCCCGAAGACACACTTGGTTGCGAGCGTCTCAATCCGGTCGTTGGGCGGCGTGCTGGTTCCGTGAGCATTAATGTAATCGACCCGCTCAGGTTCAACCCCGGCGTCCCGCAATGCCGCCTGCATGACGCGCACAGCGCCGCTGCCGTCCTCGGGCGGGGCCGTTATGTGATGAGCATCGGCACTCATGCCGTATCCTACTATCTCGGCCAGAATCGGCGCGTTTCTCCGCCGCGCGTGCTCCAGTTCCTCCAGGACGAGGATGCCCGCCCCTTCTCCCACAACAAATCCGTCGCGATCTCGATCAAAAGGCCGGCTTGCCTTTTGAGGCTCGTCATTTCGAGTAGAAAGCGCTCTCATCGATGCGAAGCCGCCCAGTCCCATGGGAGTGATGGCGGCCTCCGAGCCGCCGGCTATCATAGCGTCGGCATCGCCGCGTTGAATGATCTTGAAAGAATCACCAAGGGCGTGAGCGCCGGCCGCGCAAGCGGTACAGGTGGCAGAATTGGGGCCGGCGGCGCCAAAACGGATAGAAACCTGGCCCGAGGCCAGGTTAATGATTGAGGCCGGAATAAAGAAGGGTGATATTTTGCGCGAGCCTTTCTCCAGGTAAACCTGATGTTCCCGCTCGATGGTGGCAAACCCGCCGATGCCCGATCCAATAAATACCCCGACCCGGGGTGCGTTTTGCTGGTCAATCACCAGGCCGGATGATTTGACGGCGATATCGGCCGCTGCCAAGGCATACAAGATGAACATGTCCATCTTGCGGGCGTTCTTGGCATCTACCACCTGCAGCGGGTCAAATCCTTTGACCTCCGCTGCGATTCTTGTCGCAAAATCAGAAGCATCGAAGCGTGTGACCGGCCCCACGCCGCTCTCTCCGTTCAGCAGCGCCCGCCAGGTGCTTTCGGTGTCAAGCCCGACGGCACACAGTAAACCTACCCCGGTTACTACCACCCTTCTTTTCAAAGTTTCTGATGCTCCTGGGATTTACTTCTGATGGGCCTTTATGTAATCAACGGCGTCTTGGACAGTCTGAATCTTCTCGGCGTCTTCGTCGGGGATCTCGATGTCGAAATCTTCCTCGAATTTCATAACTAACTCGACTGTATCCAGAGAATCGGCTCCGAGATCATCTACAAAATGCGCATCCGATACTACGTCTTCATCCTTCACTCCCAACTGATCGACTATGATTGATTTTACCCTTTCCTCAACCGATGCCATGTCTCCTCCGTTTCAGTCCCTGTCAGTAATGGCGACGGCTACATGTACATGCCGCCGTTTATATTTAGCACATGACCTGTAATATATCCAGCGTCTTTTGACGCCAGAAAACACACGCCAAACGCGACATCATCGACGTTTCCGATCCGCTTCATGGGGATCATATTCTGGAGTTCCTGGCGAGCTTTTTCACCCAGCTTCGCCGTCATCTCTGTCTCGATATAACCGGGGGCTATGGCATTGACCGTGATGTTGCAAGAGGCCACCTCCCTCGCCAAAGCCTTGGTGAAACCAATCAGCCCGGCTTTGCTGGCCGCGTAGTTCGCCTGCCCCGGATTGCCCATTTCTCCAACTACAGACGCGATATTGATGATTCTTCCGTACCGCTCTTTGACCATTGCGGGAAGCACCTCCCGGGTCATCAGAAAGGCCCCGTCAAGATTGGTCGCTAACACCCGACGCCATTCTTCGTCCTTCATTCGAAGAAGGAGGTTGTCCCGTGTGATACCAGCGTTGTTTACAAGAATGTCAATGCGTCCCTGCTCCTCAATGACCTTTCGAACGGCACCGCGAACTGCCTCGACGTCTGTTACATCCACCGTGACGCCGATCGCATCCCGGCCGTTTTTCCGCAACTCATCGACTGTGCTCTGGACCTGCTCTTCAAACAGGTCGGCGATAACCAGTTTGGCGCCTCTTTCCGCAAACACCTCTGCAATCCTGCGGCCGATTCCCCTAGCTGAACCAGTTACCAGAGCCACCCGAGACGAAAAGTCATACATAGGCCTCAACCTCCTTTACCGTACCCACCTGGGTGACAACAGCATCGCGTGCAATACGACGTACAAGACCGGAGAGGACTTTCCCCGGACCGACTTCGACGAAGTGAGTGACTCCGAGTCGGATGAGATGTTCGACATCTTCCACCCAGCGGACTGCAGAGGACACCTGCCGAATCAAGCCGTCTCGAGCCTGGTCACCTGTTCTAACCAGGTGCGCGTCGACATTATTCACAAGCGGAACCTTCAGATCACAAAATTGTATTCGGGACAGTTCCGCTGCCAGCCTCTCTTCGGCCGGCTTCATCAGCAAACAGTGGAATGGAGCGCTGACAGGCAGGGGAACGACTTTGCGTGCACCTCTCTCAAGCGCCACGCTGCTGGCTCTCTGGACCGCCTCGGTATGGCCGGCAATGACGAACTGTCCCGGAGCATTGAGGTTGGCAGGTGATACCACCTGGCCCTGGGCCGCTTCGACGCAAATCAACTTGAGATGCTCGAGGTCAAGACCGATGACGGCTGCCATCGCTCCTGTGCCCAGGGGCACCGCCTCCTGCATAAACCGGCCTCGTTGTCTCACGGTCCTTACCGCGTCTGCAAAACCGAGGCTTCCGGCCGCAACTAAAGCCGAATACTCTCCAAGGCTGTGGCCTGCGACATAATCCGGCGCATGCCCGCGAGCCTGAAGCACTCGAAACAGAGCCGTTGAGACAGTAAGTATGGCCGGCTGTGTGTGTTCCGTCAGCATCAGCTGTTCTTCAGGACCTTCAAAACAAAGCCGGCTGATCGGAAAGGTCAGAGTGTCATCGGCTTCGGCAAAGACGTCACGAGCCTCAGGAAAGGCTTCGACCAGGTCCTTGCCCATTCCGCTGTATTGTGACCCCTGTCCGGGAAAGACGAACGCGCGCATGTTCTAGAGGTTTGAAGCCGTTCTGCGATCAAAAAGCCGGGCGCTCCGCTTTTCAATCTTCAGTCTTTGTCGCCAGCAGTTGCCTTCTATGCCTCTTCGACTTCGATGACCTGACGACCCCGATAATACCCACAGTTGGGGCAGACCCGATGCGGCAACACCGACAAGCCGCAGTTGCTACACTTGGAAAGATTGCGCGCGGTCAGAAAATCGTGCGCTCTTCTTTTCCCCCGCCGCGATTTGGAATGTCGATTCTTTGGATTAGCCATGATGCCGATCCTCTTCCTTCAATAAAGCAACCAATCTTATTTCAGTTTCCTCTTCAGATCCACAAGCGCGGCCCACCTCGGATCCAAGGTGTCCTGTGCGCAGTCACATGTCGTTTCGTTTAAATCAACGCCGCATTGAGGACATAAGCCCAAACATGCCTCATCGCAAACCGGTTTCATCGGGATCTCGAGCACGATCTGTTCTGAAACCACACCACTCAGATCGAAAAGTTCGCCCCGGTAGAAGCCGATACTCAACTCCTCGTAACTCAAGGCGATCTCTTCTCCCTCTTTTTCCACTTCAGGATCCGGCCAGTATTCCAGGTCGACGTCTTTGTCCACCTGCATGCCGACCGGCTTCAGGCAACGGCTACACGCGATCTCCAGATCCGCGCTCAGGTGACCGGTAACCCGTAAGCGCTCGCCGGCCAGGGAGACTCTCAACCGAGCATGCGCGGGACGGGTCAGAGACGTCGTTTCGCTGTGGATCTTCAACTCGCTCTCGCTATAGTTAGCGTCAACTACGAGCGGTTCCCCCCGTTCCCGCAGCTCATTTATGTCAATGATCATCACACACCTTCTTTGTGGTGGAGTTCTCCCCTCAAGAAAGATTGTAGACTCTAGCGCACCGGTGAAGAGATTGTCAAGCCAGCAACAACCGGCGCAGCGTGGTTGACGAGAAGAGAGCTTGGACGAGGCTGGCGCCATCGCTATCGTGGCTGGACTCTCCAGCTCCAGAGTCCGGCATGCCAGAGGAGGATGCTAGCACCATCGATTCGCCTTTATCGGGATGAGGCTTACTCACTTGCGATCGTGGCGTATTTTGCACGGGCGAAGGTGTCGGTCATGCCGGCGATGTAGTCACACACCACACGGCACAGTTCCTGTTCATCGATTCGTTTGTAATGCGAGACGGGGAGCGTCTGGGGTTTCTCCAGATAATGACAAAACAGCGTTTCAATCACACGTTGGACGTCGAGCCTCCCTTTCTTGAGGGTGGCGTGATTGTACAGATGCTCGCGCAGGAAGAGCTTCAACTCCAGGTTCCACTTGGCCACTTCCGGCTCGAAGCCCGGAAGTCGTTCATCACATTGCCTGACGTCGGAAACACTCGTTATACCCAGTTCCTTGATGCGTGATTGGGTATGCCTGATGAGGCTGCTTGCCAGTGTATTGATCAGCGTTCTTACCGTCTCGCTTACTTTCCTTTTTTCAAGGGCGTGGGGGTAACGCTCCTCGAGTTTCAGGTAAAGCTGCCTGAAGAGACTAACGTGCTCCAGGATCTGATCGAGGTTCAGCAGGCCGGAATCATACCCGTCGTCCAGATCCGCGGAGTTATAGGCGATTTCGTCCACCAGATCTATCAGCTGGGCCTCGAGCGGAGGCCTTTCCCCCAGCCGGTACTCCTCGAGATCCACATAAGTTTTGTATCCCGCCGGATAATCACGGCTGTGTTTGACAATCCCCTCCCTCACCTCAAAGGTGAGGTTCAATCCCGGGAACGAAACATATTTCTCCTCGAAGTACTCAACAATCCTGAGCGCATGGAGGTTGTGTTCGAAGCCCAGACCATGTTTGCGCATCATCCGGTCGAGCACTTTTTCGCCTTCGTGGCTGAAAGGAGGATGACCGATGTCATGGCTTAGGGCCAAGACTTCACAGAGGTCGGTATTCAGGCGGAGTGCAGCACCCACGGTGCGCGCGATTTGACTGACTTCGAGGGTGTGAGTCAGTCGATTACGGAAATGATCGCAGTAACCGGGATCGAAGACCTGGGTCTTCTGTTCCAGCCGGCGAAAGGCCTTGGTATGAATCACCCGATCCCGGTCCCGCTGATAGTCAGAGCGGTAAATGTGGCGCGGTTCCGGGTAACGCCGCCCTTCAGTATGGCGGTCGTTCATTGCGTAAGGGGCGAGTCCTCCGGGCATTCGAATATCTACTTAGCACAGCTCTTTGGTTTCTGCTAGACTGATCGCCGGTATGCGCCTGTAGCTCAGGTGGACAGAGCAACGGTTTCCTAAACCGTGGGCCGCAGGTTCGAGTCCTGCCAGGCGCACATTCGCAATATTTTATCAGGAAGGAACTGTAACTCGTGGGAACGAGACGTCTCACTCGCAAGGAGATCATTCAGGAGGACAAAATTCAGTCGCTCCTCCGTAGAACCACGCAGTGGTTTACGACGAACATTCGCCTCCTTGCAATCGCCACCGGTGTAGTTGTGGTTGTCGTTACCGCCGCATACCTTTGGGTTCACTTTTCCCGTGCAACGAGCGTAAGGCTCCAGGCACAGTTCGCTGAGGCGCTGGCAATTCACTCGGCGCCTGTCGGCCAGGAACAGACTGCTGAAGCGCCATCCAGCAAATATAGCTTTAAGACTGAGGAAGAACGCCACAAGAAGGCATTGGCAGAGTTTACCCAGATCGCGGAAGATTCGCCCAAGACCGTTGTCGGTCAGTTTGCCCGCTACTACGTTGGACTAAACCAGCATCAGCTCGGACAAGTGGCGGAAGCCCGTAAGACCATGGAGGAATTGATCGACGAAGCCAATGAGCCCATGGTCCGATCCTTGGCGGCAAATTATCTGGCCCAGATGTCGGAGGCCGAGAAGAACAATCAACAAGCGATCGAGATGCTCAACAAGGCTCTGGAAAACGCCGCGCCGGGATTTCCAAAAAGTAGCTTCCTGTTCAGGCTCGGGCAGAATTACGAGGCTCTGGGTAAGACCCAGGACGCCGTCAAGCAGTATCAGCGCATATTGACGGAGTTCCCGGATAGCGCCGAATCAGAGCAAGCCAGAGCTCGAATCGACGCACTGCCAAAAGAAACGGCGAAGAAATAACAGTGCCCCTGAGAAAACAGGGCCCAAATAGAATAAAGGCCCCTTAGCCAGCCATGGGCTTCAAGGACTTTAAGGACGGGTGGGGGTGGTAGCAGATCCGGCTCGTCTTGAGCCGGGTCCTTTTTCTGCGACAGGGTCCCGGCTTCAGTACCTTAAAATCGAAAATACGTCGCAACCTTCCAGACGCTGGCGGCCGTTCAGGAACTCCAATTCGACCAGGAAAGCAAGACCGACCAGATCGGCATTCAGCAACGAAATCAACTGAGCGGTCGCTCTCGCGGTTCCGCCCGTCGCCATCAGGTCGTCCACAATCAAAACTTTCTCGCCGGGCTCAATAGCATCGCGGTGGATCTCCAGGCAGTCCATTCCGTATTCGAGGTCATAACTCGCCCGGAGGGTAGGACCGGGCAGTTTTCCGGGTTTGCGAACGGGCACAAATCCCGCCCCGAGGTTATAGGCCAGCGGAGATCCCAGTATGAATCCCCGGGCTTCTATGCCCACTATCTTCTGAATACCCTTCCCGATATATTTCGCAGTAAGAATTTCGATCACCTGCCGAAGCCCGTGGGGGTCTTTAAGCAGAGTCGTCACGTCATAGAATAAAATGCCGGGTTTGGGAAAATCGGGGATTTCTCGAATCTTGCGCTTGAGATCGTCCATTCGTATTCACCTGGTTATCCGGAAGCCGTTGCAATTTTCGTGTTCTACCTCGCGAACCTCGACATCTTCGACATAAGCTAAGGGCGGCCCTGTGCGAACCAAGGCCAGGAACTCCCGCATTTTCGCTGAATCATCCGCCTGCGCATGAACCTCCACCGTACCGTCCATTCGATTGGCGACCCAACCGGTAAGTCCGATGCGGTGCGCGGCATCATAGACGAAATACCTGAAGCCGACACCCTGTACACGACCCTTGACGATGAAGCGGCGAGCAATCATCGACGAACACCAGACAAGTCAGCAGGTACTGCATTTGGTCGGGGCGAGAGGATTTGAACCTCCGACCTCACGGTCCCGAACCGTGCGCGCTACCAAACTGCGCCACGCCCCGACGCAAGAAGAGATGTTAGCATACCCCAAAGGCAAGAGCTTCGACTAGGGAAAATCGAGGAAAGCCGTCGATTTCAGCATCCGCGCAGTCCGCGCTATCCGCGCCACTCGCGGGTTTCGCCCTGCTGCGGATCCGATCAGGAGTCGCTGGAGCTTGCTTTGCCTTCCATTTCTGCCGCATGCCGCAGGAGCTCCCTTAAGCTGCGATAATCCGTGTGATCATGCTGGAGCGGCGTAATCGACACCAGCCGATCCTTAATCGCCTGATAATCAGTGTCCGGTTGCGGATTCCATTCGGAGTTATCCCGCCCAATCCAATAATATTTCCGTCCTCGCGGATCTTCCTTCTCCTCAACCTGACCCCAACTCAGCCGACTCCCCTGGCGTGTGAATTTGACGCCGCGGATCGCTTCACTCGGAACATTGATGTTCCAGAAAGTCCCGGCGGGTATCATGTCTGCTGACTCCCTATCGACTATCTGCCGGATAAACTCGGCAGCCTGCTTGAAATCAGCCCCATTCTTGCTCGAAACCAAGGAGACGGCCATTGATGGAATGAGATGAAAAGAGGCCTCGCGAGCACCCGCCACTGTTCCGGAATAATGGATGTCATCCCCGAGATTTGGACCGTTGTTGATCCCGCTGATGACCAGGTTGGGAGTTTTGGGAAGGAGCTTCGTGAGGGCGAAGATCACGCAATCGGCAGGCGTGCCGGTCAGGGCGTATCGATTCTTCCCCATTTCAACGAGCCGGAGTGGATTGTGAATCGTCACGCCGTGACTAACCGCGCTCTTTTCCTCATAGGGCGCAACCACGACCACCTCGACCAAGGGGCGAAGCGCTTCCTCCAAAGCAACAAGGCCACTGGATCCGTAGCCATCGTCATTCGTCAGAAGAACAAGGTAATCCCGTTTCGCCATAAGCAAACCGGCATTATACCCGGTCCGATATCCGAAACGCATCGACCATCACTTGCGTCTTAGGTTGGCAAGAAGGGGAAAGGGGCATCTGTTTACATGCCGTTTAAGATAATAGAATTATTTGAACTAGCTGTAAAGCCATAGTAGACTGCGGCTAATAAACAACTTGGAAAATTCCCGATTCCAATTCAGGAAGATCCTGCGGTTTCGGGGTGGTTTGACTTTTCGGACCGCTCAGTATGCAGATTTTTCATCGCAGCTTCAATTCGATAGCCAAAGCCAGTATTGTCGGTGCGGTTCTGCTGCTGGTTGGCGTTGCAGTTATTGCCACCGGTATATACCAGTCATCGTACGCAACCCGGGCCACGGTGCCCCTGACCCAACCCGTTCCCTTCAGCCATAAGCATCATGTGAACGGATTGGGAATTGATTGTCGTTACTGCCACGCAACGGTGGAAACATCCGCCTACGCGGACATCCCTCCGGTAGAGACCTGCATGAGCTGTCATTCACAGATCTGGACGGAGAGCCCCATGCTCGAACCGGTTCGCAGGAGTTTCCAGACCGGGGAGCCACTGGAATGGGTCAGAGTCCATGACCTGCCGGACTTTGTCTATTTCGATCACAGCATTCATGTCAAGAAAGGCGTCGGGTGCGTGACCTGTCACGGGCAGGTAGACCAGATGCAACTGACGTGGCAGGCGAACACGCTTTACATGGAGTGGTGTCTGAATTGCCACCGGCAACCGGAAGCATACGTCAGACCGCGGGAGCGGGTTTTCGACATGGAATGGCAACCAGACGATCAGCAGACCCTCGGGCAAAGACTGGTCAAGGAATATGACATCCGAAAACTAACCGACTGTAGCACCTGTCACCGATGACAAAATCGAAGACTCTTAATACTTCTAACGCCGAGCGCAAACAGCTTGACTTGGCCGCGATACGCGATCGCCTGGCGACCTCAAAGGGACGAGAATACTGGAGAAGCCTTGAAGAACTGGCTGCAACTCCCGAGTTCGAGGAGTATCTTCATCGGGAGTTTCCAGAACACGCATCGGTTTGGGACGATAGCGTCGACCGCCGGGGTTTCCTGCGCCTGATGGGCGCCTCGCTGGCCTTGGCTGGCCTCGGGGCCTGTACGACCCAGCCACTCGAGAAAATAATCCCTTATGTCCGTCCGCCCGAGCACCTTGTGCCGGGGAAACCGCTATTCTTTGCCACCGCCATGCCTCTGGGCAGCCGAGCTATTGGCCTGTTGGCCGAAAGCCACATGGGAAGGCCGACAAAGATCGAGGGAAATCCAAGCCATCCCGCCAGCCTGGGAGCGACCGACGTCTGGTCACAGGCTTCGGTTCTCAGCCTGTATGACCCTGACCGAGCCCAGGTGATTTCGCAGCACGGCAGAATCCGTTCCTGGAGCGCTTTTCAATTGGCTATCAGCGCCGAGGTAGCCAGCTTGAAGAATTCCGGCGGCCGTGGTTTCCGCCTCCTGACTGGAGCAGTCAGTTCACCCACGCTAACCTCCCAGATTCAGGAACTGCTCGCAATGTACCCGGAGGCTCAATGGCACCGGTGGGAGCCGGTCCATGACGACAGCCGGATTCAAGGAACAATTCAAGCTTTTGGCCGTCCGCTCAATTACTACTACCGAATGGACCGGGCCAAAGTGGTGGTATCTCTGGGCGCGGACCTCTTTTCCGAGGCGATGACCGGGGTGCGATATGCGCGCGACTTTATGCAGCGACGTCGAGTGGTGGACGCGAACAACCTCCCGGACATGAATCGGCTCTACGTTATCGAACCATTCCTCACCAGCACGGGGAGCATCGCCGACCACCGCTTGCCGGTTAAACCCAGCGAGATAGAGCCGCTGGCGAGGGATCTGTTGGGGGCACTGCAGCGCGGCGACCAGCGCCAACCGGACCAGACGCCAACCGATTTGCGCCAGCAGTGGATTAACGCGCTGGCTCGAGATCTGAGCGCCCACAAGGGCGAAAGCCTCGTGGTGGCGGGCGAGTACGAAAGCCCGACAGTCCACGCCCTGGTTCACCGAATTAATTCCTTGCTTGAAAACATCGGTCAGACGGTCGTGTTTAGCGAAGTCGAGGAAGCCGCTGCCGAGCCGTTCACAGAGTCGCTCGGCCGACTGGTAAGCGATATGGCCGCAGGCCGCGTGGACACATTGGTGATAATCGGCGCCAACCCGGTTTACGATGCCCCGGCTGATTTCAACTTCGCCCGCAACCTGGAAAAGGTCCGGCTGAAGATCACCTTGAGCCTCTACAGCAATGAAACCTCGCGCCTGTCAGACTGGCACATCCCTCAAACGCATTTTTTGGAGGAATGGAGTGACGCCCGCGCTTATGACGGCACCGTTTCGATCATTCAACCTTTGATACAGCCGCTCTTTCAAGGCAGATCGGCCCACGAACTCCTGGCTGTTCTGTCCGGCACTCCCCGATCCGGCTATGACATCGTTCGCGACTACTGGCAGAAACAAAGGCCCGGTCAGGATTTCGAACGATTCTGGACCCGGTCGCTGCACGACGGAATCATAGAAGGGACTCGGTTTGCCGAAATCCGCCCCGCGATTTCAGGCGATCAGGGAGCAGCTTCGGGTCAGCCGGCAGCCAATGATAGCCAAATAGAGATTCTTTTCCGTCCTGACCCTAACATCTACGATGGGCGATTCGCTAACAATGCCTGGCTGCAGGAACTTCCGAAACCGATCACAAAGCTTACCTGGGACAACGCGGTCTTTTTATCGCCCGCCTTGGCGGAACGACTGGACATCAACAACGCCGATGAAGTCGAACTGGAATACCAAGGGCGGAAAGTGAAGGGCCCGGCCTGGGTGACACCCGGGCATGCAGACGGTTGCGTGACGGTCCATCTGGGGTACGGACGGGAGACGGGCGGACGTGTCGGGCAGGGGGCCGGCTTTAACGTTTACCCCATTCGGACTTCAAGTGCACCGTGGTTCGGGACCGGGGTCGCAGTTAGAAAGACCGGGGACAGACACAGCCTGGCTTCCACCCAGGATCATTGGTCGCTTGAAGGCCGCTCCCATGTTCGTTCAGGCACCTTCGAGCAATTCCGACAGAATC
>Ga0116188_1001604_pt1 | contig 19139 bp, 16 predicted proteins | sample AD_JPNTR2_MetaG_FD_89807 | JGI IMG/M metagenome (GOLD analysis project Ga0116188, IMG submission 89807) | Active sludge microbial communities of municipal wastewater-treating anaerobic digesters from Japan - AD_JPNTR2_MetaG | ecosystem: Engineered > Bioreactor > Anaerobic > Digestate | place...
GCGATGCCTGTGAACATCCTTGCCCGCGGCCGGATGCTGGATACTACGTACGGCGACGGGGAACGCAGTATGCTGTACGCCTTCGTAAGGTTACCCAACCCCGGCTGCAGCGATCTCGTCGAGCAGACAACGGGCCGCCTCCCGGGGATCCGAAGCCCGCAGAATAGGACGCCCTACGACCAGGTAGTCGGACCCCAAGCGAACGGCTTCTCCGGCTGTGAGTACGCGTTTCTGGTCCTCTTTCGCTTCGCCTTGAGGGCGAATGCCTGGAGTCACCAGAAGGAGATCCCCCAAGTCGGCCGATCGTAACTTAGCCACTTCCAACGGAGAGCAGACGACACCGTCGATTCCCGTGGCACGCGCCAGGCGGGCTAACTCGACGACCAGCCGGTCCACCGGTCCGGTAAATCCCCAAACCAGCAAGTCCTTGTCGTCGAGACTCGTCAACACCGTGACGCCGAGTAGTTGGAGCCGGGGAATGCCCCACCGTTCCGAAGCCTCCACGGCGTGATCATGAGCCCAGCGGAGCATGGTGGTTCCTCCCGACGTGTGAACCGTCAAGAAGCGCACGCCGAGGCGGGCGGCCTCGGTAACGGCCGCGCCCACTGTGTTGGGGATGTCGTACAGCTTTAAGTCGAGGAAGACCTCGGCCCCCAGCTTGCGGATTGTCTCGACGATCTTCGGTCCGGCGGCGGTGTAAAGCTGGAGGCCTACTTTGAAGGTCCGAACCAGTCCCTTGAGCCGTTTAACCATGTCCCCGGCCTCGGAGATGGTTGGAACATCGAGGGCGACGATCAATCGTTCTTCCGGTGATAGGCGCATGAACAAAGCTCCTCTCGGACTTCGAGGCACTTTCGGCAAAGCCCCAACCCCTTGGGTAACCGTCCCGTCGTGCCTCGGTCGCTTTCCCGCCGAGCTCGAGGCTTCCGATGACGACGCTTTCCTGTGCAGTGCCTCTAGTAGTAAACGAAACCGTCTTGGGGAATCGGCTGCAAGGAACCGATGACGGATCGGATATTCTCCAACCCATGGCGCAGGCAATACTCTTCCAGCCCCTGAACGACTTTGAGGGTCGCCAAGGGATCCACGAAGTTTGCCGTACCCACCTGGACGGCCGAAGCCCCGACAATCATAAATTCCAAGGCGTCTCGGGCCGAGGTGATACCTCCGATGCCGATTACGGGAATCGAGACGGCTTGCGCCGCCTCGTACGTGAGCCGCGCGGCCAGCGGACGAATGGCCGGACCCGAAAGGCCGCCGGTTACATGGGAGAGCATAGGCCGGCGTTTCTCCACGTCGACGGCCATGCCGATGAAGGTATTCACCAACGTTACGGCGTCGGCCCCCGCATCTTCACAGGCTCTGGCAAAAGGAGCTATCTGCGTAACGTTCGGCGACAATTTGACCCAGACCGGTTTTTCAGTTACACCGCGCACTGAGGACGCAACTTCGTAGGTCAGCCGCGGATCGTGTCCGAATTGGATTCCGCCATGTCGTACGTTGGGACACGATACATTCAGCTCGAAGGCGTCAACTCTGGGTTGAGAACTCAGGCGCTCCACGATCCTGCAAAATTCTTCGACCGATTTTCCGAGGATATTCGCCACGACTACGGTACGATAACTCTCCAAGTAAGGCAGCTTCTCGGAGATGAAGGCCTCCACGCCGACATTCTGGAGGCCGATCGCGTTCAACATGCCCGCGGGAGTTTCCACGATCCGACCGGGAGGGTTGCCGGCCATAGGTTCCAGCGACAGGCCCTTGGTGCAAAACCCTCCGAGCTTGGAAAGGTCGAAGAATCGGGCAAACTCGACTCCGTAGCCGAAAGTGCCCGAGGCGGCCAAGACCGGGTTCTTGAGGCGAAGTGAGCCGATCTCCACGCTGAGATCTACCGGGCTTGACACGCTGATCCCTCCCATTGTTCGGATTCCCACACGAACTCGGCGGCGTCGAACACGGGGCCGTCGGTACAGGCGAGTCGGTATCCACCGCGCGTCTTGACGGAACATCCCAGGCAGACACCGAACCCACAGCCCATCTTTACTTCGACCGAAATGGAACAAGGTAATCCTCGAGCGGCGGCAAGCCGTCCGACGGCTTCCATCATCGCCGTCGGGCCGCAAGCGTATAGGCGGTACGGCCGCGGCGCCCGACGGCTCAGGATCGTCTCCACGGCAGCCGTGACCAAACCCTTCGTACCGCGCGATCCGTCCTCCGTAGTGATTTCCAGGGGGATGCCCAGCTCCTCGAAGGGAGCCAGAGCGACTAGGTCGCCGGCCGAACGTCCTCCAGCCGCCATGAGAACGGTGTCACCGCGGCGGGCGAGATCTTCCGCCAGCAGGTAGAGGGAGGCCAAACCGGTACCTCCAGCAACCAGAAGATTGCTCTGCCCAGAGGCCGCCGCCAAATCGAAGCCATTGCCCAAGGGACCGATCAAGTCGATTGCTTCCCCCGGATCCAGGGAGGCCAGGCGGCGTGTTCCCTCCCCCACAACTCTAATCAGAAGAGTGAATTGTTCTCGGGTCGTTTCCCTATCAGGCAGGGTAAAGACGGCCAGAGCTCGCTTCAGGAGCGGAAACGGAGTTTCGGAGTCCCGGGTGCAACCTGCCATTACGAACTGACCGGGCTTCACCGCAGCGGCGATCCCCGGCGCCTGAACGGTAAGGACGACGTATCCATCGCCCGGCGTCTTGCTTGCGACGATCCGGCCTGTCTCGAGCTGCACCAAGGCCAGAATAGCACACGGAACCGCCGACTCCTTGCGGATCCGGTCTTGCCCCCGAGGGATACAAAGGATAGGATGCCCTCGCTCCATAACGTCAGGGGCAAGAAGCGAAGGCGATGGATTTTTGGAACATTCGGGTGCGCATCGCCGGGAGGATTTTGAGATGAACAGACTGTTGTTCGTCGGTACGGTTGTCGCGATTGTATTGGGAACCTTCGGCCTCGTGCAGGCTCAGGACGAGGGGTGGATTCCGCTGTTCGACGGTAAGAGCCTGGAAGGGTGGAAGGCCTCGGAGCATCCCGACACCTTTAGCGTGCAGGAGGGTGTGATCGTGGTCAACGGCCCCCGCTCCCACCTCTACTATGTGGGTCCTGTGGAAAACCATGACTTTAAGAACTTCGAGTTCCGGGCCGACGTCATGACTCGCCCGAAGGCCAACTCCGGAATTTATTTCCATACGAAGTACCAGGAAGAGGGCTGGCCCGCCGTGGGATACGAGGTCCAGGTGAATAATTCGCACTCGGATCCCCGCAGGACAGGAAGTCTGTACGCCATCCAAGATGTGCACGAGACGTATGTCGGCGACGACGAGTGGTTTACGCTCTGCATACGGGTTGAGGGCAAACGGATCATGACCAAAATTAACGACCGGACGGTGGTGGACTACGTAGAGCCTGAGAATCCGGAGCGCCCCGCCGACATGAAGCAACGCGTGCTTTCGCACGGGACGTTCGCGTTGCAAGGGCATGACCCCGAGAGCGTCGTCTACTACAAGAACATCATGGTCCGTCCGTTGCCCGATTGAAGGGTCGGCCTGGCTGCAAGGGCCGAGGCCCCTGCAGACTGCGTGCGGGCCGGTGCCGTCCTTACTCGCGCCTCCTGATGCCGGCGGTAGTAGGTAGGGATGGCGCACTCAGCGCTTTTTCAGGGTGATGGAGAGATCGTTGCCCTCGTGGTAAAAGACCGTTTCCAGTTCCGGATTCCTGGTGACGGCCCGCATGTAATCCGGAGCCGAGCGGGCGTTGTGGGCCAGGATCAGACCTCCCGGCCGCACGAGAGGGAGGAGTTTCTCGAGGTAGTCCAGATAGCCTGACTTATCGGCGTCAAGGAAGACCAGATCGATCGGCCCCTGAAGCCGGCTCACCGTCTCATGGGCGTCGCCTACAACCACGGTTACCAGGTCGGCCACCCCGGCCTCCGCAAAGTGTTTGCGTGCAGCCTCCGCCCGGCCGGGATGGTACTCAAACGTGGTCAGGCTCCCGCCCGTAGCCTGCAATCCCAGGCAAATCCAGAGGCCGGAGTACCCCGTCGACGTCCCGATCTCGACGACGTGACGGGCTCCCATCGCTTCGGTTAGCACCCGGAGAAGGCGTCCGTCTTCCTCGGGAACGCTGAGGTACGTTTCCCGGTCCCGCCTCATTCTTTCGAGGACCTTCAGGATTTGCGCCTCCCGGTCGTTGTGAGCTTCGGCTGATCGTGTCGATTCCACGGGCCATTGACCCGCCGTGCAAAACACACTACATAGCACAATCCATCCCGTCGTCAGCAAGTGTTTCATATCGTCTTCTTGCCTTTCTCCTAACGAAGAATGCTGACCCCGTCCGTCCGGAATCGCTGAACCCCTGTCTACCACAGAACGCCAATTGACACGGTGAAGCGTGTGAAAGTGATGCAATTTCCGACGAGAACGTCTATGCTGGAAGCATCCGGGAGGAGGTGACTCAATGCGCAGCGTGAGCTGGATACTGATAGCCCTTGTCTCCCTCGTCATTGTGTTCGAGAGCATAGCCTCGGCACGAATAGCATACTTCGGAGCGCCCGAGGACGACGTGATCGTCGGCGGAGTTCGCCTGTCCGATCTGGGACTGCAGCCCGACGTCGCCAAGGCCCTCCGAGCCAGACGAGGTACCGCCGCCTCATTAGGTCTTGGGTTCGGGCTTCTTCTCCTGATCCTCGCCGCGGGATCCTATCGCCGGGGGAGTGTCTGGGCTTGGTGGGCGATTTTGGTGTCTTCGGCGGTCGTCGCGGGATGCATATTGTTACGCATCCCGGCGCTGGGGATCAGCCAGGGGGCCTCGACCGGGCTGGCTTTCTTGGTGATCCTGTTGGCCTTGTTGCTCGATGTCCAGAGAGTCAGCCGGCGGGAGCAGTCAACGGAACTTTGACTCGCCGAACGCTTGGGGTGCCGGATCTACGATCAAAGGCTACGTCTGTCGCCGGCCGTCGAGTCGTCGGATCCACAGGTTGCGGAACCACACCTCGTCGTTGTGGTGCTGTAGGGCAATGGGAGTTCGCCGGCGGGGCAGTTCGGTCAGAAGTCGGTAAACCGGAGAATTCGGGCCCCACCGCTGCTCGAGTCTTTTGCGGACGGTCGCCGAGGCCAGATCCACGTCAACAACCTTGACCCCGTTCAGCCAGTGCTCGACATGGGTGTCGCGCAGGCGGATGCGAGCCTGGTTGAACTCTCCGGCCGGTCGGGCGACCTGACGAGTCGGCGCAACCAGGCTGTAAACGGCTCCCGCAGTGCGGTCCGGCCCCCGGAGGGCGTCGCGATGCCGTTCATTGTCGATGAGCTGGTACTCAAAGCCGACGGAATACTCTTCGATCCGATCCTCGGGACCGAGGCGGCTCCGATCGGCCGTTCGGTGGAGCAACTCGAAATTGAGCCGGTCCTCGAAGCGTAACGCGCCGGGGTAGGTGCGTCCCTCCACCAACACGGCCCGATCTTGGATCAGGTATTTAACTCCACTGTTCCCGCCGGGGGCGATCTTCCACTCGAAGGTAAGCTCGAAATCGGTGAACGTCTCCAGACTGTACAGATCCTCCCGCAGTCGAGGGAGTGGGGTTGCCTTAATGCAACCGTCGACGACTTTCCAGGCGTTTCCGGGAGGGTCCTCCTTGGCCGGATCCTCCCACCCCTCGAGAGTGATACCGTCAAAAAGCGAAATCCAGCCTTCTGTCCGCCGGCTTTGTAGAGATTCCTCAGGAGGCGTCTCCGAGGCTGAAGCCGTGGGATTCCAAAGGCTCCAGCCGCCGTACAGAAGAGCAGCGACAAAGGCACCGAGCAAGGCTGTTTTACCTGCACCCACCGCCTTGCATGGTAACGGGCGGTGTTCGTTCCCGCAAGAGCTCGTCACTTCTTGGGGTGGGCGGCGGCGAGGAGCAGCGGAGACGGGCCGTCTCCGTCGTGGAGCCGACTTCCGTTGCAGCTTCGTTTCAGTCGTCGCGCCGGTCCTGCTGCCGTGAAAGACTCTTTCTTCCAGGCTTTGACTCTACAGAGAAGCTCACTACGGAAATACGCAAATCGCACAAATACCGTAGATCGCACGAATGAATTCCGAGTGCTCTCAAGTTCGGGATATCCGCCTGGTCTGCCTTCTCAGAACTTTCCGAAGGCTCGAAATTTTCGGGTTTGACTTGCCGGTAGTCGGAGGATGTGGTTCCCTTAGCTTCGGGAGGGGGAAGGCCGAAAGTCACCGGAGGTGCCCTGTGGGCTATATTCGAGGTCCGTTGTTCGGTCTGGCGCTGATCCTGACGTCGGGATTCCTTGCTCTCGGCGTCTTGAGCTGTGCTGGTGAACCCGAGCAGGACGAGCTCTGGAACGGTTTCATAGAGCCGCCGTCCCAGAGCCGGCCTTTTGTGCGGTGGTGGTGGAACGGGAACCGCGTCACTCTCCCGGAAGCGCTGAGAGAGCTCGACCTATTGGCTGAAGCCGGAGTCGGCGGGGTCGAGATTAACCCCATCGCCATGCCTCCCGTGGGCGATCCAGATCCGGAGACCATTGCACCCGCTCTGGAGTGGCTGAGTCCCGAGTGGAATCGCTTGGTGAAAGCGGTGGCGGCCGGAGCCCGCGAAAGGGGGCTCATTTCCGACATCATCGTCGGTTCCGGTTGGCCTTTTGGTGGACGTTTCCTTCAGCCGGGTGAGTTGCTCCAGATCGTTACCGTCTACCATGAGACGGTCCGTGGACCCTCCCACTACTCACGTCCCCTCTCGGAGGTGACCCGGGGGTATTTTCGCACCTGGGATCCCGAGCGACGCCACGAGGTCACCGAGGGTTCCGCGCCTCGGCTCCTGTTCCTGCGACTCGTCCCCGCCGACGCGACGGATGTTGTCCCGGGGGAGGACCTAATGGAGTCGGCGGTCCGGGGAGACCAGGTCGAGTTCGAGGTCCCCGCGGGCTCGTACGAGCTGTACGCGGGTTCGTGGAGAGAGGGTTTTCGCCACGTCGAACTGGGAGCCCCGGGAGCGGACGGTCCGGTGGTGGATCACTTCAGTGCCACCGCCGTACGGCGTTACCTCGATCGGATGTCCGAGGGCTTGGCGTCGGAACTCGGCCGTCCCATGGGAGATTACTTCCGGGCGGTTTTCTGCGACAGCCTCGAGCTCGGAGAGGTGAACTGGGCGACCGACTTCCGCGAGCAGTTTGAATCGCGCCGCGGTTACGATCCCTCGCCCTTCTTACATTACATGGTCGAGAACGGACCGGTACCCGGCGAGGGACTGCGGGCGGACAAGATCCGCCGTCTTCGATACGACTTTGACCTGACCCTCGCCGAACTGTTCGGAGAACGCTTCACGAAGACGCTCCTCGAGTGGGCTCATCAGCAGGGCGTGCAGGTCCGAATTCAGTCCTACGGAAGGGAGACCCATTCCATCGATTCCACTCTGCCGGTGGACTTACCCGAGGGCGAATCGTGGATATGGGACGCGCAAAAGACGCCCCATCCTACGCTAAGCAACCGTTTCACCGCGTCGGCGGCCCACTTGGCCGGACGCCGGATCGTGAGTGCAGAGACCTTTACCAACACCACGACGGTTTTCCGCACGTTGCCCTACCAGCTCAAGCAACTGGGCGATCTGACGCTGCTGACCGGCGTCACTCACTTCGTACTCCACGGATTCAACTACTCGCCGCCGGAAGCCGGCTTCCCGGGCTGGGTCCGCTTCGGAACGTATTTCAGCGAGCACAATCCTTGGTGGCCGTTCTTGCGCTTGTGGAGCGATTACGCTGCGCGCGTTTCGTGGGTATTGCAGAATTCGGTTCCTCAGTCGACCATCGCAATCCTTTCGCCCGATGACGACGTTTGGAGCGAATTCGGCCGTCCTTACTATCCGTTCCCCGAAAGGGAAGCGCCGTTGTACGCCTGGCGGCTTTGGGAGGCCTTCCACCGGGCCGGGTACAACACCGATTATGTCAGCGACCGGATTCTCCTTGAGTCCGCGACCGAAGAGGGAACTCTAACGTACGGAGACCGCCGGTATGAAGGACTGGTGGTCCCGGGATTGCGGCGCATGCCCCCGGCGGTGGCGCGAAAACTGGAGGAATTCGCCCGTTCCGGGGGAAGACTGCTCTTCGTCGAGCGTTTTCCTTCTCAGGGACCGTCGTTCCTGGACTTGGGCGGCGGCGACGACGAAGTGCTTCGCGTTATGGCGAGTCTCCAGGAAGCCTGGGCGGAAACCGTTCATCTTCTACCCGCTCCGGAGGAGGCGGGGGACCCCGCCTGGGGGCGTCGAGCCGGGGAAACGGCCGGGCTGGAGCCCGACGTGCGCTGGCGCCGGCCGTCTCCGAACGTTTCGCAGATTCACCATCGGAGCGGCGACCGGGAAATCTTCTTCATCGTCAATTCGAGCCTGGATAAGGCGGCCGATATGCGGGCGGAGTTTCCGGGGCTCGGGGAGCACACGGCTTGGCGATGGGATCCGGAAACCGGGGAAAGAGCGGTCTATACCCCCGAGGAAGGGGCGGGGCATTACGCGATCCACTTGGAACCTCAGGAATCGTTGCTGCTGGTTTTCGAACCCGGCACACCGGCGGCTTTGGATCCGGTTTGGAGTCGTCAACCCGAGGGAGCCGCTGAGTTCGTGTTGCACCCGACCTGGCAGGTGAACTTCCGGCATGCGGTGACCGGAGACGAGTGGCGAGCGGAACTGGCGGAATTGGTCGATTTGGCGTCCGGCGACGATCCGAGAGGCGTGAGCTTTGCCGGTACGGTCGAGTACACGGCCGACTTTGAAGTCGACTCCACGGACTGGCGGTGGCTGGATTTGGGTGAGGTGTACGGAGTTTCCCGTGTTTGGCTGAACGACCGCGAACTGGGAATCCGCTGGTGGGGCCGGCACCGATACGAACTTGACGGTGCTTTGCAGCTCGGTGGCAACCGGTTGCGCGTCCAAGTCGTGACCCACCTCGGGAACTATGTTCGGAGTGCCAAAGATAATCCGGTCGCACAGCGCTGGGCCTCTTGGTACCCGGTTGAGCCGATCGGTCTCATCGGGCCCGTGCGCCTCAAGTAGTGCGGCGTAGGGGATACGCGTACGGCGAGGGTGTGCAGAGCACGGGGAGGGGCTGCGGTGGACGTTCAGCGTTCGTCCGGCGACGGGGGGAAAACAGTGTCCCTTATTCGTCCCCTTCTGCCACGCTGCGGCTGTTCAATCGCTTCCTCCCTGTCCGTGCTGAACAGCGGAAAAGAACAGTGTCCCTTGTTCCTCCGTGCTGAACAGCAGAAGAGAACAGTGTCCCTTGTTCCTCACCTTGTTCCTCAGGTAGTGCGGCGTACGGGATACTGCGTACGGCGAGGGTGTACAGAGCACGGGGGAGGGGCTGCGGTGGACGTTCAGCGTTCGTCCGGCGACGGGGGGAAGACAGTGTCCCTTATTCGGCTTATTCGTCCCCTTCTGCCACGCTGCGGCTGTTCAATCGCTTCCTCCCTGTCCGCGCTGAAAAAGCGGAAAAGAACAGTGTCCCTTGTTCCCCTTGTTCCTCAGGTAGTGCGGCGTAGGGGATAGTGCGTACGGCGGGGGTGTACAGAGCACGGGGGAGGGGCTGCGGTGGACGTTCAGCGTTCGTCCGGCGACGGGGGGAAAACAGTGTCCCTTATTCCTTCCCGCGGAGAACCTCGCAGGCTGGATGGGGTTCATTCGCCCGCCGGCGTGCAGGTCGGCGGTACCGCGGAACGCGGCGGCGGAAACGGGACGCGCCGTACGCGGCACTCAAAATGTCCCCGGCAGGGTGGCGTAAAACTCTTGAAGCCACTGCACATATCGCCGGCCTGCGATCGCAAGCAGATTACCGTGGCCGGCTCCCTCCACCTCCCGGAACCATTTCGGCTCCTTCGCCAAATCGTACAGACGTCGTCCCATGTCGCAAGGAATCAAGTCGTCCCGGTCTCCGTGAAGAATGAGTAGCGGGGCGTCAATCCGGCCGATCTTCGAGGCGCTGTCGAAGCCTCCGACCAGCAGCGGTCCGAGGTAGGGGAGTATTGAGTGAGCGACGTCCCCCATCGAAGTGAACGGCGATTCCAGGATTACGCCCGCCACCGGCGTAGAGGCGGCTAAGTGAACCGCAACGCCGGTTCCCAGTGACTGTCCGTGGACGATCAGACGGTCGTTTCGGACGCCGCGCCGGACAAGCCACTCGTAGGCGGTCTGCGCGTCTTGATAGAGCCCTTGCTCTGACGGAGAACCTTGGCTTTTCCCGAACCCGCGGTAATCGAGGCCTAGGACCGAAGAGCCTGCCTCCGCGACGGCCCGCAAGTGCTCCGCGAAGTAGGTGATGTTGCCTGCATTGCCATGGAGGAAAAGGGTGACCGGCCCGTCGGCTGCTTCCACCCACCAGGCATGGAGGGAGAGCCCGTCGGGTGCCTGGAGCCACACATCCTGGGCACCAAGCACTTGTTGCACGTCCCACGATCCACGGGGGAAATTCACAGGGTGATACACCTGGCGGTTGGCCAACCAGTAGACGCCTGCTCCCAGCAGGACAATCGCCAAAGCTCCACCCACCGCCTGCGGTACATTCATGGCACCCATTCTCCTGTTTTCAAGAGGCGGGGGGAAGCGCAAGCCGGTGCCTTTGCGTGTGTCGGAAGCCTTGCGCCGGTGTTGACAGAACAGGCTGTGCATGGTCCTCGGGGAAATCTGAGGAAGAAGGGAGCCCATGAGCCACCACCTGATCTCGCGGGGAGCTTTGATCTTCTTTCGTTCGTGGTCTTCCTGCACGTCACGGTGGGTGAAGCGTCCGTGGCCGGCGAGCCGTGCTGGCTTTCCGGCGAGGGAGTTGACGAGGGTCCGATCGTCGCCGTGCTGCGGGGGAATCTCCCGTGTCGGTGCCGACCGAGGGCTTTGAACGAATGGTACTGCCGGATGTGTCTTTCGCTAGGGAACTCACCCGGCAACTTTCAGCTCGATCTCTGCGGAAGAAACTGACCCTCTAAGGACTGCCTTTTAAGAAGCAGGCCGGGCTCCTCGATGTTTCAACCCATTTCTTTCCCTCTGCCTTGCCCGAAGGGCCCCGGTACTCGGTCGAAAGCCCTTTGGACGTGGCTGAGCTACCGGCTCGCCTTGCTTCTCTGGACCGCAGAGGACTATCGATGCGATCTGAAGGGGAGACTACGACCGGCACGCGTTCAGCCCTTGGCGCATCGAAGGACCAGCGGATCGGACCACCCTGGTGGTCGGTCGAGTCGATAGAGAACCGCTGGTTCTCGCCCTGATGCATTTGCGACCGGTGGAGCGACGTGCCGACACCGGCTCTGTCCGCCGGTGGACCCCCGGAGCGGACGATCCCGCCTCCGCGGAGCGTTTCGTTCTGCCCAAAGTTGCGCGGGGATCTCTAGTGCAGATGTTGTTGCCGAGGCTCAGCTGGTCGATCGCTGGGATGGATAAGAAGTGTCGGTATTCGTGTGCATCACTCCGGCCGGAGAGGTAAACCCCGCCTGCCCAATGTTGCTCGGGTGGTCCGGATGCCGACTTTGCCGAATTGATCCTGAAGACGTTGGCGGGCCGGCGATTCGAACCCGGGACCCGGAACGAAGAACGGGTGACCTACCTTACATTGGTGCGGTTTCGGCTGGCGACGCTGACAAGCTCGGCACAGGTCCAGTAAGAGCTCGTGTATTGCGTGCCGGGTACTGCGTACGGCTGCGGGGAATGCAGTACGCCGTACGCGAAGGGCGGTCGCAGGCGAGGACGCCTGCGGTCCCGTGGTGCTGTGTATCACGGGCATCTTGAGGGCGTCTCAAAAATCCAATTTGGCAGCAGAGGCATACTCCTAATCGGCACTTCGGTAACCCGCACCACAACATCTTGTAGGCCGGCCAGCCGACGGAGCCTTTTTGAGACGGCCTCATCCTTGCCATTGACCCTGCTATGTCTCTCACTCCATGGGCAGTTCTCCGGACTGGAGGGCGGCCGTCTCGGCCGTCAACGCAACCGTGGGAGAGATAGAAAAACAGAGTCCCTTTCTCTGCCCTTTCCCTTATTCGTCCCCTTCTGCCACGCTGCGGCTGTTCAATCGCTTCCTTCCTCTCCGTGCTGAACAGCGGAAAAGAACAGTGTCCCTTGTTCCTCAGGTAGTGCGGCGTACGGGATACTGCGTACGGCGATAGAAAAACAGTGTCCCTTTCTCTGTCTGTCCGTCGGCCGTCGGGGAGATCGCGGCAGAAGCGCCCACCCGCAGTCTCAGGCGAGACGCCTGCGCTCCGGTGGCGCCGTGTATCACGGGATCCTTGCCGGTGACCCTGCTGTGTCTCTCACTCCATGGGGAGGTCGCCGGACCGGAGGACGGCCGTCTCGGCCGTCAACGCAACCGTGGGAGAAGTGCCTACCCGTGAAAGATAGAAAAGCAGTGTCCCTTTGTCTGCTTTCGCCTTCTTCCACGCTGCGGCTGTTCAATCGCTTCCTCCCTCTCCGTGAGGAACAGCAGAAAAGAACAGTGTCCCTTGTTCCCCCCCTGCGGTTCCCGGAAAAGGAGCGGAACCCGAGGCGGGCTCACAGGTGTTTCATCGCTTCGCGCCGGGAGAGCGGATGCAGGTCCTCGTTTGCGCCCACGAATCGCCGGACCGCATCCGGATCGGTGCGGGCATACTGGCGCAAGGCCCAGCCGATGGCCTTGTTGATGAAGAATTCCTGTGATCCCAGGTTTTCGCGGATCAACGCGCCGAGCAGGTCGAAGTCGGTTGTCTCCCGGTAGTTCAACTGAAAGAGGAGGGTCGTGCGCCGCAGCCAGAAGTCCTCCGCCTTGCGCCAGCGCGCCAGGTATTTCCGCCGGACGGCGGGGTGGCATTGGAAATGCGCCCCCACCGCCCCCGCGGCGATGCCGTCCACCGTGTCCCACCATGATTTGGTGCAGATGAGGTGCTGCAGGGTTTCCGCGAACCCGGCCGGGAGCTGCCGCTCGAACCGCTCCAGCAGAGCGATCCCGGCGTACTGGAACTCGCGCTCGGGCAGCGCCCACAGCTCCCGCAGCACCGCGTCCAGCTCCCCGATTTGGGGGAGCGGATGTGCGGCGTGCAGCTCCTTCATCAGCGCCCCCCTTTGCGGCGTCTTGATCCCCAGGTATTCGAACTGGCCCCGCATGTACTGCTTCATGGCGGGGGCCGCTACCCGATCGGCGTTCTGCTCGAAAAGCGTCTTCAATGCCTTGACGTAGGCGTGCATCGTACTCCAATCGGTTTCAGTCGCTGAAGCATGCCATCCCCGATGGCGACGACATTGGATCCGGATCAGGAAATGCGAACATAAGGACTCCCCGGAAATTATTCCACATCACCAGGAAAAAGTCTCACCCTCTCACCCTGGCTTCAGCGTAATCCTCGCGGGGAGGTTGCATGAAGCGCACGTCACGCCTTTCTCGTCGTCTTCCTTGTCTTTCGCCGAGGGGGAGACCAGGTCCAACCCGGAATTGCCGCGAAAGCAATATCCGGACCGACCCTGCGCCGTCATGCTGAATCCGGAGCAGCGGGGGGAACCCTGGATCGATCTGGAACCGGGATATCCGCCCTGCCACCGTCGCGCAATGAAGGTGGAGGGCGGCAAAAAGATCGAGCGCCTGAGCAGGGTGATCTAACCCGAAAAATTCATGAAGAGATAAAACAAAAAGCCCCTTCGTGCGTATAACTACTTGAGACCAATCAAGTTGCATACCACAAAAGAGGCTTTTTGATGACTCAATCTACCACACAGCCTGTACTTTTCGGAACACATTTTCACAGACCCGTTACCGTTGCCTTTGATCAGCCGGACAGCAGTTCCGACGGAGGCGCCGTTCTGCTCAAGGCGGTAGACAAAAATCTCAGCCTGACCGGACGCCTGGAGAAAACCATTCGCGATTCCCGCCAGCCCGGCAAGGTCATTCATCGAAACCTCGATCTTCTCCGGCAACGCATCTACGACATTGCCGCTGGTTATCCGGATTGTAACGATGCCGATTCCTTGGCCAAGGATCCGATACACAAGCTGCTGCTCGATCGCGATCCCATGGATGGACAGGATCTCGGATCGCAGCCAACGCTGTCGCGTTTCGAGAACTCCGTCACCTCCAAAGATCTATTTGCGATGGCGGAAAGCCTGGCCGATATCGTCGTTGAACATCATGCCTGCAGGCTGAAAAACAGGGCCCGTCGCATCACGATCGACCTGGATCCGACCGACGATCCAACCCATGGCGCCCAACAACTCAGCTTCTTCAACGCGCATTACCACTGCTTCTGTTATCTGCCCATGATCGGCACGATGCAGTTCAACAGCGAAAACGAAAAGTACCTCTTCGCGGCGGTCCTTCGCCCGGGCAATGCCCATAGCTCTCGTGGCGCCATCGGCATTCTTTCTCGGATCATTCCGAGGGTGCGCGCGGCGTTTCCGAAAGCTCGGACCGCGTGCGCCTCGATGGCGGATTCAGTTCCCCGGACATCCTGGATTACCTGGACGATGAAGGCGTTGAATATATCGTGGGGTACGCCTCCAATTGCGTTCTTGTCTCCAAGGCCAAGAAAGTGATGGGGATGATGCGTGCCCTTTCCATGATCAGCAATAAAACCGAAACCATGTTCTCGGAATTTCAATATAGGGCCAGGACCTGGCACGAACCCCGCCGAGTTGTGGTCAAAGCAGAGGTGGTACGTTTCCCCGGACGCGAGCCGAGAGACAATGCACGCTATGTCGTCACCAACATCCCGTTCAGGCCGGAGCGGGTATATGAGATCTATCGCGGCCGCGGGGACATGGAGAACAAGATCAAAGAACTGCACCACGGCCTCGAGATCGACCGCACGAGTTGCACCTCTTTCAAGGCCAATCAGTTCCGCCTTTTGCTGACTTCGGCTGCATACTTGTTGATGCAGGAGATTCGCCGCCTTGCCGCCGGTACCGAGCTTCAGAACGCTCAGGTATGCACCCTGCGGAATCGCCTCCTGAAGCTGGGAGCCATCGTGAAACGTTCATTCCGCAGGCTCGTCATTCACCTGCCCTTGAGTTGCCCCTGGGTATCCACTTGGCGCTCAATCGCCGCCGCAGTCGGCGCGCAGCTCTGAACGCTTTTCATCCCTCAAACCGGGAAAAGAATACAGGCACGATGGGAGTGGTGTGCGCATTATCGCCGGGGAGAGATAGAAAAACAGTGTCCCTTTCTCTGCTTTCGCAGGCGAGACGCCTGCGGTCCTTTCCGAAACGGTCGGAGTGAATCCTCGGCCGATGGTTCGGCGTCGGATTAGTTTGAATGCAACGTGCGCGGGATGGCCGACGCTGCGGCAGCAGAATCTCCTCGTGGTGAGGACGCGAGCGTAGCCCTGGAACACCCCGAGAGCACCGGCCGATTCGCCGGCGAGAACGAAGCTGGGTAGTTAGAAGGTTTTCGAAGAGTTGTGGGGCCCGTAACCGTGCGGGTCGACCGCTCGACGCGATTTCAACTGGAAAGGAAGGAGCATGATGCAGAAGCGCAAGCTTGGTCGGCAAGGTCTTGAGGTTTCCGCGATCGGCCTGGGCTGTATGGGGATGTCGGAGTTTTACGGACCGGGCGACGAAGCCGAGTCCATCGCCACCATTCACCGGGCGCTCGAGCTTGGGATTACGTTGCTCGACACGGCCGACATGTACGGCCCTTTTACCAACGAGAAGTTGGTGGGAAAGGCGATCCGGGGTCGGCGGGACCAGGTGGTCTTAGCCACCAAGTTCGGTAACGTGCGGGGTGAGAACGGTGAGTACCTCGGCATTCGAGGAGACCGTGAATACGTACACTCGGCCTGTGACGCTTCTCTCCGGCGGCTGGGTGTGGACTATATCGACCTCTACTACCAGCACCGGGTGGACCCGAAAGTGCCGATTGAGGAGACGATCGGTGCCATGGCCGAACTGGTCCAGGCGGGTAAGGTCCGTTTTTTGGGAATGTCCGAGGCCGCGCCGGCGACGATCCGTCGGGCGCATTCCGTACACCCCGTCACGGCTCTCCAAACGGAGTACTCGCTCTGGAGCCGCGATGTCGAGGACGAAGTTTTACCGACGGTCCGCGAGCTCGGTATCGGTTTTGTGGCGTACAGCCCGCTGGGACGTGGGTTCTTGACCGGTAAAATCAAACGGATCGAGGATCTGCCGGAAGACGACTACCGTCGCCATTCTCCTCGTTTCCAAGGTGAGAATTTTCAACGCAATCTTGACCTGGTGGCGGCGGTTGAGCGCATGGCCGCCCGAAAAGGTTGTACCCCGGCGCAGTTGGCTCTGGCCTGGGTGCTCGCGCAGGGTGAGGACGTTGTCCCCATTCCAGGCACGAAGCGTCGCGAGCGGTTGGAGGAAAACGTCAAGGCGCTCGAGGTGCGACTGAGCCGGGAGGATCTGGAATACCTGGACCGCGTCCTGCCACCGGGAGCGGCCGCCGGCGAACGCTATCCCGCCCATCAAATGGAGGCGGTCAACCGATGACGAGTTGGGGTGCTCTCCGTATGCGCTCTGACCACGCCCTTAAATTGGTGGCAACTCTTGACCCTGCCACGCGGTCGATTGTGGAAGACCGGCTCGGCGACGTCGTGCGAATCGAGTATCTTGGCGAGGTTGCCGAAGTGCAGAAGCCCGAGATCCTCGAACGGGCCGAGATCCTGCTGTGCCTGGATCCGGAACAGGAGATCGGCGGGGCTTGGCCTGCTGCTCCGGCTTGGCGGTTCGTTCAGTTCATCACCGCCGGCATAGATTACGTCGACTTCAACCGCTTTCCGGCGTCGACTGTGATAGCAAGCAATGTGGGCGGCTTCTCTGAGCCCATTGCCGAACACGCGTTGGCGATGGCGATGGCGCTGTGCAAACGACTTCCGCAGCAACACCGACGCTTGCAGCAGGGAGTCTTTGATCAGTTCAGCGATACCGGTACGTTGCGGGGCAAGACGGCGGCGATTTTGGGGTTCGGCGGCATCGGAAAGGCCTGCGCCGATTTGCTCCGAGCTTTCGAGATACGCATCCACGCCGTCAACCGCACCGGACGGACCGACTACCCGGTCGAGCACTGTAGCACGTTGTTAGATCTCGAAGGCGTTCTGCGGGTTGCAGACCTGGTGGTGATCAGCTTGCCGCTGACCCGGGAGACCCGCGGACTTCTCGGAAAGCGTGAACTGGGTTGGCTTAAGGACGATGTGATTCTAATTAACGTCGCCCGGGGCGAGATCATCGAAGAAGAGGCGCTCTACGAGTTTTTGGTGGCACATCCGGAAGCTCAGGCCGGCATTGACGCCTGGTGGATCGAGCCGTTTCGCCACGGCCGATTCCGAACCGAGTACCCGTTTCTCGAATTACCGAACGTTCTAGGGTCGCCGCATAACTCATGGCGTGCATCGGGCTGGGAGCCGGTCGCACTGCAGCGTGCGTGTGACAACATCGCCCGATACATCGCCGGGCAAGCGCCGAAAGGCCTGGTCGATCGGGCGCTGTACCGCCCGGTATAGGTCGGCGATCGACGCAGGCAGACGGCCTCGGTTTTCGAGCAGGGACCGAAGAATGACCGTAGGGGTGCTGCGGGACTGAGAGCATCACTAGGAACAAACTAGAGGAGGACGACGTCATGAAAATTCTTACCACGGGTGCAACGGGTCATTTCGGCGCAAAGGTGGTGGAACTGCTGCTGAAGAGGGTTCCAACGGAGCGGGTCGCGGTCAGCGTCCGGGACCCGAAGAAGGCGTCCGCCTTGCGGGAACGCGGCGTGGACGTGCGGCAAGGTGACTTCGACGATCCTGCATCGCTCGCCAAGGCGTTCGCGGGGGTGGATCGCCTGTTGATCGTTTCGACCGACGGAGACAATGAGACACGGCTGCGGCAGCACCGCAACGCGGTTATGGCGGCGGAGCATGCGGGGGTCGGCTTCATTGCCTACACCAGTCTCATCCGGGCCGATACGAGTCCTCTGGCGTTGGCTGAAGTTCACCGGCAGACGGAGGCGGCGATTCGGGCGACGGGGATTCCCTACTGCTTTTTGCGCAACAATTGGTACTTGGAGAACGAGGTTGGCGCCGTCGAGAGCGCGGCGAACGGAGGGCCGGTGATTACGGCTGCGGGTCAAGGCCGGGTCGGCTGGGTCGTGCGGGCTGATCTTGCCGAGGCCGCCGCGGTGGTCCTTGCCGGAGAGGGACACAAGAACACGGTTTACGAGCTTTCGGGCAGACCGCAGACGTATGAGGATCTCGCCCGGATCATCGGCCGGGTTGTGGGGCGCGAAGTGCCGGTTCGTCACGTGGATGACGCCGAGTACGAGAAGATGCTCGCCGGCTTGGGCTTGCCGGGCTATTTGCTGGAGCTGCTCGTCGACGCGCAGCGTGCGATGCGGAAGGGTGCTCTCGACGTAACGTCCGGCGATTTGGAGAAGCTCCTCGGTCGTCCGGGCACGTCCTTGGAGGAAGGTGTCCGGCGGATCCTGGAGTCGCTCGCCGCGGGCGCGTAAGACAACCCAGTTCGGCCGTGCGTGCTGCGACGTGCACTGCAAACGACGTGCTGGAGGCACGCTCGTCTGATCTTCCGCACGGGTTTTGGGCTTAAGTGTTGAGGGGTAAGAGGATATTGGGTTTTTGGGTGGAAAGCCGTAGTCATGGATTGATGACTGGTTCGCTTGGGCGGAAGTTTCTTGTCTGCTACGCATGTGTGCGTGTTCATCGCCAAGATCCCCAACCGCGGCTCCCAACCCACCTACCTGCTGCGCGAAAGCAGCCGTGAGGGCAAGAAGGTCCGCAACCGTACTCTGGCCAGCCTCACCCACCGGCCCGCCCAGCGCCGCGAAGCGCTCGGCCGCGCCCTGCGCGGTGAGTTCGACCACCTCGCCTGGGGCCGGCCCGTCTGCGGGCCCCCCTTCGGCGCCCTCTACGCCGTCCAAGCAGTTGCCGACCGGCTTGGCGTGAGCCGTGCCTTGGGCTCCGGCCGCCCCGGCCAACCGGCCTTGTTTTTGGTCTTGACCCGGCTCCTACACCAGGGCTCCCGCCTGTCGGCCGTCCGCCGGGCCCGACACCAGGCCGTCGGCGAAGTCCTCGGACTGGACTCGTTCACCGAAGGGGACCTGTACCGTACTTGGACGAATGGGCCGCCCGCTGAGAACGGATCGAGAAGCACTTGTACGGCCGGTACGTCAGCCGCCGCGGGGTTGAGCCTCCCCTGCTCGTGCTGTACGACATCA
>Ga0116188_1001609_pt1 | contig 19113 bp, 11 predicted proteins | sample AD_JPNTR2_MetaG_FD_89807 | JGI IMG/M metagenome (GOLD analysis project Ga0116188, IMG submission 89807) | Active sludge microbial communities of municipal wastewater-treating anaerobic digesters from Japan - AD_JPNTR2_MetaG | ecosystem: Engineered > Bioreactor > Anaerobic > Digestate | place...
GGGAGGCTGGCCCGGATCCAACCCCAAGGACGCCGAATTCTTTGCCCGTGCCAAGGAGATGACGTGGAAGAACAGTCGGTTGGCCGCTTTCGGATCCACTCGGCTGTGGCGAAACCCGGTCGACCGTGATCCCAACTTGCAGTCCCTACTCGCCACCGGCACTCCCACCGTGACGGTTTTCGGCAAAAGCTGGGACTTCCATGTCCTCCACGCCCTCAACATCGAACTCGAGCAAAATCTCCAGCTGATTACGGAAAGCGTTCGATATCTCAAAGATGCCGGGCGAGAAGTGATTTTCGACGCCGAACACTTTTTCGACGGTTACGGCGCCAACCCTACCTACGCTCTGCAGGTGCTCGAAGCGGCCGTAGAGGGAGGTGCGGACTGGATCGTACTGTGTGATACGAACGGAGGGAGTTTGCCCGGCTACGTCGGCCGCGTGACGAGCGAAATCGCACGACGTTTCTCCCGGGTGGGAATCCACACTCACAACGATGCCGATCTGGCGGTGGCCAACAGCTTGGCCGCTGTGGAAGCCGGCGCCCGCATGGTCCAGGGATGCATCAACGGATACGGCGAAAGGATCGGCAACGCCAACCTTACCTCCGTCATCCCCAACCTGGAGTTGAAGATGAAGCTGACCGCCGTAGGACGTGGGAAGCTGCAGGAGCTCAGCTCGGTGGCTTATTTCGTTGCGGAGGCAGCCAACCTTGCGGTTCCCAACAACCAGCCTTACGTCGGCAAAAGCGCCTTCGCCCACAAGGGAGGCGTACATGTCAGCGCCATCCTCAAGGATGCCAGGACGTACGAGCACATTGAACCGGAAGCCGTCGGCAACAGACGGCGAGTCCTGGTGTCGGATCTTTCCGGAAAGGGGAACTTGCTCTACAAAATCCGCGAATTCGGTGACATTGATTTGGAGCGCCTGGACGTAAGGGCTCTGGTTCAGCACATCAAGCAATTGGAATACGAGGGATATCAGTTCGAAGGTGCTGAGGCCAGCTTGAAGCTGCTGGCCCACCAACATCTGGGAGGCGCCACACAACCTTTCCAGATCAAGGGCTTTCGGGTGATCGTCGACCAGGTGGGTGGCAACGGTATGATCAGTGAGGCCACCGTGAAAGTATCGGTGGGAGACCTCAGTGAACATACCGCTGCTGAAGGGAACGGGCCCGTCAACGCCCTCGACAGGGCCACGAAAAAGGCACTGGGACGCTTCTTCCCGGAACTCACAAAGGTTCACCTGATCGACTACAAGGTTCGCGTCCTCGACGCCCGGCAGGGAACCGCCGCCAAGGTACGGGTTCTCATCGAGTCGACGGACGGCGAAGAATCATGGACCACCGTCGGAGTATCGACCAACGTCATCGAGGCCAGCTGGTACGCGATCACCGACAGTCTGCTCTACAAGCTGCTTTTTCGCCCGTTCGCGCCTTCGATCCAATCCGTCTGACGCCGGCGGCGAACCGATCGGCAACACAACCGCAGCCGACTATGCTGGAGAAAGCCCGGGAACGGGCCCGGTGAAGGCCTGTGGAGTCTGTCCGATCCACCCTACCGACACCCAGGTCCCTCTCTTAGGGAGCACCACTCTCTTCACCGTCCTCGCATGGGTCTCCCCGCGTGCGAGATTCGGAGTTCCTGCTGTAAAAGGCGAGCCCGAACCCTCCGATTCTCTCTGCGTAGGGAGCTTTCAGCTCCGAACAATCGACTCGAAACAGGTGCGACCAAGTTGACAAGCCTCTTTGGTCACGACCTTTCCGTCCGGACCCAGGCACCGCAACGTCTGGCTGCACCAGTAGAAGCCGTCGGTCGACTGCCGGACACCATCCTCAGGCTCCACTTCGACATACATTCCCTTAGACCTGAGGCGCCGGCACATCTCACGTGTCCGATTCTCCATGGCCATCTTAGGCGACCTCCTTCCCGGCCGCACGCAGTACCGCCCGCTGGACGGCCGTCTTGGCCAGCTTAACCTTGTACGCGTTTCGACTGAGCGGTTTCGCATCCTGCACGGCGGCGGTTCCGGCCGCTTCCGCCGTCTCGGCCGTTACCGCTTTACCCACCAGGGCCTGTGCCGCCGTTTCGGAAACCCACGGAATCGGGGCCACATGACCCAGCACCACGCGGGCGGCGCTCACCGTGTCGCCATCCATCTGCAGGGCCACAGCCGCCGCCGTCAAAGGCCAATCCAGAGCCTCCTTCTGTCTCACCTCATAGACGGCGTTCTTCTTGCCGGAAGGATTCGGGAGCAAAACCTCCGTGACGATCTCGTCGACCGCCAAGTCGTACTCCCGCTCCGAGTCCGATTTCGGAACCCGATAAAACGTCTCCAGAGGGACCCGCCGAGTACCCTGCTTACCTCGGATGACCACTTCGGCTCCCAAGGCGATCAACGCAGGGGCAAAACTGGACGGATTCACAAAGAAAGCCGGCCCCCCGTTACCCAAGATGGCGTGATACCGGTTGTCGCCTTCCGGAACCATCGATTTGCCTTCCCGCATGGCCAGGAGACCAAAACCGTTGCGGAAATACCAACACCGGGGGCGTTGGCACAGATCTCCGCCCACGGTTCCCACGGAGCGAATCTGCATGCTACGAATCCCGTCGGCCGCCTGTACCAAGGCCGGAAAGGCCGTCCGGATGACGGGGCTCTCCATCAGCTCATCTACGGTCACCATGGCTCCGATCCGGACACCGTCCGGACCACGATCTTCAATTCCGTGAAGATCGCGTATGCCCTTCAGGCTGACGACGCGTTCCGGTGTCGCCACTCCGTCTTTCAACAAGCTCAACAGGTCGGTTCCTCCGGCCAGCACGACGGCAGTCGGACCCAACAACTGAACCGCACTCTCCACAGTTCCAGGGCTGGCGAATTCGAAACGATTCATGCGCTCTGCCCTCCTTTCTCCAAAGCCGCGAGGACCCGATCCGGTGTGATGGGCATGTAGGGTACGCGGACTCCAATGGCGTTGGCCACCGCATTCGAAATAGCGGCGCCCGGCGAGATGACCGGAGGCTCACCCAAGCCGATGACTCCCCGTTCGTCGTATCCCGGACCCGTCATCATATGCACGGTGAACTTCCCGACGTCTCCGATCCCTGCCAGCTTATAGAACTCCATGTCGTCATTCAGCAGACGACCCGTCACCGGATCTATGACCCGCTCTTCGAACAGAGCGTAGCTGATCCCCATAATCATGCCGCCGTAGACTTGGCTCCGAGCCGTCAGCATATCGATGATCAGACCGCAATCCTGCACTGCCACCATATGGTTGATCTTGACGACACCGGTCTCAGTGTCGACCGAGACATCAGCCATCTGGATTCCGCCCACTCCGCTGTCGATCAGTCTTCCGGGTCCGGGGTTTTGACCCGTAACCGACAGCGGCGTGACCCCCAGCATCGAGGCGGCTTCCTTCCAAGTGAAAAAACGCTGCGGATCATTCCTGACCTGGATACGACCGTTGATCGCTTCCAGCTCCTCGGGCTTCGCCTCCAACTCAGGAGCGACCCGCTTGAACAACTGGTCGAGAGCGTTAACCACAGCCCGCCGTGCGGCCGACGAAACACCTCCCACCGTGGTGCTCCCGCCGGACGCTCCGGAGGCCGGCCAGCGGCTGTCGCCGATCCGAACCACCACGTCTCGCGGCTCGAGACCCAGTCCGTCGGCCACCACCGTGGCGATCACCGTTCGCGTACCGGTACCTAGATCTTGACTGCCAAACCGGATCTCTACGCCACCGTCAGGGTGGATCAACAGCTCACAATTGCTCTGATGACCACGTCCACCCCAAGTATGGAGGGAAAGCCCCAGGCCGCGCTTTACGGGACCGTCTCCGCCTTGACCCCGCGGCCTCCAGTTCGCCTTCCAGCGGATCAGGTCGGCGCCGATTTTCAGCTCCTCCTCGTAGGTTCGCCACAAGGTACCCGTCATCTCGATGTTCTTCAAAAAGAAATCGAGGGGATCCATGTTCAGAGCCGCCGCCAGATCGTCCAGAGCGGCCATGGTCACAAAGCACGCCTGCGGATGATTGGGGGCCCGCCAAGCCCGAGCCGGACCCGTATGGGTCGGAACGGAGGTGTGCCGATGCCGCCGGTTCGGAATCTCAAACACGTATGGCACCGGAGGGCTGCCGGTCCCTTGCGGGCCACCGGTTCCCCAGGTTTCCGACTCCCACGCCGTAATCTCCCCGTCGGACTTCGCTCCCAACTTCACTCGAGCAAAAGTAGACGGCCGACCGCCGGCACATTGCATCTCGTGATCACGCTCCAGCATCAGTTTCACCGGTCGCTTGGTCATTTTGGCCAACCGCGCACCCTCGACACCCCAACGATCCACGCTGAACTTGCTCCCGAAGCCGCCTCCCATGTGCTGGCAGATCACTCTCACATTTGCCGCGGGAATACCAAAAGCCTCGGCAAACTCCCCCGGGGTGACACTGACCGACTGAGTGGAAAGATACGCCACCAAGTGCTCGTCATCCTCCCAGTAGGCGGTCACCCCGTGGGCTTCCATGCAACTGTGGGCAACCACCCGAGCTCCGTAATACCCCTCGGAGATCCTGGCCGCCTGCTGAAAACCCGCATCGGGATCGCCCACGACTTCCTCTTGAGCCGCCTGAGCTCCCTCGACCTTGTCTTTGTCCTCCTCGTCTATCACGTGCGGAAGGACTTCGTATTGCACTCGGATGGCTTGCACCGCATCGCGGGCAATCTCTTCCGTCTCGGCTGCGACCACCGCAATCTCGTCGGCGGCCCACTGGATTTCAGTCCCCGGTCCCTGGATGACATGGACCGCGTGGACTCCCGGCATCGTCTCCGCCGCACTGGTGTCAATCGAGGTGATCCTCGCGTGAGCATAAGGACAGGTCAGCATCTTGGCATACAACATGCCGTAAAGCTTGACGTCGTACGTGTACTCGGCGGCACCGCTGACCTTCGGAGGGCCGTCGACCCGCTCGATGTATCTTCCTATGCGCCAGCGATTCTCCTTTTCAGGCCAATTGAAATCAGGCATGGCGCCCTCCTTTCCCGGCGGCTTCCAGCACCGCCGCCCGAACTCCGACGTAAGTGCCGCAACGGCAAAGATTCCCTCCGAGGCCCTTCTCAATCTCCTCAGGCGTCGGATTAGGATGACGGTCCAGAAGCGCCTTACTCGCCACCACTAATCCGGGCGTGCAGAACCCACACTGCTGGGCGTCGTTGTGCAAAAAGGCCTGCTGAATCGGATGCAATTCCTCGGGAGAACCAAGTCCTTCCACTGTGATGATTTCCTGCCCTTGAGCTTCAATGGCCAGGTAGCTACACGCGTAGACGGCCTTCCCGTTGAGAAGAACCGTACAGGCCCCACAGGTGCCCCGATCACAAACCTTCTTCGGTCCGGTCAATCCCAACTCGTTACGCAGCGCATCCAGCAGCGTGATCCGAGGCTCCACACTCAGTTGGTAGTACTTCCCATTGACCAGGAGCCGGATTGGAACCTTATCCGGCCCCAAAATGGCCGTGCCGGCTTCACTGCGCGCCGAGACTCCTTCCTGTTGCATCAGAGCGGCTGTAAAGGCTCCCACCGTTCCGGATCGGAAGAAGTCACGCCGGGAGAGACCGGTCTTTTGCTTACCCGATCCTCTTCTTTTGCTCATATGTCAGTCCTCCTGCTCACACCCCCGTTTGTGGGCTACCCGAAGCAAATGCTCCTACTCTTTTGCTCTGCTCGGGACAACCCGCACTCATCGCTTCGTGAGAACACACTTGCTTGGTTGATTGGTTATTTATCGTAAACGAAGCTCGGCTCGGAGGCAACACGCGGGGTCGGTGGAGTCTCCCACGAGTTTGGAGCAGCACGGGACAATGGGGGCATGCCCCCATTTCGGACCTAACTTACTGAAAAGAAGAGCATCGAAATCGAGATCTGATACTAATTCCCTCGAGCGGAGGGCAATTCGACTCATGCTCGGAGAAACGTCGTCCAATCGTGTCCGGCTTCTCCCGCTACGACTACGTTCCCGAACCCCGACCCCCACCGGCGGTGCCCGGCTGTCGACGCGATCTGCACGGAACGTACGCCGGCTGCTTGAACCTCAGGAGTTTCGTACGAACGATAATCGGGCTTGGCTCCGCTCGAAGAACCAAATACCAGACGCACTATTCGAGCCCATCTTGTCAAACTCTGAGACCCGACATCCGTGCGAGCCCCCAAGTCTTCCAATCTTTTGGCTCCAGTGTAAACGCCGAGTTTACGAATTTAATGATCCAGCAAGACAGGCCTCATGTTCGAGGCCGTCACTTCCATGTAACACTTTCATAATCAAGTAGTTCAGTCGAATATGAATCGGGAGGCGCCAGGTACTTTCCGATTCTCGGGACCCGGCGGGCGACCAGCTCCCAGTCATAACATTTATGCTTTACTCGAAAGCGGTCGTCGGCACCTTGGGATTACCAGAGAACCGCCGAAGCAACCTAACTTCTAAAGAATCAATTGGTTTTGAAACGTTACCTGGCTACGATCCGAGAATGGCACATCTCTTGCTTTCCATTCTCCCAGGGACGTGACAAACGCTGGGGGTGTGATCGAAACTAATGACAGGCCGCATCGCTCAGACAACGCGGCTAACCTGGCTTCGATTCCTCGCGACCATCATGCGCCGCAGCGGCGGGCGACTGGAGCCCCGGCGGGAACAAACCGTTGACCAACAACAAGATTAAGGGGAAGTCAATGAGCACAATGCTGAGTATTCGGGAGGAATTGCTGGCAGGCTTCGGGGAATTGTCGGAAGGCGAACGAAGTGAGCTCGTCGCCTTGGGGATGCTGGCACCCAACGGAAGCCTTCGACCCTTCCGCCCACCTCAAAAGCGGGAAGGGCTCGAGTCGGTCCCGAAGCAGCAAATGTCCGCTCCGGACGCCTTGAATGAGGCTTATGAGTATGGATCTGCGTTCTCTCGAGGTGTAAGAGTCGACTTAGGCCCCTATTCACTACTGTTTATCTCGGGGACGGCGAGTGTCGACGAAGACGGGGAGACGGTTCACGCCGGCGACCTGAGGGCTCAATGTTGGCGCACCTTTCGGAACATAACCGAGTTGCTGGCCGCCGAGGGGGCAAGCTGGAAAGACGTTCTCAAGACCACCTGTTATCTACGCGATATCGAGCGGGATTACGAGGAATTCAACCGTGTTCGAACCGCTTTCTACGACTTGATGGGGTTACAGCCGTACCCCGCCAGCGTGGGGATTCAGGCCCGCCTTTGTCGAAGCAATTTGCTGGTGGAAATCGAGGCCTTGGCGATTGTCAAGAACAAAGAATGACCCCCACCCATTCCCACGGTCGATAATGTCTCCAGAGCAGTCTCGGTTACCGCGACACGCTAGTGGTTGTTTCCGTTTTTGCTCGTCAAAGCTTTCACCCCAGAGGGGAAACGTTCAAGTAGGTCAAGCGGCGGGCCGGTCCATCGCGGCGGTCGGTTCCGCTCATTCCCATAAATGCTGCAGGAGAACTGGAATGCGGAGGACTTTGAGCGGATGAGGTACCGATCCCTTTTAGCCCCCTTGTGCTGGAGTGCCGCCTGTATGCTGACACCGGTACCGGTATCCGGTCGAGACGTTGCGGGACGCCCGCCGGCTCCGATCGTAGCGGCCGAGGTTCCGGTTCGCGCATGGGAGGCTCTCGAGAGCGATCCTTCGGGCACCTTTCGTGGCGACATCTGCCTGGGGGCTCGTTTGGTCCGCTTTTTCCCCGGGAAGAACGGCGGAGAGGTTCTGACGCCCAATTTCGAGAGTGCTTGTGAACCGGAGGTTTCCTTCGACGGGAAGAGGGTTCTCTTCTCCGGGCGGCCGTCGGCGGAAGCTCCCTGGAACATTTATGAGCTTGAGTTGGACACCGGTTCCATCCGTCAAATCACCCGTGATGTAGGAAACGCCAGGCAGCCCCGGTACCTGTCGAAGAACTATGTGCTCGGCCCCGAAGACACCGCCTGGTTTTTGATCCTGTTTGCCGGTGATGCTGCAGGAGAGGTGGAGAAGGATTCGGGCCGGCCGGCTTGGGATCTGTACACCTGCGAGCTCGACGGCGCCCGCCTCATGAGGATTACGTACAATCCGGCAACCGACTGGGATGCTTTCTTAATGCAGGACGGGCGGCTTCTTTTCGCCTCTCGGCAGCATGGCCGCCCGAGCGATGGCCGCCTCGGACGGATGCGAATTCTCGAACTGAATCAGGATGGAACCGACCAGATGCCCTTTACGGGTGGGCAAGGTCGGCGCGTGCAGCACATGCCCACCGTCACCACGGACGGTCTGGCGGTTTTTGTCGAGGCTGACCGGGTGTCCGCCGAAGGGGGCGGAACCTTGGGAAGTGTCCGCCTACGGCGTCCCCTCCACACCTACCGGGCTTTGACGGGGCCCGAAGACGGGCTCTTCCTTACACCCTCGCCTCTTCCCGAAGGGGGCTTGCTGGTGTCGTGGCGCAAGTCAGAGAGGGACGCCTACCGGGCAGGGAGGTTCGACCCGACCACAGGGGAGTGGGCGGAGTGGGCTTCCTCCCCCGGTCATCAAATCATCTATCCCCGGTTGGTCGCGCCTCGTCCGATACCGGACGGACGCTCCAGCGGTATGCGGCTGGAGCGTCCCCACGGCCAGTTCTATGTGCTGAACATCAACCTGCACGACCTGCCGGAGAGAGCGTGGTTGAACCCATCGATCGCTCCTCGCGCCCGCCTTGTGGAAGGGATCCCTCGGCGAGTCGGAGACGAGCCACTGGAGTCGCCCATGCTGCCTCGGCGCGTTCTCGGGGAGGTACCCGTGGAACCGGACGGGTCCATCTTCGTAGAAATTCCTGCCAACGTGCCTGTCGAGTTCCAGCTTGTGGACACAAACGGGCTCGTATTGCGAACCAGTGAGTGGATCTGGACTCGGAACGGAATTGCGCAGGGATGCATCGGATGCCACGAAGATCCCGAGCTAAGCCCGTCGAATCAGCTCGTGGAAGCGGTCAAGAAGGAGCCTGCACGGCTCCTTCTCCCTCCGGAAAGGCGGCGGACGGTCGATTTCCTAAGATCGGTGTGGCCGATCGTCGAGCGTTCCTGCGCGCGTTCCGAGTGTCATGGCAACAAGAATGCAAGGCTTTCACTTATGGCTCCCGATACAACCCCCGAAAACCAGGCAAGAAGAGCCTACGAACTGATCACCTCGGGGGTGGGTGAAACAGACGATCCATACCGGGGCCGATGGATCTATGTCGGCCGGGCTCGCAGCAGTCCTTTGATATGGCACGTCCTGGGTCACGACACCCGGCGGCCGTGGGATCTGATGTCCGCCCACGGAGGGGAATCTGAGGTAAGACCGGGAGTCCCCGGGACGGGTAATCCGCTGCTGACACCGCTGGAGATCCGAGTGCTTGCGGAATGGATTGATTTCGGCGCCCATTGGGTCGTCAAACCGCAGGCTTCCCGGACCGTCGCGGCGACTACCAAACGCGAAGTTATAGGAGATAAGCGATGAGACAGCGAATCGGTTACACCGTATTCGTCTGGTTCCTCTCGGTGAGCTTTTCCAAAGCGGCCGACATGGGTTCCCTGCCCGTCTACACCGACGTCACCGCGGAGGCGGGCATTTCGTTTAAGCACAGCTACGGAGATTTTGACCTCACCAACATCGTCGAGGGGACCGGTGCGGGAGTCTGCGCTTTCGATTACAACAACGACGGTTGGATGGACCTCTATTTCACGAATGGAGCCTGGACTCCCGGAGTCTCGGACAACCGCGGCCGGCGCTTGCGGGGTGGTCTCTTCAACCAACTCTACCGGAACAACGGGGATGGAACCTTCAGCGACGTCACCAAGGAGGCCGGGGTGGGCGATCCAAGCCCCAGTTTCGGCTGTTCGGCCGCTGATTACGACAACGACGGGGACGTGGATCTATATGTCCTCAATTACGGTCCGAACGTCCTCTATCGCAACAACGGGGACGGGACCTTCACCGACGTTTCAGCCGAATCGGGGTTGGCCGATCCTCGCTGGAGCCTGTCGGCTCCTTGGTTTGACTATAACGGAGACGGCTACCTCGACGTCTATGTGGCCAACTACCTGGAGTATGACGACGGTAAATTCCGTGCCTACTATGCCGCCGCCGGCTATCCCGGCCCGTTGAGCTATAACGCTCAGTTCGACGCTCTGTACCGGAACAACGGTGACGGAACCTTCACCGAGGTCACGCAAGAAGCCGGCCTCCTTAAGGAGAACGGAAGGGCCATGAGTGCCACGGTGGCGGATCTCAATAACGACGGCCTTCTGGATATTTACGTGGCCAACGACGCCACCGAGAACTTCTATTTCGAAAACCAGGGAGGGGGGAAGTTCGAGGAGAAAGGCCTATTTCTGGGTTTGGCCTTCGGTGAGCACGGGCAGGGCGTCTCGTCTATGGGACCGGTGGCAGGTGACATCGACCGGAACGGCCTCCTCGATATTTATATCCCCGACATGGGGTACAGCAGTTTGCTGATGAATCTGGGCGACTACTTTGAGGACCACACCACCCGGGCGCGAGTGGCGCTTTATTGCGGTCAATACACCGGATGGGGCGGGCTCCTGCTGGACTACGACAACGACGGACACCTCGACCTCTTCGTAGCCAACGGAAACGCCCATCATGAGTACACGGAAGAAGACGTTCTTCTTCACAACAACGGCGACGGGAATTTTACCGACGTTTCTGCGAGTTCGGGAGAGTACTTTCACACCAAGAAGGTCGGCCGGGGGTCAACGTTCGTCGATTACGACAACGACGGCGATCTCGATATTGTGGTGGTCAACCTGAACGACGAGGCCAAGCTGCTTCGAAACGACGGAGGCAACCGTCATAACTGGCTCAAGGTCGTGCCTAAGCTGGCGAACCTGAAACGGGATGCTATCGGGGCTCGGGTGACCGTGATCGTGGGGGAACTTAAGCAGATCGAAGACCTCATTCCGGTTCGCGGTTACCTTTCGCAAGCAGATTCCCGCCTGCATTTCGGATTGGGGAAGGCGGACAAGGCGGACCTGGTGGAGATCCGGTGGCCCGACGGCTCGGTAGACCAGTTCAAAGATGTCCCAGCCAATCAAATCTTTGAGGTTATACATGAAGGTAAGTAGACAAACCGGGAGCCGACGGGTTGGGATGCGCAAGTCCCTGAGCGTTGTAACGGGTTTGCTGTTAACCACAGCGATCTTTGTGGCGATCGCCTTCCTGGGCGCTCAGGAAGTTATCGAACCGTTCTACGTAGGGGCCCGCGTTTGCGGTGGCTGCCACAACGGCCCAGAAATGGGCCACCAATACAGCTTATGGCTGCTTTCCCGGCATGCCCGGGCATATGTCGACCTTTCCAAACCTGAAGCTTGGAAGATCGCCGAGTTGAGTGGAGTCCGCGAAAACCCGCAGGAGTCGCCGCTTTGCTTGGGTTGTCACGCCACCGCCGCCGATACGGAAGCTTGGGAGCGGGATTCTACCTTCTTCTTTGAGGACGGCGTCCAGTGCGAGAGATGCCACGGGCCGGGCGGTGAATATATGCCTGCGGAAATCATGCAGAATCCCGAAGAGGCGATGCGGCGAGGGCTGGTGAAACCCACCAAGAAGCACTGCATGGTCTGTCACAGCGAGAAGGGCTCCCACGTCGCCGTCTTGCAGCGGCCCTTGATGAACATTGACGAGTTGTGGCAGGAAATCGCTCACCCGACTCCGGCGACCCCTGGAAACCCCTCCGGCGTCTTGAGTGCAGAAACGGATCGCGATCCCACCCGGGAACCGCTTTTCGTGGGCGCCCAGACCTGCGGCAAATGCCACCGCGGGCCCGAGAGAGGTTACCAGTATGATCATTGGAGGCAGTCGGAGCATGCCCATGCCTGGGCCCGGTTGGCGACTCCGGAAGCTCAGCGTATCGCGCAGGAGATGGGGGTTTCAGGAGACCCGCAGCAAGCCCCCGAGTGCTTGCGTTGTCATGCCACCGGTGGGGGTGACCTAAGCCGGAGTACTGCAACTTTCACCATCGCCGAGGGTATCGGCTGTGAGGCATGCCACGGTCCGGGCAGCCTTTACCAGGAAGAAGCCGTCATGCGGGATCCTGTAGCGGCTGCTACAGCCGGCCTGCAGATGCCGTCCCGGGATAGTTGCCTCACTTGTCACAATCAAGCGCACGGTAAGCCCTTCGATGCCCAGACGGCATGGAACGAGGTCGCTCATCCCAATCATCCGCGGGAGACGGTCGCCCGCATCCAGTACAAGAATCCCGTCAACTTGGCATTAAATCCTTCAGGCCGAGAGCTTTACGTCGCTTGCGAAAGCTCCGACTCCGTCATCGTCATCGACGTAGAAGAGCGACGGAAGGTAGCCGAGATCATGGTGGGACGCCAACCCCACGACATCGCTTTCAGTCCGGACGGGCGGCTCGCTTGGGTCACGAATCGCATGGATGATACGATCAGCGAGATTGACACGGCGGCTCGCCAAGTGCTGCGAACCGCACCCGTGGGCGACGAACCGCACGGAATCCTCCCCGATCGGGGTGCCGACCGCCTGTACATCCTCAACACCGGGGAAGAAAGCATCTCGGTTCTGGCCGGCGACACGTTGGTCGAGGAGACAAGGCTGACCACCAGCCGTTATCCGTGGTCGTTGGCCCTCTCTCCCGATGGGAAACACTTTGCGATTACGAATTCTCTGCCGCGGTTTGGCAAGTTCCGCACACCCTCGATTTCGGAGGTGACCATTGTAGATGCGGTAGAAGCCAAAGTGGTGAACCGGCTCGAGGTTCCCGGCACGAATCTGCTGATGGGAGTCGCCTGGCATCCGAGCGGTGAATACGCAGTGTTTACTCTCAATCGTACCAAGAACCTGGTTCCCATGACCCGCATCGTGCAAGGTTGGACCATCACCAACGGTCTCGGTATCGCCTGGCGGAATGGTCGGGTTGATCAGGTTCTGCTGGATCATCCGGATCTCTACTTTCCGGATCCGACAGATGTCACCGTCACACCGGACGGACGGTTCGCCTTGGTAACCAGCGCCACGTCGGATCGTGTCGCCGTGGTGAATCTCGAGCGGCTCGTCGGAGCACTCGAGAGTGCTTCCGAGTATGAGCGCACGGAGGTGATTCCCAACCACGTCGGGAGACCGACGGAGTGGGTGACAGTTCACGTCGAGACCGGAATTAGTCCCCGAGGAGTTTTGGTCGCTCCCGACGGACAGACGGCATTCGTCGCCAACTGCCTGGACGACACGGTCTCCGTCATAGACATTACGTCATGGAAGGCCGTTGAGCAGATCGACTTGGGCGGGCCCAAGGAGGTCACCATGGCCCGTTGGGGAGAGCGTCTGTTCCACAGCGCAAGCGGCACGGTGCGGCGACAATTCTCTTGTCACACGTGCCATCCTGACGGCCACGTGGACGGCATCACCTACGACACCGAACCGGACGGGGTGGGTATCCTCCCGGTGGACAACCGATCCCTTCGCTCGGTGATGGATACGGCTCCTTTCAAGTGGGAAGGAACCAATCCCAGCCTGAGGCGACAGTGTGGTGCACGCCTGGCGGCCTTTTTCACGCGCGCCCAGCCGTACACCCGGGAGGAACTCGAGGCGCTGGAATACTACATCGCCACGATCCCTCGCCCACCCAATCGCTACCGGGCTTTAGGAGCCCCCCTTACGGCGGCACAGCGCCGAGGCAAGGCGATCTTCGGGCGGACGCATAGAAAAGACGGGAGTTTGATACCGGAAAAGAACCGTTGCATCACCTGCCATCCTCCCCCGCTCTACACCGATCGTCAACCCGTCGATGTGGGCACCAAAATGCAGTATGACAGCACGGGAGTATTCGATCCCCCACATTTGAACAACATTTACGATTCGGCCCCGTATCTGCATAACGGGATCGCGCCGACTCTGGAGGAAATCTGGACCGTCTACAACCCCCACGACACGCATGGGGTCACGAACGATCTGACAAAGGACGAGCTGAACGATCTCATCGAATACATCAAGACGTTCTAACCCTCAGGAGTTGGCCGGAAACTACCCGGACGGCAAGATCGGAAGAACGTTGCCGGGAATGTGAAGCCGAAATCGGGAGTTGAAGGGGCGCTTTCTTAGAAGAGCCGCAGGAGGCGGATGGAATGATGGAACTCGAACATGGAAAATTTTGTAAGTCTGTGCTCTTGGGGGCCCTACTTGCTCTGCCGGCCGGAGGTCTCGCGGTAGGTTCCGACGAGCCGGGCTTGCCATATGTCTATACGGAGTGGGAACACTTCACCGTGAAGAACGGGCTTCCCAACGATCATATCTTTTACGTCAAAGTGCACGGCAATGACGTCTGGGTGGGGACGGAGGACGGACTGGCCCTTATTGACAAGCAAGCGGGGCGCGTCAAACAAACCTGGAAAGAAGAAGACGGCCTTCCGTGGCGGGCGGTTTCGGGCATTGTAGTCGACCCCAAGACAGGAGATGTGTGGCTCGCCCTTTTCGGCGGTGGTCTGGCTCGTTATTCCGCCGGCCGGTTCGACCACTTTCACCAACTGAACAGCGGGCTCGTGAACGACGTCGTCTACGCCGTGGCCATTGAAAACGACAATGTCTGGGCGGCGACTACGGCCGGTGCCAGTCGCTACAACACGAAAACCAAGGAGTGGACGATTTTCACCGAGAAGAACGCTCCCATGGAAGAAATCTGGAACTACGGCGTGGACTACAACGACGGAAAGGTCTACCTGGGAGTTTGGGGCAGCGGAGTTCTGGAGTACGACGTGGCGACGGGCCGCTGGAAGGACTACCTCGACCCCGACGGCGAAATGGAAATCGATCTGTATCGTGACGACGGAATCGTCCACGTGATTACCACGGGTGTCAGTTATATCGACAAGATCCTTTGGATCTCCACCTACTTTGGAGCCTCGCGCTATGACGGTCGGAACTGGCGGGGTTACTATGAAATGGAGACGGGCTTGCCCAGCGATTTCATCAACTTCGTGAAGGGACGAAGTGCTGATGAGGCGTGGTTCTGCACAGACAAGGGGGTCGGGGTGGTGACGGACTTCGCTTCCGACACCTGGGTGACCTACACCATGGATCCGGAGACTCACAGAGGTAAGGCGGTCGTGTCCCGTAACAAGCAAGTGTTGAAGGAGGTGGAGAGCGAACTGGGTATACCTCACAACTACACGCTTTCCGCCGACTTCGACGGCAACGACGTCTGGATCGGCACTTCGAAGGGCTTGGCCAGGGCTTTCGGTCGGAACTACTACGCGGGGTTGCGTCCGGAGGCGGCAACGGCGGCCTCCGGCTCTTCTCCGTCAAGTGATTCCCTCGGTCGGCCGAGGAGGTGATGTACCATGAAAACATCGGGAATACGCTGGTTTGTCCCTATGCCGGCAATCCTGCTGGGTTTCTTCCTAGGTTCTGCAGTGGGCCAAGCTCCCCTGGACCCCAGTGAGCTACTTCCACCCGAGGAACTGCTGCCGCCGTTCCATGTCGACGATCCTGCTGTTGCCGCGGTCCTGCAAAAAATCGAAGGCATTTCGCCTTATGTGGCGCCGGATCTCGAACTGAAGCGCGATCATAACTACGCTAATACGCCGGTGGATGTGGAGCCCTATCGGGGGGTGCGTCCGTTCAAAGAGCACTTTCTCCTGCAGATGGAGTACACCGGGCCCGGTCGTACGTATCCTGAGCCTGACGTCGATACCGTCCGTCTCGGCTTTCTCGGCCCCATTGTCCCCACGGTATCGGTTGCCACGGGAGGCATGAGCCACGAGGAGCCCATGGGTGTCCAGATGTTGCGAGGGGCCCAACTGGCGATTGAGCAAGCCAACGCCCGCGGGGGCTACCTAAAGAAAGGAATTCCTTTCGAGCTGATGGTCCACAACGACAACGGACTTTGGGGAGCTTCCGGCAACGAAATTACGAATATGGTTTACAAAGAAGGCGTTTGGGCCATCCTGGGCAGCATCGACGGAGCTAACAGTCACATCGCCATCCGGGTCGCTCTCAAAACTGAAGTGACCATGTTGAACACGGGGGATACCGATCCAACATTTATCGAGACCAATATCCCCTGGGTTTTCCGCTGCATTAGCGATGACCGCCAGATGGGATACCTGCTCGTCGACTACCTCTATCGCAAGGCGGATTTCAAACGTGTAGCGATTATTCGGAGTTCGAACCGCTACGGTCGTTTCGGAGTTCGCGAGATAGTCGACGGGTCACGCCGTATGGGCCGTCCGATCGTCATCGAAATGGCCTATAAGGTGGGAGACACCGACTTCACGTTGCAGCTGGAGCGTATCAAGGCGGTTAATCCCGACGCGATCGTCCACTGGGGCGATGACGTCGAGGGCGCCCACATTCTGAAACAGATGCGGGCTATGGGCATGGATCAACCGTTTTTCGGCTGCGACCGTCATCTCGCTCCGGAGTTCGCCGAAGCGGTGGGTGAGTTGGCCGAGGGTGTTTGGGTGACATGTCCATGGAACCCCAAGCGTCAGGATCCTAAGCTGGAAGCCTTTCGGCGGATTTTTTACAAGCGTTTCGGTGTAGAGCCCGATACGTATGCAGCCCACGCTTACGATGGAATGAACATGCTGATCTGGGCGGTCCAAGTGGCCGGCCTCAACCGGGCCCGAATCAGGGATGTCCTGGCCTATCGCGCCAAGCCCTGGCCGGGAGTGACGGGCGATATCATCTGGAGCTCCGCCATGGACGACGTGGGAGAGGTTACGTTGGCCCACTTTGAGAACGGACGGTGGGTTTATTACACGCGTGAGGAACTTGGGGTCCCCCGGGGTTACATTCCGGCGCGGGATCGAGTATCGCGAGAGGCGGCGCACAGCCTCGACACGACGGAAGACTGAGATGCGGGGGCGCGGTTCAGCGATGCTGCGGGCCTTGCGGCGGTCTGGAATCGCATCTTTACTGTTTCTGTGGCAAGGAACCGGGATTACGGTCTCGGCCCAGGAACCGGTCAAGGATCTTCGTCAGTTTGCTCATGAATATGCAGGGCCGGGACGAGACGAAGATTTACCGGCTCCGCCCGCAACCATGCCCATCGCCTACTTCGGTCCTTTCACAAACGAGGACGTCGATTACGACTTGGACCTTTGGCGGGCGGCCGTTCTGGCGGTAGAGGAACTGAATGAAGCTTCGGCGGTTCGGCCGCCGCTCCAACTCATTCCGATCTGGTCGCCGAATCCCTGGGGGGGAGGAATCTCGGATCTCGCCAAGGAGCTGTTCGGCGGCCCAAGCTTGGCGGTACTCACCGGGGTCACGGGTGACGCCGTTCATCTCGCCGAGCAGATTGCCACAAAGGCCCGCGTTCCCGTGGTAAACGGGGGATCTTCGGATGAAACCGCGCACCGGGCGAGCGTACCTTGGCTCTTCAGTTGTCTGCCCGGGGAGAGTGCGCAGGCACCCTTGCTCGTCGAACATCTGCAGCGTCTCGCGGGCGAACGCCCGTTCCTGCTGCTCACCTCTACTTCCCATGACAGTCGCGTCTTCACCGACGTATTGAGTCGGCTGCTCTCCCACCGAGGGCTCTCCCCCCGCCTTCATTTGCAAACCGACCCCGGGGCCACGGCTTTGCCGCAGGCTCTTGAGGGTCTCGACTTCCATGAAATAGCCGCCGTGATTTTGATCGGTGAGCCCGTGTTTTCGGCTGGTATCTACCAGCGTCTCCGCGAGGTTTTCTCAGGCCCCGTGTTCGGCTCGTCGGCTTTCGGACGCCGGGCCTTTCTGGAAACCTGGGAGCGATCGCCCGGTCCCGTCTATTTTCCCTATCCGGCCGATCCCCACGGCGTAGAACGTTTCTCGGAAAAGTTTTCCACCCGCTTCCAGCGCCGCGGAGACTTTGCGGCAGCCTCGACGTACGACGCCGTCAAACTTCTCACCGCTGCGTTACAGATCTCCGGCCCGAATCGAGCCCGCTTACTGGACGCACTCCGTGCCGTGGTCCCTTGGAAGTGCTCCACCGGAGTCATCGACTGGGATCTTCCCGGACAGAACACGCGTCGCCCGCTCCTCGCAACCCTGTTCGACGGGCACGTCGTTCCAGCCCCATAGTGACGGGCTTCGGCCTTGATTCCGCCGGGGTTCGGTCACATCTCGGCAAAGCCGCCGGCCGCGCTCCGCGCGGGACCTCCCCCTTCCGCCTCAGGCTGATCCGCTATACGGGACAAGAGGTCTCCAGCGCGAAACCTTGCAACACAGGTATTTCAAGGTTCGGCTTGCTCTCTCACCACCTTGAAACCCGAAACTTGAAACCTGAAACCACGACTTCCCGGAAGAGCGGTGCGTGGTCGGCCTCGGAAGATCAGTCAGGAGGACCGCTGTTCTTCTTTGACGAGCTCTCGTTTCAACACCTTTCCCACAACACTTTTCGGAAGGGCCTCAACAAACTCAATCCGTTTAGGAATCTTGTAGCGAGCCAGTTTGTCCTTCACGTACTCGAGGACCTCCGCCTTGCTAAGACTGCTTCCCTGCACCGGGACGATAAAAGCCTTGACCGTCTCTTCCCGCACTTTGCTTGGAATACCGACAACGGCCACTTCGGCGATCTTGGGATGTCGCATCAACACCTCTTCGATTTCCCGAGGGTAGATATTCATCCCCGCGCTGATAATCACGTCCTTCTTGCGATCCACGATCCGAAAGTAGCCTTCTTCGTCCATTACCGCCATGTCTCCCGTCAACAACCAACCGTCCCGCAGAACGGAAGCGGTTTCCTCCGGTTTGTTCCAGTAACCCTTCATCACCTGAGGGCCCCGGACGGCCAGCTCACCCACCTCGCCGGGCGGCAGCTCCTCGCCGGTGTCCGGGTCAACAATGCGAGCCTCCGTATCGGAGATAGGAATACCGATAGTCCCAGGTTTGCGACGCCCCAGCATGGGGTTGACAATGGCCACCGGGGAGGTCTCCGTCAGCCCGTACCCCTCCACCAACCGCCCGCCGGTCTTGGCTTCGAACCTCTCCTGCACCTCCGCCGGCAAAGCGGCGCCGCCGCTGACGGACAGACGGATACTGGAGACGTCCTCGGCGGTCAACCCCTGGTACCGGCTGATCGCGTTGTACATGGACGGTACGGCGCAGAAGATGGTCGGTCGCAA
>Ga0116188_1001612_pt1 | contig 19100 bp, 17 predicted proteins | sample AD_JPNTR2_MetaG_FD_89807 | JGI IMG/M metagenome (GOLD analysis project Ga0116188, IMG submission 89807) | Active sludge microbial communities of municipal wastewater-treating anaerobic digesters from Japan - AD_JPNTR2_MetaG | ecosystem: Engineered > Bioreactor > Anaerobic > Digestate | place...
AATAAAAATGCTATGAAATTTGCCGTAGGCTATCAGCTTCCAGAAGAAGAGAGAGAAAGTATTGTTGACATTATTGAGGAATTTAGAGGATATATAGGGGAGGTATACTTCCCCTGGCTAGACATGCCCAGTGGACGTTCTCCTATGACAAGACGTGATGGATTTGTAGACTGGGAGGGTCAGTATAAATTGGAAGAAGACCTGATAAGACTGAGAAGTATGGGTATTGAGCTAGATTTACTTCTAAATGCCAATTGCTACGGCCCTCACAGTCTTTCTATTAATTTTGCAAATTTTATATACTCAATAATCGAGCATTTAAAAGAGCTGGTTAGTCTTAAGATAGTGACCACCACTTCACTTATGATTGCAAAGATAGTAAAAGAGAAATTTCCAGATATCGAAGTTAGGGCTTCAGTTAATATGAGAATTGGAACAGTAAAGGCTATGGAATATATCTCTGACCTCTTTGATAGTTATTATATTCAGAGAGAATACAACAGGGACTTCCAAAGAATAGAAGAGATGAAAGAATGGGCAGAGGATAACGGTAAAAAGTTATATTTTTTGGTGAACAGTGGTTGTCTGAACTTCTGCTCTGGACAGACATTTCATGATAATATTGTGGCTCATGAAGATGAGATAGTAAAGATGAACAATATAAAGGATTGGGACCCAAGTATCTGCTGGAACTATTACACAAAGAGAGAAAACTGGGTAAAATTCTTGCAGAACTCCTGGATTCGACCTGAAGATATACATAACTATGACAGATACTTCTCATTAGCAAAGCTTGCCACAAGAACCCATTCGAATCCAAGAAAAGTCATTGAGGCCTATTGTAAAGGAAGATTTAAAGGTAACCTTATAGATTTATTGGAGCCAGGTCACAATCCGATATTCTTTCCTTACGTTATAGACAACTCTGAATTTCCAGAGGACTGGTTTGAAAAGACTACCAGGTGTGATAAAAGATGCCATAAATGTGTCTATTGCTCTCAGGTTATGGAGAAGGTCTTGGTAAGAGTTGAACAGTTGAAGGTTTAAGGCTTATTTGAGATATATTAGGAGGGATTCTCTATGTTAAAGGATGAACTGGCACTATTTGTAAAAGAGGCAGGATTAGATCTGGTTGGTATAGCCCCTATAGAAAGATTTAAGGATTTACCACCAGAAAGGCATCCATCAAGTATCTTTCCTGAGGCTAAGACAGTGGTAGTATTAGCTCAGGAGATTCCAAGAGGTACATTTAGGGGGATAGAAGAGGGAACACTATGGACCAGAGCTCCAAGGAAATTAGCCCCAAGGTATGTATATAGCGTTGCAAGATTTTTAGAAGATAGAGGCTGGGAAGGAGTTCCCTTACTCCCTATCTCTCCAGAGAGATGGCCTGACGGTATTCCTGTATCTAAAACAGGTATAGCCCCAAACGTATCCACCCCACTAGAATATGCAGCTGTAGCTGCAGGATTAGGGGAAATTGGCTTCTGTAGGATCTTCCTTACCCCACAATTTGGTCCCAGACAATCCTTAGGTATAGTTATTACTGATGCCCCTATAGAGGAAGACCCTCTATTTAATGGTATGGTCTGTGATAGAAAGGATTGTTTGGAGTGTGTAAATAATTGTCCCTTAAATGCGATAGATAAGGAAGATGTAGAAACGATAACTATATTAGAAAAACAGATGGAGTGTGGAAGGATTAACTTTAAGGCGTGTAGATTATGCCCAAATGGCGTTTACCTTGATGAATCCTGGAAAGAATCGGTTCCCAACAGACTAACTGCTTCCTGTGTAAGAGCCTGTATTGCTCATCTAGAAACAACTGAAAGAATAACAAAAAGGTATAATACCCCCTTTAGAGTAAGGGAATCTTGGAAACTTGGAATATTTGATGTATAAGGAGGCAGGACATGTTAACAAATGAAAAGATAAAAGATTTTGCCAAGAAATCTGGGGCAGATTTAGTTGGAATAGCCAATATAGAAAGATTCGATAAGGCTCCACCGGAGTTACATCCCCGTACTATTTTCCCTGAAACCAGGTCTGTTATTGTATTAGGATGCAGGATCTTAAGGGGCTCCTTTAGAGGCGTAAAGGAGTGGACAGAATGGTCTTCATATTGGATCTTCGGCTATGGCGCCGGTATCTATGGGGTACTTGATGAGGCTACAGACATGACCAGGAAGTTTATCGAGTCCTATGGTTACGAAGCTGTAGATGTTCCAGGGATAGCTACCCTCCCTGAGGCTGGACCCTTAAGACCTCCTGTATCTCCAGATAGATATCCACCGAATATCTCTATCTCATTCAGACTAGCAGCAGCTGCCGCTGGACTGGGAGAGCTAGGGTACTCAAAGGTCTTTTTAACACCAGAGTTTGGTCCCAGACAGAGATTCGCAATTATTCTAACCGATGCAAGACTAGAACCTGACCCAATATTTAGAGGTGAGCTATGCACAAGATGTATGCGTTGTGTGAGAGAATGTCCTGCCGGTGCTATCAGTAAGGATAAGACCATCTCAGTAGAGATTGAGGGCAGGATATTTGAGTGGGCAGATTTAGACTATGGGAAATGCAAGTTAACCCATTGGGGATTTAATAGAAATGCCTCTCCTTTTGTAAAGAAGGACCTACCTGGATTAAATCTTGACATATCTAAACAAAATATGAGCTGGAAAGAGGCTTATGACTTTGGTTGGACCCTGGCTAATAGAGTCAAATATATATCTTTAGTATCAAAGGGTATTAGTGAAATAGAGCAATCTGGACGCCCTGGTAGTATATGCGGAGCAAGAGGATGTATCCAGGCTTGTTTTGATCAGCTAGAAAAAACTGGGGTTATACCGAAATTCTATACCCCTTTTATAGTATGATTCTTAACTAAAGTTTTAAGATAGGAGGAAATTAAATGCTTAGGACTGAAGATGTAAAGAATTTTGCAAGAGAGATAAGAGTAGATCTTATAGGGATAGCTGATATAGAGAGGTTTAATGACATTCCCCCAGAGCACAATCCACTTTCAATATTCCCTGAAACAAGGTCGGTAATAGTGATAGGGAGAAGGATACCGAGAGGAGCATTAAGGGGAATAGAGGAGGGAACTCAGTTTGCAAATTATTCCCTCTATGGACGAGACTGGCTAAATAATAGAATCCTGGCAATGAGCACCTTTAAAGTGTCTGAATTTCTGGAGGATAATGGGTGGGAAGCTGTACCAGTACCCAATCTCCCCCCTGAAGTTCCTCCTTCAGGAATCCCTGTAAGAGAGGGACAGCCGGCTCCTAATGTAATGATAGACATTGAAGATGCTGCAATAAAAGCTGGCTTAGGAGAGATTGGACATTGTGGATTTTTCCTGACACCTGAATTTGGACCCAGACAGAGATTCCAGATTATTCTTACCGATCTCAGGTTAGAACCTGATCCTCTCTTTAACGGAAAGGTATGTGATTATCCTTCATGTCAAAGCTTTTGCCCCTTAAATGCAATAACAGCTGCAGGGGTGATTGATTATAAGAAGTGCAATATATGTGAGAATGGTGTATTTCCAAATCCTTATCACAGTTCTGGTAAACCTGACCGTCTAGGTGCAATATGTGCCAGATCTTGTCTGGATTATCTGGAAAGACATAACCTGATAAAAAACACCTTCCAGAATCCTTTTAGAAAAAGACCTTCCTGGAAAGTAGTCTCAGAGCGAAGGATTGAAGAGGGTTAATGATGGGACTTACAAAAGAAGAGATAAAGGAATTTGCTCTTTCTGCAGGGCTAGATTTGATTGGGGTAGCCAATATAGAGAGGTTTGAAAATGCCCCTAAGGATATGCATCCCGCTACCATATTCCCTGAAGCAAGATCAGTGATAGTTGTTGGAAAGAGGATTCTCAGGGGTGGATGGCGGGGGATCGAAGAGGGAACATACTGGCCATCCTATACATACTTCGATTATCATGGGCTTTTGAATACTGTATTTATACCGTACCCTCTGTACGAACTAGCTTGCTTTATAGAAGACCATGGATGGGAAGCTGTTCCATACTATCCTGGTGTTCCGGAGAATAAATCTGTAGGAGGACCTTTAAGGAAAGATGGAATCCCTCCAGATGTTAATCTTGCAATAAGAATAGCTGGAATAGCAGCTGGGCTGGGCGAGATTGGCTGGTCCAAGGTCTTTTTGACTAAAAAGTTTGGACCAAGACAGAGATTACATGCGATAATTACAGATATGCCTATAGAACCAGACCCTCTAGTCGAACCTGGAAGTATCTGTAAAAGAGATATGGCTTGTGTAGCTGGATGTCCTGGGGCAATCCCTCATATAAAGGAAAACAGAAGTATAAAGATACAGATAGAAGATAAGATCTACGAATGGGGAGACATAGATCTTGGAAAATGTACACTTGTATATCATGGAGGGGACCCAAGGGTCTCTCCTTTTATCCATAAAGATATCCCTGGCTTTAACTTTGATGTTACAGAGCAGGAGATGAATGAGGAGACAGCCTATAAATTCTGCTGGACACTTTCCACTGCGAAGTGGCGTGTTACAAGAGAATTTCCATCTGGATACGTTATAGAAGGACACGCATTATTACAGAAATGGGGAGAAGCTGGCAGCTACGGAGTCTGTGCCTCTAGGGGTTGTATGAGAAGCTGTTTCGATTACCTGGAAAAGGCTGGGATTATAGAACAGACATTTGAGAGCGGCAGATTTATTAGAAGACCAAGATGGCTTCTACCATCCAAAGTGGAGAAAAAGAGATGATTCTCGGGGCAGGATACCCTGCCCCGAATTTCTTCTAATCCAGCCAATGTAATGGTAGTAACTCTTTTAATGTGATCTCTTTATCTTCACCAAGGATTATCTTTGTATCCATATTCTCTTTATCAATCTGTATCATCATCTCTCTGCATCTTCCACAGGGTACCCCTATCCTATCTTCGGGAAAGGCTACAGCCAATTTAATTATTCTGGTTTCGCCATTCTTTAACATATCTGCAATAGCTGAAACCTCGGCACAAAATCCCAAACCACAGGCAAGGTCAATACAGACACCGGTATAAACTATTCCAGAGCCAGACAGGATGGCACAACCAACGTCACCAGAAGAAAAATCCTCTCTCAATTTCATAGGTTTTCGAGTTTCTTTTGCAACCCTTATCAAATCTCTATTATCCAAAGATACCACCTTCCTAAATATGATAGTATTCTAGTATATCTCATTTACAAAATTAAGCAATTGAGATATACTAGAAGCAATAAAATAATAAAGGAGGTGGCTTTAGATGACTAAGACTAAAGTCATAGCAGTTTTACTATTACTGATGTGCCTGGCTTTCTCTATGGTTACTCCTGCATATGCTGATAGTCTGAGAGATAAGAAGATTAGATTAGGACTGGACTCTATTCTTCTTGGATACTACACAGATGTTGGACCCGCGGGAGAGCCAGAGACCCTGATTGGGTTAACACTTCTAGGGGTTGGTTACAGGAAGTATCTTGAACTCAGAAAGCCTTTATACGGTTACTTTGAATTTGGGACTCAAGCACTGATACTACCGTATCTCGAAGGCGGTATTATATTCGCCTTTCCCTTTGGGCTAGAACTTAAGACGGGACTTGATCTTGCACTTGGGATGGAAACAATAACAGACCCATACTCCGGTGAAACAACCTATAGTTTTTATCCACTGCTAAGTATAGGGCTGGGGATAGGTGTCAGATTCTAAGTTTAAGTTTGACTTTAAGGATTCATAAAAGAAGATAGACCCGCAGATACTTGCGGGTCTATTGAATTATCCTTTACTATACTATAAACTGCTTGCCCACTCTGTCCAATTCTATTGCCAGATCTGATAGTCTCTTCGTACTGGACTCCATTTCGCCTATCTCCGCAGTTATTTCTTCGGTAGCTGCCGAGACCTCTTCGGATGATGCAGCATTCTCTTCTGCTATTGCGGCTATACTCTGGACTGATTCAGATATCCTTCTTCCATCCTCCACCAGGCTTGATACACTTGACGTGATATTATCGATCATCCTCATTATATCAGCATTTGCCTTTGCTATACTGTCGAATGTTTCAGTAACATTATTCCCTATCTCTACCTGATTGGAGATGACTTTCACTGCCTCATTCGTACTCTCAGCAGCCCTTGTTATACGAGACCTTATTTCTTCGATAAATTGGGCTATTCTTTGAGCGCTCTGATTAGATTCCTCTGCCAATTTCCTCACCTCATCAGCTACAACTGCAAAGCCACGACCTGCCTCTCCTGCTCTTGCCGCCTCTATGGCTGCATTTAGAGCCAATAAATTTGTCTGTGAGCTTATACTTGTTATAGTCTCTACTATACGTCCTATCTCTCCTGCTGCCGTTTCAAGCTCTGCCATTACACTGCTGACAGAATTAGTTGTCTCAGTTACCTGAGTAAATCCCCTGTTAAGTTCTCCAACCACAGTTTGCCCTCTCTCGGTAAGTTTCAGTGTCTCTCTGGTAGATTTTTCTATATTGGAGGTCTCTCCTGCCAATGTATCTATCTTATTACTCATCCCTTCCACCGCAGTAGATGCATCTGTCACACTTTTAGCTGTCTCCTGAGCTCCGCTGGCTACACCCTGAACAGTACTGGAAACCTGCTGTATAGCCCTGGATATCTCCTCTATTGACTGAACTATATCTCGTCCTGTACCACTGATTGTATCAGAGGTCTTTATTACTTGAGATATGATGGATCTGAGATTTTTAAGCATCATATTAATCTCTTCGCCCAATTTTCCGAGTTCGTCTCTGGTCTTAACTTCCACATCCTTTACAGAGAGATTTCCCCTTGATATCTCGGTAACAACTTCCAACACCTTATTTATAGGGTCTCTTATGCTCTTGAAAAGATATATCCCCAATAAAGCTGTTATTATCCCTATCAGAATCGAAATAATCAGGAGAGTGGTGGTATAACTTCTGGCAAGTCTTGCCTGCATAATTGATAACTCTTCTGCACCTTTATCTATCAGTTCTCCAATTAAATTTAAGTCTTCTCTTGCCACTGAAAACTCTTCCTTCCACTTCTCCATATCTGATGAAAAGATTATATTTTGATCTTTTACTTTATTGATAAACGAATCAGATGTGTTCTTCCATGCAGTTATATCTGTTTGGAACTGTGAGAATAGATCGATGATACTTCTGCCTGAAGAGTCTTTAAATGTCATCCACACATCTTTATTCTCTTCAATAATCTGCTGTACTGCAGAAGTTCTTTCTATCACCTGAGAGAGATTAGTTGAATAATCTTCTATTATCTGGGGGTCAGTATTTCTTGCATATATGACCTCCTGGAGGTCAGCTAAAGCCTGGTATAAGTCTCTATCGGCATTTAATACCATAGAGATACTTCTATAAGCCCCATCATAAACAACATGTATTGTCTGATAGGAGATATTGTTGAGGTATATATAGGCAAAAGTAGATATTACAAACATACCAATGATAGGGATAACTAAATTTACAATTAGCTTGGACCTCAATGATAAATTACCCATTTCCAATCATCCTCCTCGTATTGTTTTTCATATACACCTAAAACTCCGATAAATCATTCAAGCTTTTTAGACACAACTGGTATTACTGAATCTATAAATACATCTACAAGTCTCCCATCAAACTGCCTATCCCTTTCTCTTCTCAGCTCTTCTATCGCCCCAGGGATAGTCAGAGCATTTCTGTATGGTCTATCAGATGTCATCGCCTGAAAGCTATCAGCCAGGGCAAGCACCCTGGATAGAAATGGAATCTCTTCCCCCTTAAGTCCATCTGGATAGCCATTTCCATCCCATCTCTCATGATGATGTCTTACTATCTTATCTATACCTATTAAGGCTGTTATTTTACCAAGCATTTCGAATCCCCATACCGGATGGAGCTTCATAATCTCCCATTCCTCATCGTTCAACTTTTCTGGTTTCATCAGTATCCTATCAGGTATCTTCAATTTTCCTATATCATGTATATATCCAGCTATTTCTAAAAGCCTTAAATCTTCTCTGGAGAGATTTAAAGCTTTCCCAAGCAGTGTAGCCAGTTCAGCCACCTCTTCAGAATGCCCCCTTGTGTAAGGGTCTCTCATCTCAATAGCTTCTACCAAACTTATCAGTATCTCTCTGTTAAGAAGATCTATCCTTTCTTCTAAAAGTCCTGTCTCTATTATATCAGCCAGTATAGGCATAACCTTATTTATTATCTCTATATCTCTCTCATCAAACTTTCTGTATTCTTTTATCGTATTCAGATTTAAAACCCCAATTACCTTATCTCTATGTATTATCGGAAGACATATGGATGACTTTATATCAGACTCAGGTGTATCAGGAGAAGTCTTATATCTTGGATCTCTGATAGTATCCTCCAGGATTAATGGGGTCTTATTAAGTGCCACCCAACCAGCTATCCCTTCTCCCAGTTCCAAAACCACCTCCTTTTCTAACTCATATGGTAGTCCTACAGAGGCTTTTATGTATAGTTTATTATCGTCACTGTTTAGGATCATAATTGAACCTGCCTCTGCTCTAACGATAAATACTATCCTTCTCAATACATCTTTCAGTATTATCTCTCTCTCAGATCGGGATTCTAACTGCGAAAATTCTTCGACCAGAGAGTACAGGTTTTGCATTCTGAATAACTCTTCTCTGTCCTCCTCTCTTGTTATAATATATTCAAATTCCTTTATGAGGATATCTATCGCTGCTTTATTCTCCTTAGGGATATCAGGTGTTACCGTCAAAAATCCAAAGATTTCACCTTTTGGTCTTATAAAATACTTAACATCTATTCTGTCTTCCATTATACTATACGATTCCTCTAGGGGATGGGCTATCCAGAGCTGATAGGAGTTGTCAGTCTTTCTAAATATTTTTATCTCCCTACCAGGTATTATAGCCCTTACTGATTCTAAGAATAAATCCCCCAGCTGTTTTAAGTCTACCACTGATGCACTTTTGTGAAGAAAATCATAGATAGTTTTTAGCTCGCCGTATCTATCACGTTCTCTTTTGAGTAACAGTTTTATTCTGAGTGTTTGTCTATCTACCTCTCTCTTGAGATATCCTCTAAGTAGAAAAAGAACGATAGTAAGTACTACTAACAGGACCGCAATAATTAAAATAATCAGGGATACTTTTTCCTCTCTGGCTAACCTTTCTCTTATCTCTGGCTCTTCCCCCAGCCACTTGATAAGTAATGAGTTATAGATTCCTTTCTCCTTTAAGATAGACATCCCCTCTTCCAGGATTGGCAAATATTCGCTTCCCTTTCTTAATGCTATACCATTATAATTAGTAAATAGTTTATCCGGAAGTATTAGAAGTCTATCCTGCCAGTTATTTCCCATTATCATCCACCGGGCAGAGTAATATCCAACAACTCCACCAGACACTTCTTTATCTAATACTGCCCTCAATACATCTTCCTGGGTCTCTTTAACTGTAACGTCAGAAATTTCCTTAAGAAAATCATAAGAGACATCTCCCTTCTCACAGGCAACTTTTTCCCCTCTGAGATAAGAAAAATTTTCTATTGTAGACCCCTCGGGAACTACTATAACACTGAAATTCTCTATAATCGGGATAAAATCAAATAACTTTTCCCTCTCCTCAGTTATCCTCATAAACTGGCAACCATCCACTTCTCCTTTTTCCAAGGAAGAAATAGCATCGTCCCAGCTGGTAAGACGTATCTCAATTGGTATGCCTATTTCTTTTGATAATTCCTTAACCAGATCCACAACAAAGCCATTAGGATTACCCTCAGCATCGAGATATTCAATCGGTGGGAGTTTTTTATCACCTGCCAGCAGTATGGGCGAAATATCTTTGGCTGATGCATTCGAGATAGAAGATATTATCAAAATAATCAATATTATAAAATGATATGATTTCATAACCTTATGATTATATCATTAATGACTTGAAAAAAATTTATAGGGTTACATCCACCAGTATACCCTTAATAGACGCTTCTAATCTCAACCCATCAAGCTTTCTTTCTAAAGAGTTAAGTCTTTCCTCAGTAAACGGATCATCCGGATTATGAACGCTCTCTAAAAGGATGATGTCCCTTAGCAGGTCCTTTATCATCTGTTTTATTTCATCAGGGTCTTCAATCAATAGATTGGAATACCGATTATTTTTAGCCTTGAATGTCGCTCTTGATTCTCCACCAACCACTACCAATCTCTTCGTCTCAGGGTCAATAGCGAATTTTATCTTTATCTCTGTATCTGATATCTCTCTATCTGTGTTCAGGGCATATCTTTTGAATACCCTGATATTCAATGCCTCATGAGAGGCTACCCCTGTAATCGCCTCAAAACCCTGTCTAAAACGATATACAGCTCCCTCTCCACTGAAAGTTGTAATCTGCATGGTTAACCTCTTCCTGAAAAATATTAACATATAGAAAATCAATAAGCAAGAGAGCTACTGCAGACTAGTCTGATATTATGACCCTATATCTTCCTCCGTTAATGGGTTTTCCCGGCGAGTGATTATAAACGATTCTCCAGTGTATATAAGAGGGATCCTCCATTGGGGGTGGTATCCAGATACCGTAGCCCCAATACCTACTGAAGAAGTTATAAGAGAAGAGATATCAAAATTAAAAGAGGCAGGCTTTAATCTTATAAAACACTGTCTATATGTACCCATAGAAGAATATTTTGATATAGCAGATGAAATGGGTATGTTAATATGGGAAGAGCTTCCTTTATGGGTTCCTAAGATTGATGATAAGATAAAGGAGAAGGTCTACAAACAGTATAATGAAATCGTAAAATCTATAAGACATCACTGTTCTATTATTATATGGACATTGGGTTGTGAATTAGATGAAACTGCTGATTATCAATTTCTGAACAATCTATATAATATGGTAAAGGGTCTCACCGATGGACTTATAAGGGATAACAGTGGTTCAGGTGAATGCTATGGAGGATTACTTAACGAGAACGCTGACTTTTATGATTATCACTTCTACACAGACCCGCCATTCTATAAAGACCTTCTGGATAGCTTTGCTGCCCAATGGAGAAAAGTAAAACCTTGGCTCTTTGGTGAATTCTGTGATAGTGACACCATAAGAGATATAAAGAGGTTAATAGAAGTCTATGGAGAATTGCCATGGTGGATATTTCCAAAAGGCTTTGGAATAAATTGGAATATATCCTACCACAGGCAAATAGAGAAGATAGAGTCCAATAACCTGTCAGATAAGCTTCCACATCTGGTAAAAAGTTCAATAGATAAATCACTTGTATACAGAAAACTGGTATTAGAATTAGTCAGGCAGTATAAGAATATATCAGGATATGTAATAACAGGGATGAGAGATACTCCAATTTCAACCAGTGGTATATTTAATGATTTTGGAGAATTAAAATATGAACCATATTTAATCCGCACCATTAATTCAGATACAGTTGTTACTATACAATGGGATAATCGAAGAAGATGGATAAATGGAGGAGATAGGCTCATCAGGTGGGATAGATTTAACTATCAGAGTGGAAGTATTATTCGACCACATATAGTGATATCCCATTTTGGGAAAGACCATATAAAGAATGCCAGAATATTATGGACACTGGAGGATGGGAAGGATATTATAGATGAGGGGGAGGAATATATAGAATGCAATCTGTCTCCCGGAATGGTAAACGAGATAGCAACGTTAGAAATAAATACCCCGGAAGTATCCGAGATTACCAAACTTACCTTCAGGGTCAAGATATATGATACTGATCTTGAAGAGGTCATAGCGGAAAATTTCTGGGCGTTCTGGCTATATCCTAAGATATCAATTAATAAGTATAAGGAGTTTTCTGTATGTCTAATAGACCACTGTAATATATTTCAGGATGTTAAGGATTCAATATTCAGTAAATTTAATCTCACATCTGACATCTCTAACTGTGAGGTTATAATTACCACCACTTTAAACCAGGAGTTAATAGGATGTATAGGAGAGGGAAAGAGAGTCCTGTACATACAGCAGGGGGGAGGATATATCCCAGTAGAAAGAAAACCGTTCTGGAGAGAATCGATCCAAATTATGGAAAAACATCCTATAATTAGAGGATTTGATAACGAGAAGTTCTGTTCACAACAATGGTATTCACTTGCTACTGATACGGTCTTTACATCTGAAGGCTTAGATAGATTGGCAGGGAATAATGGAAAGTGGTATCCTATTTTAAGGAGATTAGATGCCAGGAACTTTGATTTAGACGAGTATTTGGTAGAGATAGTGCTGGGGAAAGGACTCATAATAGCATCTACCCTTCGATTTCAGGGAGGGTTAGGAGATGAGGCAAATGGAATCTCGCTTAACCCGGCAGGTGAATATCTGCTTTTTCAGATATTAAAATCTCTACTTAAGATATCTTAAATATTGCATAGTATATAAAGTACAGACCAAAACCAAAGAGGAACAGAGAAGAGAAATATAAAACATATCTATAGACCTTTCCCCAGAATGGAAGGGATAACCCCTGACCTAAAATACCTATAAATATATACCAGGTATAATCAGCCAGTATATGCCCTGTGTAAAAACTCAGGATTCCAGGAAGTAATAAACTCTTTGCCTGAGTAATAAAACTTACCCCTATGGTAATCCACCAGAGAAGCCAGTATGGATTCCCCAGTGAAGTTAACGCTCCTGCCAGGGTTAAAGGAATTTTAACCGGATCAGAGTTTTTTATCTCTATCCTGTTATTTAAAATGGAGATAAAGAGTGTTATACCCATATATATGAGAAAAACGCTACCTAAAAGGGTAAAAGACCTGAGGAAGACAGGATGCTCAAGTACAGGTTGAAGACCAAAAAGAAGGAGGATTAATAAGATCCCCTCCAGGATAGCATGCCCGGAGATAATCTCAAGAGATTTCTTCCATCCACCTATACTACTCTGAGCTAATACCAGGGTCATCAATGGACCTGGAGTAGATGCCCCTGAAAAGCCAACCAGAAAACTGGTAAAAAATAATGTTATAATTTCCATAATCCATCTCTTTTATATTAAAATTATATCATAAAGCTCCAGAACAGGATAAAAATATGTCAATAGTCTGTGAAAATGTCAGGGGAAGGAAATAAAACATATGAGCTGTATCCCGTAAGGGCAATTCATGAATTGCCCCTACAATTTCGTCTCTCATAATAATCCCATGCCTTTATCCTCCCGCCCTCATCTCGGGGGAGGATAGGGGTGGGAGAGGGGAATAGGTCAGAACTATTTATCCATGACAATATCACAGAACGATAACACAAAAATATTGACAGTGAATGAGTATATAGTTATAATATAGGCGATTCCATTAACAATGTTTCATAAAATAAAACACTAGGAGGTGTTGTATGCATAAGTGGGTTTCTGGAATCTTGGTTTTGTTGATGTGTCTAACCGTCTTTTCTACAATTTTACCAGCTCAGGAGAAGATATCTCTGAGGGTGGCATGGTGGGGATCGCAGGACAGGCATAACAGGACGCTCAAAGCTATTGAATTATTTGAGAAAAAGTATCCAAATATAAAAATCTACCCTGAATATACTGCATGGAATGATTACTGGACGAAGCTCAATACCCAGGCAGCGGGGAAGAATCTCCCCGATGTAATACAGCATGATTATGCATATCTATCAGAATGGGCTACTCGAGGTCTGGTGTTACCTCTGGATGAATACATATCTAAGGGAGTAATAGACCTCTCAAGTGTGGCAGAAAACCAGATATCTCCTGGGAAAATAGGCGGAAAGGTCTACGGTATAAATCTGGGAACAAATTCTCTGGGAATGTTATATGATCCGGAACTATTCAAGAAGGCAGGAATACCTTTTCCTAAAGTAGGCTGGACATGGAATGATTTTAGAGAGATAGCTACAAGATTGAAGAACAAATTAGGTATATATGGAGCAGAAGCGATAACAAAAGCGGATGCACAGGTATTCAAGGTATGGCTAATGTCACATGGTTACTGGTTATACTCTGAAGATGGAAAGTCAATAGGTTACAAAGATGATAAGCTATTTGTAGACTGGTTTAATCTATTATTAGACCTGCAAAGTAAAGGTGCTATACCATCAATAGAAACCGACATAGCCAGAGGGACGCTTGGTGTAGAAGATATGTTTATAGTTACTCAAAAGTCTGCAATGGGATTACTCTGGAGTAACCAGATTGTTGCAGTATCCAAAGCGGCAAAAGAACGTCCATTAAGATTTGCGCTGATGCCCAGAGCCCCTATTCCTAACGCTAAACCTGCCAACTACTTAAAGGCTTCACAATTCTTCTCCGTAACTTCTCAGTCTAAACATCCAAAAGAAGCTGCCATGTTCATAGACTTCTTTACAAATTCTTTAGAGGCGAATAAGGTATTACTTGCTGAAAGAGGGGTTCCAATATCATCGAAGATACAGAAGTCTCTACTCCCGTTTCTGGGATCATCCCAGAGAGAGATGTTTAACTTTGTAAGCCTGGCTGAAAAGAATAGTCTTCCTATTCCACCACCAGACCCACCTGGAGCTACCGATGTGGTAAATAACGTATGGAACCCAATTGTAGAACAGATTCTTTATGGGAGAATAACTCCGGATAAGGCAGCTGTAGAATTTAGAGATAAAGTAACCAAGATATTACAGCAGAGATAAAAACCTGTAAAACAAACCCCCAGTAGATGACCTCTACTGGGGGATAAACATCAACCGAGAAGGTGAATGAATAAAAGATGAATAAAAGAGAAAGATATAATAATGTCATGGGTTATCTGTTTATAAGTCCCTGGCTTATAGGCTTTTTTATATTTACACTATTTCCAATAATAGCATCGTTCATCCTTGCTTTCACCAGATATGACGTCCTTTCTCCTCCACGATGGATTGGAATTGACAATTGGTTTCGTCTATTAGAAGATACCAGGTATCATAACTCCTTAAAAGCAACATTCTATTACGTTTTTACAGCAGTCCCTCTGAGGCTGATATTTGCACTTCTGGTGGCAATGTTATTAAAACCTTCGACAAGGTTAGCAGGTCTGTACAGAGGAATTTATTATCTACCATCGCTTATAGGAGGGAGTGTAGCAGTTGCCGTCGTTTGGAGACAGGTATTCGGTTCAGAAGGGCTGATAAACTTTATATTAGGGATGATGGGGATTAAGGGGTTAAACTGGTTGGGTAATCCCAGTACCGCTATCTGGACACTTATAATACTGGCTGTATGGCAGTTTGGTTCCCCTATGCTGATCTTTCTGGCAGGATTAAAACAGATCCCCGATTCTCTCTATGAAGCAGCATCCATAGATGGAGCTAAAGGATGGGATCAGTTTATAAAAATCACTCTTCCAATGCTAAGCCCTGTAATCTTATTCAACCTTATAATGCAGATAATTAATGGCTTTATGGTATTTACACAGGCATATATAATAACCTCAGGTGGACCATTAGATACCACCCTATTTTATTCACTATATCTCTATCAAAAGGCTTTCCAGAGTTTCGAGATGGGATATGCATCTGCTATGGCATGGGTATTGCTTATGATAATAGCATTCTTCACTGCACTGGCATTTAAATCATCCAGATTCTGGGTGTACTACGAATCAGAAGAGGGTAAGTAGGAGGTAAAATGGCAAAAAGGGCTAAAAGACAGAATATTATCTATCATATAGCTACATTTATATTGGGGATCATAATGATCTATCCTCTTTTATGGATGATAAGTAGTTCATTTAAAGAGAATGCAGATATATTTACCACAATGGGAACTCTTATACCTCCAAAGTTTACGGTGGAAAACTATATAGAGGGATGGAAGGGGTTTGGAAACGTAAGCTTTGCAACATTCTTTAAAAACTCATTTATAGTAGCTGGCATAGGCACCATAGGTACAGTAATCTCCTCTGCAATTGTAGCATATGGATTTGCTAGGATACCGTTCAAAGGAAAAGATCTATGGTTTACAGCTATGATGATAACATTAATGTTACCATTCCAGGTTCAGATAATCCCTCAGTATATAATGTTTAATACCCTGAACTGGATTAACACATTCTACCCCTTAATCGTTCCAAAATTTTTTGGTTCTGCATTCTTTATCTTTCTTATAATACAATTTATCAGAGGATTGCCACTGGAATTGGACGAATCTGCAGAGATAGACGGGGCTGGAAGGATTGGAATCTTCTGGTGGATTATCTTACCCTTAATAAAACCGGCACTGATTACTGCCAGTCTCTTCTCATTCTACTGGACCTGGGATGACTTTCTGGGACCTCTGCTCTACCTAAATCAGGCTACCCTGTATACGGTATCTCTGGCATTAAAGAATTTTGCAGATCCAACCACTATAACTAACTGGGGAGCAGTATTTGCCATGTCGGTACTATCGCTAATGCCGGTCCTCCTTATATTTATCTTTTTCCAAAAATATCTTACTGAAGGCATAGCCACTACAGGTATGAAGGGATAAAGAACAGAGAGTTATATACCGTGTCTTGTTCTTAAGATGTGATACCCTATTATTTTAAATAAGGACTCTCTTATCCTTTCATACTTTACATTTGCCACTATAGAATCTATATATTTCTTATCCTCCTCAGTAAGTTCATCTAGGTTTAATTCCTTTTCTTCTCTGATATAAAACGGGTATACCCTGAACCTTATCTCGGTAATAGGTATACCCGTCTCTTTACTCATCTCTTCTATAATCTTTGGTGAGTGGGTAGAAAGCTCATTAGCCCAGACAGCTGCCGGAACACCTATATATAGCACTCCATCCTTATAGTACGTCACATGAGCAAATCTTGCCACCTCTTTACCGACAATCTTATTCCACGCTATGGGGAGAATAAAAAACCTGCGCAGTGGTAACTCCAATAAGACATTAGAAAGCTTCTTCATCTATAATCTCTCCATTATCTATGGTAAAAATTGAACCACTCTTACCAACAACTCTTTTAAAGAGCATGGTGGTAAAAATCTGTGGAGATTTCTCTTCTATTAAATCCATAATAAGTCTGCTATTCTTATCATCAAGTCTACCTAAGAATTCATCTATCAGGAATACCGGTTTATAACTCTTAGTTTCCCTTATAATTTCAAACTGGGCAACCTTTAAAAGAAAGAGTATTATCTGTATCTCTCCATTAGAGGCAAAACTCCTGCTATCCTTACCATTTATCCTTATTATTATATCCTCTCTGTGTGGTCCAATAAGGGTTATACCGATAGTCTCTTCTTTACTCCTGAATAGATTAAATCTATCCCTGTAAAATTGAATACTCTTTTGAATATCTTCTTTAAAAGATGGGATTTCCACCCTTATCTCCAGACTGAATTTTTTCCCTTCCCTGTCGAGATATCTAATATAGAGAGATACTGCATTATATCTGCTTGCTATTATCTTCTCCCCATAATCCAGCAATAATTCGGTGAGAGCTTCTAACAGTTTCTTATCTGTATTTTTAGTCCTTAATACTTTATTCCTCCTGGTAAGGATACCCTTATAGCTATTCAGTATAGAATAATACTCAGGGTCTATACTTATAACAAAATCATCCAGGAATTTCCTCCTCCTATCAGGTCCTCCGGTGATTATATCCTGATCATCATCAAATATAGAGACTGTAGGGAAAGAACCTAGGTATCTACGGAGGGGGACTATCTTACCATTTATAGAGAAGTCCTTCTCTCCCTCCATTCTTATCTGAGTTACAAGTTTCATAAGCCTTCCATCTTCATATTCTACTTCTCCTCTAATCCAGGTAAAGGGGTCGTTCCACTTTATAGCTTCAACCTCTCTCTTACCTCTCTTCAGTTCACCATTTGACAAGAGATATATAGCCTCCAGAAGGTTTGTCTTTCCCGCACCATTTGGACCTATAAATATATTAAAGTTTGGATTAAAATTCGCCAGCAGATGTGAAAAATTCCTGAAAGATAGAAGCTCTATGGAATCAAGTATCATATCTACTTTCTCTTAACAATAAACTCTCCCTGACCCTGAACAGATATTATATCATTCTCTCTGAGTTTTCTACCTCTCTGTGTCTCAACCTCATTATTTACAGTTACTGCCCCTTGCTGGATCAGTAACTTAGCCTCTCCTCCTGTTTGAGCTATACCCGCCCATTTTAAAAACTGGCTCAGTGTTATGGTCTCTGTGAGTATATAGACCTCTTTCATTCTGACTCCATCGGCATAGTCACGTATATAAAATCAGGGTCATTGTCGAATGTAAAAAGAGCAGGGTTTTTCTCACCAGATATCTTAATATTTAAGATACCATCCCCGACTGATAGAAAATCAGTGATATAGTTAGCCGAGAAGATAATCTCTATATCCTCTCCCTCACTCTCCACATCCAGTTCATCAAAGACAACCCCTATAGGAGATCTGGCGTTTAAGATAAGTTTTCCACTCTTTATAGCAAACTTAACCGCATAATCTTCCTCTCTTGATATAGGTAAGACTCTCTTTATAGCTTCTCTGATTACATCTCTCTCTACCCTGATAGATGTAATAAATTCTTCAGGTATAACCCGCTCATACTGAGGGAATGTCCCATCTATAATAGAAGTAATCAGGCTTATATTACTGCTTTTAAGTCTCACTTTAGAATTACCAAAGCCCATACTTATCTCCTCATCCAGATCTGCAGAGGTAAATGTCTCCAGACTGAGTGCCGGGAGTATAACACTGTTCCCTATATTCTCTATAGAGACCTTTTTAACCGCCAGTCTATTTGCATCTGTAGCCACCAGCCGGACTTCATCCTCCCTGGGGTCTATGAATACTCCGGATAGTACAGGTCTTATACTGGTCTTATCAACGAATGGTAAAACCTTTTTTACAGCTGATCTGAGCATCTCTGAATTTATATGTATCTCTCTTTCAGGTATGAATTCCTCTGGTAGAGGAAAATCTATTATATTTTGAGTGGGTATGTGATACACGGTCTCTCCGGCAATGATATCGAATGTTTTATCTTCTATAAGTCCAGCTACTGAATCGGTACTGAGGCTGTCTATAATATCCTTGAATA
>Ga0116188_1001621_pt1 | contig 19044 bp, 12 predicted proteins | sample AD_JPNTR2_MetaG_FD_89807 | JGI IMG/M metagenome (GOLD analysis project Ga0116188, IMG submission 89807) | Active sludge microbial communities of municipal wastewater-treating anaerobic digesters from Japan - AD_JPNTR2_MetaG | ecosystem: Engineered > Bioreactor > Anaerobic > Digestate | place...
AGTGCCGTCGCTCAACGGATAAAAGGTACTCCGGGGATAACAGGCTGATCGCAGCCGAGAGTTCATATCGACGCTGCGGTTTGGCACCTCGATGTCGGCTCATCGCATCCTGGGGCTGGAGAAGGTCCCAAGGGTTTGGCTGTTCGCCAATTAAAGCGGTACGCGAGCTGGGTTCAGAACGTCGTGAGACAGTTCGGTCCATATCCTCTGCGGGCGCAGGAGAATTGACGGGAGCATTCCCTAGTACGAGAGGACCGGGAATGACCGGCCCATGGTGTTCCGGCTGTCGCGCCAGCGGCACCGCCGGGTAGCCACGCCGGGAACGGATAAGCGCTGAAGGCATCTAAGCGCCAAGCCTCCCCGAAGACAAGTTCTCCCTCACGAAAGTGACTGAAGGCCGGTGGAAGACCACCACCTCGATAGGCCGGGCGTGCAAGCCCAGCGATGGGCTCAGCGGACCGGTACTAATCGGCCGTGAGGCTTGGCCGTTTCAACACTTCACAGGAAGCCGGACGACGGGGCCCCGCCCCGTCCGTTGCGCGGCGGCCCGACCCTCCCGGACTGTGCGTTGTCCTTTTTTTCCGGGCCTGATGGCCCGGGCCGGGTTTTCCCGGTGGCCAGGGAGGGGAGGCAACACCCGTTCCCATCCCGAACACGGAAGTGAAGGGCCCCATCGCCGAGGGTACTGCAGGACGCGCCTGCGGGAGAGTAGGACGCCGCCGGGAGTTTTTTTCCGGGGGGCCGCGGATCGTCCCGATCCGCGGCCCCCCCTTTTTTTTGTGATCGACTCGGAACTTTGGAAGATGAATGAATCTTCACAGCGCGGCCGTGCGATCAAGCACGGAACAACGCGCCGAGTTTCCGTCCCAGCAGGAGACTGCACCCCGCGATCGTCACGGTCAGGAAGAACATGGCCCACACGCCGAGCGCGGAGGCCAGATACCGGCCGATCCCGACCAGCTGGAAGAGTTCGAAGATGGTCTTGGTGATCGGATAAAAGGCCTTTTTCTGCGCCAGCATCAGACTGTCGGAGACCTCCAGCATGCTGAAGGCGAACGCCAGCAGCGTACCGGCGATCAGGTTCGCCGCAATCAGCGGAAGGGTGACGCGCCGCAACGTGCAACATGGTGTGGCACCGAGATTGGCCGCTGCCTCCTCCAACTCGACAGAGGTTTGCTGCAGGCCCGCCACTGCGGCCCGGACCATGAAGGGTAGGCGGCGCACCGCATAGGCGATCACCAGAAAAAGCGAAGGGTTGACGCGGATGTCCAGCAACGCGGCCACCTGCGGGAAGGCACGCACGCCCGGCGCGTTACACAGTGAGGAGCTTAACGCGATAAACCCGAAGGCCATGACCAGACCCGGGACCGCGAGCGGCAACATGACCACGCTGTCCAGAAATCTCCGCGCGCGGATGCGCGACCGCACAATGACCCAGGCCGCGGTAACGCCCAGAACAAGGTTGACCAGAACCGCGAGGAGGGAGAAGAGCAGGCTGTTGCGGATCGCGGACAGCGTCATGTCATGACCGAGCGCCTCCGCGTAATGGGCGGCGGTGAAGGCTGTCGGGAGGGTTGTGCGGTACCAGGCACCCGGTACAGTGATGCTCGTGAGCACCACGCCCGCATGCGGCAGAAGCGCCAGCAGAATCACCAACACGAATGGCAGAGCCACCAGCGCAGCCTGAAGACCGCGGATCGGGCGCGGCTGATGCGCGAGGGTCGCACGCATCGGCGTGGTCAAGGCGTGTTCGCCGAATAGACGGCGGCTCAATCCGTAAAGCAGCACACTGCAGACGAGCACCACCGTGACCAGCGCAAAAGGAAAAGGGCTGGCGCTCATCTCCTTCAGTTCGTCGTATACCTGCACGGCCGCGCAACGCGAGACGTTCAGGATCAGCGGGGTGCCGAGTTCGGTGAAACAGGCGATGAAGACCAGCGTGCATCCGGCGAACAGTCCGGGCATGATCAGCGGCAGCGTGATGCGCCGGACGCGGGTGAGGAGCCCGGCGCCGAGATTCTGCGCCGCCTCATCCAAGGCCGGGTCTGTGTTCGCGAGGGCCGCGGAGACGTTCAGGTAAATGATCGGATAGAACGCCAAAGCCTGAAGCAGAATTACTCCGGCATAACGCGCTTGTCCGAACCAGTCGACCGGTCCGCACCCCAGCAGGGCGTTCAACGTGCCATACGGGCTGAAGAGTTGCATCAGTCCGATTGCCCCCACAAACGGTGGCAACACCATGGGGACCAGCAGAAGGGCGGAGAGCAACCGCTGGCCGCGGAACGAGAAGGTGTGCCCCAGCCAAGCGAGCGGGACGGCCAGCACACAGGCGAGCGCCGTGGCTCCGATCGCGATCCGCAGGCTGTTGAGCAGCCCCTCGGTGTAAATAGGGTTGGCGAAAACCCCGGTGATATACCGTAAGGTCCATGATCCCTCGAAACGGAAACCGCCCGCCACGACGCGCGCCACAGGCCAGATCAGCAGTACGCTGAAGACGCCGGTCAGCAACACGGTCAGGAACCAGGCTGTGCGATCGCGGATCATGTATCCTCCACCGTTGAAGCAGGATCGGTTGCGCGTCGCACCTGTGCACGGCCGCAACCTCCCTACAGACGGATACAAAGCATGATACTGCGGGTACACGCGCGCGCAAGCGCGAAGTGTGAAAAAAGAGCAAGGGGTGTTGTCCGGAAAAGGCGGAAACGGTATACTCACACACAAAGGTCAGCCACACGCGGGAAGCGGGCTGAAGCGACGGGAAGTTCACGGGCAGGAGGTCCCGCGCGTTTTCAGGTGAAGACGCGGAAACAAAGAGGGTGTTGAGGAGGTCAGCATGGACGGCAAAAAAGTGTTTGCGGTGGATTTGGGTGCGTCAGGCGGAAAATGCTTTGTCGGCGTGTTTTCGGACAAGGGTTTCCGGATGGAAGAGATACACCGGTTCGCGCATGAGGGCGTGTCCTGTTTTCTGCCGGACCGTTCTGGCGAGGTCACAGAGCGTACATTTTGGGACGACACCTTTATCTACCAGAATATCGTTAAAGGTCTTCAGGCTGCGCGGCGCCAGTGCGGTGCCGTGCTGGACGGCATCGGAATCGACACTTGGGGCGCGGATGGCAATCTGGTGACGCGGGACGGCGATCTGCTCGGCAAGGTCTATTGTTACCGTGACCACCGGCTCGATGCCATGTGTGAGGAGGTCAAAGCCCGTTTGGATGCCACAAAGGTTTATGAAATCACAGGCAACCATTTCCAGCCGTTCAACCAGTCGAACCAGTTGCTCTGGCTTGCCACGCGTCGGCCTGAACTTCTCAAGCTGGCCGAGGTTTATCTGCCCATCCCGTCGCTCTTCTATTATTATCTGGGCGGATGCAAGGTGGTGGACTCCACCTTTGCCAGTGTCACGCAGATGATGGACGCCAAACGGGGCAAATGGAGCCGCGAGATGCTCAAGGCGTTGGGTATCCCTAAACGGCTGATGCCCGAGATCGTCAAGCCCGGCACGAAGGTCGGTCGGCTCCAACCCAAGCTGGCCGCAGCCTGCGGTCTGAACGAGGCGGATCTGATCGCGGTCGGTTCGCACGATACCGCCAGTGCCTTTGCGGCCGCGCCGGTGCGCAACGTCAAGACGGCGTTGATCATCAGTTCCGGCACCTGGTCTCTGGTCGGGAAACTCATCCGGAAGCCCATCACCACGCCGGAGGCCATGGCCGCAGGTCTGAGCAACGAGGGCGGCATCGGCAACACGCGTTTTCTGCGTAACTGCATGGGCACCTGGATTGTGCAGGAACTGCTGCGCGTGTGGGAGATCGCCGACGGCAAGCGCATGCCGTGGAGCGAGGTGGACACGCTCACGCCGGCCGCGCCGGCCTTCACGGCGTTCATCGATCCCGATGATTCGCGTTTCTACAATCCGGCCAACATGGAGCAAGAGATCCGCGCCTACCTGAACGAGACGGGACAGCCCGCGCCGGTTGACCGCGGCACGGTGCTGCGTTGCGTGTACGAAAGTCTGGCGCTCAAATACCGTCAGGTCAACGAGACGATCAACCGTGTCACCGGCACGGATACCGAGGCGGTGCATATCGTGGGCGGCGGCAGCAACAATGCGCTACTCAACCAATTCACCGCTGATTCCGTCGGGGTGCCGGTTTTCGCCGGACCGAAAGAGGCCACGGCGGTCGGCAACCTGATGGTGCAGGCGGTTGGCGCGGGCATCCTGCCCGACCTCAAAGCCGCGAAGTCGATCATCCGGGCTTCTTTTCCCATCACGGTTTTCCAACCCCAGCAGACCGATGCGTGGGATGCGGCCTATGCGCGCTTTAGTTCATTCGTGCATTATTAGTCGGGATCGGGATCGCTATCGGGATCGATTGTTTCACCACAGAACACAACCGCCTCACCGCCTTGCAGCCTTTTGGTCTGATAGCGATAAAACCGGCAATCCCCCCGTCCCCCTCTCTGGGTCGGGGACTCTGTCCGCATTGGGGATCATCAGGCGTCCGTACCCTGCGGTTCCTTGGGGAAGGAGAACCAGCCGACGAAGCTCCCTTTGAAAAACGCCCAGGCAATGTCCGGGCGGCGGTGCCGCAAGGCCACGGCCCCGTAATAGACGGCGAACAACGGAACAAAAACCGTGAGGACAACAGCGCGGTTCACGGGCGGGAAATGCCGACGGACAAAAACGGAGCGGTTGCGCGCGAAACAGTAAGCGCGCTCAGGGCTCTCGATGCCGAGGCACCGCAGGGCCGCGGTTTTGCCGGGCTCGATGAATCCGAGGTGGTAGGTGCGGGCCATGGGGTAAATGGCAGACCGGTACCCGGCACGCCGGAGCCGCATGCCGAAGTCGCTTTCGTCGAACATGATCCGGTAAAAGGGATCATATCCCCCGATCCGGTCGAAGGCCTCCTTTTTGACCATCCACACATTCGGGCTGTACCAGGAGGGATAGAGCCGGTCTTCCAGCGCGACGCGGTCCGCAGGCTCTCGCTCGTTGAGGTTCTTCGGCTGGGAGGTCCACAGGTTGAAGGTCGAGCCCAGCGTCCAAATCAGGTTCGGCGCCTTGTGGATCGCGAGCGGCGCAATCTGCCCCAACCCGCTGTCCAATGACATGCCGTGAACCAGTTTGGAAACCATGTCGGGTTCCACGAGGTTGTCGTCGTCAACGAAAAGAAGGTACTCTCCCTTTGCCAGAGACGCGCCCCGGTTTCGGACTGCGGCGGCCTGAAGGTTTTTCTCGTTGCGGACGTACCGGACGCGCGGATCGTTGCCGAATTGACGTTCAACGAGTTCGCGGGTGTTATCCGGTGAGGCGTCATCCACGATGATGACTTCGATCGCGCGGTAATCGCTCCTCAAAACAGAGGCCACGCAATCGCACGCGGTCTGCGCGCGATTGTATGTTGGGATGATGACGGATACAAAGGGTGGTTTCATACGAAAAGGTTCTCCTGTCGCCGATTAAGCGGGGGGCGTCTCCTCCGATTCTGGTAGGGACAGCTCCCCCGAACTGTCCGCGGACGCCTCGGGGAGGCGTCTCCCCTCCTGCCGCGTGTGATCCCGGATGAAGGCGGCGAGATCGTCCGCGACAGCACGCCAGCCGTTCTCCAGCGGGATCACGTGGCCGACATCCTGCAGGTCGAGAATCCGTTTCGGGCCGCGGCACTCGGCCAGCCACCGCAGCGCAGCCGATGTGTCCACCACAACATCCCGATTGGCGGTTACGGCGAACACGGGTTGCGTCAAGCGGCCCAAGGCCTTGCGGTTGGAGCGCGCCAGCCGGAACAGGCTTTGGTACACGGAAAACGGGATGAAGCGGTCACGCGTGTAGGTAAAATCGGGATCGTCCGCCGCCACGGCCTGCGTGGAGAAGGGCGATTCAAACGTGGGCGAGAGGCAAAGTGCCACACGGGCGAGGGCGAACCACACCTCGGGTGCCAACACGGGCGCGCGGGCACGTGAAACCTCGATGAGCGGGGCGAGCGCCGCCACGCCTTCCACCGCTTCCGGCTGGCGCAGGGCGGTGTCCAGCGCGAGCGCGCCGCCCATCGAATGCCCCGCCACCCAAATACGCTTATGATGTTCGCCCAGCCGGATCAGCTCATCGGAAAGTTGCATCCGCCAGAGTTCAAGTGACGCGCGCTTCGCCTGTGCGGCGGGCTCCGCGCTCCCCGCCAGGCGCAACGCGCGGCAGGTGAAGTCACCCGTTGCGGCGAGCCGATCCGCGAACCGCCGCCAGACACGGGGCGTATCTGCGAACCCGTGGATGAAAAGCAGGGCGATCGGACCCTCCCCGACCTGAAACGCCGCCGCCTCGGGCAGGAGCCCTTCCGGATCACGCGTGACGCGGCGTTCCCAAAAGAAGCGCCGTGTTTCCACCCATCCGGTGTGGAGCAGATTTCCCGCCAGCCAGAGAATTATCAAACAAGCCAACCCGTATAACATATCCAAACAATACTATACCCGCGTTCTCCGCACAAGGCGGCTGAACAAATTAGCCTAAAAGAGCAGTTGAACCTTCAACTCTCTTTGGTTTCGGGGTTTCTGGTTTCAGGGTTTCAAGGTTTCATCGGGATCGCTATCGCTATCGGTATCGGTATCGGTATCGGTATCGGGATCGGCGACCCGCGACCCGCGACATTCGACCCGCGACGATCGACAGAGACGCCCGCGTTTCCGACACCGCAGGTCGCTTTTCAAGGTTTCAGGGTTTCATCCAAATCGGGGTCGGGATCGCTATCGGTATCGGGATCGCTATCGGTATCGGGATCGGGATCGGTATCGCTATCGGTATCGGGTTCGACATAGAGTCTGACGGAAGAAGCGGGCGTTCCGCCCGCTGGCAGGGACGGTTCCCCGAACCGTCCGCGGACGCCTCGGGGAGGCATCCCTACCGGTTGGCGGACGCCTTCGTCCCGCATACGCACCGGTCTCCAAAACTCAGTCGATTGCGTTTGCGACGAAGTGGAGCGATGAAGTGCCGGGACGAAGAGTTCAAAAAGAGCGCCGGACGCACCGTTGCGTTTTGCGCCAAACAGGTGCGGCGGGGGCCGCGACAAAACCCAATGTTTGCGACAGGCCATTTGGGGGGTAAAAACAAACGCCCGTCCGGCAAACCGGACGGGCGTTGCGATACAGCGGGGCACCCGTTACTTCTGTCCCCAGGGCTTGCCCGGCAGCGGTGCCTGATCGTCACCGTATTCCGGCATCGCCACCTCGCCGGCCTCAAACTCCTGCCAAGTCGGCTTGCAGGCGAGGTTGTAGAAAGGCGAGTTCGCATTTTCGATGATGTCCGACATGCGGACCGTCTGTCCCGTATAGGCCGAGATGCGGCCGATGACCGCGCAGGCCGTGGACATCGCCACGCTCTCGCCTTCGTTCATGATCGGAATCTGACCGAGGAGGCCGAGCAGCAGATTCTCGTGTTCCAGCACATAGGGGTTACCGTCTTTGATCCGGTACGTGTTGCCGTTGAGCGTATACTCCGTGCCCTCCAGCTTCAACGCATCCCCGCCGACCTTCTGGATCCTGCCGCCGCCGGAGATTTCGAATTGCTCCGTGCGGAAACGCTCACCCACAAAGCCGCTGGTCCCGCCGATCTGACGGCACTGGCTGTGGATATGGATCCCGTCGCCGTAATCGAAATCCACTCCGAAAAAGTCATATTGATTACCCGACACGCGACGCATGCGTGCGCCGAACGCGCCCGCCGTGCGCGGATAACGGCCGAGGAACCAGTTCGCGACGTCGATGTTGTGAACATGCTGCTCAACGATATGGTCACCGGACATCTCGGTCCAGTTCACCCAGTTGCTGCAGAGGTAGGCATCGTTACGCATCCCCTCTTTCCGCGCGCGCACCCAAGGCACCGTCCCGTTCCAATAGACCGCGCCGCCCAGCACCTGCCCGATCTTCCCTTGCTGCAGCGCCAGCGCCTGCAACAGATATCCCTTTTGGTGGCGGCGCTGCGTGCCGGCCACCAGTGCGAGATTCTTCTCCTTGGCCAGCTTGGCCGCCGCCAGAAACTGGCGCACACCCGGCCCGTCCACGGCCACCGGCTTCTCCGCGAACACGTGTTTGCCTGCTTTGACCGCCGCTTCAACGTGAACCGGCCGGAAATTGGGCGGTGTGGCCGTCACGATGATTTCACAGTCGGACGCCACAACCTTCTTGTAGCTGTTCGCGTCCCAGAACACATTCTTCTCCTCGCAACCGAACTTCTTGGCCGCATTCCGGGCGCGATCCTCGAAGAAATCGCACACGGCCACCAGTTTGACTTCATGGCCAAGGTTTTTAGCCGCCTCCACCAGATTCGCCATCGCGCCGGAACAGCGTCCGCCTGCGCCGATCATGCCAACCTTAAACACCCGTGCGGCTCCCTGACCGACCACGACCGACGGCGCCGCCGCCATCATCGCTCCGAAGACCGCCGACCCTTTCATGAACTCTCTACGATTTTGCATCTCTCTCTCCTACTAACTCACTTGCCCATAAATTGACAGGATTACAGGATTTTCAGGATTAAAAAATCATGTTAATCATGTAATCTTGTCATAAAAAACTTATCCCAGAGTTTTCTCGCGGCTCCGGCGCGCGGCGGGCTAACTCACTAACTCACTAATGAACTAATGAACTAATGAACTTCTTCAAGCCATGTCCCATTGCTCGCGCAGCATCTTGACCATGTTACGAATCAGCCGGAGCTTCTCCTCCTGCGGGATACCCTTTTTCGGATCCGCCGGATTCTTCGGCCACCCGCCCTCGAAACTCACCGCACCGCGGTATCCGATCAGCTTGAGGCCCTTGAAGCCATCCACATAGTTATCGGCGTCGGGATGCACTCCCGGGATGATCCGTTCCTTCAGCCCCGCGATATGCACGTGGGTCAGCAGGTCGCCAGCGCAGATAAAGGCGCCCATGAAACTCGTCTCCTCCAGTCCCATGTGCCAGAAATCACCCATCACCGTCGCGCCCGGCCCGATGTCCGCAGCCATACGCGCGCCATCCGCCACCTGCCGCAGGAACGGCGTCTCGTTGCGGCGCAACGGCTCCAGCACGATCGACGTGCCATGCTTGTGCGCATGTTCCGCCAGACGCTTGCCGGTGTTCTCGACAAAATCCTTGCGCAACTCCTTGGCGGTCAACCATCCCGGCTCGCTCAACTTGCCGCGCGCCGGGCAGATGATCAAGCCCACCGACTTCATTTTGCCGAGCGCCTCGATGACCGGCAGAAACTTCTGCACTTCGGCTTCACGCTTCTCCGGTTCCGCATACGCAAAATTGCTCGGGCCGCACGCCGTGGCGATGAACAGCTTGCGCCCTTTCATCGCTTCAATCATCGCGTCACAGTTCTTGATCGGCCAGTCGCCCGACGGAATCTCGACCGCGGCAAAGCCGTTGGCCTCCAGAAAATCCAGCTTCTGCGCGATCTCGGATCCCGGAATCGCGCCCCATTGCAGAGCCAGGTTAAGTTGCGCGGGTTTTTTGGGCGGTGTCAGTTTCGGCATTGCGCTCGCGGGGCAACAGGCGTCCGCGGCAGCGGCATGCGACGTCACACATACGGAACCCGCTCCGACCAGCGCCGAAGTCGTCAAGAATTCGCGTCGTTTCATACGTTTCTCTCCCCTGATTCCCGGTTCGCACCCTCTTGCCCGGGAAACATGTTGATACAATTAGGGTATTGGGTATAGAATTATCATGGACGGCTGTTCCGCGTCAAGAAGCCGATTACATAAAGTCGTAATCAACATGAAAAAGGTCGATACGAAAATCACCTTTCTGCTTGTGGGAACGATTCCGAAATGCTATGATCAACCCCCTTTTTGTTAAGGAGAAACGGTCATGTCTAGAGTATGTGAGATTTGCGGCAAGGGACCGATGGCGGGGAATTCGATCATTCGGCACGGTTTGGCCAAATACAAAGGCGGGATCGGTCTGCACACGACCGGTATCTCCAAGCGCCGGTTTCTGCCGAACCTCCACATGGTCCGCGTCAAATCCGAAAACGGTACCGTGGGACGAAAAAAGGTTTGCGCCGCCTGCATCAAGCAGGGTAAGATTGTCAAACCTTGAGGCCATGTGCCGTGCGTAGGGGTTGCGGCGAGGGTTTCGTGAACACAACGGAATTATCCGAAAGGGGGCGTTATGCAAGAGAATCCTGCGGATCCGAACGTGCCTGATGCGAACGCGGATGTGCTGAATAACCCGAATCCGGAAAACGCGCTTGCCCAAAACGAGGAGGCGGACGACGAGATCCGTGCAACGGATATCGTGTTCGACTGCCCCCGTTGCGGACACAACCTCGCCATCGATTACCGTGGCGCGGGCTTGCAGATCAAGTGCGTGGAGTGCGGCGAACCCACACTCGTCCCGATCCCGGACGGAATGAAGATCGATGATCTCGACCTTTCGCCCGGGGAGTTGCTCACGCAGCTCTTCCAGACTCGGCGTATGCTGCTCAAAAGTGAGCAGCAAATTTCTGAGTTGGAGGAGACGCTCAACAGCATGAAGCTGCGCCGTACGGAGTTGGAAAAAGCCCGTATGAACACGCTCCGCTGGTGCGCGGAAGTGGTCAATCTCTGCCAGAGTGCGCTGAAGTCCCAAAACGAGACCGCTCTCACCCTGAACCGGGTGATCGCTCTGATCGGCGAAGAGCAACAACGCTGAGGCGTCACGAGCCCCTGATTGTCGGCAGCAGTAGCCCGGCCGGGGGTGCGCTCACCCTCTGCGACTTGCGACGGGGATGCTCCCGATTCGACTGATCCGCCGTTGCGGGCGGGGCCCTCCGCATTCCCGGCTTTCAGCCCGTCTTTGATTTCATGTCGAACCATTGGCGCGCGGTATACGCCGCGATGGTGAAGGCACTGACGACATTCAGGGAGTTTTTGCGGCCGCACAACGGGATGCGCACCACCTCATCGCACAGCTTGATCACATCGGCGTCCAACCCGAAACGCTCATTGCCCAGCACCAGCGCGCACGGGAAGGCCCATTCCGCCCGTTCCAGAGGTTTCGCGTCCGCCACGGTCTCCAACGCCACGCACCGCACTCCGTTGGCTTTCAATCCCGCCAACGCCGCGCGCACGTCCCCGCCGTCACGCCAGCGCACCAGTTTCTCGGCTCCGAGTGCGGCACGCGCCGTCTGCGGCCGGTCCGGCGCGGGGGTGTACCCGCAGAGCACGACCTCCGCAACCCCGAAACACTCGGCCGTGCGGAAGATCCCGCCGACATTAAAGGCCGAGCGCAACGAATCCGTGACCACGGTCAGCGGCATCAGCGGCGCGGCGGGTTCGGACTCCGGAGTGAGGTCACGGTCCAGAATCTCGATGTCGGTGACGCGGATGCGGGCAACTTCACGTTCCACCGGCACGAGCGCGCACCAGAACTGCGCCCGTGTCATGTCGGGCGTAAGCAGCCGGGCCAGCGCACTCAGACGGGGTTGCTCGTGCCGTGCGGCCAGCCACGCGCGGCAGGCCTCCAGACTGCGGCGGCGCACCGGAGCGTCCGGCCACACCGTATCCAGCGCCAGCAGTCGCTCGCGCGCCTCACGCCATAACTGTTCGTCCGTTTGTTTCACCGTAACAGGCCTCCGCGCCCCGCCCGCAGGCGGAAACAAGACAGTATGACACAACCCGGACGTTTTTCGCTATGGTAAAGCCGCCCCGTTTTTGGCACACTCATTTGAAAACAAGCCGAATTATGGCAGAACTCGGAGGAAAGATGAAACAGCGGATGATGATGGCGGCGGCAAGCTTGACGGCCTCCGCCGTGTTGGCGGGGTTGTATGGGGACACACCGGACGCGCGGCACGCGTGGGCTGTGCATGATCGAAACCGGCCCAATCCGGTCAAGATCACGGCGGAGCCGGGGATGCCGCCCTCGGATGCGACTGTGCTGTTTGACGGCTCTTCGCTGGAAGCGTGGGAGAGCACCAAGGGCGAGCCCACGAAGTGGCGCCTGGTGGACGGAGTCTTGGAGTCAGTGAAAGGCGCCGGGGCCATTCGCACCAAACAGAGCTTCGGTGACTGCCAACTGCATCTGGAGTGGGCCGCGCCGACTCGTGTCGAGGGCATGGGTCAGGGCCGTGGCAACAGCGGGGTCTTTCTCATGAGTAGCTATGAGATTCAGATTCTGGACTCGTACGAGACGTACACGCTACCGGACGGCAGCAACAAGAATCCCAACTATGCCGACGGGCAGGCGGCCTCGGTCTATGCCGAGAACCCGCCGCTGGTGAACGCCTGCCGCGAACCGGGCGCGTGGCAGACCTATGACATCATTTTCCACCAGCCGATCTGGGAGGGCGACAAACTGAAGTATCCCGGTTCGCTGACCGTGTTGCACAACGGTGTGTTGGTGCAGGACCATTGGGAGATGGAGGGCCTGACCACGCACTGCCGGCGCCGGCCGCTCGCGCCGCACGCGACGAAACTGCCGTTGCAGTTGCAGGATCACGGCAACCCCGTGCGCTTCCGTAACATCTGGATCCGCGAGATCCCGTCGCGTTACGCCAACACCACCCACGGCGGCCCGGCCGCAAATGAGGCGGACGTGATGGCTCTGCGCAAAGAGACGGCTGCCAAGCTCTTCGCCCAGATTCTTCCGGAGAACCCCCGCAAGGCAGAGGCCCTGCACCAGATTCTGGAGGTGATCTCCTACGAGAAGGCTGAACCGTACACCGCACTCGCCAAGAAGCTGTGCGACGCCTATCTGAACGAACTGGCGGGTTGCGGGGCGCAACAACTGGAAAGCCGCAAAGGCGAGATCATCGGTCTGCGCAACGCTTGCAATGTCTTGATCCGCAACAAGATATACGACGAGAGATGCCCGTTACACGCCACGCTCCAGAAGATCATCACTGAACAAGGGTTCGAAAAAAAGAAGAAGTGAGAAGAGAAGCAAGAAGGAATACGTACCCTATACCCCCTTTCCGTCTTGTGTTATGCTTCCGGTCATGCAACGCAAAAAGGGTTTGATTGCGTGCGGCTTGGTTGGGATCGCGCTGTTTCTGGGGGTTTTTATCCTGCGGGGGTTCCACAGCCGCCGTACGACGCCTGACGCGCCGCCCCGGACGGATGCCGCGGCATTGCCGCGTCCAGCGATGCACAGGCTGCCGCAGTTGACGACATCCCCGGCGGCGACCTCAGCGACGCACACCACCACCGCCACCACTACCGTCGGCGTGGCGGCGTGTCTGACGGAAGCGGAGATCGAACCGCTGCGCCGGGCCTTCAAGCCGCCGCGTTTCGATGCGGACCCGTCCCTGCCGCGTGAACGCCAGACGCTGCTCTCCAACCGTCTGCTGATCAGCCCGGTTGAACGGGTCCTGCCCCGGGCCGCCTCGGGTGCGCAGTCTCCCACCCCGCGCGACACCACGCCCTTTCTGGTGCTTTTCAACACGCCGGTAACCGAAGCCTCACGCGCGCTCTTGATCGAGGCAGGGGCGATCCCGCGCGGCTTTTTCCCGAACAACGCGCTGTTGGCTGAGCTGACCCCTGCTATACTGGCCGCGCTTGCGGCCATGCCCAGCGTGCAGGCGGCCGAGGAGTTCGTGCCCGGTGACAAAATCCAACCCTTTCTCGCCTCGCTCCTCGCTTCGCATCCAGCAGAGACCCGGGTACGGATGACGGTGCAGACCTTGGCGCCTGAGGATGCCGAGAGCGTGGCGGCTGCCGTGACTGCGGCGGGCGGTGAGGTCGAGGGGTTCACCGCCAACACCCGCTGGGGCCTGGTGCAGGCGATCCTGCCGCTTGGCGCGGTGCGGACGCTGGCGACCCGGGGCGAGGTGCAGTGGATCGAGGAGCGGCCGCAACCCAAGTTGTTCAACGACTTCGCCGCGCGTGGTACGCACCTCAACACCACGAACGTTTGGATCGACTGGGGTCTGACTGGCCGGGGCCAGATCGCGGGGCACGCGGACACCGGACTCGACACGGCTGTGGAGGAGACGCTGCATCCGGATTTCCGCGGCCGCGTGGTGGCGCTTTTCGCCCGCGGCCGACCGGGTGATGCCTCGGACTTGGACGGACACGGCACACACACCGCAGGCTCGCTGTGCGGGGACGGTACGGCTAGCGGCGGACAATACCGTGGCATGGCGTGGGAGGCGGGGCTCGCGCATCAGTCGGTGGCCAACGCTTCGGGTGCGCTCACAGGTCTGCCGTACGACCTGTACGAACTTTTCGAGGAAACCTATGCCTGCGGTGCACGCGTGCACTCCGACAGTTGGGGTTCGGACACCTACGGCACCTACACCTCCGACTCGCGCTCTACCGACCTCTTTGCGTGGGATCACCCTGACCATCTCGCGGTCTTCGCGGCGGGTAACGCCGGTCGTGACAGTGATCGCAACGGTGTGGTGGACCCGGGTTCGGTGGGCTCGCCTGCCACGGCCAAGAACGCGCTGGCCGTGGGTGCCACGGAGAACGACCGCTTGCCGGGCACCGGCGGGTATTCGGCCTACACTTGGGGCGCGGCCTGGCCAAACCGCTACCCGGTCGAGCCGATCGCCGGAGATTACCTCTCCTACAGCGCCACGCTGAATCCGCGTTATCTGCAGGGTATGGCCGCCTTCTCCAGCCGCGGACCCACGCTCGATGGCCGTGTCAAACCCGACGTGGTTGCGCCCGGTACGGATGTGCTCTCCACCCAATCCGCGGTCGGCGATCCGGTCTGGCGCGCCTTCGGCGCAAACCCGCGTTACTGTTTCGGCGGCGGCACCAGCATGTCCGCCCCGCTGATTGCGGGCACGGCTCTGTTGCTGCGGCAGTACGCCACGGAACGCGCCGGGATCACCAACCCCTCGGCCGCGCTGATCCGCGCCATGATGGCCGGCGGCGCGCGTTCGCTCACGCCGGGCCAGTACGGCACCACGCTCTTCCGCGAAATCCCGGCGATTTCGCCCAATTCGGTGGAGGGATGGGGCCAGCCGGATATCAGGGATACGGTTCACCCGCGGCGTCGCATGGTGCGGCTCTACGACGGCATCCACCCCGGTGCGGGGCAGACCAACCTTTTTCTCATCCCGGTCAGCGTGAGCCACACGCCGCTGGATCTGGTGCTGGCGTGGACCGATTATCCGGCCACGGCGGGCGCGGGCGTGACGCGCGTCAATGATCTCGATCTGCTGGTGACCGCGCCCAACGGAACCGTGCTTTATCCTAACGGTGGCACGGAGCGGGACGGGGTCAACACGATCGAACGGCTGCACCTCCCGGTCGCGATGCCGGGAACCTATATTGTGCGGGTGATCGGGACCGACGTGCCTTTCCCCGGCGGCAGCGCAGCGCTTTACGTGCGCGGGGGGTTCGACGATCCGCCGCTGATCGTCCATGCCCCGGTCGGAGACCGTATCGCGGACGGCACGGATCTCACGGTGCGGTTCCGGGTGCAGGCCGTGTCTCCCTTCGCGTCCGGCGAGGTCTTCATGAACTGGGCATCCGGAGACGCTACGGGCCCGACCGGTGTCTGGCAGCGGGCAATCGCGGAGTTCGAGGGCATGGACGGGAGTGGATTTCTGGCGCGGATCCCCGCACAGCCCGCTGGGGGTTACGTGCATTACACGCTGCGGGTGGTCACCAAAAAACACGATGTGCGGCTCCCTGCTGCGGAGGGTTCAACCTTCTCCTTCTATGTTGGCCGACCGGTGACCCTGCGGGTGTCGGGCGTACCGGAGGCGTACGGCAGTGTGACGCCGCCCTACGGTACCAACACCGTCATCTCCGAGATCGCGTTTGTGGCCTCCGCACCCGAAAGCGTGACGCTCGGCAAGGGGCGGCGTATGGCCTGTTCCGGCTGGACCGGCGAGGGCGATGTGCCGGCGGTGGGCGCCTCCAACCGCGTGAGTCTGAGCCTGAGCGGACCGAGCGCCTTAGTCTGGCAGTGGCGCGGCGAGGTCGCGCTCACCAACCGCTACCGACTCGCCGACGTGAACGCGATATTCGGCGAGACCGTCCGCTGGGTTCCAGAAGGCGCGTCGGCCGAGACCGAGACCGCGCTGGAACTCGGCTTCGTGGGTAACGTGCCCTACGCTTTCTGCGGGTGGCGCGTAGATGGCACGCGCTGGCCGGACGCGGATTCGACGTCGCCCAACCCTGCGACCGGTATCGTGATGTATGCCCCGCGGCTGGCCGAGGGGGATTACCTGCCTTTCTGGTTGGATAGTGACGACAACGTGTTGAGCGACTGGTGGGAGCTCCGCTATTTCGGCAGTGCGACAGGCGGCCGGGATAACCAGGATGATCCGGACAACGACGGGTGGACCAACCTCGGCGAGTTTCTCGACAACACGGACCCGCGCGATGCGGCGAGCCAGCCGACTCCGCCTGCGATCACGGTTTTCGCACTCGCGCCGCTGCAGCGCGACCGTCCGCCATGGGGCGTGCGGGCCGAGATCACCGACAATCTGACCGTGGAGGAGACCCTGCTCTTCTGGCGCGAGTCCGGGGACGCGGCATGGCGGCAGAGCGACATGTCCTGGATCGAAGGGAATCTGTACGGGGCGGAGATCGACCCGCCCGCGCACGGGCTGAAGACGGTTGAATATTATGTGGCGGCCGCGGATCTGGTTGGCTGGTACGATTCCTCGTTCCGTTCCACCAGCGCGGTGTATTCGGTCACCGGCGCCTACGGGGAGCCCTGGATGACGGTCACGCCGCATGCCTTCGGTCTGTTCGAATTGAGCGGCGATGCCACGAATCTCGCGGTCACGGTAGCCAATCTCGCGGGACCGGATCTGCTCTGGACCGCCAGCGTGGCTACAGCTTCCGCGCCGTTCGCCGCGCGGGACGAAGACTGGGTTCCGGGCGGCATGGCCGGAGCGTGGTGTCTCACCACCAACCGGACGTGGGACGGCGACGAAGTGTGGTATTGCGGCAATCCCGCAACGCGTCGATATGCCGACAGTTGCCATGCCTGGCTTGACACGCCCGTTTTCACGGTTGGTCAGGGCGGCGGTGCGCTCTTCCGCCAGTGGCTCCGGACCGAATGGGATAGCGGTGCCTATTTTTGGGACGGCGCCGTGGTCCGCGTCTCCACGAATCTGGGGGCGAGCTTTGAGATCATCACGCCGGAGGGCGGGTATCCCGGCCGGATTATGGAGAACCCTGCTTCCCCCTTTGCGGCGCACCAGCCTTGTCTGGCGGGTACGGGTGGCTGGGAGACGGTGACCTTGGATCTGGCCGCCTTCGCGGGACGCCAAGTCATCGTGCGCCTCGAGTTCGGTTCCGACGCCTACGTCACAGACGAGGGGTGGTATGTGGCCGGGTTCCGGGTCTTCTCCCTTGCCGAATCCGCGCCCGCATGGCTCGATCCGCAGGGCACTTGGGGGGGTACGGTTCCGGCGGGCAACGAAGAAAGCTTCGGCGTGCGGCTCGATTCTGCGCCGCTCGCGCCGGGTGACGAAGTGGCGGCATGTTTGCGCGTAACCGGAAACGATCCGGTCGGTGGCCGGGTGCTCCCCGTCACTGTGCGGCGCGGCCACCGGCTTTCGGTGACAGCCGAGGGGCCGGGCAGCGTTACGACCGATCGGTTTTTCCTCTTCCGCAGGCTGGGCGCAACCGTCATATTGCAGGCGCACCCCAATGCCTACCTCGACACTCTGACACGGACCGGCTTCCCGGTGGAACATTTCGACTACCGGACGCGGGTCCAGACCGTGTTTCTGGGGCAGGTTGAAACGGACCAGACGGTCAGCGGCCATTTCACGCAGGGCCTATGGACCCTGACGGTGGTCGACCCCTACCGTGTCGGTTCTCCGGCGAACGGGACCTACAGCCTGACCAACAACACGCTCGTCGAGGCCTCGGCCCTCACGCCGCTGTTGCTTTCCGATTCGATTCGCCGGACTTGCGAGGGTTGGTTCCTCTCAGGACATACGCCCGGCACCGGTACAACGGCGAACCTCACCTTTGCCATCACCAATCACGCCACGCTGATCTGGCGGTGGATGCTGCATTACCGCGTCCAGACCGGAGTCGAGGGCGGCGGCGGGCGGATCGAACCGGCGGAGGCCTGGGTCCCGCAGTACGAACGGATCGAACTGACCGCCCTTCCGGACACGGGATATCGTTTCGATAACTGGCTGGCCGTGCCGGGCAATGCTACGGTCACAAGCAACCGCATCCATTTCACGGTGTTGGCGCCACAGTTCGTCCGAGCCTCCTTCCTTGCCGAGACGACTCGCACGGGTGTACCCCATCTGTGGCTGGCCGCGTTTGGTTTGGGCAACGATTGGGAGGCCGCCGCCTTGGAGGATGTGGACGGCGACGGCATGCCCGCTTGGGCCGAGTGGCTGGCGGACACCGATCCGACCGACGCCCGCTCATATCTGGCGCTTACGGGACTCGCGCTCGAAAACGACTTGGGCCGGATCCGTTGGATCGGCGGTCACGCGCGTACCCAAGTGCTCGAGTTCGCGACGAGTCCGGCTGGCCCCTGGCGTCCGGTCGCCACCAACCTTCCCCCTACCCCGATCACCAACACCGTGATGCTGCCCATAACCGGAGACGCGGGTTTCTACCGTCTCCGCATTCCGTAAGTGGTTGCCTCATTAGGATTCGAACCTAAACAAACAGATCCAGAGTCTGCTGTGCTACCGTTACACCATGAGGCAAAACGCCTTTTCATTGCAAAAAGGAGTAAATAAGATAGCCAAAGGCATGGCATAAAGGCAATCCTGTTTTTCGCTTTGCCGTAATCGGTTTGTGACAGGGGCGTGCGAAGATCATGCGTTCCCGGTGAAAAGGGGAGCAGAGAGTCGGGAGCGCGGGCGTCCCCGCCCGCAACAACGTGTCTTGCGCTTTCTGGTTTTATCCACAGACTTGCACAGATTGCGCAGATTTTTCTTTTTGTCTTTGACCGTAAGGAGGGGAGGGACGAGCGTCTACTCGTCCGGGCGGTGTTTCACGCCGCCGCCTTTGAACGCCCAACGCCCAACGCCGAACTCAGAACGTCGAAGTGAAAAACTCCTTGCCTATAAATTGCCAGGATGACAGGATTTTCAGGATTGAACAACATCATGTTAATCATGGATATATGCGCCCGCGCAGC
>Ga0116188_1001627_pt1 | contig 18991 bp, 12 predicted proteins | sample AD_JPNTR2_MetaG_FD_89807 | JGI IMG/M metagenome (GOLD analysis project Ga0116188, IMG submission 89807) | Active sludge microbial communities of municipal wastewater-treating anaerobic digesters from Japan - AD_JPNTR2_MetaG | ecosystem: Engineered > Bioreactor > Anaerobic > Digestate | place...
CGCTGGCGGCGGAGTTTTACCAGCTTTCGATCGATCTGCTGGTTGCCGCCGGGCCTGGTTTGCGTGTTTCAGATGAACGACCCTCCGTTACGGCCGAATGTTTTGGACGTCTACACGACGCAGGGAGGATACGTGGGCAGTGCGCCGGTGGAGGGTTACCTCGTAGGGGTCCACGGTCGTCGGTTGTACTTTACGGACTTTTTCGCATTTCCGACGGGAGACTGTAAGCTCTCGGTGTACGAGCTCCCGCCGGAAGTGGGAGAAGAAGGTGCGTGCCTCCAGCCGTATCCCCGAGCACCTTTTGGTGGTACATCGCGGGTCTCCGAAGAGACCTGAAGCTTCGGTCCCGTAGCCTGAAAACGGTTCAGTGTTTTGCTGCACGGGATCAGTTATGAGGCCGACGGAGGATAAGACTCCGGGCTGTGCGGGATATGATGACGGGTGGATCACCGGCGCTTGGTCGCGGCGGATACAAGTCTTCCCAACCGGGCCCTGGAAGCGACCAATCGAGCGGGGGACGAGGAACCGAGACGGTCTTGACGAAAATCGAGAGATTTGACACTGGTTCGTGAGCGTACGGAGAACAAGGGGGGGAAGGTTTGACCGAACTTCCGGTGATTGAGGCCCGGGGGCTGAGCAAGCGGTACCGCAACGGTGTTTTGGCGTTGGAGAGCTTAGATTTGCAGGTTCGTAGGGGAGACATCTACTGCCTGCTCGGACCGAACGGCGCCGGGAAGACAACCACCGTCGGACTTTTTTTCGACTTTCACCGACCGACGGCCGGGCAAGCCTTGATTTGCGGCGTCGACGTGGCGCAGCACCCCATGGAAGCCAAGCGCCACGCCGCTTACATGGCCGAGAACGTGCTTCTTTACGGGCGGCTCACCGCGCTGCAGAACCTGGGTTTCTTCGCCCGCCTTGCGGGACGTGACGGCTGGAGGGAGGAAGATTCCGTGGCGCTCCTGGAACGCGTGGGCCTGCAGCCGGAGGCCTTTCGGCGGGAGGTGCGGACCTTCAGCAAAGGGATGCGTCAGAAGCTGGGCGTCGCCGTAGCCATGGCGAAAGGAGCCGACGCATTCCTCCTGGACGAGCCGACCACAGGTCTGGATCCGAAGGCGGCCGACGACTTCGTTGCAATCCTGAAGGATCTACAGGCCGACGGCAAGGCTTTACTGATCTGCACGCACGATCTTCTGCGGGTAACCGAACTGGCCACGCGGGTGGGAATCATGCGCCAAGGACGGCTGGTACGGGAATACTCATCGAGCGATTTCTCGGCTGGAGTGCGTAGCTTGTTTGAGTGTTACGAGGAAGCCATGGCCGGCGACAAAGCCGAGTCACGGCGGGCGGACGCTCCAAGCTCCGGCTTGGAGGGGAACCGATGAGGGTCCGGCTGTTTGCTGTCGCGTTGGCCGCCCTTCTTCTGCCGTCCGGGGTCGGAGTCGACGCCCAGAGTGCCCGCGAGGTGTTGGAACAGCAGCGCTTGCTGGAACTGCGCAAGCAGTACTTGACGATGGACGAAGCCCGTCTGCGCTTCGAACAGATGCGAGGCCTGGCCGCCTCGGGCCTGGTGTCGGAGGCGGAACTGAGGGCGGTCGAGACCGCCTATCGGCAAGCTCAAGTGAGTTACCAACAGACCTTCTTGCAGTTGTTCAGCGAGCTGCCGCGGGTTAGTGTTGTGCGGGCGATGAAGAAAATTCGCCCGGACGGCCGCCGCTGGGTGGCCTTAACCCTACGGAACACAGCCCCGGCCCACGAGATAAACCTCAGCGATCTTGGGCTTGGGGGTGCCGAAATACCAGCTCCCGACCTTCTCAAACTTCGTGAGGTGCGGAACCTTTCCGTGGCTCTCAAGGACCCCGAGGGCATTATGGTTTCTAGACCTTATGAGGCGATTGTGGATCTACTCCCTCTCGAAGAAGAAGCGACGCTGGAATTTGAACTGCTTAAGGACGTTGACGCCGTAACGGTAGCCCTCACCTACGGTGGGACCTCCGACGAGCGTGTGGTATACCTGGAAAAAGACGCTTCTGCGAACCTGGTCAGCATTCAATCGTCCCGGTTTTCTCAGGAGGGAGACCTGGGTGGAGCGGTGGTGTACGACCTAAAGTTAGAGCGTTTCACCTCGGAAGCCGACGTCTTCCGCCTTCAGACGGTTGGTCTTCCTGTTTCGATCGATCGCGTGTTCACGGCGGCTTCCGATCCCGACACCCGCTTCAGCCAGATTCGCTTTCTCGAAGGGTAGACGGTCAGGGAACTTTCGCTGCAGTTGAGTCTTCCCGAGTTGGTGGATTCGGAGGATTTTCTCCTTGACGAACCTTTGTCTTTTTGGGTGACGGTCCAGCCGGCCGAGCAACAGCCTGTGGAGTCCGGAAATCCGGAAACGTTGCTGACCACAGCCCTGGGGAAGGTGCAACTGGAGCTGATTCCACGCGGAACGGGAAGGCTGGAGGTGCGGATACCCAACTTGTTTCAGGAAGTCTTCCAGGGAGAGGCGGTGCGTTTCGAAGGGACTGTGCGGAATTTCGGCACCCGGGTATTGCGGAATACACGGGTCAAAGTAGACCTTCCTTTCGGTTGGCGGGCCGACCTGCAGCCGGCTTCCCTGGAGCGCTTGGAACCCAACCAGGAACTGCCGTTCGAAGTGGTAGTCCACCCCCCGGAGGATCTGGCGGTGGGCGAGTATTCGTTGCGGTTCGAGGCGGAAGCCTTTTCCAGCAATCGGCCGGTTGTCACCGAAGCCCGGATCGCCCGTCTCCGAGTACGTCAGGTCGAGGACTGGCGGCAACCGGCTCTGGTGGGCGGCGTGCTGGGTCTGGTGCTGCTGGCCACCGCCGTAGTGGGGATTCGCCTTATGCGGCGTTAAGGACGAAGGAGTTCTTCCGAGTGTTGGCGTTGTCTAGACGACGGCGGTTTCCTATCAGGGCCGGCTTCTGCCGGTCAGGCGACTTTGAGAGGGAGCAACGGTGAGAACTTGGTGGTCCGTCGTCGTCAAGGAACTCCGAGAGGCCTACCACGGGGGAAAGATGTGGGCGGGCCTGCTCCTTGTTTTGCTGATTACCCCCCTGACGACGGCCGCTTTGTTGCAGCAACACGAGGAGCGATTCCATGAGTTCGAAAGCAGGCGGAGTTTGCTGGACTTTCCGGTGAGCACCGGGCGGCCGTATTCCGATTTGAAATTCCACGTCTTACGGGAGCCGAGCGTCTATACCTTGTTCAACGCAGGTATTGAAGGTGATTTTCCGTACCAGTACAGTTTGCCCCGCTGGACGTTTGTCGACCCTACCAGCGCGCAAGTGTTTGACCGTCCGCTGTTCTCGGTGCTGCCGACCCGCGATCTGCGTTTCGTCTTCGAAATGGTTCTTCCGCTGCTGGGCGTTGTGCTTTCGTTTGCTCTGATAGCGGGTGAAAGGGAGGCCGGAACTCTTCCCTTGCTGTGCTCTCATGCGGTGTATCGATCCACCTTGCTGCTGGGAAAGGTGGGGGCGGGTGCGTTGGTTCTGCTGGTTCTGGTGGCGGTGGCGCACCTCGCAGTGACCGTGGTTCTCCTCATGTGGGGAGTCCCCTGGCCCCGGGATTTCCCGTCGTTTCTCGCACTGCACTTTTTGGCGTCGGCCTTGTGGAGCCTATTCTTCTTTCTTGCCGGCGTACTGGCGTCCGTGTGGGTGACGGAATCCAACCAGGCGGCTATTGCCATGCTGGTGGTTTGGGCCTCGATCGTGGTTGTGGTACCCACGCTTCTGCCGTCCGTTGTGACGAGCGCCAGCCGGTACGTTTCGGAGCAGGAGGTGTACGAGAACACCTGGCCCGTTATGGCGCCGTTCTTTGAAGCGTACGACGAGTTCCTGGACGGTTTGGATGTTGCATCCCCTCGAGGATTGGCACGGTTCTTTGCTCTGGAACCTGTTTGGTCGGATGTTGCGGCCGCTCTCGCCCGACCGGGGTCCGGTATGCGGGTGCTGGTGCATTCCCAGGGAGTTGTGGCGATTTCGGGAGCGGATGAGGAACAGTTCCGGATGTTGGAGGAACGCCTGCCTCGGTTGCTGGAAACCCAAATGAATGTGGGACGGGCCGTATTCGAACTTCGGTGGCGGCGTTTTGAAGCCCTCCGGGAAGAGTGGGAGAGATTCGTGCGATGGTTCTCGTGGTTTCCGGTCGTGGCGTTCGACGCCTTGACGGCCCGACTGGCGGAGACCGATGCAGAAGCCTTCCGGGATTTCGTTGTCGAGGCGAATCTCCAAAAGACCGAATTCTTCGAGGAGATGGAAGGACGTACCGACTTCTACACGCGCCGGTATTTCACGGACGTATCGTCCGGACAAGATGTGGAAGGGGTGAGCCGACCTCCCCTTTGGGTGGCCGAGCCTCGCCGGGGCAGCACCTGGCCTCGGTGTACCGAGGCGTGGCTGGTGCTTTGCGGGGAGGACCTTTTGATCCTGTTGGCTGCGCTGGCGTTGTTTGCGCGGCGGGAGGTCATCTAGGGTGTTGGACCTGTTGGCCGTCGAGCTTCGGAAGCTCTCTCGTACCTTCCGTCTGCCGTTTCTCGGAGTCTGTGCCGTTCTGCTCTGGATGCTTGCCGGTTACGCGGCCGGACTTCGCCACCGCACCGACCTGGAGGCGTTCGAGCAGAGCGTCTCCTTGGAATTGGAGCGAATAGAACGGGTCCGCGCGGCGGACTGGCGTTCACAGTTCATCGTGCAGTTCTACCTCCTCCCCAGTCGAACCTCCTTGTTGTTAGACGCGGGAGCCCAGTACCTTCCCGACGTCATAGCCTACAAGCTCGGTGAGATCGATCGTATCCGCTACTCTTCGAGCCTTCGCTACAATTACGCGCTGCCCCGATTCATGCGGCTGGACTGGAGCTTCGTGCTGCTGTACGTGGTGAGCTTCGGCGCCTTGACTCTCACGTTCGACGCCGTGTCGGGAGAGCGGGAGCGGGGTACGCTCCGATTGCTCCTCTCCTATCCGGTACGGCGCCCTCTGGTCTTGCTCGGGAAGTTCCTGGCTGTCATGACCGCGCTGTGGGTGATCGTCCTTGTGGGAACCTCAGCTTCTCTCCTGATTTTCAGCGAAACCGCCGGGGTGGCTTTGGAGTGGTCCGACCTGTTGGCGGTTCTGATCTGGTGGTTGGGAGCCGTCCTTTACCTAGGCGTGTTTGTCGCCCTGGGACTTCTGTTCTCCACGGTTTGCCGGAACTCTCCGCAGTCTCTGTATTGGGCGCTGGCCGCCTGGGTCGTTCTGGCATTGGGTGTGCCGGCGGCGAGCCAGTTGGCGGGCGAGGCGTGCCGTCCGGCTCTGCGCGGTTCCGAGGTCGACCGATTGGTCGAAATTGAAGCGGCAAAACAACTGCGCGAGGACAGCAAGTCGACTTCGGAGGAGCCTTCTCGGAGTCCCAGCGACATGCGGCGCCGTATTGCGGAAATGTACAATCAGCAATTTCGCTCGGCCTTAGGGCAGGTGCAATTGGCCGAGCGGTTTTCCATGATCTCGCCGAACGGTCTTTTTCTGTCATCGTTGGTCCGCAGTCTCCGAGGGGGCGTCGATCGCCTCTCGGATTTCGTCGCCGAGACTTCGGTGGCGGTTCGCACGTTTGCCGAGGTGGTCGCCGAGCAGGGGATCACCGTTCCCCATCCCCTTTTGGAACTTCGAGCCAAGTGGATGAAGACGCGGGTCTCCGAGGTTTCCCCTTGGGAATGGTTCCTGTTGGCCGGAGTGGCGGCCGCCTTGCTCGTGGCCTCCGCCCTCGTCTTGGTACGCTCCGACATTGAATGAAGCGTCGCCTCACGCGGCCCGGCGACCTGGGGGCCGCGCGAGGCTGCAACCTGCCGGGATCCGCCTCGCGCAGCCGGCCACGCAATTATTCGTTCGGCAGGCACAACCTTGCCGGGAGGTCTCGGCGCGGCAACGTTTTGGCGCCGGGACGCACGCGAAGAGCGTGGATTTTGCCGACCACGCCGATCGAGCTGCGGATCGCCTCGCCCGTGACGCCGGCTACCGAGTGGAGAACGGCCCTTCCCGCGAGCGCCGGAAGAAGGGCCGAATCTCTATTTTGTTGCGCCCAAAAGGCTCTTTCGGGCGACCTTCCAGACGTTATCGGCGAGCCTCGGGAGGTTTGCCGTCGATCCAAGGACCGGCCAGCGCCATGTAGTCGGGTTCTTCCAGGGTACTTCCCGTGTCTCCGGCATGCCATCCCGGGATGTGCTTAGGCTTGGCCCGATCTTTCGACATCTGCTCCCATCGTTTCGCCCATTCTTCGCTTCCGGGCAGCACTGTCCGCGTCTCCGGCTCGAAGTGGAACACTTTTCCTTCCTGATAGCTCCGCGCTCCCAGGTTTACCACAACGATGGCGGCCGCCCCCAAGTCGGGTGGGTTATTGCATTGCTCCGGCTTGCCGGCTTCAACGGCCTCCAACCAGTTGGCGAAGTGGGCGCGGGTCGTGTCCCGGAGCTTCGGCTCGACCTCGATGCGTTCCGGAGGGACGTCCAGATGGGTAATTGTCGACGGCTCCGGGACGAAATCGAATCCGCTAAATTCTTCGCCGTTCCCAAAGACGAACGAACCGTAATGTCCTCGGATCAACTGGGGAATCGGTGTTCCCTGATTGCACATGGTGGCGGTCACCAACCCCTGGACTCCTTCGGGGAACTCGGCGATCACCGTGGCCACGTCTGGTACATCACGACCGTCGTATTCCAGGTAGATGCCGCCGCTCCCCACTACTCGACCCGGGAAGCGAAGGCCCGTAGCCTTCAGCATGGCAGTCGTACGGTGGACAAAAAGATCCGAGTACATTCCTGCGCCGAAAGCCCAAAATCGACGCCATTGTCGGAAGATCGCCCGATCGAAAGGAATCTCCTCGGCCAAACCTTCCTCCACGCCAAGCCACAACTTCCAGTTGACGGTTTCCGGGGTCATGTCCTCGGTGAGCTCATAGTACCGCCACTGTCCGACCGACGAGTTGCGGAAGAACTCGGTCTGGTACATGAGTACCTTTCCGATCTTACCGGCACACAGTTCTTCCCGTACCCGACGCCAGACCGGCAGGCTGGTGGACTGGACCCCTACCTGCATGACCTTACCCGACTGCTTCCACCGTCTTTCGACCTCCAGGGCCTCTTCCACCGTTTTGGTCATCGGCTTTTCGCAATAGACGTGGTAGCCGGAATCGAGTGCGTCGAGGATCTGCTTGGCGTGCCAATGATCCGGCGTGCTGATGCAAACGGCGTCGAGGTCCTCCTTGGCATACATGTCACGGTAGTCGACATACTGCGCCGGGGTATTGCCGTGTTTTTCCTTGATGTAGGCGGAGGCCCGCTCTCGGTAGGCGGCGAACACGTCGGAAACCGCCGCCAGCTCAATCTGGGAGCCCTCCTCCTGAAACCTGGAAAGCGTCCTGACATGGGCGCCGAAACCGCGGCCGCCCACGCCCACGAATCCGATACGCAGGCGATTATTGGCGCCACGCTGGGTCAGGGGAGCCGGAGCGGCGTGGGTCGTCCCTACCGCAGTCGAGATCACCGCAGCGGAAGCACTGGTTCTTATGAACGTTCGACGGGAAACTCTTTTCTCATTCATATCCGTATTCTAGGGTTGTTAGCACACGTTTCACAGCGTGTCGCGGGGAATCGTAGCTACTGGGTCCTGGAAAGGGAGAGAGGTTCGAAGCCTGGCTTAAGGCCCGCAACGCAAGAAGACGGAATGTTCCGCCGTGAGGTTCTAAGCTTGGGTATGTCGGCGTCGCGGGTGGGCGAGCGCCGGAACGAAACGGTCCCCGGCGTCGTCTCGTATTGCTTTCCGTACATCGACGCAAGTTCGGGACCGGCGGTCGGTTGTTAGGCTTGATGATTTCCCGGCAAAAGCCGGAAAGCGGCGACGGCGGCCTGGAGCAGTGAGCGCAAACCAACCGGACCCGGCTTGTATCGATTGCTTCGTTCCGATCACCGGGGGTTCGTCTCCTGGAAGCGAAGGATCTTCAGCCCGCGGCGTGGGATTAGCTATTTTTTGCGCCGTGGCGTACGATGAAGGCAAAAGGAGGTCCTCATGGCTCCTGCCCGTGGAGGTTCCCGCATTCAGTTGCGGATTCTCGTTCTCTTCCTTTGTCTCGGACTGGTTCCGCTGATTCTCGGTTATTACGCCCTGATCGGCGGAGCCGAGGCGCGGTTGCGCGGCAGTGTGGGTCTCTATTTCGGACACCGCTGTGATCAACTCCAGGACGACATTGTGGATTATCTGGAGAGTCTACAGGCTGAAGTTGTCAACCTGGCGGCCCTTCCCGTAGTTTTGGAAGAGTTGAAGAAGGTGGCGCCGCCCGATGAGCGTACCAACTTCGACCGAGCTGTCGCGGAACTGGAGGCGCGTTGGCCGCAGCTGGAGCCGGGTCGATCGCAGGAACTCGATGCAATTCTGGAGAGGCCGGCGTCGGTCTTGATGCGCAGTTTGAATCGGGTTACAGCTCACTTTCGCGAAATCCTTCTGGCGGACCGCTACGGTCGACTGGTCGCGGCCACTGGAAAGACGAGCGATTACTACCAGGCCGACGAGGAGTGGTGGAGGGTGGCGTATTTGGAAGGACGCGGGCAGAGTTACCTTAGCGACATCCAGTACGACGAAAGTATGGGCATCTACTCGGTTGACGTCGCGGAACCGGTGCGGGATCCCGAGAGCGGGGAAGTACTTGGAATTCTCAAGGCCGTTTCCGACAGCCACTCCCTCTTCCGAATTGTCGACAACCTAAGGTTCGGCGAGACGTCCGCCGCCATTATCCTGCGGCGGGACGGCACGCTGGTGACCTCACCTGGAAGTGACGAGCGTTACCCCTTCGTGGACCAAGTCAACAGTTCCGTCGATCGCGGGGTGCGGTGGCTGGAGGTACCTGAGGATGATCCGAAGTTGTTTCTCGGATTGCCGAGCGCCCGCCTTGCCGCCTCGGTACCGCAGCTCGACTGGGTGGTAGTCATCGAAGCCGAGCGAAACGAGGTCTTTGCTCCCTTCCGGAACTTGCGGTCTTGGTATGCCTATTTAGCCGTTTTCGGACTCGTGCTGGTCGTGGTTCTTTCGCTGATATTCACGTGGTTTCTGTCGAAGCCTATCGTGGAAGTGGATCCTCACCTGGACCAGATTGGCTCATAGAACTCCGATCGTTCCGAGAACTGGGCTCGACCAACCGGGGAGGCGTCGTTTTCTGTGTGGGGAAGGCTGTGTACTTTCCTGCCGGGCGCGTGGTGACGGCTTTCCTGAGCAGGTACAAAAGCGAGATCGTCGAATGGTCCTAGAGGTGCCGGGCTTACTCCATGCCTTCTCGTCTGTCGGTTGCAAGGTAGCGAGGCTTCCTGGCGGATGGTGAACCGAGTGTTGCAGGCACAAGAAGATTCCCAGCCGCAGGAGGAAAAACCCCGGCAGGGCCGCCGCGCGTAGGTGTTCTTCGGGCCGCACGTGCAGAGGCGAGCTGTCACTCCGTCGGCCGAAGAGCGCAAAAAGAGGGGGAACAGCCCAGCTGTCGACGGGACGTGCAGGACGTTGGCTCTGTCGTACATGCCGGAGCGGGAACGCCATGAAAGGCTCAACGCTACTAATCCCGGCTGCTTTGGCGGCGGAAATACAATCGTCCAACCGAAAACCCGAAACCAAAAGCTCTCGGCTTCCGCCGATCAAACGATCCGTACCGGAGAATACACTGTCCCCGGCCCGACGTCCTGTGACGTCCCCCCTCTTACTTGGAGGAAGCGGCCAACTGCCGGCCTACGTCTGCGATTCGGAACTCAGTCGACGTCTCGGCGGTGGCTCCCGCGATATGGTCAACCACCTGGAGATGGAGCCGGTAAGTACCGGGTTCGAGCAACTCTGAGCCGAACATGGAACCGACGAAGAAGCGGTCGGAGAAACGGTGTAGGAGCTGGCGCAAGTCCTTGCCCTGGAAAGGCGTAGGAACCTCGTTCCCGTCACGGAGAATCCGAAGATAGAGCGACAACTCCGGTTCCAGGGTCTGTTGATCCGCCATGACGTTGTATACTTCGCAGTAGAAACCCACCGGATCTCCCCGACGGAATGTATTGCCTGCGTTCGGGTAGACCTTCACACTGCCGAGGACGAACGGATCGTTGATGAACTCTTCAAACTTGGCGGGCTGGACAAGGTCGGCCAAGATCACGGGACTCATTTCGAGGTCTTCCTGAAATCCGGAGGGAACGATGATACCCCTCTCCAGAGTACCGATCTTTTCGCTCTTCGGATCCTTGACGATGGCCACCAGCTTGTAGCGCCCAGGCTTAAGAGGGATCGCCTTCTGGTAGATACTCCTACCGGTACCGCTGCCGTCGTTGTTCAAATTAAGGCTGACGGTATCATCAAAAGAATAGACTTTTTGATGGGCTACATTCTCGACTCGGCCGTACACGTTGAGCTTGGCCTGGCGGACCCCCACCGACTGCTGGAAGCCCAGCTCCTGGGTGTCGAAATAGAAGGTGACCGGGACGAGAAAGTCTTCAGGAGTCACCCGTACCAAGTCGTGTCTTACCTCAAAGGGTAACTGGTTGTAGTAGAGTTGGATATCGACCAAGGCCTCCAAATCTTTGAACTTGATGTCGGGCGCAGCCTGAATCTTGCTATACCGCCGTAAGCGGTCGAACAGGTCGTCCTTGAGCGTAAAGATCTTCAAGGGGTTGCCCACTCGCCGCGAAGCTTCGTTCGCCATGGTCCGGGTGCCGATGCGCTCTGCCTTACTGCCGCCGCCCAAGCGTTCCGATTCGGTCAGCCCCAAGCCGGGAACCCAAAGCATGGCGTCTTTGTCCATTTCATCGCGGGCCAGCACGAAGTGTCCGGTAAGCGTCTTGTCGACGAATTCAATTTCAACGTTGTCGCCGATATCCGGCAGATGACGGTAGTACCAGAGTTCCCAAGCGTACGTTGTGGTGACCCCGCCGCCTTCGGTCATCGGACGATAGTATTGTTCGCCCTGATCGTGATATTCCTTGCTGTCGGGAGGTCCATGGAGGATGTACACCCTCCCGCGGTCGGTTTTCCATCCTGGAGCGCCGATGGAGAAGTGATCATTGGCGTAAGCGATGCGGCGGTAGTGCTCTTCTCGAAACTCGTTGATCTCCGTCTCGGGGTCCGGATCGCGACGTCGCCAAAACTGTTCGATAAACCGCTCCTTCTCTTCCGCTGTAGTGAGGTTCAGAAACACTTCCCGTTCTTCGTCGGTGATGATGTAGACGACGTCCGCTTCCAACCATTTACGGTAATAATCGGCGGCCTCCTCGTCGATGGTCTGAGCGACCACCGCGGGAGAAAGCAATGTCCAAGCAACTACGACGAAAAGGCTACGACCCAGACTAACCATGCTTGTCTCCCCTACTGCCTTAGATCAACCTGGTATTCAGTATTATAAGATAACGGAGCATAACCGCGAAGCGGTCTTCGATGAACCGCTCGAGGGCGACGGTTCCGCGGAGCAGGGAGGGGAGCATACCATCTGCATGCCACGGATTGATGAGCTCGGCCTGAAAGGCGGCGGGCTTAACGCCGAACTGTTCGGACAGCGCCGGCAGGGCGCAAATCGTCGTCTTCCCGGCCGTCGGGGAATTGCGGGAGAACCACCGACCCGCAATGGCAGGTGAGAACTCCTGCCATTCCCCAGGTGAGGGCGCAATGTCGTACGCCGTACCCGTATGCGGTACGCTTCGGGATGACGACAGAGGGAGTGGTGTACGCGTTGCGGTCCGATTCCGTCCCCGCGCTCAGGAAGAATCAAGTGCGTGCTGAACCTGCCAGAGTTTGACAACCTCTCAATCCGGGAGTCTTCCGTCGATCGACACTGCGGGGTTCGCAGCCGACAATCGCGATCCGCAACAGGTATCAGAAGTCAGCGGGCGGCTGATCAACGGGTCCACGTCCGCCCCGTCTCCTGCTCCGTCGCCCTCTTAGTCCCGGCGCCTCGTTACGAAGACCGACGATTACCGTCCCGTGGAAGATAATCGCTTCTCTATCAAGCATGAGGCGGGTCGCTGAGCAACATCCGGAGGGAAACGGTGGAAACTGTCAGTGGAAGCCTCGAATACGTAGTCACGTCCTAAGATGATAGGCTGGTCGCATAGGATTGGGGGACCGGGCGGATGATGGGGTGTAAAAGACGCTTGGAAGGATCGATTGGTCTTTTACTTCTTTTCGGAACCGTGTGCGGTTATTTCGGGGCTGGGCGCTTGCAGTCTGAAACCCCATCTTCCGAAGACGCCTCCGTAGGAGACGTTGCGCTACTTTCGGGGATGGAAAGCCTGGGCGCGACGGATGCTCTGTCCGAGCTGAAAGACCGGGTGATGCGGCTGAGCTCAATCTCTTTTCAGGACGCCGACCGGTGGAGAGAGCAGAAACAGTTCCTTTTGGGCACCGTCGACCATGCCGCCGCCGCGCTAGGTAGTGGAAAGTACGAGGAGGCGCTGTCACGGTTGTCCGCCGTATTTGAGGGAACCGCTAAGCAAACGTTGGCCGAAGACCAGATCGAGAAGCTGAGCGAATCTGTAACGCTTGCCCGTGAGGCGGTGGCGAATGCAGCAATGACCACGGTGGAAATCGGCGGCGGTCGAGTGGCTGGAGCTGCAGGTTACAAAGACACCTGGGTTTGGAAGGGTATTCCATATGCCAGGCCACCCGTGGGCGAATTTAGGTGGAGGGCTCCGCAGGATCCCCTTCCCTGGGAAGGCGTCCGCCATTCCAGCGACGGCTATGACGTCTGTTCGCAGGAGGAGCATTCCAAGCTCTGGGTACCGACAGGCAGGGTGGTAGGTAGCGAGGATTGTCTCTACTTGACCGTCTGGCGGCCACGCACGAAAGAACAAAATTTGCCGGTATATTTCTGGATACACGGAGGCGGTAATAATTTCGGCACTAATAAGCTCTACGAGGGAAGCTTCCTGGCCTCCCGCTCCAATATGGTGGTCGTGACCATCCAATACAGGCTCGGAGTGATGGGATGGTTTCATCATCCAGCTCTAAAGAGAGAGGGAACACCGGAAGAAGGCTCGGGTAATTTTGGCATGTTGGATATTGTCAAAGCCCTGACCTGGGTGCGGGAAAACATTAAAGCCTTCGGTGGAGATCCAGGTAACGTCATTGTAGCCGGTCAGTCGGCCGGCGCACACAACACGTTGAACTTGATTGTTTCCCCTCTGTCGGCAGGCCTGTTCCACAAGGCGGTTTGTGAGAGCGGAGGCATGCAGCCTATCTCAGGGCAAGACGGTGTAAAGAAAGCTGAACAGACGACGGAGAACCTCTTAATCAATGAAGGGAGAGTCAAGGGCAGGGACGAGGCTGTCGACCGGCTTGGAAAAATGAGCAGTGATGAGATTGTTGCGTACCTCCGTAGCAAGACTCCGGCAGAGCTTATCAGAGCGGAATCCGTCAACAAGATTCAGCTGGGTACCCACTTGGCCTTTATCGACGGGACGGTCATACCAGGGCCGTACCTGGACGTCATATCCTCGGGAGAATATAACAAGGTACCGATTGTTCTAGGGTCTAACGAGTACGAGCTGAAACCGTTCCAACCTCTGGTGGGTGGGATAATCCCGACTTCGAGTGGGCATACATGGTCTGATCTACACAGGGTTCTCGAAGGTCGGCTGCGGCTTGATGAAGTGTTGGCCGATCCGCTGGATAAGGAGCGATATGAAGCTTGCGGTTACTATGGAAGCCGGAACTGGAAGGCGCGACACGTCGATTCGATTGCAAGACGGCTCAAACAAGTACAAGACAATGTATGGACCTACCTCTTCAAGTGGGGAGGGGTAGGATCAGGCCCGGCGCCCTACGATTTTGTCATCGGGCCGGGGCACGCCACTGAGCTGCCGTTCTTCTTCGGCTGGCCTTATGACACGTTCGGCTACGCCTTCACCGAAGAGAATCGGGCGGGACGGGAGGCTCTGCAGAATGCCGTCATGGCCTATATTGCGCAGTTTGCTCGCATGGGTGACCCGGGCAAGGGTGACGGGACTCTACCGCACTGGCAGGCGTGGTCCAACGACGGGGGCGGCCCGAAATGCCTCGTGTTGGACGGTACCTTTGCGGAGAGAAGAATCAGCATGATGACCGAGGAGGTCACCGTCGAAGCTGTGCAAGACGAGGTGGAACGTCTTACACCCCGGATTAAGGCGCTGGTGAAATTGTGGATCCGGTGAGGGGTCCCTTCCGGAATGATTACCGGATCAGTCGCCGGAAAGAACGTTCGCAGCCGTTTCCGAGGGATCACCCGGGCAAAAGGCCTCGGCATTCCGATTGTGCGAGGCCGTACCGATCGGGATGCCTCCAGGGGATTTGCGAAGTAAGCAGGTCGACGCACGTCCGTCGAAATCGTTGTGCGTGATCGACGATCGGTTGTCTCGGATTCTTGTCGAGTGCGACAGCCGGAGGAGGAAACGCAACTGGAATTGGCGATGTTTCTACAGTCGCCGTCCTGCATGTGGGTCCTCGACGACGGCGTCGAAAGGGATGGGATCAAGATAGGTTTCTTTTGAGTCCTTCTACCGTTTGGCTGGACGAAAGTGGGAGTCGTCCGAGATGCAACGAAAGGCAGCCGACCGGAAGAGGTTATTCGTATCCTTCCTGTCCGTGTCTTCTTGGCTCGACATGGATAGTCGCATCGCCTCCGAATTCCTTTCTTACGATCTCTTCGACTCGGGTGGCTATCTCATGAGCTTCGTCCACCGGCATTGTCCCTGGAACCGTAAGATGAGCCGTGATCTCGCTATGGTCTCCGTAGTTGTGGACGTGCAGATGATGGATTCCCTCGAGTTGAGGGAACTCAGCTTCAACCGACATTTTCACGCGCTGCACTATATCGCTGGGGGGGCTCTCGCCTATCAAGTAGCTGGCGGAACTGCGAATGATGCTAAAGGCAGCATGCAATATCAGCGCGGAAACCCCTATGCCGAGAATGCCGTCGATCCACCAGAGGCTTTGGCTTAAAAGAGCGCCGAGAACAATCAGGAGGGAAGCCACGGCATCGCTGCGATGGTGCCAGGCGTCGGCCCTAAGAGAAGATGATCCGGCTCTTTTCGCGGCCCATAGTGCAAATTGAGCCAGAGCTTCCTTAATCACAGCCGAGAGGACAAAAACCATAAGAGCAAATGAGCTAAAGCTCATCGGCTCGTGATGGAGTAGCTTCAAAATGGATTCGTAAAGAAAATAGGTTCCGACCAAGGCGAGGAGAGTGGCGATGATGACGGAAGCTACCGATTCAGCCTTACCATGGCCGAAGGCATGTTCTTTATCGGGGGGCTTAGAACTCAACCAAAACCCGACAATGACCACAACTGATGTCAGGGAGTCTGAGAGGGTATGCCAGGCGTCGGCTACCATTGCAACAGAGCCGACTTCCCGGCCGGCTATGAATTTAAGAATGAACAGGCCGGTATTAAGAACAATCGAAAGGTAGCCTTCCAGGTAACCGAGCGTTCGCTTGTCGGAGAGATCTACTTTCATCCTCGTCTCCCGCCTGGAACGGTAGGAAACAGATCTTACCAGAATCGAATCGTCGTGACGCGGACAGAGGCTGCGTAATCAGGTGAAGAGCCACGACGTTCGTACGGGGTTTGTGCTGGTTGCGAGGCTTTCGCCAAACCTGGACCCCTGTAAGTCCGAGAAATGTCTCTTGAGGTATGGGCCTTTTTGAGGTAGTCGGAAAGTGGGCCGCCGCGAGGTAAAATCACGGCGGTGGGACTTTGGTCTTCGTACGGCGAGCATTCAACGGGGAAACTGTATGAGGTCAAGTATCCACCCGGATCCGCACCGGGAAGGGTTGCTCCTCGACACCTATCGTGGCGAACTTGTTGATCGGATTGTCCGGTTCCTGCCCCAAGACGGTCGTAAAGAACCGCTGCCAGGGCTGCATTTGGTGCGTCTCTCGTCGCCCACCAATCTTTATCACAGCGTGTTTGAGCCCGCTTTTTGTGTCGTGGCTCAGGGGTGCAAGGAAGTTTGGGTCGGAAATCGTCGTTTTCGATACGATCCCTATCACTATCTGATCGCAACCCTGGGTCTTCCGGCCGCGAGTCGGGTGGTGGAAGCTTCGTCCCGCCGGCCGTACTTAACTGCACGATTAGACCTGGATCCGGTCGTGATCAGTTCGATCTTGATGGAAACCGGGTACGTCCCACCTAAACGAGGATCGTCCGAGGTTTCGGCCTTTGATGTCAGTCTCCTGAACTTGGATCTTCTCGAGGCGGTGGTCCGATTACTCCGGCTGGCGGAGACTCCGGCGGAGGCGGCGGTTCTGGCTCCGTTGGTCACACGTGAGATTGTTTTCAGACTATTGCAGGGAGAGCAGGGTAGTCGTTTACGCCAGTTGGCCGTAGTAAACGGGCAACGCCATCGCGTGGCCCATGCCATCGAGCGTATCCGGCGCGAGTTCACCCGACCGGTTCGCGTTGAACGACTGGCTCGGGAAGTGGGCATGAGTGTCTCCGCCTTCTACCAGCGCTTTCGTGCGGTTACGGGGATGAGTCCGTTGCAGTTCCAAAAGCGCTTGCGACTGAACGAAGCTCGGCGGCTGATGATCACTCAGGACCTCGACGCTGCGACGGCGGCGCTGGAGGTCGGCTACGAGAGCCCCTCGTATTTCAGCCGTGAGTACAAACGCCTTTTCGGTGCTCCTCCCGCGACAGATGTGCAGGAGTTCCGCCGCACCTGGACCGGCGGGGGAGAGGAAGTGTCCCGTCGGTTTCAGGCCGGGCGATCATGAGGCACGAAGTGGGAATTGCGGGGAGGGTTTCAGATCTACGGGGTGCAGCGGCTCGGGCGGCATCCTGGGAACGAGGATGCGTCGGTGCAAAACCGTGTAGTGCAAGAATGTCAATGCCGGACCTGGGAGCGGACGATTCAGGGAGCGCGGCGAGCGGGCTCGGTCTGACAGCCGCCACAGAGTAGTCGGGCCGATTTGACTCGCTCGAACGGATAGTCCGCTTTGGGGCGTCCGGAGGGATCTTCTGCACGGGAAATTGAGCTAAAGCATGTGCAGTCGGAGAGATGGGTGAGATTCCGGCAAAAGGGCGCAGGTACGGAATCCGCATCTTTCGGATTGATAGAAAGTGTCCGATTTTGGGAAATGAGCCTATTCACGTGACTGCCCTGCTTAATCGTGAGTCCTCACCCACTCTCTTGCTGCGGGAGAGCTACCGCCGAGGCGGTAGAGTCAAGAGTCTCACCTCGGCCGACCTGGCCCACCGGGAACCGGCCCGCGGGAAAGCCTTCGGGCGTACCCTGCCTGTGCCTTGACATCGAGGCGCGATTTCCTTAGCGTGTTGCGGGAGTTTGGCGGAGAGCGCGAATGATGAGAGATCTGTTCTGATGTTGGCATTCTTTCGCGGCTCTTTTCGGAGGGACATTCTGCCTCTCGGTGTTCTCCTCGCGGCCGCCTTTCTTTTGCGAGTCCATCAGGCGGTCGACTGGGTCGTCCGGCAGATGGGTCCGGTCTGTTTTTTTGACGAACTGTGGTACCGGCGCAATGCCGAGAGCCTGTTCACCGGTTCCTCTTACTTCACCTTCCACTACCCTCCTCTTTATCCGCTGATGTTGGCCCCGTCGTTTTTTTCGGAGAGCAACTGGTACTTCTGGATGCTGGTGATCAACGCCTTGTTGGCGTCTCTTCTACTCGTGCCTGTCTGGTTCTTGGCCAGACGTTTTCTCCCTCCCCGTCCCTCGATGCTTGCCACGGGGCTGGCGGCCTTCCTCCCGTACCTTTGGGTTTACCCCAGGATGATCATGAGCGAGAACCTGTTCGGCCCGCTCCTGACAACCTCGGTCTATCTGCTTCTGACGCTTCGAAGACGTCAATGGAGCCGTAGCTTCGTTTTCGGGCTGGTGCTGGCCGGAAGTTTGGCCATCCGCCACATTGCGGCTCCTGTCCTGGTTTTCTTCCTTGGCTGGTGGTGGTGGAAAACCCAGAGGCGGGTTCTGCCCCGCTGGAACAGTCTCCCGACCTTGGTGGGAACGTCGGCTGGGTTGGCGGTCATACTAACTCCCTGGCTCCTCTACGGCTTCTATTGGGGGGTCTCACCGCTACAGACCTGGTTGGGGTGGAATATCACCCGCGACGTGACGTCACACCCTGACCCGGAAATGCTGCCCTTTTGGGTGGGAGCCTATCTAGCCTACCTTCTTATCGCGCTTGCTCCCTGGCTTCCCTGGATTCTCCTCCGATTCGCGCCCGGAGGGCACGCTTGCAGGTCGGAAAGACATTTAGCTTTCTTACTGGCAGGCTCTGTGTTGGCGATCACGGCCGCGAGTGTGCATCATTCCTGGACCGTGCTGTACAACTATCCTGAACCACAGCGGATCTTGGGACGTTACCTGGTTCCTCTGCAGCCGGCGATCCTCTGCCTTGGCATGGTTGCCGTCTACCGCCTGTGTTCGGGTTCGTTTGTTCGATTTCGGACGATTCTCGTATGTGCGGCTGCCAGTCTGGGTCTTCTTTACCTTGCTCGCGGATTTCTCATCCCCGGCGGTTTTTTGGATCTGCCCGGCTACTTTGCCGACAGCTTTATTAATACGCCCGACTCTCTGCCGCTGGCGACCCGAGATCCATGGGCTACATGGATCTTCTTTACGTTCCCGCTCGTTCCACTGCTTTTGTTGCCGGCCCGGAACGGCCGACCGGTTCGCGCAGGGGTGCTTGCCGTCATGGGGCTTCTGGTTTTTTCCGGGTACTGGATCAGCGGCGGCAAAGCAGCGCAGAAGCTTGAGGAAGGCGGGCGGGTGGGAGTCTTCGCCAACAAAGTCGTTGAGGTATGCCAGGCCCTTGGAGCGGATCGCAATACGGTGGTCGCAGTGGTGACGGATCTTCCCTTATTCGTCAGAGCCCCGAATAGGCTCCAGCGCCCATTGTTGTTCTTCGGACTCTCGGATCACACCGTGGTGACGAGCGAAGTGGACTGCCGAGTGGTGACGTCGGATCTCATCGTCTATCTCCTCTCGAAGGACAAACAGGAGGCACTGCACGGACAAC
>Ga0116188_1001629_pt1 | contig 18980 bp, 15 predicted proteins | sample AD_JPNTR2_MetaG_FD_89807 | JGI IMG/M metagenome (GOLD analysis project Ga0116188, IMG submission 89807) | Active sludge microbial communities of municipal wastewater-treating anaerobic digesters from Japan - AD_JPNTR2_MetaG | ecosystem: Engineered > Bioreactor > Anaerobic > Digestate | place...
AAAAAAGCAGTATGAGCGAAGATTCGAGCAAAAAGGCTCTGGTATCGTTTACATCAGTTGGGGCGGGATTCGGCGGCTTGTTCTTTTACCCTGGCCTCCCTCCTCCGGTTCCCGCCCCCAATGTCTTATCTGGAGTTCGGGGCACTCACGGGTTTTGACTCTTCGTCTTTGAAAACACTGCGCTGAAAGAGTGGTCTGGTACCAGTTCGGCTGAACGGGAGCGGGCCTCGGCGGCGGAGGAACCTCCGGCGGAAATGCCACCGGGCAAATCGAGACAGGCGCTCCTAACGGCCGGCGGCCGCATCATCTCGAGCCGCATCGGTAACGCGGGTAGCTATCGCTTTTTCTGCGCAGTCAGTCAAATTGCGATAATCTCAGAGAGGATTCGCCGGGGCGTGTGGTGAACTGTCTCTGCGTAGACGGCATGGCGCGCCTTGGGGAGACCAACACGATGAGCGGGGAAACCATTACCGTCCGACTCAATGGGGAAACACGGGAGATTCCCGGCGGACTCGACGTCCGGGGTCTACTTCAGCTGCTTGAAATACGGGAGGACCGGGTGGCCGTCGAAATCAATCGGCAAATCGTCCGGCGAGAACAGTGGGCCGAGTGGACCCTGCAAGACGGAGACGAAATCGAGGTCGTTCACTTCGTCGGCGGTGGAGAGACGGAGACTGGAAGGTGAGTTTCGGGCCGCGGGCTCAGGAAGGAGACATAGATCATGGTGACGGACAGTACGTGGCGGATTGCGGATAGGGAATTCACTTCCCGCTTGATTGTCGGCACGGGGAAATATGCGGACCTCGACGTCATGGAGCAGGCTTTGAAAGCCTCCGGAGCGGAGATCGTAACGGTCGCCGTTCGACGGGTGGATCTCAGTGATCGGGGCCGGCAATCCATCCTCGGGAGAATTCCCTCTCACATGATGCTGCTGCCGAATACGGCCGGATGCTATACGGCCGAGGATGCGGTTCGTTATGCGCGCCTGGCCCGCGAGGCCGGTTTCTCCAATTGGGTCAAGCTGGAGGTGATTGGAGACCAAAAGACACTTTACCCCGACAACGAAGAACTGTTGAAGGCTACCCGCCGGTTGGTCGAAGAGGGCTTTGTCGTGTTGCCGTATACGAACGACGACCCGGTCGTCTGCAAGAAACTGGAGGAGGCCGGTGCGGCGGCGGTAATGCCGCTGGGGGCCCCTATCGGCTCGGGTTTGGGTATTCAGAACCCCAACAACATTCGTATCATTCTCGAACAGGCGTCCGTGCCGGTCATCGTGGACGCCGGTGTCGGCACGGCCTCGGACGCGACCGTGGCCATGGAGCTGGGTGTGACCGCCGTGTTGATGAACACGGGCATCGCCGGCGCCAAGGACCCCGTCATGATGGCTGAAGCTATGAAACATGCGGTCCTCGCCGGCCGCCTGGCGTTCCTGGCCGGCCGGATCCCTAAGAAGAGCTATGCCACAGCCAGCAGCCCCCAAGAAGGAGTCTTGACACCTTGATGGAAATGGTTCGAGTTGAGCTCGGCAGCCGTAGCTATGAAATTCTCATAGAGCCGGGACTGATGGAGCGAATCGGCTCCGTGACGGCGGACCGGATACCGGAACGACGGCTGTTTCTGATCACGAATCCGGTGGTCGGAGATCTCTATCTTGAACAGGTACGACAAAGTCTCGAGTCGGCCGGGTTTGACGTCACGCATTTGCTGGTCCCGGACGGTGAGCCGGCCAAGAACCTGCATACCGTCGAGAACATCTACACGTACCTGATCGCTCAGAAGGCGGACCGCCGTTCCACCCTGGCGGCATTGGGCGGAGGAGTCACAGGTGACATCGTCGGCTTTGTCGCCGCGACGTTCCTGCGTGGAGTCCCTTACATTCAGATTCCCACAACTTTGTTGGCCCAGGTCGACAGCTCGGTGGGCGGAAAGACAGGGGTAAACCACAGCCTTGGAAAGAACCTGATCGGAGCGTTTTACCAACCCCGACTTGTATGTGTCGATCCCAACACCCTCCGAACCCTGTCGGAGCGGGAGTACCGAGCGGGCCTGTTTGAAGTAATCAAGTACGGACTTATTTGCGACGAAGACTTCTTCGCGTACCTTGAAAGTCACCTGGATGCGCTCAAGGAGCGGAACCCTGCCGACTTGGTCAGGGTGATCCATCGCTGTTGCGAGATCAAAGCCGAGGTTATCGCCCAGGACGAGAGAGAAGGAGGACTCCGGCAGATTCTCAACTTCGGCCACACGATCGGTCACGCCCTCGAGGCGGCCACCGATTACGAGCGATTCAAGCATGGTGAAGCGGTCGCTTACGGTATGCTGGCCGCCGCCCGTCTCTCGCGTGAGGCGGCCGGTCTGGACGAGAGCGCCCTAAACCGGATCCGAAACATCACCTTCCATCTCGGACCTCTCCCCAGCGCAGCCGACATTTCCTTCGGCGATTTGCTCGAGGCCATGCAGCGGGACAAGAAGCGCCGTGACGATCAGCTGGTCTTCGTGCTGCTTCCCTCCATCGGTCAAACCAAGATTCTCTCGGGGTTCTCGGAGGAACTCCTCACCCGGGTTTGGCTGCAGACGATTGCCGATATGGAGCAGGGCTGAGACGGCATGGTGAACAAGCATGCCGGAGAAGTCCGCGGGATGTTCGGCTCCGTGGCTCCCCGCTACGACTTCCTGAACCACCTTCTCTCTTTGGGGATCGACTATCGGTGGCGGCGAAATCTTCGGCGTTTTCTCCTGAGAGAGTTGCCTCCCCGCCCGAAGATCCTGGACTTGTGCACGGGCACGGGTGACGTAGCCTTGACCTTGCTCCCCGACGCCGAGGTGATCGGCGGCGACTTTTGCCGTCCCATGTTACTGCGCGCCCAAGCAAAGGCCCGGAGCTCCGGCCGAGTCCTGCCGCTGGTGGAGGCCGACGCTCTGCGTCTCCCCTTCTCCGCTAACTCGTTCGATGCAGTTTCGATCGCCTTCGGATTGCGGAATCTGGAAGACCACCGCAAAGGACTGCTTGAGATCCATCGCGTCGTTCGCCCCGGCGGCCGGGTAGCCGTTTTGGAATTTGCCGTCCCGTCAAATCGCTGGATCCGGAACTTGTACCTGTGGTACTTCCACAACATCCTCCCCAGGGTAGGAGCTTTCATCTCGGGCGACGAGGGAGCCTATGCTTACTTACCCGCGTCGGTCCATGAGTTCCTTCCTCCAAGTCGCCTGACCGAGGAGATGGAGCGAGCCGGGTTTTCCTGCGTGCAACCGATCCAGCAAACCTTCGGTATCGTGTACCTTCACCTGGCACGCAAACCGTGAGATTCTGCGCAAGGAGTGATTCTTGCGGCGGGTCTCGCGCATGGCTCCGGACCGGTAACAGGGTCACTTTACCTGCTTCTGCGGCACGTTTACTGCGTGGGCGGAAGAGGGCACGCCGGTTGACGCGCGTCGCCCGCCGTCTTATGGAAGTAGAACCCAGCAAGAAGGGTATTCAGGCGGGTGTCGGATCGCCGGACGATCGATGGGTGAAACAAGCCGCAGGATCAGCCTGAAAGACTAGACAAGAAGGAGAAGCATGAGCGAGGAAAATAGAACAGCCGGAAGCAGCCTTTTGGACGAACTCCAAGAGGAACACAAGGAAAGTGAAAACTCCTCGGAAGGCCCCAGCCTGGTATTGGCGGGAGAGGTGTTGCCCGACTATATCCCGCTTCTACCGGTACGGCCTCGTCCGTTTTTCCCCGGGCTGCACCTTCCCTTGCAGATTCCGAGCGAACACATTCCCACGATCCAGTGGGCGCTCGAGAACTCCAATCGCACGCTGGGCCTCGTCCTGGTGCGTGATTTCGACGGACCCGACTCGGTCGGCAACCTCTACGACGTGGGCGTCGCCGCGAAAATTTTGAAAATCTTCAAGCAGGAAGACGGCTCCCTGCACGTGTTGATCGGCTGCCTCGAGCGCTTTCGAATCCTGGAAGCCCGGGAGGTGAACCAGCGCATATTTGCTCGAGTCGAATACCACTACGCTCAGCAGGTTCGGGCCGACCCCGAGCTGAAGGCTTACGCCATGGCGGTTGTGGCCGCGCTGCGGGAGTTGGTACAGCTCAACCCCTTGCAGTCCGAAGCCATCAAGCTCTTCTTAAGCCGTTCCTCGTTCGACGACCCGGCGCAACTGGCCGATTTCGCCGCCAGTTTGACGACGGCGACGGGCCATGAACTGCAGGAAGTCCTGGCCGAATTCGATATTCGAAGACGTATTGACCGGACCTTGCAGCTGCTGCACAAGGAACTGGAATTGTCCCGCTTGCAGCAAAAGATCACCAAGCAGATCGAAGAGCAGATGTCCAAGCAGCAGCGGGAGTTCTTCCTGCGCGAACAGCTGAAGGCGATTAAGCGGGAATTGGGACTGGAGAAGGATCCCAAAACGGCCGAAATCGAGAAGTTCGAGCGTCGGCTGCGGACCCTTCGACTCAATGAGGAGGCTCGTCATGCGGTACGGGAAGAGCTGGAGAAACTGCAGGTCTTGGAGCCGACGTCACCGGAATACACGGTCAGTCGCAATTACGTCGATTGGTTGACGATCCTACCGTGGGGCAAGCTGAGCAAGGACCGATTCAACATCGACCGGGCGCGGCAAATCTTGGACCGCGATCATTACGGACTCGACGACGTGAAGAGCCGAATTCTCGAGTTCATCGCCGTCGGACGTTTGAAAGGAAACATCGCCGGTTCCATTCTTTGCCTGGTGGGTCCCCCGGGGGTTGGGAAAACATCGGTCGGCCGGAGCATCGCGGCATCACTGGGACGGAAGTTCTACCGGTTTTCCCTCGGCGGAATGCGAGACGAAGCGGAAATCAAGGGCCATCGACGGACGTACATCGGTGCGATGCCCGGCAAGATCATTCAAGCTCTAAAGGTCGTCGGGACGGCCAACCCGGTGATCATGCTGGACGAAATCGACAAGGTGGGAGCTTCCTTTCACGGTGACCCCGCGTCGGCGCTCTTGGAGGTTCTGGATCCGGAGCAGAATCCTACCTTCCGGGATCACTACCTGGACGTGCCTTTCGATCTCTCCAACGTGCTCTTCATAACCACCGCCAACCAGCTCGACACGATTCCTCCCCCTTTGCTCGACCGAATGGAGGTGATTCGACTCAGCGGCTATATTCTGGAGGAAAAACTAGAAATCGCCCGTCGCTTCCTGATCCCGAAGGCTCTCGAGTCCCATGGTCTTTCGGGTAAGGAGGTAGTCTTTCAGCGTGACGCTCTGGTCAGGCTGATCGACGGCTGGGCTCGAGAAGCCGGGGTTCGTAATCTCGAGAAGATGATCCGTAAGATTCTGCGGCGATGTGCGCTCAAAATTTCGAAAGGACACAGTCGAAGAATCGTCATCCGTCCCAGCAACCTCGAGGAGTACCTCGGAAAGCCGATTTACACCGACGAAGAGCTCATCGATTCCCGACCGGGTGTGGTTACCGGCCTGGCTTGGACCAGTCTGGGCGGCGCCACCTTGCAGGTGGAGGCGACAGCCGTCCCCAGCAAGGAGAAGGGATTCAAGCAAACCGGACAGCTGGGTGGAGTTATGGTGGAAAGCTCCGAAATCGCTTACTCCTATGCCATGGCGCATTTGAAGGAATTCGGCGGGCCCGAAGGTTTCTTCGACAAGCACTTCGTCCATCTGCACGTCCCGGCCGGAGCCACTCCGAAAGACGGTCCTTCCGCCGGGATTACCATGGCCACCGCTCTATTCTCCATGGCCCTGGATCGGCCGGTGGACAGGTATCTGGGCATGACCGGCGAGCTCACCCTCACGGGCAGAGTGTTGCCCATTGGCGGGGTCAAAGAGAAGGTTATCGCCGCCCGCCGAGCGGGCCTCAAGCGATTGATCTTCCCCAGTGGGAACCGCAAGGACGTGGAGGAACTGCCCGCTTACCTGCGCGAGGGATTGGAGTTCCTCTTTGTCCGCGATTACAAGGAGCTGTTCGACTGGTGTTTCGCCGCCGAGTCCGGAGCAAGCGAGGCGACTTGCGCCCCGCGCCGAAAACGCCTGGTAAAGGCATAGGTGAGTGAACTCGTGGTCAGCCTCGTGTCTGCTTGCCTGATTTCTGTGGATTGCCGGGCTGGTTGTGGTGGGTTATGAGAGTACTTTGATATGGCCGTCGGCGGTCACACGGACAAATTACCCTTGCGTCTTGAAGGGTCCCCGGTGCGGTTGATCACGGTGAGCAAGGGTCGGCCCGCCTACAAAGGCCTGAAAGCAGGGTGGCCGGGCCTGTGGTTTTTGCCGAGTGGACGCAGAAAGACGGCTTTGCAACCCGGTTCCATGAGGCCGAAGGGTGAACCGGCCGCAACATGGGAGTGTGCCCGCCTCCATCGAACGGCTTCGTATGGGTCACAGAGCGCACAGCTCGCGCGGGTGCACTATCGGAACACAAGGAATTCATCGAAAGCGCACAATGCAACGATTAGGAGGAACCTATGCCTGTCTTCATCGGTTGGATCGTTTCGGCGTTGGTCGGCGGCATCTTGGGCGCGACTCCCGCGCCGGTCAAACCGGCCGCCGTCAGCAACTTCGAACGGATCGTCGTCGCCCGTCTCGGCCCCGGAACCGATCTGCTTGAAGGGCTGCAGAACGTAGCTTCAGCGGAAAGAATCCACAACGGCGTGATTCTTGCCGGTATCGGATCGGTAACCGACTACCACTTCCACGTGGTCAGCGATAAGAACCTGCCTCCGGCCGAAACCTACCCTCAGGCCTCAGTGGCAAAGGATTTGACTTCGCTGCAAGGCTATATCCTGGGAGGACGGATCCACGCCCATATGACCCTGTCCGACGAGAACAGCGTGGTCGGCGGACACGTGGAGCCCGGAACCAAGGCGCTGACCTTTTTCATCGTGACGATTGGTGTACTCCCTTCCGAACTGGAGTTGGAGACTCTGGACCGCCTTCAGCGCTAAGGCGGAAGCTTATTTGGCGTAGTCGGATACCGGAGGAACCGCCGTGCCGTACGTTCCAAGCAACTTTGTCGAGGCTGTTCGGCCGGCGCTGGAGAAGCTGTGCAACCGGACTCCATCACGTCCGCCCAATCGTCTGCCGCCGGCTTTCCCGGCAAGCCCCAAAGAACGACTCCAATGCCTTACCGGGAGCGACCACGCACGATCTCCTTTGCCGGCTCGCGGGAATTTTGCCGGCCGGCGTAGCGGCGGCGATGATTTCCACGGCGGAGAGGATGCCGCCGGCGGCGGCCTCGGCCGTCAGCCAGGATCTCCGCCGGGGATTCTCCGGAAAGGACGGGCCCGGCGGCAGAATGGATCGTGTGCGTCACCCGGCGTTTCAACACTCGTCGGCCGGTTGGTTGCCTGACCGAGGTCTTCGGTGTCCGATTCCGCCGTCCCATTTCATCTCTCGTCCGGCAAAATTCCGGCCCACTCTCTCCGAGAGCCGAAGCCTTCACGCAAAAGCCGGTTCGGCAAACAGGCGGCGGAAAGAAGCCCCGCCATGCTCGTTGTATCCACCTGCGGCCGGCTCCACCTGCGGCCGGCGTTACGCGGTGCCACATGGCAGGCAGGCAACCCAGTCCACAATACTCTCTGCGCGGTTGGCGACCGTTTTGGGATCGAAACTCTCTCGTGGGCGACACTCGAGCCTACCGCCGGCCGGTGCAGCAACTCTTGACGACCCGTCTCTTGGCTTCGCCGAGGCCGGTGAACCGAAACGTCGCCCGGCGACAGGGAAAGCTCGGAGTTCTCGCCGGAAGTTCTCAGTCTAGGTCGGCTTCCAATATTCGCCGCAGATGTGAGCGGGCCACCCGGTACGTGCGCCCCACCCGGACCGCCGGCAGCTTTCCCAAGTGGATCCAGTACTGCACCGTCCGCTGCGACACGCCAAAGAAACGAGCGACGTTCGCGGTGTCTAAGAATTCCACTCTTCGTTCCCTTGGACTGCTCCGCAGATAGAGATCTACGGGAGATTCCCCTTCAGCCACCTCAAAGGCGTCCTTCAGGTAGAAAAAGACGGGCCGTTCGGCGACTTGCTGCTCTCTCTTTACCCCACGGAGTCTCACGTTCCCTCCTTTCCCCAACCCTGAAACCCTCATTACGATCGTTAGGTCGACATAATATCTCCGTCGATTTGGAACTTTATACCAATTTGTCACAAGAAAGAGAAGACAAGGGGAGGAAGTTTCCGTCCTCCACGCAACATCGGCGCCGTACGCTCCGTTCATCTACGCCGAAAGCTTCCCGAAACCCGAAGATGGAAGTTCAAATCGCGGGAAGGAAGAAACTACGATCGTTTCCCGACCGCGACGGCGGCGCACCGGACCGACACGTACGCCGTACACCGTGTGCGAATCATAGTCCCGCCAACCCCTTGCGCAATGCGCCGCCCGATGCGAACATGGTACGCCGTACCACTCAGAAAGGACGGTAGTTCTATGCGCAATCCAACCTTGGTTCTCGTCGCCCTCATTTCGGTTGTCCTGGGAGGAATCATGACTTCGGAGCGTCTCTCGGCCCAACCCCCGGCTCCTAAGAAGCGGCTGCTGGCGATAGGAATGTCCGAGGGATTCCAACATGACTCCGTGACCGACGCCCTGGTGACCATGTACGAGCTGGGGAAGGAATCGGGACTGTGGGACACCTATATCCGCACGGACGTCCAGTTGATCACCAAGCAGCGACTCGAGGGGAATGCAAAGAATCTCGATTTCTTCGACGCAATCTTCTTCATGACCACCGGCGAACTGCCCCTTGACGAACAACAAAAGGCGGACTTCCTCTCCTTCATCCGCGACGACGGCAAAGGTTTCCTGGGAGCCCACAACGCCACGGACACCTTCTACGAATGGCCCGAATTCGGAAAGCTCATCGGAGGATACTTCGACGGCCACCCCTGGAATCAGTTCGAAGCTCCCATTCTGGTGCATGACCGGGAATTCCCCGCGACGAGGCACTTTGCTCCCCGCATTGTGGTCTTCGACGAGATCTACCAGATCCGGGATTTCCCGCGCGACCAGGTACGTCTGCTGATGTCCCTGGACATGAGTGCCGTCGACAAAAGCAAGCCCGGCGTTAAGCACGACGAGGTTCCCATTGCTTGGGCCAGTCAGTACGGAAAGGGTCGGGTGTTCTACTGCGGTTTGGGACATCCACCGGAGGTTTGGCAACGACCCGACCTTCGGCAGATGTGGACGGAGGCGGTCAAGTGGACGATGGGCCTGATCGACAGCGAGTGAGAAGCTCAGGCTCACCAGCTTTCAGGCAAGGTAATTTATCATCGGTAGGATGACAGGGAAGAACGTATCGGTCATTGGACGGAGGCTCGATGGAGGACGGCTTCACAAGGAAGTTTGCTCTATCTTCCGCCGGGTTGTCCGTTGCGGCTTGGTAACCGGTTACCTCTGCGCCTTGGCCCCGTTCGCTTTGGCCGATTACAAACCTCGCGAGCCGAGCCTGAAACCGGCCCGCGAGTACCCTTCGCACCAGGAGTTCCAAGGTCTGGTCATCGCCGCCGACCCTTTTCTCTCCGACGAACGAATCAAGCGGGAGTTGTTTGATACCGACAAGGTGGTCAAGGAAGGCTTCTTACCCATCCTTCTCATCATAGAGAACAACAACGATTTTCCGGTGGTGATCGACGGTACCTCCATCCAGTTGATCGCCCCGGACGAAACCGCCGAGCTCCCGGTGCCGTTTGAAACCGTATTGTTCCGGGTACTGCGCCTGAAGACGAACGTCCGTCCCGGTTTACCGCCCCCGGGAATGATCCTGGTTATCCTGACCCAAAAGTGTGACCCGGTCATGCTGGAGGACTTCCAGCAGAAGACACTGCAAGCAAGGGAAGTTGATCCTCACTCCGTAGACTACGGTGTCGTATTCTTTCCCGGGCGGAAGTCGCTGCAAGGTCACCGGCTCTACATTCCCGACCTGATCAACCCCGATGATGGAACCACGCTGATGTTTTTCGAATTCGAACTGCAGTCACCAAGACCATGAAATCAGCCGCTGTGAATTCTTTGACCGTGCCCTCCCTCGGCTTCGAGGAGCATCGCCTGACGAACGGGCTACTGGTTCTTCTTTCATCCCGCGAAGGTCCGCCCCTCGTCCACGTTACCGTTCACTATCGCGTGGGTTCCAGCGACGAGGAGCCCGGATACTCCGGTCTGGCCCACCTCTTCGAGCACATGATGTTCCAGGGTTCGGCCCACGTCGCGAAAAACGAACACGGACGACTCATCGACGCGGCCGGGGGCCGCTGGAACGCTTCCACGGGGAAGGACCGAACCAACTACTTCGAGACGGTTCCGTCTTCTCACCTGGAACTGGCCCTGTGGCTCGAGGCCGACCGCCTATCCTCTCTGGCCGTCACCGAAGAGAATTTCGAGAACCAGCGACAGACCGTCATAGAGGAGAAAAAACAGGTCTATGACAACCAGCCCTACGGAAGAGCCTACTTGCGGTTCGACGAGCTCTCCTATCGGAACTGGCGCTATGCGCACCCCGTCATCGGATACGAAGAAGATCTGCGTAATTTGACCCACGACGACGCCGTTGCTTTTCACCGTCGGTTTTATCAACCGGCCAACGCCGTCGTGGCCCTTGCCGGTGATTTCGAAAAGGACCGGGCGATGCGGTGGATCGAGGACTACTTCGGCTGGATTCCGCAAGCCGACCCGCCCGTACGCGAGCCGGTCGAGGAACCCCCGGATGAGCAGGAGCGGGTGGAAGAGATCCGTGACCCCCTGGCACCCCTTCCCGCCGTGGGCATGGGTTTTTTGGTCCCGCCTCTGGGAACCAGGGAGGACGCCGCACTGCGTCTTTGGGCCCTAATTTTGGGCGAAGGTGACTCGGCCCGGCTTTACCGCCGCTTCGTTTACGATCAACCTTGGGTTACGGGGTTGGCGACGGGTACCAACCACTGCCGCGGTCCGCAACAGTTTCGCATCTGGTTTCAAGTCCAGCAGGGCGTGTCACCCGAGCAGGTCATTCAGGGCGTTGAGAGTGAGATAGAGCGCTTACAGAACGAGACGGCGGCCTCCTGGGAGCTCGAAAAATCCCGCAATCAGCTCACCTACCGCCAGGTGATGCGGCTCGAGCGCGTTTCACGCATGGGTGAAGCCTTGGCCGAAGGAGCTTCCATGCTGGACGACCCGGATTTTGTCAACCGGCGATTCGAGACCCTTCTCAGCGTGACTGCGGACGAGTTACGGGAAGCGGCCCAACGCCACCTTCTGCGGACCAGACGCACTCTGGTGTCGATCCTGCCGGAGGAACGCTCATGAGACCGACACCTCCCGAACCCGGCGTGCTGGAGTTACCTTCCTATCCCCTGCTGTCGAAGGCGGACACGGTCGGCGGACCGGAACTCTTCGTTCTGCCCCACCGGAAGTTTCCTCATGTGACGTTGGCGGCCGGATTCCCTCTCGGTCGAGTGCATGAACCACCTCACCCGAGAGGATTCGTCGACCTGGCGATCGAGTTGCTGAAGGAGGGAACCCACCGGCGGTCGGGGCGGGAGATCGCGGAAACCTTGGATCGGTACGCCGTCCAATATGACCAGGAGGTGCAGCCGGAATACAGTCTTTTAAGCGCCGCATGCCTGCCGGTCCACCTGGAAACCGCCTTGGCGTTACTGGCGGAAATGATCCAGACACCGGCCTTTCCCGAGAGCGAGTTCGACATCTTGCGCAACCGTTGGCTGAGCCTTCTCTACGCCCAGCGATCGGACCCGTCGTTTCTGGCCGCAGAACGCATTCATGCAGCATATTTCGGCGAGCACCCGTATTCCCGCATCACGATCCCGCCTGAAGATTTGCAACAGCTGACCGCACAGGATGTTAGAAGCTTCTACGCGACACATTTCCCCAGTCACGGATCGTTTCTGCTCGTTGCCGGGGATTTCGACGAGGACGCGGTGCAGACTTCAGTAGGCCGCCTGTTCACGGATTGGAACACCCGGCGCGGTGCCGAGATCGATCCTCCCCCACCCCCTCCCGACAAGACCGTGATCCACCTGGTTCACCGTCCCGGATCGGTTCAGGCTCACCTCAATCTGGCTCTTCCCGGGCTTCCGGTCTTGGATGCTCGTCGTGACGCCCTCCGCCTTGCGGTTCAGGGTTGGGGCGGGGGCGGCAGCGCCCGCCTGTTCTTGAAACTCCGCGAAGAGAGAGGACTCACGTACGGGGTCTATAGTTCCCAGGCCGCCTTTTCCCGAGCCGGCTACGTGGAGGTAACGACCGACGTCCATCAGGAAGCCGCCGCGGAAGCCGTCGATCTGATTTTGTCGGAAGCCGAACGACTGGTGTCGCAACCTCCCCAGGGAGAAGAGCTGGAGCGATGCCGATCGGAACTCGCCGGAGCTTACTTGAGGAGACTGGAATCAGTGTCGAATCTGGGTTTGCTGGAAGCCGAAAGGATCCTCCAGCGGCTTCCCGAGGACTACTTCGCCACGTACCTCGAGCGCTTACGGACTACCGGACCGGACGACATCGCCTCGGTGCTGGCGCAACTCTGGACACCGTTAATTCCCACCATCGCGGTGGTGGGCGACCGGGTCGTCTTGGAGCCCCAGCTTCAGGCGCTGGGCCCGGTTGTGGTGTACGACACCAGCGGACGACGACTGACCTGAAACAAGGGGACATTCACCCATTTCGGCTACCCATTTCGGCTCTAACCAATTGAAAGAAAGGTCACGGAGGTGAGTCCGGCGCTCTTTCCGGTGAGTCGCCTTAGGGGAGCGTTGGCGTGATCGTCTTACCGGGGGCACGGAGATGTTTTCGTATGCACCCCGGGGAAATGGCCTGGGCGGTCCTCGTGGGTGGGACAACGCCACGTTCACATCCGCAGCGCCGCCAGGTAAGGCCCACTTCGGTAGAGTGCAGCGGCGGAGCGAAGGGGCGCCCACGCCTTGGAAGCATGCTGTGTACCCGGTACGGGGTGCCGACCTCGAGGCCGATATCAACCACCGTTGGAGAGACGCGGAACGTAGCCGCCGGCGAGCAACCTTACACCGTCCGCTGGACCCCGAACAGGTTGCTCCACACGCTTGCGGGCAGGCTTGCAGGCCGCGGAGATGCTCTGCCGGCGCGAACGTCGGTGCATCCGCGCGGCACCACGAGCCCAATCACACCACGGGGCCGCCGGATCCCTCCTCTTCCAGCACGAGGCCCGGACCCACACTAAAACCTGCGTCCACGTAATGGACCTCCCCCGTCACACCGCTGGACAGATCCGACAGAAAATACAGCGCACTGCGCCCGACATCGTCGGCGGTGATGTTTCGCCGCAACAACGTAGCCCGCTCGTACGCCCCGAGTAGATCCTTGAACCCGGCTATAGCGGAAGCGGCCAACGTCTTCACCGGGCCCGCCGAAACGGCGTTGACTCGGATTCCGTCCGGTCCCAAGTCAGCCGCCAAGTAACGGACGGAAGCTTCCAGCGCCGCCTTCGCCACGCCCATGACGTTGTAATTGGGGACGGCCCGCACCGCTCCCACATAGGTCAACGTCAGTACCGACGCCGGTCGTCGAAACAGGGGGAGTGCTTCCCTGACGACGGAGATGAGCGAGTAACACGAAACATCCAGGGCCAAGTGAAAATCCGCGCGCCGCGTCGCGACAAAGCGGTCCCGCAACGCCGCTTTGTCGGCAAATGCAACGGAGTGGACCAAGAAGTCCAAGGAGCCCCATACCTTGCGGACTTCTTCAAAAAAATCGGCCACCTGGCGGTCGCTTGTCACGTCCATCGGGTGGAGAAGGTCTCCTCCGATCGACTCGACCAGCGGCCGCACCCGCCGTTCCTGCGCCTCCCCCAGAAAACTGAATCCCAACCGCGCCCCTTCTTGAGCGGCATGTCGGGCGATCGACCAGGCGATGGAACGCTCGTTGGCGACCCCGAGAATGACTCCTCGCTTCCCCTCCAACAAACCCATGGGTCACGCTCCCCGCAAAAGTTCGTTGACTTTGGCCATAACCTCGAAGGCGTCCGCCACGTACAGGACGTCCGCCTTTCCCTGGGCCCAGCCGCATCCGGGATCCAGATTGACGGCCCGGCGCTCTCGGATGAATCGCCATCCCACCACGTGGGGTTCCTCACCATGACAACAGGTGGCCAGACCCTTGGGGTGGCGGGGGGTGGAACCGGTTTGGCCCACCTGATGCAGGTGCGTCATGAAGGACAAGCTCTCCTGGCCCTCCTGACTTTGATCGACGACGGATTTGCTTCCCCCCAAGGAGGCCTGTGAGAGTCGCAGAAATTCCTTGATGATTGCCTCCGCTTCGGCCACATGCGTCTTCCCGTCGGCTTGCTTCTTCGTCCACCCGGCACCCGCAACAAACAGCAGCTCGGCATCCGGACGGATGGTCTGCTCCCCTCCTGCCAGATCCCGGATCCCCTCCACCGTAGTCGCGGGACCATCAAGGGAAACCTCAACCGGCACCGATTCGTACCGCACTTCACGAGGAGTTCCGCTCCAGGGCTCCACGACACCTCCGTCAACGAGCAGAAACCACGGGCGCTTCTCCCGAGTAAACCGGCCCAAGATGCGCTGCCGGTAAAACCACCGCTGCACGACCAGTCCCGCCTCCTGCTTCTCCCAGCCGCACACGTGGGTGTCGACGGCCCCCCCGAGGCGGTAGGCGACTCCCGGGAGAGCGCGGTGCATACGCGCCGATTCCGCCGCCAAGACGTACTCCGGTCCCACCTTCCGACAGATCGCCTCGAAAGCCGCCGCATCGGTTTCGTAGCGGGAGGGCAAAAAGTCGTCACCGTGCACCGCGAAAACCCGTTCCGCCCCGGCCCCGGCGGCCGCCGACGCCGCCTCGCCCGGCACATCTCCGACCAAGCCGGCGTCCCAAGGTACTCCTAAAGCTCCGGCAAGCTGCCGTGCGGCGGTAATCGCTTCCCGATCGGACCGCGACAACCCGCCCCCGGGCGTAACCGTAGCCAGCATCAATAAGCCGCTCATGATCACCTCTCCTAACTTCGCCGGATCCACTCCACGATTTCGCGAGCCATCTCTTCGACCGGCACGTCCTTGACGATCCGGGTATCCCGACGCTGCTCGGGAACCTCCACCTGCAAATAGCGGATACTCCCGACACCGACCTGCGCCGGCGTGGCTCGCTGCAGCGCCCCCATGGCCGCCCGCATGTTGAGCATGCCCACTTGGGGATTGTTCGGCGGTTCAGGCAACTCCCCGGTCGCCCATCCCACGACGGCGGGAGGACCCGCACAGACCGAGATTTGATGCCTGCCTCCCTCGACGCGCTCCAAGAGCCGAAGTCGCCCGTCCGGCAAAACCGTCAGTTCATCCACTCCCTGGAACTGACACCGGATACCAAGGCGCTCACCGACCATTTGAAGCGTAACCCCGGCACCCCGGGAAGCCGATTCCCATCCCCCGAACACCAGGAGCCGACTTCGATCCAGTCCCGGCAAGCTCTCGATCCCATTCGCCAAAGCGGCTGCCGCCTCCCAGGCATCGGTGAATCCGCCCGCCGGGCCGTCCAGGACAACCAGCTCAAAGGGAACCTTTTGGGCCACCGTCATCAGGAGCTGCTGCAGCTTGGCCTTCGGACCCAATGTCAACCACCACAGCCGCGAACCCTCCCGGGAGCGGACCAAGTGGTCTCCCTCGTATAGGGCATGGGCCGCCCACGGATCCAAAATCGCCGGCAACATCGGTTCGTTCTTCAAGGCCGGCCCCTTCTCCGTCTCCACCGGCTGCAACACCTGTAGTGGGTCCGGGACCAGTCCTCCGCATACGACAACGTGAAATCCTCCCATGCTCTCTCCGTCCCTTCTTCTCGCCGGTCTACCTTCTCAAAGGAAACAAATCAGTTTTCCGCCGAGTGTAGGCCGCCGGGCCCGGCCTGGAAATCTATATTCGACAGGCGCCCAGGTTGGGGATCCGAACAGTTCCAAAGGCAGGCGCCACAATGGACGCATTTCTCCCGGTCAAAGGCGACTCCAACCTTTTCATCCTGGTAAATCGCCCGCCCCGAACACATTTCAACACAAATACGTCGCCGACACTTCCGGCAAAGTTCCGGGTATAAAAACGCCACGTGGTCGGCAAAACCGCCGGGAGCCTGCACCTTACCCCCTATGAGAAGGGCGTCCTGCTGCGATACCAGCAGCTTACCGTCGTATCGAACCGGAGGCCATCCGGCTCGCTCCATCAGCAGATCATGGAGAGGAAGGTTGCGGGCTTCAGCTTCCTTGCGGGCGGCCTCCACCTCTTGGGGCGTCAGCCGTCCCTCGAAGTACTCTTCCACGGTCGGCATGCGCTCCGTGACGGGCCGTTTGGCCGCAGGAACGAATACCCTGCCACGAGACAACCCGGTCAAGCCCATCCCCATCAGACCCGTCACGAATCCCCGCGTAAAACCGTCACGCGCCTTTTCCCCGATCCGACCTTCCTTTTCCAGCCACGACTCCCGCCGCCGTTCGACATAAGTCGCTTCCAGGTTCTCGCGCGTGAAATCCAGCCCTTTCTCCAGCAGCTCCACAACGCTTTCCGCCAGCAACACTCCACTGGTCCAGGCTTCGTCGACTCCCGAGCCCGTCAGTACGTTCGTGGTTCCGGAACTCTCTCCGATCCGGGCGTATCCGTCACCGACGAGATAGGGTTCACCTCGCCGGCCCGATTCCTGCAGAGATTTGGCTCCCCAGGAACGAAGTTTTCCGTTCTTCAGGTACCGCCAGAGGTAGGGATGCTGCATGTAATACTGGAGGTACCGATAAGACGTCCGCACCGGGTTCAGGAACCACGAAGGCACGAAAATTCCGACGGACACGATGGTCTCGGTATGCACGTAGAAGAACCCGAAAATCTCCGGCTCCGGGTAACCGAACGTATGGATGACCGTCCCCGCAGATAACCCGATTGGTTCCGCCAGCTCGACGACCATCTTGGCACCCACCGCCCATTCCGTCCGGTGACGCCCCGGGGGCATACCGAAATGCTCGTCCAGGCGCCGGCTCACGGGGCCCACCGGTCCGTCGCCCACCACCGTAAGAGATGCACGCACGTCCATCCCGGGTAGGTAAGAGGACGTAGGAGTTCCGCTCTTATCGACTCCCTGGTCCACCAGGCGAACTCCGACGACGCGATTCTGCTCAAGCAAGGGCTCGCGCACCGGAGTACCCGGCCACACCATGACCTGCCCTTCCGCCATCAGCCGGTTTCCCACCCATTGCAGAAACTGCCCGATAGACAGGACGTATCCGCCGTCTTTGCGGAGAAATGAGGGAATATAGGGAAGATCCCACGCCTCGTGATTCCTTCCGGGCAACCCGGGGAACCGCCGAAGAACCGAATCCGCCGCCCGCAACGCCGCCGAGCGACGGCCGGCGCCCGTGCAGTCGAACAAATACACCAAGTGCTCTTCCGTGATCGGCGCCGCCAGGGACATTTCCTCGACGGGGAGTTCGCCGAGGGAAGCACGCAGGCCCCGTGCGCGCGTCGCCACCCCCGACACGCCGAAAGCTATATCGTCAGCCCGCTCGTAGCAGACCACCTGGAGCGGCATCCCCGGAGACACCCGGCTCTCCAGCCGCACGGCCCCGTCGGGACCCACCATCGCCCGGGAGAGGGTAGTCAGGAACCCCGCCGTGGCCGGACCGAAGCCGACACAGACCACATCCGCATCAACACGCTGTCGAGATACCTCCACCATCGCCTGACTCAAACGCTGTCTGCAAAATCAACGCGGATAGTCCAAAGCCTCCGGAATCGTCACGTGGATCAAGGCAAGGGCCGCCCGCTCCTTTGCCAACCGGCCGCCCGTCATACAGCCGTCCAACTTCGTTCTCCGGCGGACGAACTCCTCGTAACCGTCAAACCGCACGCATGGACCGGCTTTAACGGGACGGGCTTCGCCTTCCATGACCTCCGTGTACGTGTGCGCCGTGCCGGATATTCCAGGCACCAGGCCCTCCAGCATCTCGAGCTCTTCCCGCCGGTAGCAGGTTTCGCAAGTGTCGGCGTCCCAGGCCGGGTGGCGATTGTAGCCGTAAACCAGCTCAGCGCAGATGCGCCCGACCTCGCCTGCAGCGGCGGTCGCCTGCACATGGGCCAGGTCCGTGAAGAACTGAACGTTGCCGGGCAGCGCTTCCACCAACAGTAGGTTGTCCTTCCCCTTTTCGGCCAACTCCTGCACATCCAGAATTTGACTCCGGCTCGCCAACAACCAAGAGAGAGCGTCGGCCAGGGGAAACGTCACACCTTGGCGCTGGGCCTTGTACAACAGGTTCCCCTCGGCGTCCCGAGCCTGTTGCAAGTGCCGCAGGGTCCACAGCCACAGATCCATGGCGGTGGCCAGCGTGCACGCGCCGGTTCCCGGGCGCTCGGAAGCTATCGCCCGCATCTCTCGGATCCAGTTTCGGAACTGGGCCAAAAACACTTCATTCGTCATGGTCACCGAAAGCTGCCGCCGCTGAACCGCTTCCGGGCCCTCATACGTGGCTTCCAGCTGGGCGTCCATCCATTTCTGGCCGAGAAACCCGGGACAATCCTCCGTAATCCCGTAGCCGCCCATCAAGCTGACCGCTTCCCGCATCACGTTGGCGCCGTGTCCGGTGTTCCAAAGCTTGCAGGCGGGACACATGACATTGGCCTGTGCATCGAGCAGTGTGAAGCGAACCAGCGGATCCGCTTCCAGCTCCCGCAGTCGCATCTCGTCCCGCTCTTTTTCGGGTTCGGACCCCATCTGCAGGTAGGCTAGTGCGTCCTCTTCCATCTTTCGCTGGGCTCGGAGCTTGTCCCGGCCCGTGACAATCCCCCGTTCGCTGAAAATACGATCTTTCTCCCGTTCCAACGGGTCGAGTTCGTCGAACAAGCGGGCCGCAGCAAAACCCAGGGACGCGGCGGCTTCTCCGGTCGCCCAGACGTCCACCAACCGGTGGACGGCGTCTTCTTTCTGCTGCAAACCGAGTTCGTAACGCGGACTGCCGGGACCCGCCAGGGCTCCTCCCCGGAACCTCTGGCGCTGGTA
>Ga0116188_1001634_pt1 | contig 18944 bp, 14 predicted proteins | sample AD_JPNTR2_MetaG_FD_89807 | JGI IMG/M metagenome (GOLD analysis project Ga0116188, IMG submission 89807) | Active sludge microbial communities of municipal wastewater-treating anaerobic digesters from Japan - AD_JPNTR2_MetaG | ecosystem: Engineered > Bioreactor > Anaerobic > Digestate | place...
GGTTACGTACAACGGCCGGACTTATCGAGGATTAGCGACGGCAGCTTTCGACCCGCTGTCGATTCGTCCCGTCACAACTGACCCAGACGACTTTGACGAATTCTGGAATCAAGCCAAGGCAGCGCTTTCGGAGGTTCCCATAGACGCCCGGTTAAGGGCGGCGCCTTATCTATTGTGGTGGCGGGGCTCGATCCCCGGGTGACGGCCTTGGCCGCTTACTACCCCGCACTGTCAGATCTTGTGGGCTACCTTGAAAACCGAGCAGGCGGCTGGCCGCATATGTTCCGGGAAGATGGTCCAGGATCGCATCGCTGTCAACACAAGATCGAAACCTCGAAGTACTTCGATGTGGTGAATTTTGCCCGCCGCGTCAAAGCCCCGGGTCTCTATGTATGGGGTTTCAATGACGAAGTCTGTCCACCAACGACGATGTATGCCGCCTACAACGTCATACCGGGGGAAAAGCAACTGCTGCTCGCCCTTGAGACGGGACACAACACCCTTCCCGAGGAGACGGAGATCTCCAACTCCTGGCTGGTCAAGATGCTGAAGGGCCAGTAGCAATGGGGCCGGTTCGGACGTTTCCGGTTTTTATGTAGCGTGCATTGAGCTGGCAAGCTCTAAGCGATAAACGCCCTCGTCTTTTTAGCTTGTAGGAAGCCTTTAGTGGATGTAGAAATGGTTGGAGAGAAGCCCACAGAGGAGAAGCGAGATGAAAAACATCACGGACGGGAAGAAAAAGTCCCAAGTGACACGTCGTGAGTTTGTTACCGGAGCTCTGGCGGCTGGTGCGGCGATCACTGGGGCGCCGGCCCTGCTGAGGGGCAAGAATCTGAACAACAAACTTAACATCGCCTTTATCGGCGCGGGCGGCCGCGGCCGGGCCAACATGCGTCAACTGACGATCATACCCGGACAAGAAGAGAGAAGACGCCCACCCGAACCAGGCGCGGGACCGCACCCGGACGAGAACGTGACCGTTCTCTGCGACGTCGATCAGAACTATCTCGATGCCGCCTTGGCGTTGTTTCCCAAGGCAAAAACCTACAAGGACCTGCGGCGCGTCTTTGACCATCCTAACGACTTCGACGCAGTCGTAGTGTCGACCGCCGAGCAGACGCACGCGGTTGCGACCTACCTGGCACTCACGCATGGCAAGCACGTCTACTGCGAAAAACCCCTTTGCTACAACATCTGGGAAACCCGCCTGATCCGGGAAACAGCCGCCAAGTTCCCGCACCTGTCAACCCAGATGGGTAACCAGGGACATGCTTCGGAAAGCCGCCGGACAATTCGTGAAATCCTCGATACCGGGGTGATCGGGCCGGTTCGCGAAGTCCACGTTTGGACCAGCCGAGCCTGGGGGCTCCAGGATGCTGCCTCCGCAGAAAAGTTCGATAAGCCTCACGGTTTCTACAACGGCATCCAGATAACCGATCGTTTCAAAGAGAAGATGCCTGTCCCCGCCAATCTGAGTTGGGATCTCTGGCTGGGACCTGCACCTGAACGGCCGTACCACGCGACATATTTCCCCGGTCCCCGCTGGTATCGTTGGTGGGATTTTGGAAACGGTACGATGAGCGACCTCGGCAGTCACGATAACGACGTTCCCTACACGGTGCTGGACCTCTGGCGTCCGGACGGAAAAGGCGGTAAGGTGCTGGCGCCCTTAACCGTCGAAGCTTTCTCGCCGAACGTCCCGGTGCCGCACAAGGAACTGGCGCCCGCAACGCTCGTAGCCACTTTTGAATTCGCCGCAGTTGGCTCCCAGCCCGCGCTCAAACTGGTTTGGTACCAGGGTGATGCCAAACCTCCCGGCTGGGTGGAAGCATGGGGAGAACGTTCGCAACTCTTCGTTGGCGAGAACGGCATGCTGCTGGGCAACGGAAAACTACTGCCCGAGGAGAAGTTCAAAGATTTCAAGACGCCTCCGAAAACGCTGCCGCGGTCACCGGGCCACTATGTCGAATGGGTTAACTATGCCAAAGGGATTGGCCCAGTCCCAGGGTCAAATTTCCAGTACTCTGGTTGGACGACTGAGGCGAACCACCTCGGCAACGTGGCTTACCGAACCGGTAAGAAACTCCAGTGGGACTATCAGAACATGCGCGCCACCAACGCGCCGGAAGCAGAGCGTTTCATCCGCAGACCCGAGTACCGCAAGGGCTGGGATGACATTCTGAAGTCCTGACGTCCGGGCTCAGAAAGTGTGGAAGAATCGGCGTTCTCATCCGCGTAATCCGCGCTATCCGTGCCATCCGCGGGCTGATACCCACGGATGGCACGGATAGCGCGGATTACGCGGATTATCAGGCCGATTTCTCTTACTCGAGGATGTTCCTCATGTAATCAATGCACTTCTTTACTTCTTTGGCGGCGTCAGACCCTTCCGGGATCCGGTATTCCATTTCTACATCAACGCTGATGGGCCATTTTTCTTTCTTCAGCAGTAACAGGACATCCGCAATCGGGGTCTCTCCCCCGCCAAAGGGCCTGTTCTCGTTGGGAGTCGGATGTTTAGGCCCGGTCTTGTCCTTGATGTGGATGCTGCGTATCCGATCGTGATACTTGATGAGCACTTCGTTCGGGTGCAAACCCGTTGCGCCATAGTAGTGACCGACATCCGGGTTGATCATGTTGGCCGGTGAATAGGCGATGTACTTGTCGAACGAAAATCCCGGTTCCGCCACCTGGCCGTGAGTATGGAACATGGCCAGACTGTTATGCTTCTCGGCGAATTTGCCCAGGCGCCGGCACGCTTCATCGCTCAGCTCGTCCGTAATACCAATTGCTCCGAGGGCTTTCGTAGCGCGATAGGCATAGTCTATTTCTTCATCTGACCAGCTCGACGGAGCGAACTTAGCGATATAGACGTTGATTCCGGCCTTGTTAAACTTCTTGCGCATTTCAACGTATCGCTCCATCGGAAGCGATAACCGCCATCGGCGCTGCGCCTCCCTGGCGGCCTCGGCCGCTTTGACCAACTCCGCCCTTTCCTTGTCAGTCAGCCGCTCATTTCTTCGAGGCCAGCGCGGCGCCGGTGGAATGCCCAGGTCTTCCTCGGCCACATGCCGCAGCTCAATGGAATTAACTCCCGCGTACAGGAGATACTCAATAACGTCATCTACTTTATGTGGCATGGATCGGTAACTGTATGTGGTCACGCCCAGCTGAACGCCCGCCACTTTTGAATTCGGTTTCGTGCCTCGAAAACCGCTGACTGTCGAAATCTTGAAGGGAAAGCCGGTCAAAACCGATGCCGCGCCCGCCGCCCCTAAAAACCCACGCCTTGAAAGAGTATTGTTTTTCATCTTCGGCTCCACCGATTGGGACCTATCTATCCAACCCTCAGCGCTATACCATACTTGAAACGTCCATTACAATAGCTCGAGACTAACCGACCGACAGGGTCAAGACCAGCCCACCGAGTGTGCCATAATGGTCCATGTAAGGAGGTATCGTGTTTCAGAATTCCTCCTGGACAAACCCGCCTTTTTGTTTCCTGCCTTTGGTCTTGTGGTTACTTGCTTCAAATGGCCTTGCGGCAGACGGGGATTTGGATCCCAGTTTCGGTCAAGACGGTAGGCTGCTTTTCGCGGGGGAGGGTTTCGCGACGGATGAATTCCGCGACATCCTGGTGCAACCGGACGGCAAGATTGTGAGTTTCGGTTTCACATTCTCAGACTCACTAGATGTTAAGGTTGCGCGGTTTACGGACAACGGGGAGTTTGATTCCGATTTCGGAGTTGGCGGCACACAGGTTTACGATTTCGGCGCAGACGAGATTGCGACGGCAGGGCTTCTCCTCTCGGACGGAAAGTACTTCATCACCGGCGAGCGAAGGGTTTCAAACGAATCCGAGATCCTGCTGATGAGGATTCATGCAGATGGGACACCAGACGCTGATTTCGGAACTGACGGAATGCAGACGATCTCCGGGGGGTTCGCCAACGACATCCTGCGGCTGCCTGATGGACGAATCATCGTGGGCGCCTCGGTCGCGGGATCTGCAGATCAGGATTTCGCTCTTGTAGGCCTTACCGCGTCCGGATCTCTTGATAGTGACTTCGCAAGCGAGGGTATTCTGACAGTCGATTTCGGGGCGATTGACGAACTCCGTCGTCTGGCTCTTACACTGGATGGACGCATCCTGGCTGCGGGGCTTTCCGATACGGGCAACCTGCTTATCTGCGCGGTCTCTCCGGACGGGTTGCTGGATTCGGGGTTTGGACAGGACGGCAAGGTCATTCTGACGAGTTCTGAGCTAGGGGCGCCGCTGGGGGGAAGGTCCACCGTAGCCGACGTATCTCAATCGGTGGGACTGGCGGTTCGACTGGACGGTAAGATCCTGGTCGGAAGTGGAGGAAGCTTCGGGAGCAATGGCAATCTTGATTTCATCCTTGTCAGGCTCGAGGGAAACGGTGAGCTGGACTCTTCTTTTGGCGAAGCGGGAGTATCAACCACGGATTTGTCCGGAGAAAACGACGTTCTGGCCGACCTGGCCAACCAGCCTGACGGCAAAATCGTAGCCGTTGGTACCGTCTTTGACTCAGACTTCCCATTTGATCCCTTTGGCAATGTCCTGGTTCAGCGCTACAACCCGGACGGCACACCTGACCTTAGTTTCGGCATGCAGGGTTGGATCATGACCGATATCCTGGACGGATCAGGGGAAGCCGATGCAGGGCGATCGGTGGTGATCCAGCCTGATGGCAAGATCCTGGTTGGCGGTTACGGGCCTGACGAGGAGGCGGACGCTACCGACGCGACCCTGGTGCGCTATCTGTCGTCGTTCGATGTTCGTGAAGCGCTTCAGCTCCTGCTCAACAGCTTCGAGACCTTGTCCCCACCTTTTCCTAATCTCGCCAACCTGGCTGAGTCGGCCGAAAGACAGATCGACCGGGGACACCGGCGCGCCGCATTCAACGTCCTCACGGCCCTCCGGAAACAGGTCCGGCATTTCGCTTCCCTGGAACGCTTGGCGCCTGAATACGCAAGGCGAGTTCTGGACCTGCTGTCGGTCATCAGGATGAACGTCTGCGAAACCTGCCAGGAGTTCCGTTATCGTCTAAGAGACGCAGGGCGCTTTGACAGCATCCCAGTTCGACAGGATCGATAGGGTTACGTTTACGGTCTGGATGACGCATAATCTCCCTCTATGAATGCCAGAACTCTTCCGCGCCTTTTTGAAAACTCTGTCGAGAGCTACGGTGACAACCCGCTCATGTTCGAAAAGACCGGGGGCAGTTATGTAGCCACCACTTACAAGGAAATTCGAAACGAAATCCACGAGTTCGCGGCCGGACTGATGGCTTACGGGATCGAAAAAGGAGAACGGATCGCGCTTCTTTGCGAGGGCCGGAAGGACTGGTTGGTTGCCGAACTCGGGATCTTTTATGCGGGCGCCGTCTGCGTCCCGCTCTCGGTCAAGATTGAGGCGGTGAAAGAACTGTGTTTCAGGCTCTCACATTCCGGCACGATCGTTCTAATCGTCTCCGCCAACCAGTTGGCCAAAGCTCGCGCCGTCAAACAGCTGCTTCCCGAGCTGAATCTATTGCTGCTCGACGAGGTGGAAAACCCGGAGCCTGATTTGACCACCCGGCGAGAACTGCTCCAAGCCGGCGTTCAGTATCTTCGCAACAATCGCAAGGCCTTTGATGAGCGATGGCAATCGATCGCGGAATCCGACCCGGCGACGATCAGCTACACATCCGGCACTACAGCGAACCCGAAAGGCATTGTCCTCACTCATCGTAACTATACGGCCAATGTCGAACAGTGCTCCCGGATTCTCGACATTCCTCCAAATTACCGCTCACTTCTTATTCTTCCCTGGGACCATTCTTTCGCACACACCGCCGGCCTCTACCTGCTGATTGCCAGCGGAGCAAGTATGGGAGCCGTCCAGGTCGGCCGGACCTATAGCGAAACGCTGCGGAACATCCCCCTGAACATCAAGGAGTTCAAACCGACCTTTTTGTTCAGCGTGCCGGCTCTGGCGCGAAACTTCCGAAAGAACATCGAGAATGGAGTGAGACAAAAAGGGCAACTCACAGAAGCTCTTTTCCGGGCGGGCTTGAGCGTGGGTTACGCCTACAACCTCGATGGCCTGAATCGTGGGAAAGGATTTCGAGCGTTACTCAAGCCGCTGGTGTTGCTTTTCGACGTACTTGTTTTCCGCAAAGTTCGGCAGGCATTCGGAGGAGAACTGGAGTTCTTCATCGGCGGAGGGGCGTTGCTTGACATCGAACTGCAGCGCTTCTTTTACGCCCTCGGCATTCCAATGCTTCAAGGGTATGGCCTGACTGAGGCGGCGCCCGTCATCTCTGCCAACGTGCCGGTGCGCCACAAGCTCGGGACCTCCGGCCGCCCGGTGCCGGATCTCGATATCAGGATTTGTGACGAACAGGGCGCCTCGCTGCCTCAAGGACAGACGGGAGAGATCGTCGTCCGAGGAGAGAATGTGATGGCCGGATACTGGGCCAATGAAGCCGCGACCCGAGAGGCTTTGCGGGACGGCTGGCTTCATACCGGCGATCTCGGTTTTCTTGATGCGGATGGCTTTCTGCACGTTCTCGGCCGCCAGAAAAGCCTGCTGATCAGCAATGACGGAGAAAAGTTCAGCCCTGAAGGAATCGAAGAAGCCATTACCGCAGGTTCCCGGTTTATTGACCAAATCATGCTCTACAATAACCAGTCCCCGTACACCGTGGCATTGTTGGTTGTAAACCAGCCGGCCCTCAAGGATTGGATAAAGCAACAGGGTTATTCTGCCCAGACACCAGAAGGGCAATCGAAAGCCCTCGAGCTGTTGAAGGCAGAAATCGACCAGTATCGAGAGGGTGGAAGCCAGCAGGGGCTCTTTCCGGGAAAATGGCTGCCGGCAGCCTTCGCCGTTTTGCCCGAGGCCTTTACCGAACAGAACCAGTTGCTGAATGCGACACTGAAGATGGTGCGAAGCCGAATAACCGAACGCTACGCCGACACCCTGGCGTACCTGTTTACGCCTGAGGGAAAGAGAATCGATAACCCCAGGAACCGTGCCGTCATTGCAAATCTGGCAGGAGGGAGTTAGTCAGCGGGTAGCAATCAGCGATCAGCGATTGCTGATGCAGAACCAATTGCATAACTCGGTCGTTGAGGCCAACGGCCTGATTCAGATAGCCTTGGTGCACGCCGGAAATATCTATTCGCCATGTCCAGTCCTGAGGCGAAGCCTCAGCAGGGCTATTCTGAATCAGGCCGTTGGCCTCGAAAACCCTGTTTTTGCAATTGGCTCTGCAGATTGCAGATTTTCAGGTCGCTCAGACGTTCGCTCTCTCGATCTTGAATCCGATCTCGATAGTCACCTGAAACTCGATAGTGCCGTCAACAATAGCACCGCGCTGCTCCACGACCTCGAACCAGGCGAGGCCGTGCAGGGTCTTCTGTGCCTCAGCAATGGCGTTTTGAATTGCTTTCTCGTAGCTTTCTGTTGACACCCCGACAATTCGAATCTTCTTGTAGACTCGTTCTGACATGATTCCTCCCTGAAGTTCTTCATAATACATTACATTATTGGAGATAGGGGTTGAACGGGCTCGCTATCCCTGGAACTGCAGGCGATTGAGACGACGCCGGATGCGGGCGGCCAAACGATTCTCAACTCCTACCGTCAAACCGGTCAAGGCAACCACCAGGACAGCGGTCAGCGCCGCGCTCGGATAGATCCAGATAAGAACGATTGAGAGAAACCCGAGCATCACTGCCGGCATGATTGTCATGATCAGGACCATCTGCGCAGAGCGTTCTCCTTTCTTCATGGGCTGCGAAAAGGGGATGGAAGGAGAAAGCATGACAGCGATCTGAAGAACCAGGTGAGCCAACAGTCCGAGAACTACTACATTGACGACCGCATGCCAGAGGGTCGTGTAGAAGTAACCGAAAAGAATCCCGATCAACAGCAGGTACGGCAGCAGGAAATAGACGACCACAAAATTCTTGGCCGAGAGCACCAGCCGATCGCGCCTTATCGGCGAAGAAAAAAAGATCCAGGACGCCTGGAAGTAGTCACTGCTTCTAAGGTTTGTCTGGAGCATCAGAGGGAACAGGAGCACCCCGAGATAGACCAGGAGCGAATCACCGAAGCCCTCCAGGCCGGCAACAAAGGGGTCTGGCAAAGGACCGGACATCAGGGCGACGATGAGGTAAAAAGCCGTTAACGGGAGAATACCCAGCACCGAAAGGCGAAACTTCTGATCGTGGCGAAATTGGCTGCGGATCAGCAAAGCTACGGCTCTCGGTTCTTCGGCCCCAAACAGGCCCGCCAACCAGCGATCTCGACTGACCTTGCGGGCAACCGGTTGCTCCGTTCGCTCCTGTAAACTTCCGAGTTTCCGGGCGTAATCGAGCGAAAGATTCCCGCCCGCATAGGCAAAAAGGAGCAACACGACAACGAGCGAAAACCCGACAGGCAGCCAGGTGGTTATTTCAAAGTCGCCGACGGCAAGTTTCAGGTAGCTCGCATACCAAGCTGGAGGGAACAAAAGGAGCCACGGTCGCTCATTAACAACCAAATGGGCGGTTGCCGTGTCTTCGCTGAAGACACGGGGAAGAAAGGCGTAGCTGCCGAAAATCGCGAACGAGGTGATCAGCTGAAGATAAGACAAGACCCGACGAAGACGGTTCGGATGTACATGGGACAATGCCGCGGCAAAAAGCACCATCATGAAAAGAGCGGCCGAGAACCCCGCAGTAAAGAAAGCCAGCAGCGCCGCCAACCCGAGCAGTGGCCGGAAGCCGAGAGTGAAGAAGTAAGCGGCCACCGGCAGAACGATCATAGCGGCCGTCATGATTCCGACATAGAAGAAAACGTTCGTCAGGCGAACCGCGAAGAAGGTTCGTGAGGAGATCGGCCTGTAGCCGAGGATCTGGTAGTCATCCGGAGAAATGACAACGGAATTGTATTCGACCAGGACCACTGAACCGATCATGAGAAGGACGTATGCGGACAGCAGGGTTCCGGTCAGGAATATATCGTCATTCATGAGGACGAAACCGGCCAGGAAAATCCCCGTGAAGAGGTAGAACGCCATGACCGAAAGCAGGTGGGTAGAGGGTTTTTCCTTTGTCTGCTGCCCAAGAACGGCGCTCATCGCCCCTACGCGAAAATCTATCTTGAGCAAAGCGCGGCTCAGCGCCCGCCACTGCAGATAGTCGATTCCAAGGCTGGCGAACAATCGGCCGAACATTCAGGCTCTTTCCAGAGCGGCCAGAAAATCGGCCGTTGATCCGGCTGCGTCCCGCACTCCTGTCAACTGGCCGAACGCTTCCTCCAGCGTCGAGGTCGCGGTTTCTGACAGAATCTCTTGAGGCGTGCCCTCAATGATCTTGCGCCCCTCGTTAATGATGGCGATACGTGTGCAGATTCTCTCCACCACCTCGAGGATATGGGAAGAGAAGAAAACCGTTTTCCCCTGCTCTGCCATTTGTTTCAGCAGGATCTTGACCAGCATGGCGGCATTCGCGTCCAGACCATTAAGAGGTTCATCCAGGAACAGGACTTCAGGTTTGGTGATAAGGGCTGCCGAGAGGACGACTTTCTGCTTCATCCCCTTCGAAAACTCGGTCATCCGCTGATCTCGGACGTCGCTTAGCTGGAAAAGCCCCAGGAGTTCGTCGATGCGAGCGGCGGCGACGCGTGGCGGGATGTGGTGAAGGCAGGCAACCAGTTCGAGGTATTCGCCGGCACTTAGATTCTCGTAAAGCGCACCGCTTTCGGGAACGTAACCGATACGCTTCTTGACCTCCAAGGGCTGCTCGACGATATCCAACCCGGCCACCCGGGCGACACCCCTTGTCGGTTCGAGCAAACCAGTCAGGATCTTGACAGTCGTCGATTTGCCAGCACCGTTGGGCCCCAGAAATCCGAAAATCTCTCCCCGGCTGACATTCAGATCAAGGTCACTAAGCGCCGTTTTGTCGCCGAATACCCGCGTCAGGCCGCGCGTTTCGATCACGGGAACAATTATAACGAACCAGCGCTGTCTATCCCTTCTTCCGCTTGTCTATAAGAACGCCCAAGGCGAGGGTTGCAGCCAGTAGAATCACGGTGCCGGCGCCTGCCGCCAGGTCTCTGAGAACGCTCCATTCCATTGATAATTACTCCCTCCCTCTCAATAGACAGGGGTGACGGCGAAAAGGTTTCGGTTTGAGCCAGACTGCGATGTATTTTTGAGGCAAACAGATAGGTTACGATTTTACTAATGGCTCGATTCTCATTCGCGCTCAGATTTTGTTATTATGCGAAAACGGCTCGGTCGGGAGCCAAGTTTTTGTCACGATTTTTTAGTTTAAGGAGAGTCCTTCGATGAAGCTGCGACCCCAACTCTTCATTGGCCTGTCGGTTTTGCTGCTGCTATGCGGAACGACTACAGCACTTGCCCAAGATCCGGTTAAACCGCCGGAAGGCGTGACCGACGACTCGGATTGGCTATACGGCCAACACCTGAGACAGGTCCAGGATACTATCATGAAGGAGCCAGACCTCAATCTGAGAGTCCAAAAGCTCGAAAACTTCACTAAGAAGCTGCCCCCGAAGGCAAAAATCCTGCCCTGGATGGAAACGTTTTTCATCCAGACAGCCGAGGAGTATCAGAAAGCCGGTAAGACCCAGGAAGCCAATGCCGTCTTGGCCAAAATTGCTACCCTGTTTCCTAACAGCCCGACCGTGAAGACCCAGAGAATGCAGGAGGCTTTTCAGAAAAAAGACTATCCCACGGTCATTTCCCTGGGCGAGGAACTCAACAAATCGCATCCTGATCCCCAGATAACGGCAATGCTGGCTCAAGCATACATGGCGACCCAGAACGGACCGAAGGCCGCCGAGTACAGCCAGAAGATTCTGAAAGAAAACGGCCCGAAACAGGCGGCTTTCTACCTGCTGTGGCTGGCCGAGTATCACAACGCTCAGAAGGACGTCCCGAAAGCCATTGAGCATTACAACACGTTCCTCGAGGCTTTTCCGCAGGACGCACCGCCCCAGGGATGGGCGCCGGATGTCTGGAATCGTCACAAGGCGACCGCTTATGCCTTGCGCGGGAACCAGGCTTACGCAGCCAAGGACTGTGCGGCTGCGACTCAGAATCTCCAGCAGTCTCTGAAATTCGCTCCGAAAAACGACGGGGCCTACTTAATGATCGGCATGTGCCAGTGGAGAGCACAGCAGTTGGATCAGGCCGAGCAATCCTTCGCACGGGCAGTAGCCATCGGCGGTCCCGCCTCGGCTAAGGCCCGTGAGTACTTGGAGCAGATCTGGAAGCCGCGGCACAACAACACGCTTGACGGCATGGACGACCTGATTGCCAAGGCCAAGGCTGATGTGAACAAGTGAGACTCGAAGCGATCGGCTGAAACGCGAGCACCTGGATTCAGCTGGTCGCTGATCCCTGGTCGCTTTCACCGCCTCTAACGCCGCGGCACGACGTTGTGTTGGAGGCGGTGCAACCAAAGCAATGGTCGTCGGTCAAAACCGGCAACCCCCCAAGTTCCGATAATGACCCCACGCTGCGGATGTTGAGCGGCTCACCGTTGGCGGCCAGAGGCAGGTCAACTGCCCGATTGAAATCGCAATCGTACAGCCCCCCATCCCATTTCACGTTCACCAAATCACGGCACATCAGGGTCTTGACCCTCTCTGCGTCAAAAGAGTCGACGAGCAGCGTCATATAGTCTTCGTATTCGCCTCGCTTATGCAGATTCTCGGCAAACCGGCCGATCGGCATATTGTTAACAGCGAGCAGATGGTTGAATTCAATACCAAAATCGTTTCGCAGGCGCTCCCTGTAGTCCTGCTCCAGTCCTGCCTGAAAAGCGGGCAGACAGGCCCCGGGCGGGTTATGAACCAGGTTGAGAATCAACCCGGAATCTTCGGCGGCATATCCTAGCTCGTTCAAAAGGCGCAAAGCTTGAATGCTTTTGTCAAAAACACCCTCGCCCCGCTGTAAATCTACATTCTCCGCAGTATAACCGGGAAGTGAAGCAACCACTTCAACCTGGTTCAGCGCCAGAAATGCAGGGAGACTTTCGTGCTTCGGAAGGAGCAGCACGGTGAGGTTGCACTGCGTGGTAACCCGCTTACCTAATGCTCGAGTCTCCACGATCAGGTCGATGAAGTTTTCGTTGAGCTCGGGCGAGCCCCCGGTTATGTCGACGACTTCCACGCTGGGACTGCGCTTCAGCAGCTGAAAGACAGCGGCAGCCGTATCCGGCGCCATCCGCTCACGGTTTGATGGCCCGGCGTCCACGTGACAGTGGGTACATGACTGATTGCAGAGCCCACCAAGGTTGATTTGAAGCGTCTTGACAGCACTCCTGGTCAAAGGCGGCAGACCGGATTCCGTCAGTCTGCGTTCAAACGCGTTCCTGCGCAACATGGGAAGATCTAGCATAGCGTTTTATACCTTGCCCCCTTCACCGCAACCAAGATCCTTCCACAGGCCCTCCAAATCGTCAACTCCGTCTATGTCCCGAAGCGTCCGAAGCTCAGCCGATTTGAGGCCCTGCTGGCGGAGCCTGGCACGGGTCTGCTCAGCAACCAGGGAGGTGCTCCAAGCGATTTCTTCGAACACTCCCGGCTGGAACCCTGACATCCCCAGCAACCAATATCCCCCATCGGTGCTCGGCCCAAGCACAGCCTGATAACCGTTATTCAGAAGATCGAAGGTACGATTAATGTCGTCAACCTCAATCTGAGGCGTATCGGTGGCAATGACCGCTACCGCCCGGGCGCCGGCCTGAAATGCCTGCTGGAAAGCAGCCTTTAGCCTCGTTCCTAAATCCCCCAGGACCTGGGGTACGTAAGCGGCAGCATTCGGCATCCAGGACTGGATCCATTCGCGCTCGGAAGCCGGCTCGAACACCATCCAGCGCTCATAACCCGGACCCGCAGTGCGCGCCCAGATCCTTTCCGCCATGATTTGATAGATGTGCGCCGCTTGCTTCTCGCCGATATCCCTGGCCAACCGCGTCTTCACTGTTCCCGGCACCGGTTTCTTCGCGAAAACCAGTAGAACATTTGAGGAGGAAGGCGAAGTTTTTGTCACTTAAGGAATTATACCGAAGCCAGAAAATTAGCCAATAATGCCAACCGGATCACTGCCAAAGACCTGAACTAAAAACCGCCCTCAAACGTATGATAGAGGGATGATACGATTCAGGTTCGGCCTTTTCTGGGAAGCCGTGCGGATCGCCCTCCAGTCGCTTTGGACTCATAAGTTGCGGGCATTTCTAACACTGCTCGGAATCATCATAGGAGTCTGTTCGGTTTTGCTCGTCAGCGCCTCCATCGAAGGACTGCAGACCTACGTGGAATCGGCTGTTTCGAAGGCCCTGGGCAGCAACACCTTTATTCTCGCTCGCTTCGCGCACAGTGGAAGACTTTCAGACGAGGAATGGGAGAGGATGTGGCGACGCAACCAGGCGCCTAGAATCGAAGATCTGGATTTTCTCCGCGCCCGTTGCTCCGCCTGCGATGACATCGCTGCTGAGATAGGAGGGACTCACACAGTCTATTTCGGCAACGAGGAAATGTATAACACGCAGGTCAAGGGTGTTTCGGCGAACATGATCTACCTGGTTGACCTGGTTGTCGAGGAAGGGCGCTTTTTTTCCGCGTCGGAGGAGGAGCACTCCCGCTTTGTCGCAGTCATCGGGATGGACATCAAGGAGAAGTTCTTTCAGAACGTGGACCCTATCGGCCAGGTCATCAAGATCGGGAACTACCCTGTTCGGGTGGTCGGAGTTCTGGAGAGAATGGGTTCGGTTTTCGGCAACTCGCTCGACAATGTCGCGTATGTTCCCATCGGGGCCTACTACAAGATGTTCGGCGGGCGCCGGCAGCTGGCTTTCAGGGGGAAATCGACCACGCGGGAGAACTTTGAGACGGCGGTCGAGCAGGTCCGCGTGGCGATGCGGGCAAGGCGTCATCTTCGCCCAAACGAGGATGACGATTTCGGGCTTGTGACAACCGACGATATCAACCAAAACGTCGACTCCTTTACCAACGCTATCGCGGTCGTCGTAATACCGATAACCGCGATCTCACTGCTCGTCGGCGGAATCGTCGTCATGAACATAATGCTCGTATCCGTCACCGAACGCACTTTCGAGATCGGACTCCGCAAATCTTTAGGCGCCAGACGCCGGGATATCGTTTATCAGTTCCTGATCGAAGCTTTCGTTCTCGCCGCGGCCGGAGGAGCAGTTGGCGTCGTGCTGGCGTTTTTGGGCTCGAGCATCATTGAGAATACGACGCCCATTCCCATGACCATAACGCTGACATACATTCTCCTGTCGCTGGGATTTTCCGGCGGAATCGGGATCATTTTCGGGATCTACCCGGCCGTTAAGGCTTCACGGCTGGATCCTATTGTCGCACTCACTTCTGAGCGATGAACAAGAACCAGTACCTCGAGAACATTATCATGGGCCTCGGAACCCTCCGGGGACATAAGGTCAGGAGCTTCCTTACTATTCTCGGAGTGATCATTGGAGTAATGACCGTCATCGTCATCTCCTCGATACTAACGGGGATGCGCCGAAACTTCATCAGTCTCATCGAGGAGTTCGGGACCGAAAACATCTACGCGTTTCATCTCACAACCGGTCCTTCATTTGGGCCGCGCGATCGGCGCGAATGGACTCGCAAACCGCTGACAGTAGAAGACGCGCTGGCTATCAAGAACAATAGCGACGCGGTGCAGGACGTCGCCTGGGAGGGTTTTTATTTCGGTCGGAATCCCACGCTTAAGTATGGGACGGAAACCTACAGGCAGGGCCGGATCAGAGGGGTTCCGCCCAGCTACGCCGATGTAACCAACATGGTGTTAAGCGAAGGCCGGTTCTTTAGCGAGTCGGAGGACCTCAGGAGATCCCCTGTCTGTGTTCTCGGCGTGGGCGTCGCAGAGGCACTATTCCCTCACACCCAAAATATCGTCGGAAAAACACTTCAAATCGACGGCAATCGCTTCAACATCATCGGTGTCCTGGAGAAACGCAAAGGAAGTTTCCTGGGCGAGACGGAAGAAGACAACTTCGTCTTAATTCCTTACAGGACTTTCCGAAAGCTCAATCCAAGAAGTGACTGGTTGTTTCTCGTGATCAAAGCGAATCCCGGCCAGCTGGCAAAGGCCATGGATGATACCGAAGTCATTCTGCGCCGACAACGAAACGTCCGATTTAACGAAGATAACAACTTCGATCTGACAACCGCCGACAGGATCGTAGACCAGTTCGATTCCATAACCGCATCAATCGGTCTTGTCGCAATCGCCATTTCCGGGGTAGGGCTGCTCGTCGGTGGCATAGGCGTCATGAACATCATGCTGGTATCGGTAACGGAGAGGACCCGGGAGATTGGTATCCGAAAAGCAGTCGGGGCAAAGCGCCAGGACATCACCTTCCAGTTTCTGTTTGAGGCGATGACGTTGACTACTATGGGAGGTCTAATAGGCATTTTCCTTGCGATACTCGCCAGCTATATCGTTATGTTTTTCGTGCCCGTCCTGCCGGCGAACATACCTATCTGGGCAGTAGTCGCTGGCTTCACGGTGTCACTGCTGGTGGGGCTCGTCTTTGGTGTGTGGCCTGCAGTCAAGGCATCCCGCCTCGACCCCATCGAGTGTCTGCACTACGAATAGGGGCCAAGTGACACAAGGGACGGGGGGAGGTCCCTTGTGTCCCTTCGCCACCGTTAACGCAACGGGTTCTTCGAGCGCCCGGTCGACTGATCGCCTAGCCCTCTCTTTCCAGGTTCGCAGCCCCCGAAGGCCCAACATCGAACCGAGGCGTTGCGCCAGCCGCCTTGATGGCGGCTATACCGGCTTGCCTGCTGCCGCTCTAACTACCTCGGTGCCTGCGCGCCGGCAAACTCCATTCTTGAGGCCGCCGGAAGCCCCGACGTCGGCTCCCGGCAGCCGGGGGGAAGAAAGGAACATCCGACGCCAGTTTCCGCAGCAAGATTTATGCCAACCGCGTAATACCTCGCATCCGGCCTCTTGACTTTGTCTGTTCCGTAAGAGTCGTTCAGCAAAAACAGGGAAACATTCCCCGATCGTCCGGGTACCTTCCGGTATTTGCCTGAATCGAAATCATTTCCTCGGTTTTGCGGACAAGGGATAATTTCCCGGTTCTCAGGCCCGCTCCTCCTGGACTCGCGGATACCTCTCCGGAGAAACATCGACTTGCGGGTGTACCGACCAACCGGTCTTCAGCCCGATGACGAACAGAGCCAGAGCCACGGCTCCTGCTGCGAAGATCGTATCCCCGATAAGGCGGAGCCACCGGATGGTTTCAAGCGCAGGCTGTTGCATGAACTCTATTGACCTCGCGTACCAGAGTCCCTGGTTGACGCTCGCCCACGTCTGGGCAAGGCCGATCGGAAGCACGCTGAGCAGAACCATAAGCAACAGACCCAGGTTTATGGACCAGAAGGCGAAGCTGATGAGCCTGTCTTTCCAGACTTGACGAGCAGCAAGTCCCTTAAGGGCAAAGAGCATCAGGCCGATTCCGAGCATTCCGTAAACGCCGAACAAGGCGGTGTGGCCGTGCACTGGCGTCGTGTTGAGTCCCTGCATGTAGTACAAGGCGATCGGCGGATTGATGAGGAATCCGAAAATACCGGCGCCGACAAGGTTCCAGAAGGCCACCGCGACAAAACAATAGATGGGCCACTTATAGGTCCGAATCCATTCAGTTGCCCTGCTGAGCGAGAGATTGTGATAGGCCTCAAAGCCCATTAAGACAAGTGGAACGACTTCAAGAGCGCTGAAAGTGGCGCCCAATGCCAAAACCGCGGTCGGGGTTCCGGTGAAGTAGAGGTGATGAAAGGTGCCGATTATCCCACCGAACAGAAAGATGTTTGTTGAAAACAGAACGGCAGCGGTCGCAAGCCCACTCCGAAGCAGCCCCATTCGGACGAACAGGAAGGCAATGACAACCGTGGCAAAGACTTCAAAAAAGCCCTCAACCCACAGATGGACCACCCACCACCGCCAGTACTCCGCAATGGCGAGATTGGTTTGTCGGCCCCACATCAGGCCAGCTCCGTAGAACAGGGCAATCGCGGCCGAGGCAATCATGAACATGACCAAAAGACTCCGATTTTCCGAGGGCCGACGCAAAGCCGGCCAGATTGCTCGAGCCATCAGACCCAGCCAGAGAAACAGGCCAACCAACAGGAGAATTTGCCAGAACCGACCGAGATCCACATATTCGTATCCCTGGTGGCCAAACAGAAAATTCTCCTCCAGGCCCAGTCTCTGCATCACACCCAGCCACTGGCCTGACAAGGAACCCACCACAACTATCAGCAGGGCAACGAACAAGACATTGACTCCCAACCGCTGATATCGCGGCTCGAAACCCGAGACCGCGGGTGCCATGAAGAGCCCCGTTGCTAGCCAGGACGTGGCGATCCAGAAGATCCCCAGTTGAACGTGCCAGGTCCGTGTAATGGAGTAAGGCAGAATCTCAGAGAGTGCGATTCCATAGAAACCGTGCCCTTCCACACCGTAATGAGCAGTCACGGCCCCGAGCAACACTTGGACTACCATCAGTGCCACCACCACCCAGAAATACTTGACCGTGGCCTGCATCGACGGCGAGGGATTCAGACCCAGGAGAGGATCGCGTTCCGGCAGTTCGGATGGAGTCTCCTTCTCTTGATGGCTGGCATAGTAGTAAGCGAGCAAACCGATTCCCGCCAACAGGAGAATTACACTGAAGCCGGTCCACAGGATGAGGGAACTAGTCGGCCGATTGCCCACCAACTCCTCAGCGGGCCAGTTGTGAGTATAGGAGATGTCACTACCGGGGCGATTTGTCACACAGGCCCAGGACGTCCAGAAGAAGAAAGCATTCAGCTTGCGCATACGTTCCGGATCGCGAATGGCGTTGGTCGGTATGGCATAGGCCTCACGCTCTTCTTGCAGCCGGGGGTCGTCCATAAAGAGCCCCGTGTAGTAGCGACTGTTAGCGGCTATCGCATCGGCTCGAACAGGCGAAAGCGTGAGTGTGCCCGTGTCAGGATCGAAGGTGTTCGTCCTCAGTTCTTTCTCGAGTCTGGCCTTAAGAGCCGCTTGGCTCTCCGGGTCTACTTCGGCAAAGGTACGGCCATGCTGTGCTTCCGCCCAGCGATCCAGGATATAGACAGCCTCGCGGTGAAGCCAATCGGCCGACCAGTCCGGTGCCACGTAGGAGCCATGCCCCCAGACAGTGCCGACCTCCTGGCCTCCGATCGACTGCCATACATTCTGGCCGTCTTTGATGTCCTGGCCGGTAAACAACTCCCGGCCTTCTGAAGTGACCACCCGATCAGGAACAGGCGGCGCCTGATTGTAAATCTCGACGCCAAAGTAACCGAGCACCGCAAATGAGAAGATAATAACGACAGCAAAGCCGGTCCACAGACGTTTGTATTCCACTGTGAAGCTTCTCCTTTCTAAGCCTTTCTGAATCTCCGGTGTACCGAGCAGACTCTCAGCGAGAGTCCTGTGCTGTCCGGACTGTAACGCCGCGAATTCGGACAGGACCATGACAAAAGTCACTCAGTCGCAGCCGGCAATCCGGAGACAACCCAGCTCCACAAGGCACACGGGCCCCCAAAGCGGGAAACCGTTTCGGGCGTTTGTCACCTCGTCTGTTTGCTAGTAGAATTTCCCCGACTTGGAGGTAACTGGAATTTATGATCATCGCAGATCTATCTCAGATTCAAGGGAGAACCTTCCCGGCACGGCGTTGGACTCAGAACCTGGTAGGTGGCGTTTCACCTATTCAGGCGAAGAGTTTCAGTATTGGACTGGTCACGCTTGAGCCTAACGGCGGGCAGGTCCCCTGGCATAATCAAGAGCAGGAAGAGGTCTACTTCATTCTGGAAGGAAGCGGAGAGATGTGCTTGGGCGAGGAAC
>Ga0116188_1001635_pt1 | contig 18932 bp, 13 predicted proteins | sample AD_JPNTR2_MetaG_FD_89807 | JGI IMG/M metagenome (GOLD analysis project Ga0116188, IMG submission 89807) | Active sludge microbial communities of municipal wastewater-treating anaerobic digesters from Japan - AD_JPNTR2_MetaG | ecosystem: Engineered > Bioreactor > Anaerobic > Digestate | place...
ACGAAACGCTTTTCGCCGTCCTGCTCGTCTATCGTCGTGTGCTCGGGCGCGCAATCGGCGAGCTTCGTGAAGGGTGCGCCGCATCGAATCACCTACCGCTCCAAGTTGCCCGGACCGCAACCTAAAGACAGTGCATGAGACATCGAGAGCTAATCTTACGGGAGCCTCCGGAAAACCAGGAGGGCGGCCGGACATCCGAGTGGTCTGGGACTCGCCAGTTCACCCGACGCATGATCCGCGGATCCGCCAACCAGAACGCGTTGCCGACGGCACCTTGTTCGCTCCGTCCGCCCCAGAACCGGGCGGTACCTCTCCGTCGCCGGCGTTGAATCCACACCCGAAAAGGATCCGGCCGCTCGGCATGCATGGCGACACCCCACACGTCGGTCAAGCATCCTAGCACCGATCCCCGCGCAGGGGTACGAATCCATCAGATTGTTGAGACGCACGAATCCCAGACGTAAGTTAGACGTCTGTTCCCTCCGGCGGATTGGTGCCGTGTCTGAGTCCAGGCCTCATTTGTAGGTCTCTGCGTACGATCCTCGCGCGGTCTTCTCTTCTATTCGAACGAACCGGCTGCGTGCTTCGTCAAAGCGAGAGTACTTGGAGCCGAGGTTCTACGCTGTTAGTCTGATCTACCGGCGATATCAAGGAGAATTTTCCCTTAAGTACTTAAATAGGAGTGAGGAGCGTGGGCCATGAAAGTGGATCGTAGAGCGTTCTTGGGAAGTGCCGGCGCAGCGTCCCTGGCCGCCTGGGGTCGGAGTCCTCTAGGTCAGCCGCCGGAGAGGAACCGACTGAAACTGGGCCTAATCGGCTGTGGTTGGTGGGGTACCGGTTTGTTGAAAGCCGCTTATCAGGTGGGGGGCGTAGAAACGGTCGCTTTGTGCGATGTGGACTCAGCCCACCTGGACGCCGTGGCTCAGGAAGTCGCATCGCTACAAGAGGGGAGGCGGCCGGCCGCCTTCAAGGATTATTGCGAGCTGCTGGCTCTGCCGGAGCTGGAGGCGGTCATCATTGCTACTCCTCCGCAGTGGCATGCCCTCCAGTTCCTTGAGGCGTGTCGTCGGCAACTGCACATCTACTGTGAGAAACCGCTCTCCCACGATGTCAGGGAGGGTCAGAAGATGGTCGAAGCCGCCGACGCCAATCCGAAGGTGATCCAAATCGGTTTCCAACGGCGACAAAGTGCGTCGGTTCGTCAGGCGGCGGAGTTCATTCGTTCCGGGGGCGCCGGGAACATCGTGCAGGTGGAAGCGCAAATTCATTACCAGGCCGAGATTCCCGACACCACCATCCAGGATCCGCCTCCCACCTTGGACTGGGATGCATGGTGCGGGCCGGCTCCACTGCTTCCTTACCGTCCCAGTATCGGCCACTTCGCATGGCGCCTGGAGGCGGAGTATGGTAACGGCCACCTGGTCGACTGGGGTATCCACTGGATCGACGCCGTTCGGAATGTGCTGCAGTTGCGCATGCCCAGGCAGGTACAGTCCGCCGGAGGTATCCGCTTACTGGAGGGAAAGATCACCACTCCGGATACCCTGAATGTGAGCTGGGACTTCGGAGGTCTTCCCGTGTTTTGGAGGCATCGTATATGGGGTGCCGCAGAATACACACCCGAGACTTCGAACGGAATCTTCTTCTTTGGGGACAAGGCGACGGTTTTTGTCGACGACCGCCGTTGGGAGGTGATTCCCCGCGAGCGGGGCGCACGACGGGAGGTGCATGAGGTCCCGGACGAGCAGGATCCGCGGCTGCTTCACGTGGCCGAATTCCTGGAAGCGGTTCAAACCGGTGGAGGCGTGAGTTGTCCGGTACGGGAGGCTTTTCAAAGCACGACCACCGTGCACCTGGCCATGATCGCCTACCGCACGCAGTCGGTTGTCCGTTGGCATCCTGTAGCCCAGGAAATCGAGGATAATCCGGAGGCTGCCAAACTGTTACTGCGGCGTTACCGTTCTCCGTGGGTCCATCCTGCAGAGGCGGTCTGATGCGCTGGGAAAAGGACGAAACGGGCATGAAGACGGAATCTTTCGCCGGCTATCCCCGTGGCTCCCTCGGTTCCGATGGTCCAGGGTGGTCCGGGTGAGAGGCGGAAGCGTGATGAGGAAAAGATCTATGGATGAGCGATACCGACATCTGGCGGAACGGCTGGTGGGCTACTCGATCGACCTCAAGCCCGGCGAAATAGTGTTGATCGAGGCCACGGAGACTCCGCCGGCCTTTGTGCGGGCGCTGGTGGAGGCGGTTGCCGAACGAGACGGTGTTCCGACCGTGTGGCTGAAGGACTTGTCGGTCCTGCGGGCTCAGCTGCTGGCCGGAAAACGGGCGACGTTTGAGCTGACCGGAGACAACGAACTGGCATGCATGAAACAGGTGCAAGCCTATATCGGTGTCCGAGGCGCAAAGAACTCCGCCGAGCTGTGCGACGTGCCCCACGAGAACCTGCGACTCTGGGAGGACTTGGTGTGGAAGCGGGTGCATGTGGAACAGCGGGTGCCGCACACCAAGTGGGTGGTGCTCCGATGGCCCCTTCCATCCATGGCGCAGCAGGCGAAGATGTCGACGGAAGCCTTCGAAGACTTCTATTTCCAGGTATGTACTCTCGACTACGAGCGACTTTCCCGGGCTATGGAGCCGCTGAAGGAGCGGATGGAGCGGGCCGACGAAGTCTACCTAAGGGCGCCGGGTACCGATCTACGCTTCAGTATTCGAGAGATACCGGTGGTTTTGTGCGACGGCCACCGGAACATCCCGGACGGTGAGGTCTACACGGCGCCGGTTAGAGAGTCGGTGGAGGGTGTGATCCGGTTCAACGCCCCGACTGTTTACCAAGGGGTTACCCACGAAGACGTTTGTTTGGAATTCGAAAAGGGGCGGATCGTGCGAGCCGAGAGCTCGAACAGCGCTCACCTCAATCGGGTGTTGGACACCGATGAAGGGGCCAGGTACGTAGGAGAGTTCGCCGTCGGCCTGAATCCTCACATTCGGCGGCCGATGGGCGATATTCTCTTTGATGAAAAGATTGCCGGCAGTATCCATCTGACGCCCGGCAACGCCTACCAAGAGGCCTTCAACGGAAACCGAAGTGCGGTTCACTGGGATCTGGTTCTGCTGATGGATCCTTCTTCCGGCGGAGGAGAGGTTTACTTCGACGGAGAACTTATCCGCCGGGACGGTCGCTTTGTGCCGCCCGACCTACAAGCCTTAAATCCGGAAGCCCTGCTCGCGTGAAAGCGGCGCATCCGGATCGAGAGAGTCTTGTAAACTTCACCGCCGGCATGGACTCAGTAATCGCCTGGAGGTATTGGGTAGGGAGGCGGAGTGGGAAGGGACTTGTGTTTCTTCTGCTTGCCGTAGTTGTGTCGGGATTGGTTTCGATCGTCGCCGCTGCGGCTGTTGAGGACACACCGGCAATTCGGATCAAACGGACGGAGACGGGTCCCGTCGTTGACGGAGTCTTGAGCGATCCGGCGTGGCGGGACGCCGCACGGATCGAGGGCTTTGTGCAACGGGAACCCCGCACGGGTGAGCCGGCGTCGGAGCGAACCGTGGTTCTGATTACCTACGATGAGGAGAATCTCTACTTCGGTTTCCACTGCTACGATTCCTCTCCGGGATCCATCACGGCGAAGGAAATGGCTCGGGACGCCGACCTGTCGCAGGATGACCGCGTCCAGATCATCTTGGACACCTTTCTCGACCGGCGAACAGGCTACTGGTTCCAGATTGGTCCCCGAGGCTCTATTGGTGACGCCTTGATCAGCGACAACGGAGCCGTCTTCAACAAGGATTGGGATACGCTCTGGGAAGGACGCGCCGTAATACATGACGAAGGGTGGGATGCGGAAGTGGCGATTCCTTTCCAGTCGCTCTCGTTTCCTCAGGGAAGTGACACGTGGGGGCTCAAGCTGATCCGTCATATCAAGCGCTTGGAAGAAAGTGACTACTGGCCCACCGCCAATCTCGACAGTTACAACTTCCAGGTGTCGGACGCCGGGCTCTTGGTGGGTTTGGAGGGAATCCGCCAGGGCCACGGGCTGGATATCCGTCCTTACGGTCTGGGTGGCCTACACCACGAGGAGAACGGGAATTACGGCCTGAAGGGTGACGTGGGAGTCGATGTGTTTTACCGAGTCACTCCGAGTGTTCAGGCGGCCCTGACGGTCAACACGGACTTTGCGGAGACGGAGGCGGACACGCGCCGGACCAACCTGACCAGGTTTCCGCTGTTTTTTCCCGAGAAGCGCGATTTCTTCTTAGACGGGGCGTCTTACTTCACGTTCGGAACCAATCGGAACGATTTGATTCCCTTTTTCTCGCGGCGGCTCGGCTTGGACGTGGGGGGGAGTCCAATTCCGATTCTGGGCGGCGGAAAGCTTACCGGCCAGGTGGGTGATTGGAACTTGGGTTTTCTGGGAGTAGCCGAGGACCGGAACGACGAGACCAGGGGTTACGGCGTGGCCCGAATTCGCCGTAACTTCGGCCGTGAGTCGTCCGTGGGTTTCCTCGGGACTACGGGTAACGCGGTGGGGGAAGAGGACAGCCGCTTGTTGGGGGCCGATCTGCGACTGGCGACGAGTCGCTTCCGGGACGACAAGAACCTTGCGCTCACCTTGTTCGGCTTGTGGACGGATACCGACACCGCCGCCGGTTCCGACGCCGCTTTCGGCGGAGAGCTGGCCTATCCCAACGACTTTGTGGACGCCGTTGTGGGATTTCAGGAGATCGGTGATCGTTTCGAACCCGGTTTGGGATTTGTTCCTCGTCGCGGTATCCGGAGCTCCTACGCAAACTTTGCGCTTCGGCCTCGCCCGGAGCGCTGGGACATCCGTCAGTTGAGCTTCGGGACCGAATTCGAGTACACCACGGATCTGGATAATCGACTTCTCACCAGGATACTGGAGCTTCAACCCGTTAACATTCGATTCGACTCGGGCGACCAGTTAGGCGGGGAGCTACATCTGAACTTCGAGTACCTGGACGAAGCCTTCCATATTCATCCTGATCATGCCATTCCCGTGGGAGAGTATCGGTTCATTGATTACCGGGCGACCTTTGATTCCGCCCGGCGGCGTCGGTTCTGGTTCTCCGCGGAGGGAAACTGGGGAGAATTCTACAGCGGGCGGCGAAAAGGTACGGAACTGGCGATGGGATACAAGGTGGCCGTACCTGTCTTCCTTTCCGTCGAATGGGAGCAGGATCGGGTATATCTGCCTTCCGGATCTTTCACCGCCACGGTCTCGCGGTTCGTGGCAAATGTTCTGTTCAGTCCGGACGTTACGTTGTACAACTACATCCAGTACGACAATCTCTCCCGAGTGCTGGGTTGGCAGTCTCGCTTCTACTGGATCCTGCAGCCCGGCAATGAAATCATCGTGGTGTGGAACGCCAACGTGTCTGAACCGTGGGATCAGCCGAGGTGGGGAGACACGAACGCCCGGCTCAAGGTGAACTACAACTTTCGTTTTTAGCAGCCGGCGGGGGGACATGGAGTCCCGGGAACGGAAAGGTCTCGGACGCCGCTGCCGCAAGAGCTCTATGGAGGTGGAAGAGGGATCTGCCGTCCAGCTGGAAAGAAGACGGATTTCGTACCAGATCGTCTTTGAGATCGGTGAACCTTTGATCGTGCGCGTCGGTGCGTTGGGGGTGCAACGACTCGAGCCGGGTCTGTATGTTTACACCGGTAGTGCGGTACGCGGTCTGGAGGCTCGGATTCGACGGCACGTGCAACGCTCCGGTCGACTGCGATGGCACATCGATTACATCCTGCGGTGTGGGGAGGCGAAGATCGTCGAGGTGCGGCGTTCCAGTCTGCCGGAATGCAGACTGAACCGGGAGACCGTCGGTACTATCCCGATTCCCGGATTCGGCGCTTCCGATTGTCGCAGCGGCTGCGGCTCACACCTGAAGAGAATCGAATGCCGAAGATCAGCCGGGGCTTACGACTGAGGCATGTTATGCGGATTGGTCGGATAGTCGCTCAAGATTCTCTTCGAACTCCGTGATCGAAGAAGGGTGCCTCCTCTCTCCGCTTCGGTACCTGGGACCTCGCAGGCTCAGCCGGACAAAGCTTGGCTGAGAGCTTGCGCCGCCGGATCAACCGACTTGGCTGACGCGTTCTCGCGACTGATCACCTTGTGTACTTGATCATCCTGTAATGACTTCACTACGCTGTTGTGATAGCGTTCGGCTGAACACCGCACTGTTGAGGCGCATCTAACGAGGAGAGGGAGACCGGGAGCCGGAAAGACTGGATTTTCTATGGTTGGTGCGAGCGGAAGGAGCTAATCATGATAAGGATGCGGGGTCTTCTGGTCTGGTCATCGGTCGCCGTGGTCCTCGTTTCGAATGCCTCGGCACAATACCTTTTTCAGCGGAAAGATGCCGCGTTCGCCCAGGTGGCGGCGGGAGGAAACATCGAAACGAGGATCGTCCTGACGAACCGCGGCAGTTTCACCTACCAGGGTGTCATCTACTTTTCCATCGGTAAGGGGGGGAGTGCCTGGAATGTCTTCGTCAACGGGCGCCCCATTGAAAACGGATCCTATTCCTTTCAGCTCAATCTCGACGAAGTTCTGACGCTGCGCATCACCGATCCTGGGTCTGATGTGGCCGTAGGGGGAAATGCGGTGATCGTGGCGGACGACCTCATTCCCGATAACTTCTTGGAATGTAACTTAACGTTCTACATCACCGGCGACGGCGGGATTACCGACAGCGTAGGCATCTTGCCGGGGGACGAGTTCTACTTGGCATCCTTACCGTTTGAAGATTTCAGCCAAATCGCCCTGGCCCTGACGGATACCCGTTTCCCCGATGAAGCTGGAGAGAATCCGACCGATAACCAGGTCATCCTGAGCTTGCTGGATGATGAAGGGAAACTCCTTGACACCCTGGAAGTGAAGGGCCTAAAGCCGTGGGGCCATACCGCCATGTACCTGCCCGAGTACTTCGGCGCTGATCCTTTCAGCGGTAAGGAATCGCGGCGGGGGAAGGTGGAAATCGCCAGCCAATATCCGGTCGTGGGGACCGCCTTGACGCAGGTGGGTTCGGGTCCGGAGCTGTCAAGCCTGCCGTTGCAGGCGGCCCCGGTGGGGTATGAAGTATCGTTGGCCCATGAGGATGGGACCGAGTTTACCGGTTCCGCCGCGCTGTGGGCGGAAGGGTACTTTGTTCGAGGTTACCTGACGATCACTCGGGTTGACGATAGTGACCTCGCGAAACCTCGGGTCACGCTGATCAACGGGCAGTTGATCGACGGTCTCCTCGATCTGACGTTTTTTGCGCCGGCGGAGAACTTTTGGGGACCAGGCTCAGAGAAGGGGGAAGTTGTGGTGTACGTACTTAACGGAGACTTCTCGTTCGGTGAGACGGAGTTCTTTGGCGGTTATTTGTTCACCTATACGAACTCGGGAACGACCGAAGTAGGCACGTACCATTTCACACGAACGACGCCGTAAGCGGATCGGAAGTATTGAAACATTCGTTTCTTAAAAGAGTCCATAATAGTAGAGGATCAAGCCAATGGACGGAAAAGCAAGCGACAGGTTGCGAGATGTTCGATGGCTGTCTGTTGTGGTGGGCGCCGTGATCCTGGTTCTCGGAACGGGGAGTGCACGGGCCCGCGATTGGACGCCGGCTCGTGTCAGCCTAGTCGAGGGCACGGCCGCTTACGAGCCCGCGGGCGACGTAGACTGGTCCGAGGTCAGCGTCAACCTCCCGATTTTGGACGGTGACCGGATCATTACCCACCCCGACTCTCGAATCGAAGTGGAGCTGGGTGGCGGGGCTTTTCTCCGACTTGGTGCGAGCACCGATGTGCATTTTGTAGCAGTTCAGGATGACGATGCAGTCGTCGAGCTTCGTTCCGGCGATGTGATTCTGCGGTTGGCGGATTCCCGGGATGTGACCATCCAGACCCAGGCGGGCCGGTTTATGACCGGAAAGCGTGGTTTGTACCGGGTCTCGGCCGACGAGCAAGGTGTGGTTGAGGCGGTTGTCCGGAAAGGAAAGGGCCGTTTCGAGAGTTCTTACGGAACGAAAACGCTTCGGGACAACGAGGTTGCGCGCGTGGATTTGGGTGCCGATCCGGTGTTGCGCGTCGCCTATGGTTACTATCCCGACGCGTTCGACCAGTGGAGTGAGCGGTTGGACGCCCGCTATGTAGGCGGGGAGTCCGTCCGATACGTTGGGAGCTATTACCCGGGTCTCTACGAGCTCGATCTGCATGGTTACTGGATTCATCATGCGAGTTACGGTCACGTCTGGATTCCCTATGTTTCCGTCGGCTGGTCTCCGTTTTTCCACGGTAGATGGGTTCACTTCGGTTTCGGGTGGACTTGGATCTCTTACGAACCGTGGGGATGGTTGCCGTATCACTACGGCCATTGGGCGTTCTATGATCACCGATGGTGTTGGGTGCCGGGCGGCTTTCGGGCATGGTCGCCCGCGATTGCACATTTCTACCACTTTGGCGGATATGTGGGTTGGGTGCCCCGTTTTCACCCCCGTGTAGGGTTTGTCGACCGCGATCTGACCATCATCAACAACAATATTACGGTTGTTAACGGAGGGCGGGGGATTTCCAGCGACGTCGTTCGTCGTTCTTTGGTGGTGGTTCGCAAGGAGGACTTCGGTAGGACCAGGATCGACGAACGGGTCGTAGTCCGGAACGTGCGCTTTGACTCCGGTACTGGACTGCAGCCGGGTTTGCCGTCTGATTTGGCTCGTCCGTCGCCGAGCCTGAACCGGAATCAAACGGTAACTCGGGTTCCCGGCACACCCGGAGCAGGGCAAGGAAACTCGCCTCGGACGGGTGTCGTCCGGACGCCCTCGCCGCGTGACGCCGCGATATCACCGAACCGGACAACCGTCGCTCCCTCATTGGCTCCCTCGTCGCGCACGGGGGTGGAGCGGTCTACCGTGACACGTTCTCCGGCGCGTGACTCGGCAGTCGGCAGCGAGCTCCGGGTCTACCGCGTGCCGAGTGGCAGCTCCTCGACGGATCGAGTGATCGGCTCGAGCGTCGGACCACGAACCGAGGAACGGCTGAGAACGTCGTCGCCTACCGTCGGCTCGGCGGTAAGGTCGAATCTTCGCAGCGGCAGCGGGACTGAGGGTGACTCGGGCTACGTTCGTCCGAGCAATCCCCCCCGGACTTCGGTAACCTCGCCGCCTGAGGTGCGGATTCCCTCTTCCCGAGCGGGTTCTCGCGAGGTAACGGGACCCGATACGTTGCGGTCGCCTGCTTCTCGTCTGAGCTCGCCGCCCTCCCAAAATAGATCGCCGTCTACGGTGAGACCGCCGGCCGGATATTCGGCCACGTCCCGGAGCGGCTTGAGTCGAACGCCGGCAATCACCAGTCCGGCACCGAGGACGACTGCGCCACGCATCAGCGCTCCCAGGTCGTCTGCGCCGAGCATCGCGGCTCCGAGCCCGCGGATGAGCTCTCCGGCACCTTCTCGGGCCCCTGATTCGCGTCCTGCGCCTGCACGACCGCGGCCGGACCGCCAGTAAAGGCTCGGGCAGTCGATGGGTCCGTGGAAGAGAGGCGGGCGACGCCCATGCTGTGTCGTCCGCCTTTTTCCTTCTTTCTGAACCGGCCTGAGCGACGGGCTGACCGTCGTGGTGGTGGGTCGGAGAGCGCTTTGGGTGCTTTCGGCCCGGGCTCTTGAGCCTGGAATCGTCGGGGATCTTCCTCCCGTTCCTGCTTCGGATTGAACCTTCCGCGGTCTCAAGTGGCCGACTCCCCGCCCTTCTTGAGGGTTTACAGGCTCGTAACGGCATCTCCTGTGAGGATGTCAAAGGTAGAAGAGCGCTGTGCAACGTGCTGACGGAGGTCGCTGTCGAGCCGGCTCCGGACCGCTTCCGGATTACTACGATTCGGCTTTCCGTACCGCCGCCACTTCCTTCTCACAGGCGGCCTCGAGGCGTTGTTTCGCTTCCGCCAACTGTGCCTGGAGCGTCTCGATCTGGGCGAAGTCGCCCTGTGAAAGCGCTGCGCGGATCTTGTCTTGAGTGGCGATCTCTTCCTGAGCGATTTTCGCGCGGTACCTGGACCGGATTTCGGCGATCTTGTTCTTGGTTTCGTCACTTAGGGCTACTCCGGTCCCCATTTCACGATCCAGCTTTTCGAGTGCCAATTCAACGGCAGATTTCAGCTCATCCGACATGGCTACTACACTACCACAGGTCGGCTGGGGGGCCGCAGGTCGAGGAGAGTTCGGTTGGTCAGCGGCGACCGATCGCGGCGGCGGGAGGTTCAGCGCAGACGAATGCCCGTCTTCGTCATTTTTACAGGAAGAATTTTCCCGTTCTCATCGTATTCCAAAAACTCGGCGCAGACGCGACGTTCGTACCAGCTGGGGCCTTGAACGTGGTAGAAGATGTACCACTGATTGCCGAACTTCACAATGGAATGGTGGTTGTTTCGCGAGCCGTTGTCCAAAATCGACCCCTGGTACTGGAACGGTCCGAGCGGCGATTCGCCGATGGAATAGGCGATTCGACTCTTGAGTTCTCCTTCCGGCCCCGTGCCCTCCAGAGAACAATACGAAAGATAGTAGCGGCCTTCATACTTATGCATCCACGCCGCTTCATGGAAGTTCTCCGCCGGCACCTTTAGGATGGGACCGTCTCGCGTGATCATGTCCTCTTTAAGCCTAACCACCCGTAGGCTCTCGGCGTTTCCGTTCCCGAAGTAAAGGTAAGCCTGACCGTCGTCGTCGATGAAAACAGCAGGATCAATGACCGTTGTCTCCGCCTCTCCGCGGCCGATGAGAGGTCGCCCGAGAGCGTCGCTGAACGGGCCGGTCGGAGACGGGCCGACCGCTACGCCGATCTGCATGTCGGCGGGAAAGTAGAAGTAGTACTTTCCCTTGCGTTCGATACAATCCGGCGCCCACGCCCAGCGGTCGGCCCAGGAGATGTCGTCGAGGCTGAAAATGACACCATGGTCGTGCCATTGCACCAGGTTGTCCGACGAAAAGACGTGCCAGTCCACCATGTCCCAGTACGTGCTGTCCGGAAGATCGTGAGAGGGGTAGATCCAAAACCTTCCTTCAAACTCCCGCGCCGTGGGATCGGCGTAGAAATCAGGGAGAATCGGGTTGCCCGAGGTCTCTTCCACGCCGGTGGAGATTCCGGAGGCGGTCCCCAGAATTGTGGCTGCTAGGATCCAGCCGAAACCTGTTCGTAAGATATGCTTGGCCATGTTCTCACCGTTAGGTCTAGAAAACCGACGGCGGCTCCGCACCCTTTCAGTCAACCGCCGAAGACCCACCTGTACGGTCTCAGCTCAGTGTCGCCGCGGGCCGCATCATCTAGAACGACACCAAACAATGCCAAATAAAGCTGTAGCCGAGACCCTCGATATCTTCCCAAACCCGCCGGAACAGGTCGGCGTCACCGTCGCCTGGGGGGCGTTCCCGCGCCCGCTCCTCCCAACTGGTACATACGCCCGGCTTGACCTTTGTTTCACTGGTCCGGGCCGTTAGACCTTTGAGCCCCCGAGCTTGATCCGGCTCGGGAACCACCTGCGTCTCCGCAGGAAATGAGTGTCCCCGCGGGTAGACCCCGTGTTCACGGATAAAGTCGGTAAGAATCCTGAGGTTCTCGACGTCGGTGTCGTTCTGCATGATGGCGCCGGCGTCGGCGATGTAAGCTCCGTCCTTTGCGGCTTCAGCAAGAACCCTTTTCGCCTCTTGAAGCACTTCGTCGGTGGTTCCGAAGCTGAGGATCGTGTTGGAGATCCCCCCACTCAGACAAAACTTGTCACCGAGTGTCCGACGTGCTCTCGCAAGGTCTCCTTTGTCGACGTGAAACACAATACTACGCTCCGGCAATTCGGAGAAGTGGCCGAGATGGTGGTCCCAGTTTCCTTCGGCATAGAAGAGGACCTGGTGTCCCCGGCGCCATAACTCCTCGATGACGGGCTTCAGCGTCGGCCAGTAATGGGTTTCGAACTGTTGCGGACTGACGAACGGCACGCAACCCCGGTGCATCCAGAAGCCGACGGGAGCCTGGTGGTTTGGATCGGCGGTCGTGAGAGCAACGTGAAACAGGTGAGGAGCCAGCGCCTCACAGGCACGCAACACCTTTTGGGGTTGGCTCAACATGTCCATGGTGAGGCCGACATACCCTCGGAGCTTGTCGGATAGGATGTCGAAGGGCGCTTTTAAGATTCCAGCTATCGCCGGCGCCGTGCCGCATTCCTCGCGAAGCCGAGTGACCTGGGGACCGAAGGCTTGAAAGTACTGCCCCATCGCCCAGGCGGTCTTAACCAAGGCGACCCGGCCTCGGTACGTCGCCGGCTCTCCCGCGGCGGGTACGACGCGGGACACCCGAGGTAACCAGGTCGTGTACAAAAAGGCCGTAGGGTCGTCAATCAGGGCGTCGTATTCGTCCGCCCTCATGAATGCCTCTTCCTCGGGAGGTTCCCGGTACTGGAACGCGACGTTTGCGGGGACGTCGATCCCGGGAACTCCGTAGTACTTTAGATCTAACGCTTCGGTCAGTCCGGTCCAGACGTACACCATGTTGGGGACCACGGCGTCCCAATCAAAGTCGCGGGCACAGCGGCATACCGCTTCAAACGCCTTTTCATAATCGTGGGTCACTTCTTGGCAGGTGAATCCGGCGTACTTGGCCGTAAACTCCGCCACAAAAGGCCGGATGGGAACCGCATCGGGTTGCTCATTGCGAAGCGCTGTTACATAACGGGCCAGTCGTTGACGATACTGTTCCTGGGTTGCGGAAGGCTGTGTCATGGCTCTCGTTTCTCCGATCGGCCGGTACTTTCGGACTCTGCCTGTGGCGTAAACTCCAAGATACCGGTCACCACATGCCCTTTCGGAAATTTCGTCAACCGTCTGTCGTCCAAACGAAACTCCTCCAACGGCAGCTTGCCCTCGAAGACGACCAGCCGGACCGAATCACCCACCACGCAGGTGCCCCAGGCGTGGCCGTTGGACCAGAAGTACGTTCCCGGCCGGCCGGTAAGCTGCAGAAGTTTCTCAGAAGAGGAGTACAGAAAGCGCGACCAAGCCGGAATCCCCGCCCAGGCGGCCATGGCACGGACGTAATGATGGCCGCACTCCGCTTCGTCGAAAGGATTTCGCTTGAGCCCGTCATAGCGTTGCCGAGCCCGGCGAAAGCAGGTGGCGCCTTCAGCCTCCAAACCTTCATAGACCATGCCGACGGCCGCGGTGTACTCGAGACCGGTCCACACCTCGGCGAAGTAGGGAAACGGTTTCTCGGGGCGGTCCTTGGGATAGGAGGCGATGATCAAGCCGGCCTCCCCGTCCAGTGCGAACGTTCTAAGGGGATTGAAGTGGTCTGTCAAGGTTTCGCGCCGGTTGTACTTCCAGATTGCAGTCAGGGCGCTCCGAATATGTTGGGGGTCGGCCAAATGTCCCAGGCCGCAAAGATGGGCTACGTACTGCCCCACAAGCTGGTCGACCAAGCAGCCGGAAGCTAGTTGGTAGTCCGGCTTCGTCAAATCCCGAGCCCCCATTCCCGCTCGGAAGACGGGCGGTACCGCGGCGTCGGCCGGAAGTGGTTGGACGATCTGTTCGTAGTATTCGCCGTTAAATAAGAAGTTGTCGGTCCATCGGCTGCCGTTGTCAAACAGTGCCCTGCACGTATCGGCGAACTCCGTGTCCCCGACGCGGCGCGCCATTTCCTCTACCGCTCGGAGGGCGCCCAAATACCAGAACTGGATCTCGGGGTTCGGTCCCAGGTACTCGACGTCCATCGTGTTGTGTTGGACGCCTTCCATGACCCCGTCGCGGTCTGCGTCCCAACCGCCGGGTGTCCAACAGAATTCCAAGGCCGCCCGAATCTTCCCCCACCAGGCCTGGAGTAGGTCGTCGCGGCCGGAAAGGCGCCAATCACGGTACATCTTGAGCAAGCAGCCCATTTGGCCGTCGGCTGCCACCTGCCGAAACGAGCGGGCGGCCTTCTCCAGCGGCAGTCCGACGCGGAAGCTCATGGCTCCCCGTTCGTCGGTGGCATACACGAACTCAACCTTTCGCTGGCTTAGGGCAAGCTCTCCGAAGAGGTAGGGCGTAGCCTGTTCGTAGTTCCAAACGTGCGTGCAGGAGCCGAAGCAGCACCCCTTGTTGTCTCCGCAGCCTTCCCACCCGAACATGTTTCCGTCCGCCGTGCGGAATACCGTTTGGCTGCGCAAAGTACTCAGGTTGAAGAGGGCCGCTTCCTTGACTTCATCGGGGTAGGAACTCTCCAACAAGGAATTAACGAACCGTGCGGTCCGATCACGCAGTTCCGGCAGGCGGGATGCGGTCTCTTCGGCTACCTGCCAAGCGTCGTGAAAACGCGTGCAGTAGTAGTTCCCGACCCAGTCTTCCGGAGTTTCCTTGCCGGGTTCGACATCCCAGGAATATCGGTTTGGGAAGTGCCAGGCCAGCAGAAAAGGGATCTCAAGCTCGCCGCCCGCGGGTACGACGCGCGAGACGGCCAGGGAGCCCATGGGCATATCCGTACCTTGCGACTTCCGCTCTTCCAGCCGGCCGTCCTCCGAAAAGTCGTCCCAAAAGTCCAGCAGTCCACCCCACCAGTCTCCCTCCGCCCAGGCCGTTCGGTAAGTGAGTCCTCGGCTATCCGTGGTGACCAGGCTCAGCGTGCCCCAAGTCTCCGCTCGGGAGTCCACTCCCTGGGAGGTGAACAGCAAACCCGAGACCGACTCGCCGCTTCGGAAAGCATTACGGTTACGGGAGGCTCCCGCCGGAATCAGGTCACCTTTCCAGTCGCGTGTACCGGTCCATGGGCTGAGACCGATGAAATTCGGAAGGCTTGCGGACACCGAGACTTCCAGGTTGTCCATGGTGTGGTTCCGCACGTGAATTTGGATGACGGCCAAAGGCAATCCGGAAGCTTCGGCGTCGACCGGAACGAGGGGGTTAAACCCCCGAACCTCGGCAGTGATGGGAAGATCCGGATCGGCCAGCAGCACCCGGGCAAAAGGATAAGCTGTCGCGAACGAGGCCGAACGGAAGCGTGGTAGATTTGCGTTGGGAGCCGGGCTTCCGTGGCTCCCCTCGAATTCCTCGACGGGTAACGGACCCTCTAAAACTCGCATCCATGCGGTTGAAGGGGTGGCGACGCGGAGGGCGAAAAAAGGCTCGACTTCCGTCGAGGAAGGCACGAAGCCCTTCGCCGGGCGGTTCATGATTTCCCAATGGCGCCACGAACCGTTGCCGCAAAAAGAGACTGTGCCGGTTCCAATGCCGCCCACCGGCATTGCGATCCGGCTGGTTCTGTCGGGTGGGTATACGCGGAGGGAAGGCCAAGACGCATCGTCAAGAACCCGGTCATGCCAAAGGCGCTGGAATTCTTCCGCCCTTAAGCGTACCGCGGGAGCCAAAGCGACGGATTTCAGGAATGTTCGGCGCCCCAGGAAAACCACGGATCCTCCTTCTCGCGCTAACTCACGCTATTACGGCGCTCGCTCTATGGCGTCCGGGAGTAACGGTAGCGCCCGCCCGATCCGAAAGCAAGAGAGAAGCGCGGCTGTCCCGGCGGATTCGGTGGTTATAATGCGGTCGGCCGAATTCTGAAGAAACACGACGACTTCGAACCACGCCGGACCCGTTTGACGATCGTCCTACACAAGACACGCAAGTGCACTATACTTTGCCCTCCAGACCTTTTCCTGTCGCAGAGGGTTGTCCATTCTCGGTTGGGAGCAAGAGGTGTCATGGTTGGCGAAGAGATGAAAAGCGGTGTGTTGAAGCCTATTCTGGTCATGAAGTTTGGCGGAACCTCGGTCGGTGGGCCTGAAGCAGTCGGGAGAGCTGTGGGGATCGTTGAGGATCAGCGAAGGCGTGTTCCCCGGCTGGTCGTGGTGCTCTCGGCCATGTCGGGGGTGACCAACCAGTTGCTCGACAGCGCAGTCTTAGCGGCAAGCGGCGACCAGGCAATCGCAGCACGGACCGCCCGGCAGCTGGAAGATCGGCATCTGGCCACGGCCCGAAATTTGTTGGAAGATGCGGAGACGCTCTCCGCGCTCGGCGAGGAGATTTCCTCCTATTGTCGCCACCTCCGAAGCTTTCTGGAAGCCGTGGCCGTTCTGGGTGAGGCTACCCCGCGGGCTTTGGACGCTATCGCCTCTTTTGGCGAACGGCTGTCAATTCGGGTCTTTACGGCGGTCCTAAGGGAACGGGGAATTCCCGCAGAGTGCGTGGAATCGACGCAATTGATCGTGACCGATGATCACTTTCAGGCGGCGCGTCCAGATCTCGTTGCGACCCGCGCTCGCGTGCAAGACCGTCTAGTTCCCCTTCTGGAAGAGGGGAAAGTCGCAGTGGTCAGCGGCTTTCTGGGAGCAACCCCCGAAGGTGTTACCACCACCCTGGGCCGAGGAGGAAGCGATTACTCTGCAGCCTTGCTGGCCTCGGCGCTGGATGCCGGAGAAGTCATCATATGGACCGACGTGAGCGGTGTAATGACCGCCGATCCTCGGGTCGTACCTGAGGCGCGGACGATACCCGAGCTGTCTTATCGAGAGCTGGCGGAGTTGGCCTATTTCGGAGCGAAGGTCCTCCATCCGATGACGGTTCGTCCGGTGGTGGAGCGTGGCATAGACTTGACGATTCGCAACACGTTCCAGCCCGACCACCCGGGAACTCGGCTGTTACCGCGAAACCGGGAAATTCGGCAGGTTATCAAGGCGGTTACCTCGATTTGTGGACAGAGGCTGATCACGATTGAGGGGAGAGGCATGCTAGGTGTTCCCGGCGTCGCCGCTCGGGCGTTCTCTTCGGTGGCTGCAACGGGCACCAATGTCATACTGATCAGCCAAGCCTCCTCGGAGCAGAGCATCTGTTTCGCCGTTCCCTCAAAGCAAGCCGACACGGTGGTGGCCGCCTTGCAGGATACGTTCGCCCGAGAGTTGGCCGATCGGGAGATTGACCGGGTTTGGAGTTCGGACGAGGTGGTCATTATCACGGTGGTGGGCTCCGGCATGCGTCATACTCCCGGCGTGTCGGGGAGAATTTTCAGCGCCTTGGGTAACGCCGACGTGAACGTTATCGCCATCGCTCAAGGATCTTCCGAAGTGGCGATCAGCATGGTGGTCGATGTGGCCGATGCAGACAGGGCGGTCCGGGCCGTTCACGCCTTGATCGTGGAGGAGACGGTGACGGCGCCTTCTTTACGTTAGTCGGGTGAGCCTTGCGACGTTCAAGGGAACCGGCATTTCTTCTGTACAATGACGTTCAAAGCGGGGAGGTCTCGGGATTTCTACCGGAGGCGGCCGAGTGACCGCATACCGATCGCAGGAGGTTCAAAGGATGGAATTGAGGGACAAGTTAAAAGTAGGGGTCGTCGGGGCTTCGGGAAGCGTTGGGCAGCGTTTTGTTCAGTTGTTGGCAAACCACCCTTGGTTTGAGCTCACCTGCGTTACGGGGTCGGAACGGCGAGTAGGGAAGAAATACGGCGAAACAACCCGATGGATCCTTGCCGAACCCATGCCGGCAGGGGTTCGGAATATGGTCGTTATTCCCTCGGATCCGGCGGACGTGGATGCGGACTTGGTGTTCTCCGCTCTGCCGTCGGATGTCGCCCGTGAGCTCGAGCCTCGGTTTGCAGCCGCCGGTATCGGGGTCTGTACGAACGCCGGCGCTTTTCGGCGGGAACCGGACGTTCCCATCCTAGTGCCCGAGGTGAATGCCGATCACACGGCCCTGGTACCCGTGCAGCGGCGAAACCGCGGCTGGAGCGGTTTCATCGTGACGAACCCCAATTGCACGGCTACCGGGATGACGATAGCTCTGAAGGCGCTGCTAGACTCCTTCGGATTGGAGCAGGTTTTCGCTGTGTCCTTGCAGGCTCTCTCGGGAGCCGGCTATCCGGGGGTGCCCTCGATGGACATTATCGACAACGTCGTCCCCTACATCAAAGGTGAAGAGGAGAAAGTCGAATGGGAACCCCGCAAGATGCTGGGGACCTTGCGTAACGAGGAGATCGAGCCGGCGGGTTTCACCCTTTCGGCGCATACGAACCGGGTCAACGTCAGCGACGGTCATATGGTTTGTTTGACGGTGCGGTTGGCTCGGCGTGCATCCGTCGACGAGATCAAGAGCGCTCTGCGAGATTTTCGGATGCCGCAGATATGTCGTGACCTGCCTTCGGCTCCGGATCGGGCGATCGAGGTACGCGAAGAGGACGATCGCCCTCAGCCCAGGCTGGATCGTTCCACCGGCAACGGAATGAGTACGGTGGTGGGGCGGGTCCGGCCCGATAACCTTTGGGACGTTCGCCTTGTGGTGCTTTCTCACAATACGATCCGAGGTGCCGCCGGTGGATCGTTGTTCAATGCCGAGCTTTTGGTAAAGCAAGGCTATGTCGGCTAAAGGCCGGTTGTGGAAGTCGAATCCTCGGCCCGCAACCTAGCTCTAGATGCCTTCCTTCGCCTGTACGAGCGGTTTCTCAATCCCGAGTGTTGAAACCGAGGGTACACGCGAAATATGCGGACGTCGTGGATTCCGATAGTGGATTCCACGGTTTTGTTGAGCGCACGGCCGGCAAAATCCCATGGTCCGCTTGCTTCGAAACCTTCTCACCGCGGAATGAGGGAATCCTCAGAAGGGGCTCGTCCGATTCTCGAAACTTTGCTTTCATCCCGGCGTGTCATATGAGCGGTTCGATCGAGGCACTCATTGTGTGAGCATGGGACAGATCGTCGAAATGACTGACGCGCGGATGCGGCAAATGCTTGAGCAGGTCCACCAAGATGCGTTCGGCTGGGCTTTGTATTGGAGCCGTGGCGATCGCGAGGAGGCGGAGGAACTTCTGCAGGATGTTTATGCACGGGTGCTGTCGCAAAGGGCGCGCTTCGACGGTCGCTCGAGCTTCAAGACATGGCTCTTTACCGTGATCCGACGGACGGCTCAGCGAAGGCGGTGGCT
>Ga0116188_1001639_pt1 | contig 18892 bp, 16 predicted proteins | sample AD_JPNTR2_MetaG_FD_89807 | JGI IMG/M metagenome (GOLD analysis project Ga0116188, IMG submission 89807) | Active sludge microbial communities of municipal wastewater-treating anaerobic digesters from Japan - AD_JPNTR2_MetaG | ecosystem: Engineered > Bioreactor > Anaerobic > Digestate | place...
ACCATAGAATTTTAGAGGTTCAAGAGAAGAATCCGCTCCATATTTCTCCTTAAACCGCAGGTGAGATTTTATCAAAAGACCTCCCGAACCACAGCAGGGGTCGTATATCTCATCCCCGGGCTCGGGGTTCAGGATGTAAGACATCAATATAGCGACTTCTCCGGGGGTATAAAACTCTCCGGCACTCTGTCCAGAGCCCTCGGCAAACTTTCTTAAGAGGTATTCGTAAGCCCTTCCCAAAATATCAGCATCTACATCGTTTAAACCAAGTCTATATCTGCTCAAAACATCTATGAGTCCTTTCAAATTTTCATCGCTGATGATTCTCTGCCCTGCAGCAGTGGCATTAAAATCTACTGTGTCTATAACGCCCTGAAGTTTTTGGTTTTCTCTTGAAATCGTGCGAACAGCATCGGTTAAATATTCTCCAACATTGGTGGTCTGTTTGGCAATTTCCTCCCATCTGGTCTTTTCAGGTAGATAAAAGCGGACGAGGTTATGGTCTTGGGCTAATAACTGTTCAACAATTTCTCTAGAGCCGTACTTTTGAGAGAGCCTATTTATTTCATCATCGAATACGTCGGAAAGCCTTTTTAAAAATACGAGGGGCAGAATATAATCCTTATACTTAGGTGCATCAATTGGTCCTCTAATTTTACAGGCGGCTTCCCATAGCCAGTTTTCCAATGCCTTTATATCCAGTTTGTTTTTCTCCACACTACTTTAACCTCCGTATCAAAATAATCAACCAAATATATTATAATCTTTTCCAGGTACTAAATGTTCTCTTTATACGCTGCAGATTATGATACAAGATACTTTCCGACACAACAGTCTCAACTATATTGTGCTTACTCCCCTGATTCTGCAGGAAGGCATCTGGGCGAACGAGGTAAGCCGTATACCTGTAGAAATACCCCTTATCTCTAAGATTACTTTGTAGTGTTCTATATTCCTTGAACTGCTCTAAATCTATTCTCTATTCTTCTATCCTTACAACACGCGTTAAGTTTATGGGAGTATCTGGATTTATCCCCTTTTCCAGAGCCTTATAGTATCCCAGATATTGAGAAAAAGGCATATAGAGGATCATCCTCAGAAACTCGCTGAGAGATAGTGGAAGGTCATACCCGATGATCGTGCATTTACTTCCCACATCTTCTATCTCTTTGGCTATCTTTAGCTCCTCTTCTCTGGCAGAATCAGAGATTAGTATCACTACAAAAGAGTCTTTTGTCAGACTTGCCTTAGGTCCATGCCTAAATTCGAGTGAATGAAATGCGGTAGCCGTAGAGGCTGACATCTCTCTCACCTTCAGGGCTGATTCACAGGCAATTCCATACAATGGACCTGAACCTAAAAAGATGATCTCTTTATAATTATTTTTTGCCTCTCCCTTTGCCCAGGCTTCAGCGATAGTAAGAATCTTTCTTGAGCTTCTACTGAATTCATCTTTCATTGTATCAATAGCTGAAGGGTTAACTGTACTAAGTACACCCAGTTGAATGGCTAACAGCATTGAGGTAAAAGATTTCGTCATCACCACACTCTTTTCTTTTGCCTCCCCTATCACTATCGATCTTTCGGCAAGTCTAGCCAGAGGCTTGTCTATCTCTGTAGTTATCCCTATGATATTCCCCTTTCCTCTTTCTCTTATCGTTTCAGTTGCAATAACTACCTCTGAGGTCTCCCCCGATCTGGATATACCAACATAAAGGGTATCTCTATCCGGCATTGTAGCTTCTGGGAAGAATGCAATTTCCTGTGAAGGTAATCCTCTGGAAACTATCCCGGTATAGTGCTGTGTAAAGGATGCAGCTGACAGGGCAAGATAGTGCGAGGTACCACTACCGAAAAATATAACATTGTCTTTATCTAAAATCTCTTCTAACCTGGGAGGATTATTTATTAGATTCTCCCAAACTCCCGGCTGATCTTCAATTTCCTGTCTGGTATAATTGTTATTCATTCTGTAATACCTCCTTACATATAGAATATCCTGTCTTTATACTCAGCTAGTTTCCTGCTGTTATACTCGTCTCCTCCATCTAAATTGCCACTTATAAATACTGGCGGTTCAATCCCTTTTTCTGCAAGAATCTCTACCACCCTGGCTATCATAGAATTGAGTATATATGCTCCAGCTATTGTTGAAGTTGGAGCCACCTTCTGAGGGAATTTACCTATCTGCAATACAGCATCACCTTTAGGGCAACAATCGTCCAGTACTATATCAGCCAATTCATATACCTTTTTACCGCTCTTATGCCTGGAAGTTACATTCTTTGAATAATCCAGTGAGGTAAGAGTTATTACTGTAAGCCCCTTATCCTTAGCCTCCAATGCCATTTCAACTGGTACAGGATTTCTCCCAGATACAGATGCTATTATCAAGACATCACCTTTCTTTACCGGGTATGATTCGAGCAGAATCTTTGCAAAACCTTCTAGTCTTTCAAGTTTACTTGTCCTATTTACAGGTCTTTCAGATAGGGATAACCCTGGAGCAAAAATTGGATTTATAAGCATAAAACCCCCAGCCCTGTATACCAGTTCCTCCGCCATCATCCCTGAGTGGCTTGCTCCAAAGATAAATATATTATTCCCTTTTAATACAGCTTCTGCTATTGCATTGGCTGCCTCTTCTATGCCTTTTATCTGGGTCTCTCTTACCTTTGCCAGAATCTTTTCTACTTCATCAAAATATTCTTCTATCTTGCTCATACTTCCTCCTTTTATACACCTGTTTTTTTGTATTCTGCAAGAGCCTTCTCATTATACTCTCTTCCATCGTCAAAGTTTATGCTCTTGTATATGTGAGGTCTTACTCCTTTAGATAGTAATATCTCTATCACCTCTGCCATAAGAAGCCACAGTATAAATATGCCGGTGATTCCACTGGTAGGACATATATTTACATCTATCCCTTCTACCTCAAGAACGGCATCTCCGATAACTCCACAGTTATCTATCGCTATATCTACTACCTCGAATAGTCTCTTACCACTGGGATGTCTTGAGGGAAAGGCTTTTGAATAAGTTATGGAGGTTATCCCTACAGTCCTGATACCTCTTTCTCTTGCTTTTATAGCCAGTTCTACCGGTATGGGATTTCTACCGGAGACCGACCCCATAATAATGGTATCTCCTTCCTCCAGGTTGTTATATTTAAGTATCAGATCAGCCAATTCATAGGGTTCTAAAACCTCTTTCGGTTTACGGAGTGGATGTACTGGTATGTTCATATTCAGATTGAATGTGAATGGCTGGAGAAACATAGGTCCTCCAGCTCTTCCAATACCTTCAAATTGTAACGAATGCCCCCCATGGTCATAGAGATATACCGCTTTTCCATCCATTAATCCGTGAGCGATCATAGATGCTGCTTTTTGTATATTCTCTGATTGGGTGTTGATGATATCGTCAAGGATCTTTCTTACCTGGTCATAATATCTCTCTTTAAACATAGTTTATCCTCCTAAAAAATTTTTCTATATTAGCCAGCAGATTCTCCTCGTTAAGCCCAAGTATCCTGAAACCTAGGATTAAAGCCCCAGCTACAGGGGGAAATCTGGGTGAAACGATAGAGACATCAGGGTATACACTCTTTATCTCTCTACCAAATATCTCATTTAAGGATTTGGAACCTGATGAAAAGACACCTCCTACTGTAGATATTTTTGAATCTGAATAGCTCAATTCCCTGATTACAGTTTTTGTTAAAAGAGCCAATTCCCTGCCCGCCTCCTCTAAAATCTCCTGAGCTATCCTGTCTCCTTCTTCAGCACTCCCGGTTACCAGTGGAGATATCTGTGCTATTTCATATCTGGAAACCCCTTTTCTATAGACCTGATCCACTAGCTGGGCAATATTATGCAGTTTAAAATATTCTACTATCTTATCTTTTAAAACTGTATATGGAAGTCTTCTATCAGCAGATTTGCTGGCGGCGTTAATAGCCTTTAACCCTATCCAGTAACCACTCCCCTCATCTCCTATAAGAGGTCCCCATCCGCCACAGGAAAACACCTTTCCTTCTGGATTTTTGCCACCAGCAAGGGAACCTGTTCCAGCTATCACCACTATTCCTTTATCTACCAGAAAAGATCCGATAAGAGATGTCAATAGCTCTCCTCTATTTACCACCTGGTCAATATCTACAATCCTCTGGATCCCTTCCCTGAGAAGCTCCTCTGAAGCTGGAGCTCCACAACAGGCTATCTTAACCCTCACCCTGTCCAATTTTCCTATCGAAGCTGAAACTGCCTCTGATATATTGCTAACTATTCTATCTCTTTCTGTAAAAAGCTGATTAACAGGTCCCCCAGTACCAAAACCAAGGATGTTTCCATCTGGATCGGCAGCAAGACATCGGATCTTACTCCCCCCACCATCTATGCCAAGAATAATAGTTTCGTCAATCATTATCCAAACTAGCCCTTTAAACCTTCTCTAGCACCCTCATAGAACCTGTTCTGTATCAAAATGAAGAATATTATTGCAGGTATCGCCGTTATCATAGCGGCTGCATTATATACCCCGTAGGTGGCTATCCTGAGGGTAGCGGGTGTTGTAGGTATACTTACAGTTATAATTACTGGCATAGTATACTTACTTGGTATGGTGAGCATCGTTCTGGCATAGATAAAATCTCCCCATGTAAATAGAAAGCTATTTACTGCGACCAGTATAAGTCCTCCGCCTGCTAATGGGAGCATTACATGCCATAGTAATTGAAAGGTAGATGCCCCATCTATTTTTGCTGCATCTTCTAGCTCAGTGGGAACACTGAGGAATGACTGCCTCATAAGTACTAAGTTTGGAGGGAGAATAATAGCAGCAAGTAACAGGGCTAAACCAATTAAACTATCTCTCAAATTAAGCAGGCTCATAATCTGCCATTGAGCTATTATACCTGCTGTTAATGGAACGAATTGAAGCATTACTATAGTATTGAAGATATTATCCCTGTATTTAAAGTTTATCCTCGAAAAACCATAACCTCCCAATGCAGAACATATGACCACTATTACAACTGTAGTTATACTTACAACTATACTATTAATTATAGCCTGTTTATAATCGATTACTGAGGTTTCAAATAAGAATTTATAATTTACAAAATCAAGACTTTTTGGTAGTATCTTTGGGTTCAAAGTATATATCTCCTGGATAGTCTTAAAGGAGCTGCATATAGTCCAGAATATAGGGAAAGCTACTACTATGGCAAGAACTGCCAGGATAATATTAAAAGTAACCTGTTGCCTGAAAATCTCCCTTCTTTTCAGAGAAAACATATTGTCCTCCTCATTCTTATTCCTTCTCTACCTTCACCAGCCTTATTACCACAGAAGCCAGTATCAGAGTAAATATAGATAAGAAGAGATTTATGGCAGCTGCGTAACCCAATCTCTGTTCGCCCCATATAGATATTTCAGCAGAGTAGTATGGTAGTATCGCAGTTGCCCTGGCAGGTCCCCCAGCGGTCAGAGCGGTGACCTCAGCTAAACCTCCAGTCAGTGCTCCTGCAGACTGAATAAATATTATAAAAAGCATATTCTTTATCGCAGGCAGGTCTACCTTCCAGAATCGAGTCCATAAACTTGCACCATCGATAAGTGCCGATTCCTTTACTTCTAAAGGGACATTATAAAAGCCTATCAGATAATAGAACATGCTGGCTCCAAAGTTCCTCCATATACTTGCAATAGCTAAAGAGTAGATAGCTACATTGGGATCGGTTAACCATCCAACAGGAGATAAGCCCAATTTAGTTAACATAATGTTTAGATATCCACTGCTTTCATAAAGAGCCTTGAACATGGTCATCCCTGCCGAGACCGGTATTACTACCGGTAAATACAGAATCACTCTGTATATTTTCCCAACGGTCTTGGCTCGCAACTCTGATATCATCCATCCACTGACTAAAGCCAGCAGCTGTGTGGCTGGATAACTATATAATACATATTTGGCAGAGATAGATAGACCCTGCCACACTCTCTCATCAGAGATCAACTCTTTAAAATTACCCAGGCCAACCCATTCCCCTGTAAGAGTGACCCCTCTAAAGTCCATAAAAGCTAATACTACCCCCCATATAATTGGCCATATATTGAATATAAGGATAAAAGATAATGCAGGTAAGATATAAATAAAATTACTATAATATTTAGATTTCATAAAGAATCCTCCACCAGATATAGATATTCCTGGGGATAAGAAATTTTTCTACCCCCAGGAATGAAAACTTATTTAAAGATTAGTTTAGATAACTGTTTATCCAGCTCTTTCTTTGCACCTTTCATGGCTTCGAGAGGATCCTTAATCTGTCCACTTAGATATTTTTCAGCCCATGGTCTGACTATATCTAGCTGAGCTCCAAAGTTAGTAGTGTTAGGTATTGGCGTAGCTTCCTCTAAAACATTAACCATATCAAGAGCCCATTCAAAGTCTGGATTACCTTTGGCTATTTTTGTGTATGGAGTTCTGTATGGAGGGAGCTTTCCACTTTCGAAAACTTTCCTCCAGGTAAAATCATTGTTTGGTCCAAATGCCCAGACGAGAAAATCTACCGTTTCCTGCGGATATGGTGCATCTTTATAAAGATAAGCAGGTGTACTCCAGAATACTGTTCCTCCTGCTGTCTCCTTAGGAAGTCTTGTAAGTCCACAGTTTTCCTTACCCACAGTCTGATATGCCCATATCCCTGCGGAATGCTGATAAACAAACATGCCATACTGACCTTTCAGGTATGGCTCTGCAAATGCATCGCCAGGGAACGGATACCACATACTATCAGGCATAGAAAGTCCTTTATCTATCCAGTACTTCAATAATTGCATGGTCTTTATCATCCCATCGCCAGCGACATCCATAAGTCCACTCGGCAGGAATGGTTTCTTGGTGAAGGTTTGCTGAATAGCTGCCGGACCTCGATGGAACACCCTTACACTTGTAGAGATTCCCCATATACCTTTTGGTTTAAATGCGCTTACAATCTTTTCTGCAAGGGTATTTATATCCTGCCAGGTTGTAACCGGAGGTTTTTCATACCCTACTGATTTAAGCACATCTTTTCTATAAAGTAATGCATCTATATCTATAGTTATAGGTAAACTTGCTAAAGTACGTCCTCTGAACTTGCTCTCAGCTAAAACAGATGGAAGCATATCCTTTAAGATAAGAGGGGCATCTTTTTCTTTAGACTTCTTTACATAAGTATCCATATGTTGGTACATACCGGAGATGAAACCAGGAGCGGTATCGGTTGCGGGCCAACCACCAAGCAGAGCGTTCCACTCGAATTTTCCTTCTTTTACCAGCTGTTGATACTTCTTCAGGTCGATACCGACATCTTCATAGACAATCTTAATATTAGGATGTAATTTCTCGTATTGAGCAGCTAAATCTTTAAGTGGCCATTCCGCCTGAACCCAACCCATAGCATTTAGCTTAATGACCTTCTGCTGCTGAGCGAAGAGTCCAGTATTCAGGAAAGTCATTAAAAACACGATGCTTAAGATAAGTACCAATAATTTTTTCATAAATCCCTCCTCCATTTTTTCATAAATCTTCCCCCTGTTATTTCCTCATCCCTGTTAATCACTATTCATATAGTTCAATCTTCTCTTACCATTATTCTAATCTCCCACCTCCCCAATCAGAACTTCAATTCCTTTATCTTCAAGGATTTTTAAAATCCTCTTGTCTGCCAGGCTATCTGTAATCAATACATCTATCCTATCTATGGGAGCTATGGGAACTAATTTTCGCTGTCCCATTTTTGTATGGTCGGCTATAATTATTAACTGTCCGGACGACTCTATCATCGCCCTGTTAACCTCTGCTTCTGCCATATTGACATCTGTAAGTCCAGCCTCTATATCAAGCCCATCCACACCCATAAAACATTTATCCAGAAATATCTTCTTAAAGAAGCTTACCGTGTCTTCTCCAACCAGTGCATAGGAATTATCTCTCAAGAAACCTCCTGGGACAACAACCTTTCCCCCCATCCTGGCTATCAGGTATGCTATATTTAAACCGTATGTAACTACCTGTACATTTGGGTATTGATCGAGAAGCCTTGCAAATTCATATGCTGTAGTTCCTGCACTTATACCGATGGTATCATTCTGAGCTACCAGGGTTATAGCCCTTTGAGCTATAGCCTTCTTCTCGACTAGATTAATTATAGTCTTTTCATCAAACGATAATTCCTTTACCTGTCCTTCTTTTAAAGATACTCCACCCCAATGTCTGCTGACTAGCCCATTTTCTTCCAATTCTCTTACATCCTTACGAATAGTAGCAGCAGATAAATTTAAACTCTCGGCTAGCTCTTTGATTGAGACTATGCCGCATTTTCTAATAAAATCGACTATTTGTTCTTTTCGTTTCTCTCTTATAACTGTAATAGGCATTTATCAATTTTTAATCACTTTCATCTCATATTTTAATTAAATTAAATCATATTATTTCAAATATGTCAACAATAACATCTTCTGAGGTTGTAAGCTTTAAAAAGATATCCATTATGCTAAAATCAATCCTGGTCACCTAATTCTAATTAACAGGAGGGAAAAAGTGGAAAAGATAATTCAGCCTGGAGGAACGATAGGACAGTGGTTAGCCCTGGGACCAATTCCCTGGGGAAGAGGAGAAGATATTGTAGAAGACTCCAGTAAGATCTTAACCTCCAGCCATCATAAAGGAGAGATCTTTGATTCTCCATCAGGTAAAAACTACTGGGAGCCAGTCTGGAGAGATGAGAAATATATAGCTTTTGGCAGTGATTACGAGAGCCTTCTATTATGGAATAAAGGATATATACCTAGGCGTTATGCAGCGGTATTTTTGAGTAACGTGATAATCCCGGAAAGAGCAGGGGCTACAGGGTTTAAAGTCGTCACATTTACTGATATACGGGCAATAATAGCTGTAAATGGCTCCATCATATATGATAAGGAGATCTCCAGAGATGACAATCTATACTTTGAAGATCAGATTGAAGTGATGTTAAACGGGGGTGAGAATACATTTAATGTCTGTCTTTTAGACGCTGGAAAAGCTGGACACCTTGGGATTATGCTGGAGTTAATTGACAATATTGTTGAGGTGACCATCCCTGGTAACCCGGAGTCTTCCCGTGAACTGGAAGAACAGGTAGAAAAAGAGATAAAAAGTCTGAGGCTAGAAAAAGATCTCTTCTATCCTGAAGACAGGATAAAGCTGCATTCAGATACAGGTATCTCCTGCAAATTATCCCTGCTTTCAAGAAGCGGAGAAAGTATATTAGAAAAGGACTTAATAAATGAAAAAGACATAAACCTGTGTTATGGTAAAGAGTTAGAGGATGGAAACTACAAGATCATCTGCATATGGAAAGACGATAGGGGAAACTATATAGCCAGCACCAGCTTTAATATCATTAAGCTCACACCTGCTAATCAAATAAAGGGTGCGGAGAATCTTGAGACCAGAAAGAAACTCACTCTGGAATATTTTGCATCCAATCCTGTTTGGGGTCGTGATGAGATATGGGCTCAGGTGGCAAGGTACAAACTGGGTTTAGATGTAGATGAAGAGATAATAAAGAGAGCCTGTGAGTATATAAAGATAAGAAGAGACTGCTCTGATTTCATCATGCAGGCTATCCTGAGGCTTATGTACTGGGAAAAAGAGAAGCCGAGGTTGAGTCCTAGGATAAGGGAATTAATGAAAGAAGCAATCCTGGGCTTCAGATACTGGATAGACGAACCTGGAGAGAGGACCATGTATATGGATACTGAAAATCACCGGTTCCTCTTCCATACAGCAGAATGGCTGGCAGGAATACTCTTCCCAACTAAAGAATTTACAAACAGTCAGCAGAACGGGTTATATCACTCTCTGAAGGGGAGGATGTATCTGGCAGAATGGTTAAAAGAGAGAACCAGATTCGGATTTGATGAATGGCATTCCAACAGTTATTATCCGGTAGTCTTTGCAGGGTTGGCAAATATATATGATTTTGCACCTAAAGAGGAGTACAAAATAAAGATAATGGCAAAACATATTCTTGATTATATATTCTTTATACTTGCCCAGGACACATTTCATGGGGTATTTGGAACAACACATGGACGATGCTACGGGACGAGGATAAAATATCCAGACTGCGATGAGTCTTCCTCCCTCTGCTGGTTGTTATATGGGGAAGGGAATCTTTGTGGTGGAGGAATGGCAGGGGTATCAGTAGCTGCAAGTACGTACAGGATACCGGAATTAGTCCTTGATATTGCCAGTGACCAGAATACAATAGTAGAGTCATATGAAAGACAGGGACTGATATCGTACAGAGATTTATCAGCTAATCTTGTTGTATATAAAACTCCAGATTATATGATTTCATCTGTCCAGGATTTTCAAAAGGGGGAGTATCTGGATTTGATCAGAGAGGCAGAGATATTGAAACCCGGAGTTGCCATGTACTGGTCTTTTCCCTATACTCAGATGCATGTTGCCCAGGTGACATTAGAGAATAAAGTGGTAATATTCTGGTCCTGCCCAGTGACATCAGAAGAGGGAACAAGTTTAAGACCTGATTACTGGGCAGGGAATATAGTGTTACCGAGGGCTATCCAGTACAGGAATGTGCTTGCACTGATATGGAAACAGGGGAAATTCTCCTGGATGACACACTGTCTCTTTGAAAAAGATAGATTTGACGAGGTATATATGGATGATAGATGGGCTTTTGCAAGGGTTAAAGATGGATATGTGGGAATCTACTCTCAGAATGGTTTTAATCCTGGAGAGAGAGGACAGTATACAGGAAGAGAGCTGATATGCTATGCAGGGGAAAATATATGGCTGGCAGAATGTGGAAGAAAAGAGGACTGGGGCTCATTTAGTAACTTTATAGAGAGTATCAAAAGGGCAGATATAGAATCTGTAGATGGAGGACTTGTATATAACTCTCCATCTGCAGGAAGATTTCTGGTAGGCTGGGATATAGAACCTTCGGTAAACGGTGAAAAGATTAAAATAAAAGATTATCCACTGCTGGAAAGCCCATACGGATATTCAGCCTTTGGAAGCGGACATATAACTCTCAGGTTTAAAGATCAGATAGAAGAAATCTTCTCTTAGAATATTAAGGGGCAGGAGAGATTCCTGCCCCCAGATAAGTTACTTCTTAAAGAAGAACTGCTCTGGACGAGCATTCTTAGGAGATCTCACACTATCATCCCAAATAATACCGTCAGGGACATTCCTGAGGTTATTCTTTGCTATCGCCGGCTGAGGCAGTTCTCCTACAAGCCCTATTATCCAGATATTTCTTTTATGCAGATTTATAATCTCCTTAAAATACCTGTCCCTTATCTTTTCATCAGCGGTAACCTTTACCTTATCCCAGAATTGATATATCTTCCTTATATCACCCTTTGGCTCCTCACCGCTCTTACCACCACTGGTATACCAAAGTGCATACAGTGGAGCCCAGGGACCATCAGTTGTTGTTCCGAGAAGTCTTCCCGGATCAGATAATACAGCAACATTCCTATCGAAGCTCCATAATCCTATTTCAATATCTCCAGCTTCACATCTGGCAATATATAAACTGCGTTCAAGTGGTCTTACTGCAACTTTAATCCCCAATTTTTCCCAGTATCTCCTTACCAGTTCCAGTTCATCCGGGATAGTAGTTCCGGCACTGGAAAAATCTATGGTCAAGGAGAGTGTCTTTCCATCAGGTCTTAATCTATATCCATCCTTATCTCTCTTCTTCAGTCCCATCTTATCTAAAATCTCATTAGCCCTGTCTGGATCATACTCTGCCCACATCTTTTCCCATTCTGGGTCATAGAAAGCTACTCCCTGCATAAGAGAGGCCTGTCTTGGTTTACCCAATCCCAGGTATACCAGCTGGTTAATCTCTTCTCTATTTATAGCTATTGAGAGTGCCTGTCTGAACCTTCTGTCTTCAAAAAGTTTACGCAGGACAGGGTCTTTTACATTTTGATTTATATATAATGCGTTACCTCCCCCTCCTCTCCATACCAGTACTCTGTAACCGCCCTTCTCTCTGTTTTCCATCAAAAGTGTATAGTCCTGAAGACTTAATCCCCTTGAGGTCATATCTATCTCCCCAGCGATAGCCTTCATAACTGCAACCTCTCCACTTTGAAGAAGGGTAATACTCATCTTATCTATATAAGGTAGTTGATTACCTGCGGGGTCTATCTTCCAGTAATAAGGATTTCTTTCTAATACCATAACCTGAGCGGTAGGAATGGTAACAGCCTTCCATGCCCAGAGGACTGGTAACTCTGGATTCTGCAGCCAGGCGTTGGTAGCACTACCTCTTGCAGAAAAGAATTGATACCATGTCTGGAATCCGGCTGACTTTGCAATCGCCTCAACCTTCTCTTTTGATGTATATTTTGGATGGAACTGAGTTAAATAATGTTTTGGAGCAAAAAATGGGTAAGACCCTCCCTCTTTTGCCAGGCTAAACAGGAATAAAGGATGAGGTTCAGCAAATTTTATCCTGAAGGTATAGGTGTCCACTTTCTCTACTTCTGGAGGCTTCCCTCCGGAGGTCAACCAGATAGGAAGTTGTGGGGTAAGTTCCTTATTCATCAGGATATCTTCATAATAAAATAATACATCTTCCGTGGTAAATGGGGCTCCATCTGACCATCTTATCCCTTCTCTCAACTTAAAGGTATAGACCTTAGCATCTTTAGAGATCTTCCAGCTCTCTGCTAAATTTGGCAGAATTTTGGAAGCATTCTTATCAGGCATTATAAGATGTTCATGACAGATCTTGTTAAGACCCCAGTGGTCTGATAGACCGGTCCATGTCCTTCTCCAGTTACCACCATACTGACCTACCTCTTCATAAGGTGTAACAACTAATGGATTCTTGGGTAGCCTCTGCTCTACCGGTGGAAGTTTACCCTGTTTCACAAGATCTGCAAGTTGAGGAGCCTCACTGAACTTACTGATCTTTTTACCGGTGAGCTTCTCATAATCTGATAGGTTATAATACTCTCCTGGCTCTACTTTCTCTGCAGATAGAATCGAAGACGTCGATCCCATAACGATGCTGAAAGCTACCAGCAGAGTCACCAAAAACTTTACTGATCTCATAGTTTCACCCTCCTAAATAGTTTTATTTTATAAAACATAGTTTAGATGAAGTTATTATATCACAAATATATGAAAATGTTAACAAGTAGGTCTCATCTAAGATAAAGATATAATATGCAGGGAAGGTGAAATCTTCATCAATCTATCTCTTTTCCTCTCCTTACAACTTTAAAGTTTTTCTCGCATTTTCCTCTGTTATCTTATCGTAAGTAGCCTTTGAAATCTTCCCTTCCTTTAGACCATTCCTGAAATAATCAACGATTGGTACTTCCTGAACCACATGGCACAGATCTGTACCAAACAACAGTTTATCCTGAAACTCTTCAAGGAATCTGTAGCCATAATCTAGGTCTCTAGTAATAGCGTTAAATCCAGAACCAGCAGATAAATCTCCATAAAGATTCGGATATTTTCTAAACAGTTCCTGTAACCTTCCTTCTTTCTCTATTTTTCCTGCAGGATAACCACCCCTTGTCTCTTCTTTAACGTCCCCATCTATTTCTGACCAGAAAGCAGTTGCATGACCGATAAAGATTGTCTCAGGACATTCCTGTAAAGCTTTCTCCAGTCTTGGCAACCTTATATCATCAACCAGTCCGTAACTTCCACCAAATCTATCGTATAGATGAAAAATTATTGGAAAGCCTACTTTTCCACAATGATTGTATAGATTCAAACAGAGTGGGTCATCAAAATGAAGATTGGCTGTAAGTTCTCCCAAGCCCTTGCAACCTTCTTCTTTATACTTATTAAGAATCCAGGAAAAATCTGTCTTTGGAGAGTTATACCCCTGCCTCGGGTCAAGACCGCAAAAAGGGATAACCCTGTCTGGATGTCGATGATACACCTCCAAAACATCTTCAGTTCCAAAATAGAAATAAGGTGTCTCAGGACTTGCTCCCAGTGGCAAAATTACAAATCTATCTATCTTCAATTCATCCATTCTCTTTATCAGTTTTTCTTCTGTAAAAGCCTCTTCTCCACCCCATACGGTAAGAATATGTGTATGAATGTCTATCATTTTGTCCTCCTGTTAAGAATAGAATTGAGGGGAGCAGGTTTCTGCCCCCTAATGGTAGCTCTTGATATCCCAAATGCATCTATCATTGCTGCCAGACCATGCATCTTATAAAATTAATAACACCTCTGAACTCTTCTTTCATAGAGTCTTTGCCAGCCAGGCAATGGCGAGATCAAACCATACCGCAACCTCTCTGTTAATCATATTCGGAGAACCTGCAGTAAGGTCTGTTGCCAGAGAAAGTCCATGGGGTCCACTGGCAAAGAGATGAAACTCAACATTCCTCTTATGCTCAAGCATAGCCTGAACATATTTTACTACACCCAGAGATGGAACAAGTACATCATCTGCTGTTATCCAGACAAAGGAAGAGACAGTATCATCTGAGACAAGCAAATCTGTAGAATAAGGCTTCAGGTCTTCTTCCTTCCAGTTATCTTTTCCTGTAAGATATCTATGCATCTGTCCACCAAGATCCATCCAGACTCTACCATCTCTTATAAAGATAGCCTTTCTAAAATTTTCATCTTCAATTTTATCCAGGACAGCGTTTAAAGAAGACTCTGGCATTCCTGTATCAACTTCAGTTATCGGATTGGGCATAGGGATAGCGGGGTAAGACAAGATTACTGCATCAGGTCTGATATGTTCCGGTGTAGAATTGAGAGCTCTGGCAAACTCATCATTATTCCACATTGTGGCAAGACAGGATGCAAGATGTCCACCGGCAGAAAATCCGCAGACAGCAATCTTATTACTATCAACACACCATTCCTCAGCATTATCTCTTATTATAAGGATCGCCTTGAAGGCATCCAAGATTGGTTGGGGTAACAGGGCTTTCTCCTTACACGAATACCTGAGGACAAATGCATGATACCCCTTAGATGCAAAAGCCAGTGCAACAGGCTCAGCCTCTCTATCAGATGTGGACATATACGCCCCACCAGGTAGCACCAGAACAGCAGGTCTTTTTCGATTGTAGTCAAACTCTCTGGAGTTATGAAGGATGTATGTCTCCATATGGATCTCCTGATTTCCTTCCCATACAGGGATATTCTTACAGATCATCTTTTCACCTCCTGATAACCTTGATGAATTACTGATAGCCTTTAAAAGGCTACCAGAAGTTAGCCCATATTCTTAACCAGATATGACACCAAACCAATAATGTTTATATCTTCCAGGTCATCGTCAGATACTATAAATGTATCATAATCGGGATTTGAAGCAGCAAGAATGACTTCTGAATTGAGAAAATAGAGCCTTCTTAAAGTTACCTCTGAATCTTTAAGCTTAAGAGCCACCACTCTGCCATTAAATCTGTCAAAGTCCAAGCTCTCTATCACCACAACAGTGCTTCCCTCTATAATATCATCATTGCTCATGGCGTTATCAGGGACTATAAGGGCGAACGCATTCTCAGGCGTATATGGGATAGGAAGATAGTCAACTATATAATTTTTCCACTCTTCCTTGGGGAGGTCAAAGGGAATTTTTCTGTAGATCGGGATATATTTAAAATCATTAACAGGTTCTAACTCTTCTCTATTATCATCTTCCATACAAGAAGATGATAACATACGAACCCAGGATTTGACAAGCCAAAAAATTCCCGCAGGTTCCAGCAAACCTTCTAGGACTCCATTTACCTCTAGATTCTGAGAAGAAATAAAAAAGCCCTGACAATTGCCAGGGCTTTAACAAGCTGGAATTTATTTTTTGAAGAAGAACTGTTCTAATCTGAAGACTCCAGGAGCAGCAGGATGCCACGTAAAACCTGACTCCGGTACATTCCTGAGGTTATTCTTCACTATAGCCATCATCCATGAGACCCCAACTGTTCCTATGATCCAGAGGTTATCTGAGTGAAGTCTCATAGCTTCTTTCAACATAGCGGTTCTCTTAGCCTCACTGGTGGTGGAGTAAAATTCATCGTTAAATATCTGCCAGAGTCGCTTTATCTCTTTAGGTGGCTCTTCTCCTGATTTCCCATTAGTACTCAGCCATCTGTACCATAGTGGACACCAGTTGTTATTGGGTGTAAGATCACCAGAGTATCCATCAGCACCAACACTGATAGTAAATCCCTGCATCTCAAATTCGTTCGCCTGGACTTTTGCTCCAACAAGAACGTTTGTTTCTGGCTTTACTTCAGCCTTTATGCCGAGATTTTTCCAGTAATCAGTAACCAGTTTCATCATATCTATGGTGGTTAAAAGATTTGCATGCACATAAATAGTGAGGGTAAGAGGTTTACCGTCAGGACGCAATCTGTAGCCATCCTTGTTGTATTGTAATTAAATGATGGAGGATAATCTCTCTTTCTGCAACCCCTGAGGGTATAGAGGGCTAGATGCTGACATCTGAGGTTTACCCCCAATGCATACTGCCACTCACCAACCCACTTCTGTCCCTCAAATGTAAATTCCCATCCAGTACACCCATACAATTCTGAAAGTACATATTTCTTGCCAAACTGATTGGCAACACTGCTGCACTGTTTTACCGTTAGAGTCTCGGTGATAAACTCGCTCAGGATATCTATACCGGGAACCCCCTGATATATATAATATGGCATAAAGGAACCGGTTCTGAGGATTCCTCTGTAAAATTCATTCTCATACAGATAGTGCCCAGTAAAGAGAAGATTATGTTCTTGACACCATCTACAAATCTGTTTTGTATAGGATTCAAGAAATAACTCAGAAATTGTCCTCCAGTAGTCATATCTTATCCTGCAAGATTTTTCTCCATCAAAAAACAGATAGGGAAGTTCTTCAAGAATATTATAGCCTCTTCTTGACCTGAAAAATTCAGGTAATATATCTGTCCAGGGTAAAGCTCGTTTATCACCTCTCCAAGCGAAAATATTCGGTTCATCAGTAAATATTCCAGGTATGGTCTTCCCGAATTCTTCTCCAACCTCTTTTAAATATCTCTCGTAGGTTGTCTTTATAAATGCCTCTACACTCTTTGGATTCAGATTATCACCATATGCATCTCCCCTTTCAGACTTCCGGCAGATCTCTCTTTTAAATATTAAACCAAGCTCATTATCAGCAAGACAGGTCTTTTCTTTAATCCTTTTTAACCTGGATATAAAGTTATTCTCCAGTACAACCACAAAACTTGCGAGGCTTCTGTCAGGATCTATTTCTCCCCTTACCGCTTCTAAGGTTAAAGCCTTAGCTCTACCCTCATCTCCTATCTCTTTAGCTACCAATCCGCCGGCAAAACCTGATGGCCATCGATCCTCATCGTATAGCCATGCATTTATTCCTGCTTCTTTTGCGGTCTGAACAGCCCTTCTGATACAGGTCATCCATTCTTCACCAAGGTATGGAGTCTCAAGACCATCCCTTGAGTGCATGAAGAATCCTCCCATCCCCTGGGATTTCATCTCCCTTATCTGCCTATCTAATTCGTCAGGGTCAAGCCTATCATTCCATGACCAGAAAGGGATACTCCTGTAATTCTTATCTGGATACTTGAATAATTCCTTTAAATTAACCATTATTAACCTCCAGAACGCTTTTATATCCAACCGATATTCTAACATATAGCCGTATAATTGAATATTTATGAATGATTGCTGAGTTTCTTACAGTTACCGTATTAGAGCCATATCCAGGCTTTTACCTCTAGAGGATTTAAGGCATCTATTCCTATTTCAATAAGTATTGATTCATTAAGGTTTTTAAGAGGGATACAGGTAATTTTCAGGACTTTTTTAGTCCTATAATTTAAACAAGATTCTAAAAAATAATGATAAAAATAGTGTCGATGTAGGATCTTCTTAATAATCTGGAGAAAGGTGGTGGTATCTCAGTTTAACGCTCTACTTTCCTTTATTGTATATTTTTTGTATAATGTTAAAGGATAAAAGTGTAAAGTTGTCCATATGGAGGTATATGCGAACTGCTCGGATATGAACAAGTTGTGTGAAATAGAAACTTAAGGAGATTAACACATGATTAAGACAAATATAAATACGAATGAAACTTCTAATCTAAGTATGCAGATTAAATCAATCCCAGAGATCGATTCAATATCGGATTTACCTAAAATAACCTCATTTATATTTCCGAAAGAATTTGGACTACTGCCTAACGTCGCTGAAATCTTTGAGCTAGAGCTCGCTTTCTATGAATATAAATTCCTTACTAAGGATGAGATCATTCGCAGAGGAGCTTTTTTCAAAAGTGTTGATGGGATCCCTACATATCATTATATAATTTGCTCAAACAACAGTCCTCTTATATGGAAGGGGAAGTCAGAACTAACCAGGTCATACTTCAAAGAAGGCAACTTTTCTACAGGGTATGCTACGCATGGGCTTTTCCCATACAGAGGGAAATTTCATCCACAATTGATAAAGGGTATATTGAATATTCTAAGAGTTCAACCTGAAGATATTGTCCTTGACCCTATGTGTGGAAGTGGAACTTTAAATGTAGAAGCAAGCATTATGGGAATTGACTCTATTGGAATTGAGAAAAGCCCATTTTGTGTATTGATGAGCAAGGTAAAGTATGAAGCCTTGAAAACTGATATCGCTACATCATCATTAATACTTAAAGATATGGATAAAAATTATAAGACTCTAATAAATGGTAAAAAGTCGTTTGCAGAGTCCTCTTATCATAATGGATTCCAACCAGAAGAAGCAATAACTCTGCTTGCTTTCTTAGACTCAATGGGCTATGCAAGAAGATGCTCAAAAAG
>Ga0116188_1001640_pt1 | contig 18883 bp, 12 predicted proteins | sample AD_JPNTR2_MetaG_FD_89807 | JGI IMG/M metagenome (GOLD analysis project Ga0116188, IMG submission 89807) | Active sludge microbial communities of municipal wastewater-treating anaerobic digesters from Japan - AD_JPNTR2_MetaG | ecosystem: Engineered > Bioreactor > Anaerobic > Digestate | place...
CAGTTTGTGCCGCAGAATTAGTATGAAGAGTGGCAAAAACCAAATGGCCAGTTTCAGCAATTCTTAAGGCGGCTAAAGTAGTATCCATATCACGCATTTCTCCAATAAATACAACATCTGGATCTTGTCGCAAAATAGACTTTAGGGCGTTATCCCAAGAAGCAGTATCTACATATAACTCACGTTGTTCAATTAAAGATTTTTTATTAGTAAATACATATTCAATAGGATCCTCCAATGTAATTACATGTTCCGCCCTAGTTTCATTTATAAGTTCAATAATGGATGCTATAGTTGTTGACTTTCCATGACCTGCTGGACCCACAACCAAAACTAAACCTTGTTTTAAATTAGAAAGTCCCTTCAAAATGGGAGGAAGGTTTAATTCATCAAGAGAGGGGATAATTTGGGGAATATATCTTAACGCTACCGAAGGGTACCCCTTTTGATAAAATGCATTTACTCTAAAGCGCGCTTTACTTCCAAGAGAAACAGAAAAATCAAGTTCTCGGCTAACTTCCAAAACAGACATTTGGTCTGGTTCCAAAACTTGTTGCAAAAAGCTAGTTACATCTTCAGTTGTCATTGCAGAGAACTCTGATAGGGGAGAGAGGTTTCTCTTTATTCTAACAACAGGAGAAGAACCAACGGTTAAATGCAAATCCGAGGCATCTAAAGAAACCATTTTTTCCAAAATTTTTGGGGCAGAAAAACTCATTTTATTTTATAACTCGCATTACCTCCTCTAAGGTTGTAGCACCTTCTAAAACCCTAAATACACCATCCTGTTGCAAAGTTATCATGCCTTCCTGTGTTGCTTGATCATGTATTTTACCCGAAGCGGCATGATCCAGAATCATATCAGATATTTTCTCACTTACATTTAATACTTCAAATATTCCTACTCTTCCATGATACCCAGTATTCCCACATTTGTCACATCCTTTTCCTTTGTAAACTGTTAGTTGGGGATTACTTAATTTTTTCATAGCTTCTATTATGCTTTTATCTCTTGTTGTAGTAGCCACTTTGGAAGGGTCTAAAGGATGAAGTATAGCCCGCATCTCTTGCTGCACTTCTTCGGGAGGCGTTAATTCTTCCTTACAATATTGGCAAATTCTTCTAACAAGCCTTTGGGCAACCACTACATTTATTGTAGAAGTTAACAAATAGTCCTCCACTCCCTGATCCAAGAGCCTGGGTATTGCACCTGCCGCAGAATTAGTATGAAGTGTTGCCAAAACCAAGTGTCCTGTTAGAGCCGCATGAATAGCAAGTTCCGCCGTCTCCCCATCACGAATTTCTCCCACCATTATTACATCTGGGTCCTGCCTTAAAAACGCCCTTAATCCAGAAGCAAAAGTCAATCCCGCCTGCGGATTTACTTGAACCTGATTTACTCCTGGTATTCTAATTTCCACAGGGTCCTCCAATGTCATGATATTTATGCGTACAGTATTTAGTTTATTTAAAGCCGAAGCCAATGTAACAGTTTTACCGGAACCAGTAGGCCCAGTTACCAAAATAATGCCAGTGGGCTTTAGTAAGGCCTCCTCAACACGCCTAAGTGATAGGCCACGCAATCCTAAATCCTTAAATGACAAAACTGTACCCTCATCCTGCAACAAACGAATAACCACCTTTTCACCATAAACCGTAGGAAGAGTAGAAATACGCAAATCTGTAAAGACATCACCCACCTGAACTTTAAAGCGTCCATCCAATGGCTTGCGTTTTTCGTCCAACTTCATGTTAGACAGAATTTTTATTCTCGCCACAATAGGGTCATGCATAATCTTAGGAAATACCCGTTTTTCTTCCAAAACCCCATCCACACGATACCTCAATCGTGTCTCTTTTTCGTAAGGCTCCAAATGAATGTCAGAGGCACCAATCTTTACGGCGGTTTCCAAAATCATTCCAACAATTCTAGCTACTGGGGCATCCCGCAATGTTGCGCTAGAGATCTCTTCCGCATTTCCGTCAAGTTTTAAGGTTGTTTGCTCAATCTCTTCCAGCGCCGCTGTAATCTCTTCACCTATTTTGCTACCCTGAAAATCACTTAAAACTTTTTTTACATCTTCGGGAGTTGTTATAAAAGGCAAAACTTTAACATTGGAACGTTTCTCTACAAATTCTATTGTGGGCAAATCCAAAGGATCCACCATAGCCAAAGATAACTCATTTGTTTCTGGATTAAATTCAAAAGGCACCACTTCTTGGCTTTTAGCCAATTCCATTGTTACGTAAGACATAAGCGAAGGATCTGGCTTCTTTTCTGGAAGGGACACATAGGGGATGTTGTACGCCTCACTATAGGACTTGGCAAACTCCAAAGAAGAGACAAGTCCCCTGTCTTTTATTATCTGGGCTATAGGAACACCTGTATTTTGATTTTCAAACCTAAGGGAAGAAACCTGGTCTATCGTTAAAAGGTTTTTTTCAAGAAGAATATCCTCAATTGTTTTATTGTTAAATCCATAAGACATAGGCAGTTTCTTTAATGATAGCACAGTTTAATAAGAGGTAGCTTTTTATAAAACACAACAACATCTATAATAAAAGTATGCAAGGCTCAATAATAGTTTATGGGAGTTCAAAAAAAGAGCGAATAGAAAAAATAGATGAAATTGCCAAAAATGTTGGATTTAATGTAAAAAAACCCTCAACGGATCTCCTAATAGCATCCGTTGAAGAAAATAAAAGTAGCATTGGAATAGAAAAAATAAGAGAAATTCAAAAATTTCTATCTCAAAAACCATATGAAAACAACACAAAACTTGTTTTTATAGAGGAGGCGCACTTACTTACAGTACAAGCTCAAAATGCTTTACTAAAAACACTAGAAGAGCCACCCGTGTTTGCCACAATTATTTTGGAATGCGCAAACAAAAATGACCTTTTGGAAACAATCATCTCTAGATGTCAGCAAATATATGTAAATTCTACTAGGCCAAAAACAGGAAAAAATCCTTCGTGGGAGAAAATAAAGAGACTCTCTATTAAAGAAAAACTCAATTTAGCAGAAAAACTAACAAAAAAGACCCCCACAGAAGTAAGAGAAATACTAAGAGAATGGCTAGAAAACGAAAGAGAGAATCTAAGAATAAACATGACAGAAGATACAAAAAACAATGTGGTAATTCTGGGGGAAGTGTTATCAGACATAGAAAACACAAATGTGAATTTGGCTTTGACAATTGATTATTTACTAACGCAAATTGTATAGGAACATACTGCTGCAACAAGGAGAAACGCCACACTTAAGGCTTTGTCAAGTTTACAGAAACCAAAAAATCACCTAAAATAACTTAGTCTATGACCAAAAGTGACAATAACAACAAATCGCCTATTGATTACGGAGCCGATCAGATACAAGTTCTAGAAGGATTGGAACCTGTAAGAAGAAGACCAGGAATGTATATTGGATCCACAGGCATTACAGGGCTTCACCATTTAGTTACAGAAATAGTCAATAACTCCATGGATGAGGCTATTGCGGGGTTTGCTTCTCATATAAAAGTGGAATTTTTCAAGGATGGTTCGGTTGCGGTATACGACAACGGTAGGGGTTGCCCCTTTGAAATGAATAAACAATATGGGGTTAGCGCCTTAGAACTTGCATTTGCAAAGCTACACGCGGGAGGAAAATTTGGTGGCGGAGGATATAAAGTGTCATCTGGGTTGCATGGAGTAGGCTCTTCGGTAGTAAATGCGCTATCTACATGGATGAGAGTTTATGTAGGAAGAGCGGAAGAACAAGTAATAGTAGAGCTCACTGATGGGGGAAAGTTGGTAAGCCCTACACATAAGTTTGACCCAAAATCCCCAACCCAAATCAAAGACACAACATGGGAAATAGACCTAACCAACTGGAAATATGATTCCGGTACTATAGTACAGTTTTTACCTGATGACACAATATTTGAAGATGTAAACTTTAGAATTGCCTTTTTTATTGATCAATTAAAGGAATATGCATACCTTACGGCGGGGATAAAGTTTGAATTAGTAGACCACAGGGAAGACCTGCATTATTCGTACTACTTTGAGGGGGGTGTAAAAACATTTTTGACATCCTTAAACAGAAACAAAACACCAGTAAATCAAAAAGTGTTTTATGTTCATAACCAAGTTGACGGAGTCGAGGTTGAAGTGGCAATGCAATATAACGATTCCTATGCCGAAAATGTTATTTCTTTTGCAAACCACATTAAAACAATTGAAGGGGGAACACATTTAACAGGGTTTAGGTCAGCGCTGACAAGATCCATAAACCAGTACGCAAGAGACAAAGACTTTTTAAAAGAAAAAGATCAAAACTTATCCAGTGATGATTTAAGAGAAGGTCTAACCGCAATAGTTTCCATAAAGCTAAATTCGGATGAGTTGCAGTTTGAAGGGCAAACAAAAGGAAAATTAGGTAACTCTAGGGTTAGAACCATCGTAGAAAATGTTACAAAAGAAGCTTTAGACACGTATCTAGAAGAAAATCCAAAGGATGCCGAAAGAATAGTACAAAAAAATGTTTTGGCTTTACGAGCCAGATTAGCGGCAAAAGCAGCCCGACAAACCGTTTTAAGAAAAGGGGTACTGGACGGAAGTGGAGTTCTCCCAGGGAAGCTAGCCGACTGCTCCTCAAAAAAGCCAGAAGAATGCGAGCTTTTTATTGTAGAAGGGGATTCCGCTGGAGGTTCAGCCAAAAGCGCTAGAAGCAGAGAATTTCAGGCTATATTGCCTTTATTTGGAAAAATACTAAACACAGAACGAGCTAGACTAGATAAGGTTATAGAATCGGATAAATTAAAAGACCTAATCATTGCCATTGGTTCGGGGGTAGGGGAGCATTATGACCCAGAACATTTGAGATATCACAAACTAATTATTATGGCGGATGCGGATTCTGATGGAATGCATATTATGACTTTGTATCTAACTTTCTTTTACCGACACCTTAAGGAATTGGTGGAAAACGGACATGTTTATGTTGCAGTTCCCCCGCTTTTTAAGGCTACTTGGGGTAAAAATAAAAAATACCTTTTTGATGAGTCCGAAAGGGATGCTTTTCTAAAAACCGAAGAGAGTCAAAAAGCGATCATCCAAAGATTTAAGGGTTTAGGAGAAATGAATCCGGAAGAATTATGGGAAACGACCATGAACCCAAAAACTAGAAGGCTTAAAAAAATCTCCGTAGAGGATGCTACAGAAACAGAGGAAGTTTTTACAACATTAATGGGAGACTCCGTTCCACCAAGGAAAAGGTTTATTCAAACACACGCCAAACAGGCCAATGTGGATATTATTTAGTTAATATATAAGTAAGGAAAAGGGTAAAAATATGAATATATATATAACAGGGCATAAGTCACCAGATTTGGACAGTATTGCTTCACCAATTTTATATGCCGAATTTTTAGAAAAAACAAACAAATATCCTAATGCAAAAATTATTCCCGCAAGATCCGGAGAAATAAATAAAGAGACGGAATTTGTTTTAAAAAGATTTGAGGTGGAAACCCCGCTAAGTTTAGATACAACAGAAATCGCAAAAGAGGACAAATTTATACTTGTGGATCACAACGAAGAATCTCAAAGACACGAAAAAGTAGACCCAGAAAAAGTTTTGGAACTCGTTGACCATCACAAGGTAAACTTAAATTTTGCTTTTCCATTACAGATCACCATTCTTCCAGTAGGAGCGACTGCTTCAATAATTTATTCATTATTTAAGCGAGAGGGGATTGAACCTTCAAAAGTTGCAAAGAATCTAATTCTAAGCGCAATCCTTTCGGACACAATGGGATTAAAATCCAGCACAACAACAGGATTAGATTCAGAGTTTGCACACGAGATAGGGGACAAGCTACACATAGATATTGATAAACTCACATTTGAAATTTTTAAGGCAAAGTCAGACATCACGGGGCTTTCGTTAGAAGAAATAGCCAAAAAAGACTTTAAAGTTTTCAAGTTTGGGGAAAAAGAAGTATATATAAACCAAATAGAAACAGTTGAGCCAGATAAGATTCTGGACAAAAAAGATGAACTTATTGGAGTGTTAGAAAACGCCAAATCAGAAGAGGGAGCGGGAATCGGATACATTGTTATAACAGACATTCTAAATGTAAATTCGCAGGTGTTATACACTAACGAAGAGGAACAAAGAATTTTGGAAGAGGCGTTTATGACTCAAGGTAACCAAGGAGTGGCAGACATAGGACCTAGAATGAGTAGAAAAAAGGATATTGCTCCTCAAATTGAGAAGGTTTTAACAAAGTGAAACTTTTATAGGTCACAAACAAATCTACAACTTTTCAAATAGGTTATAGATACATATAAGAATTTAATAGGAAGAACAAACAAGAAATGGCAAAAAAAGATAAAAACAATGAAGAATTGACTTCACTAATAAATGGAGATTCTGAAGATGACAAAGAAAAAGAGCATGTTGCGGACGAGGACAAGTCTCTTGAAAGAGAAATTAGCCCAAATGAAGAAGCTGAAGAAACATTAGAAGATCCAAATATTATAAAAGCAAATATTACTCAAGAGATGCAAACCGCGTACCTGGATTATGCCATGAGTGTAATTGTTTCGCGCGCTCTTCCCGATGTGCGTGACGGTTTAAAGCCTGTGCATAGAAGAATTATCTATGCCATGCAGGATCAGAACATGACTTCTTCCGGGAAATACAATAAATCTGCAGCAGTTGTGGGAGAGGTTATGAAAAAGTACCATCCACATGGAGATACTGCTATATATGACTCCTTGGTAAGGATGGCACAGGATTTTTCGCTTAGGTACCCGTTAATAGATCCACAAGGAAACTTTGGAAGTATAGATGGGGATTCTGCAGCAGCAATGAGATATACGGAATGTAGGATGTCCAAAATTGCAGAAGAGCTATATGCCGACATAGATAAAGACACTGTTCCATTCCTTTTAAACGACCTCCAAAACGAAGAACCCGCCTTTTTACCTTCTAAGTTACCTAATGTTTTACTAAATGGGGCTTCGGGAATTGCTGTTGGGATGGCAACAAATATACCTCCGCATAATTTGGGAGAAGTAATAGACGGCATAAACTTTATGATTGAAAATGCCGATAATATAGGGAAATCCCCAGAAAAAGGCTCTGAAAGCCAAATCGCTACGGTTGATTTTGAATCCACAGCTACAGTGGAGGATTTGGTTAAACATATTAAAGGACCAGACTTTCCAACAGGAGGAATAATCTATAACAAAGAAGATATAGTGCAAATGTACGCTACAGGTAGGGGAAGAGTGGTTGTACGAGCAAAAATGGATATTGAAGAGGAAAAGGGGAAATCTCAAATTATAGTTACAGAAATACCTTATCAGGTAAATAAGGCCACTCTGATAGAAAAGATCGCGGAAAATGTAAAAAAAGACAAGATACAAGGAGTGGCAGATTTAAGGGACGAATCGGACAGAGAGGGAATGCGAATTGTGATAGAACTTAAAAAGGGAGCTGTAGCCAAAAAAGTGGAAAATCAACTGTATAAATATACTCAATTACAAAGCACCTTTAATACCAACATGGTGGCGCTATTAAATAACGAGCCAAAACTTTTAACTCTAAAGACCATTTTAGAGGAGTTTGTTAAGCACCGACAGATAATTGTCATAAATAGAACAATATTTTTACTCAAAAAGGCGAGAGAGAGGGAACACATATTATTGGGGCTTAAGATTGCCTTGGATAATTTGGATGAAGTAATAAAACTCATTCGCGGTAGTAAAGATGCAGAAACAGCAAAAACAGGTTTAATGAACCGTTTTGGCCTTTCGGATATTCAAGCACAAGCAATTTTAGACATGCAACTTCGTAAATTGGCCGCTCTAGAAAGACAAAAGATAGAAGATGAGCTTAAAGAAATAATGGCCACAATTGCGGATTATATTGACATATTAGCATCCCCAAAAAGGATCATAGAGATAGTAAAAAATGAACTTTTAGAGGTTAAAGAAAAATTTGGGGACACCAGAAGAACCAAGGTTTTACAAAGCAAGGCGGGAGTTATAGAAGAGGAAGATCTGGTTCCAAACGAACAATGTATTATAACTATTTCCAAGGAAGGTTATATAAAGAGGTTAAAGGAAAATTCTTATAAGACTCAGGGAAGGGGAGGTAGAGGTGTGCAAGGATCTGACCTAAAAGAAGAGGACGCAATGGATAAAATGCGAATTTGTAATACACACGATTTTGGGTTTTTCTTAACCAACCATGGAAAAGTTTATAAATTAAGAGTATGGGAAATACCCGAAGCTTCAAGAACCGCCAGAGGAACGGCTGTTGTAAACCTTTTGGGTATTGCTCAGGGAGAAACCATAGAATCATTTCTGACTCTATCAGTAGAAGATCTTGAAAATGGGCAAGGCTACATCGCCTTTGCAACTAAAAATGGTTTGGTTAAAAAAACCGCACTAAGTGAATTTGAGAACATCAGAGCCACAGGAATTATTGCTATTGGGCTAGAAGATGGGGATTCTCTTGTTAGGGCAGATCTTACTTCGGGCGAGGATCACTTAATGTTAATTACAAGAGGCGGCTTGGCTATTAGATTTGAAGAAAAGGAGATTAGACCCATGGGAAGAACTGCCAAAGGCGTAACTGGGCTAAGATTTAAAAAAGGCGGGGATAGCGTTATAGAAATGATCGTAATTCCGCAGGGAAAAGATGACTACGAAGTTTTTGTTGTAGCAGAAAATGGTTACGGCAAAAAAACCGATTTAAGTGAATACAGGGTACAGAGTAGGGGAGGATCAGGTTTATTAACCTACAGCGTTGGCAACAAAACTGGGAGATTAGTTTGTGGGAGACTTGAACCCAAAAAAGAAGAAGAAAAATCACAGGATGTTTTGTTGGCAACTACAAGCGGAAAAGTAATAAGGATTGAAGCCAGGGGGATACCTAATTTGTCAAGGAGCACAAAGGGGGTTAGGCTTATTAGGCTTTCTGGGGAAGACAAGGTTAGTTCGGTGGCTTTTTTGAGTTAATTGGGAACAGATTAAAATCAAAGACTTAAAAATAGCTCTTACAACAAATAACAAAGTAAGTGGTAAAAATACAGTATTTGCGTAATAAATGTAAGATGCACTTTACAAAAGGCGACGGTTTTTGTAAAATATAATTATGAAACACAGGTTGATCTGGGATACACTTAAAAAAGAAATAGACTCAGATGAGATAATTGTTATTACTGGACCCCGCCAAGTAGGCAAAACCACTACTATAAATTGGTTACTAGAAAATATTCCATCTACAAACAAAATTTATTTTGACATGCAAAATATCGCCGAAAGAGAAGTGTTTGAAACCAAAAATGCCAATTCTATTATTAATGAACTACAAAGACGGGGCATTAATACCTCTCAAAGAATATACATTGCTATAGACGAGATACAACTTCTAGATACATTACCAGGGATCATAAAGTACCTATATGATCACTATAAAATAAAATTTTTCCTCACCGGATCAAGCTCCTATTACATAAAGAATAGGTTTTCAGAGTCCATGGCAGGACGAAAACTGATTTATGAAATGTATCCGCTTAGATTTCAGGAATTCCTTGATTTCAAGGGCATAAACTATAAATTGCCAGACCTCTTAGGTGACACCGTACAATTTGATAATAACGCCTACAACCTACTCTCCACATTATATGAGGAATATATAGAATATGGGGGACTTCCAAAGGTAGTATTGGTAAATGATTTTGAGAAAAAAAGGCAACTCTTGGAGGAAATTTTTAGTTCGTACATTACATTAGATGTAGAGACACTGGCGGACTTCAGGTCATCCGCAGACTTTAGGAAGGTAATTAAATTAATCGCAACAAGAATAGGCAACCGAACTAATATTGCGGAATTATGCAAAATTATAGGAATTAGCAGACCAACGGTAATGGCATACATAGATTTCTTGGAAAAAACTTACCTAATCAGAACCGTTGAAGCAATTTCTAACTCTGAAGATGTGAGAGTGAGGAAACCCCCCAAAATATACTTTGTAGACACAGGGATAGCAAACCTAAATGCCGACCTTTCGGGAGGGTGTAAATTTGAAAATACAGTAGGACACCAACTCTCTTTTTACGGGGTATTAAACTATTTTGAAAGCCGCGATGGAGAAATAGATTTTATAATAAATAGGCAATTAGCAGTAGAGGTTAAAGAAACCCCTACAGATTCACACTTAACAAAGTTACATACAAGAAGTGGGTCATTAGGCATAAGAAATTCCTTGATAGTTGGAAGGGAAAAATCTGCCAAGTTTGAAAAATACCTCTGGGGAGGGTGCATTAAATAAAAATAAAAAATGAGCAATCTCATAATGTTTGAAAAATCCCTCTGGGAAAAGGGCATTGATCTAATTGCGGGAGTAGATGAGGCAGGAAGAGGCCCCTTAGCAGGTCCTATTGTGATAGCATCGGTTATTTTAAATAAAAATGATCTATCCCTTTTGGGAAAAGAAACTTTGGTACAAAATGAAAAGCTAAAAGGAAAAAGGTCACCGTTTGGAACCTCCAGAAATAACGACCCCTCATCAGATGAGCACCTGAGAACTTATAACCTCATAAACGATTCCAAGAAATTAACGAAAAAAAGGAGGGAGCTACTATATGATTTTATTGTCTCTAAAGCAATTTGTTACTCAATTGTAGAAATATCGGTGGAAGATATAGATCTAAAAGGTATTGGATGGGCAAACTCCGAAGGTTTTTCCCGCGCCATAGAAACCTTACAAATAAACCCTGAATTTGTTTTATCAGACCATTTTTCCATTATGCGACTGTCTAGAGAAAAACAGGAGAACATACAAAAGGGAGATACATTAAGCATAAGCATTGCAGCAGCCTCCATTTTAGCTAAGGTTTACAGAGACAGAATAATGCAAGAAGAAGCCAAGAAGTTTCCAGAATATGGTTTTGAAAAGCATAAGGGGTACGGAACAAAAGCGCACATTGAGGCTATTTGTAGAAATGGGATTTGCAAAATACATAGGAAAAGTTTTGAACCAATCAAGTCAATGTCTGGTAAAATGAAATCGTGAAAAAATACTTTGGATTAATTAGAAGCCTAGATTTAGCCCTTTCATTTGAAGATGTTCTGCTTATACCCCAACATTCAAAAATAAATTCAAGATCAGAAGTAAACCTAAGTACAATTTTATCTCCAAACCTTACGTTGCAAATACCCCTAATTTCAACAAATATGTCCACAGTCACAGGAGTGGAAATGGCTGTAAAGATGGCAGAACTAGGGGGCATGGGCATACTACCAAGATTTGAGAAAATAGATGATCAGGCAAATAAGGTGGCAGAGGTGAAGAAAAGACTTACAAGATATTCTAGTAAACCAAATATTGCGGCTTCCATAGGCATAAAGGAAAATCTAGAACGCGCAAAGGCTTTAGTAAGAGCAGGTGCCAGTATTATTAATATTGATGTTGCACATGGGCATATGCAACAAAATCTAGACTTTGTTAAAAGTGTTAAAAGTTATTTTGGAGACAAAATTACCATTATTGGAGGTATCGTAGCAACAGGAGAATGCGCAAGAGCACTTTTTAAGGCGGGAGCAGACACTGTTTTTGTAGGCATTGGCGGAGGATCAATTTGTACAACAAGAATTCAAACAGGCTGTGGATTACCCACATTTGACTCCTTATTAAGAGTATCAAAGGTAGCCAGAGAAATGAAGAAAACATATATTGCTGGGGCCGGAATTAGAAACTCAGGGGATATTGTAAAAGCTTTAGCAGCTGGAGCCTCTGCCATTGCAGGGGGAAACATTTTTGCAGGCACCAATGAAGCACCTGGAAAATTGGTAGAGGTAAATGGCAAAAAATATAAAGAGTATGAAGGTTCTACCAGTGTGGAAGCCAAAACAAAACATATTGAAATTAATCCAAGCGAAAAGTCCAGTACTTATATTAAGCATATTGAAGGCGTTTCTGGACTTATTGAGTACAAGGGTCCTGTAGAAGAGGTCGTAAATGGCTTATTGGCAGGAATAAGGTCGGGTTTTAGTTACAATGGTGCCAAAAATATACAGGAACTTTGGAAAAGGGCGAAATTTGTAAGAATAACTGCACAAGGCGCAATTGAGGGAGGTGCTCACGATCTTATCCGGGTAGAGTAGGGGACACATCCAAATATCTACCCACAACCTATAGGTAATACTCTTTCAATAATCAGGCTGCATCAACACCACTTTCATCCGCAACGATATTTTTATGATATTTTTCATGAACTTCCTTTAGCCTTTTATCGGTTATATGAGTGTATATTTGGGTTGTGGAAACATCTGAATGACCCAATAATTCCTGTACAGACCGCAAATCTGCCCCTTCGGAAAGTAAATCGGTTGCAAATGTATGTCTTAATGTGTGCGGAGTAGCATCTACCGCCAAACCAGATCGCTTAACATATTTTTTGACCATTCTCTGAATACTCCTTGTAGTCAAGCGAAGAGACTCTCCATCAGCATCATTCTCATCCATACTTTTACCCGAATAGCGAATAAATAAAGGCTTAAACTCATCTCGCCGCGTGGATAAATAACGACGTAACCAATTTTTTGCTGAGTCACTTAAATAAACAATTCTAGCTTTGCCTCCTTTTCCCAAAACAGTAAATTCTCCAGACTTTAAATTAATATCCTCTAAATTTAGAGCAACCAACTCACTAACACGTAATCCCGTACTAAATAAAGTTTCTAAAATGGCTCTGTCACGCACCCCGGAAAGCTTATTTAAATCCTGAACGGAGAATAACTCTTCCAATTGATTGTCATTTAAAACATTCGGGACTCTATCTGACTCTTTTCCTAATATAATACGGTCTGGAGGTATTACATCTAGACCCAATTCCACAATCAAATATTTCAAAAAAGCCCGTATTGCAACCATAAACGTCTTTTGTGTAGACTTTTTGTACCCACCAGAAGACTTTGAGTTCTTACGACGGTTCAAATTAACTCTATATTTGTGTATCGTGTCTGGATTAATATCGGAAGGAAATATTTTCTCAGTTCCCAACTCATCCCTAAGCCAAGTAAAAAAATCATTCAAATAAAAGTCGTACATTTTTACAGTACTTTGAGCTAAATTTTTTTCTATCTCACAATACTCAAGATAATCAGTTAAAATGCTGTTAAGAGGCTTTTTTCTTAAGGTATCCATAGTCTTCTTTTAAATAAAAACGCCTTAGAATTGATTCTAGAGGCATGATTTTAGAGCTTTTTGTGCCCCAAATATGTTCTAAACATATTATAGCTTAATTCCTTTTATATTATTAAAAAACAACAATACAACCTATTAAATCAAAATTAAATAGAGGTGCTTATTGAACATATAAAAGAGTGTAAATCCCAAAGAAAAGGGGACTTTAAAAATAATCAAATAATAAATTAAGAAACAAAAATATATAAAATATTTTTCTTATGTATTTTTGGGAGAAGGGGAAGACTAACTTTCTAAAATCCCGACCCAAATCTAACGTCGTATAATGTATGTTTAACGACATCCTATCGAGTAAATTTTAAGCTGGATAAGAAAAGAAGATATTACCTAAGTAAAGACACATATAAAAGAGAGGAGAGGACTAAATGAAGAACATAAAAATAATTGCTAAATTAAACTTTTTATTAATTTTATTAAAAGCACATAATTAATTACGCAGATATATTAATTATTAAAATTCACATTTTATAATTTTATAAAATAAGTTATCCACACCGCTGGATACAAAATTTACACAATTTCACATAATTATGACAACCATACTTGCAAAAAGTATGACAATCTCCCCTACTCTGTAAAATATGACAAAAATACCAGTTGGCACTATAAACTATAGGATGCTTTGCCCCGTATTACTATGGGATACTGGTTCCCCACTCTCCACTCCCCGCTTCTCAATTTTATAAAATGCGTTAGGGTCTAAAAATTAATAAAATAATTAAGAATACAAGAATAATTGCTCCGTAAATGTATAAAAAGCTTTTGTTCAATCTATTTTTCATATAGCTATCTATGTAATTCAACCCAAAAAGTAGGATAGCCGAAGAAAATATGCCCCTCAAAAATGCTTCCGTAGGGATAAAAGATACTGAAATACCTCCCAAAAAGACCAAAAAAACACAAAAAAGTGAATTTATAATTTTTTCTGTATTCCCTATTTTTCTTACTCGCCTATCAAAACTAAGACTCCATAAGTAGTAAAAGGCAAATACAAATGTTACTAAGGAAGCCAAAAAAGATTGGTATAAGGGACCTTGATCAAACTCATATACTCCAACATAAACAGGAATAGAAATAATAACTAGGATAATTTGACTCCATGTAACCGCAACCCTATATAAGGGAAAAACTTCCTCCCTCTCATCCACAACCAAAAGTATATTATTCACAAGACTGATTAAATAATAAAGTCCAGAAACTATCACAAGGCTAAATAGTCTAAAGACTAGGCTAAAATTAGGAAAGTGGTACAAGGAAAGAAAGGTTCCAAGACTTAAGCTCATGGGCAAAAGGGAAATAATTAATCCGCGGTACTTCCCTTTTGATTTCAGTAAAGAAGAATATTGAGTTAAGTATGACCCCAAAAGCGTAATTAAAAATACAACTATTACGCGAGAAACCAATCGGCTGGACTGAGGATCAACATCAAAACCAATTTCCGGAGAAAAATGCAAGAAAAGAAAAAACATGACTATTGAGTACAAAATGTACCCATTCTTCTTGTCTTTAAATTTTTGAATGATTTGCATACACCTCAACTACATCGTCATGATCCTCTAGAGTTTCTATAAGATCTACGACTTTTTCGTAATCAATCTCATTTAGGGGAACCACAAACGAGGGTACATTTTGCTTATCAAAAATGTAAGATGCCGATCCAATGGTTCCTAAAGACCCACCAAATCTTTCTAGAATATTTCTAATTTCCGCCACAGTTCTGTTCTTGTTATCCGTAACAGTTTTTATAATCAGAGCTACTCCAAAAGGTCCATATCCTTCATAAACAATTTCCACAATATCCTCTCCGTCCTTTATTTCCCCAGTGCCTTTCTTTATAGCCCGTTCAATATTATCTTTGGGCATATTAGCCTCTTTCGCTTTCTCAATCATTAGGGCTAATGAGGGGTTCATGGAAGGGTCTCCTCCCCCATTTCTTGCCGCCATACTAATACCGCGAGAAAGTTTGGAAAAAGAGGCACTTTTTCTCGCATCAGCAATCCCCTTTTGATGTTTAATTTTCGACCATTTATTATGTCCGCTCATAACAAGTAGATATTATCAAATTTATTGCTCTTCGTCTTCATCAACAGAGCTATTTTCAACGGATGTACTTTGCCCCGCAGTATGACCTAACCCCTTCATGGATAACCCAATCTTTCCATCTGAACTAATATCCAAAACTCTCACTTTTACCTTATCTCCAACAGATACAACATCCTCCGCTTTCTTTACATAATGATCTGCAAGTTCGCTTATGTGAACCAACCCTTTTTTGCCTTCACTTAATTCTACAAAAGCACCAAATCCAGCAATATCCTTCACAACACCTTCATATACTTCGCCCACAGCAAAAGGTAAACTACCTTGCAAGCCTATTTCCGCAAATTTCGTATTTAAAAGGCTGTCACTAACCACCACGCCATCCTTATCCCTTGTGCCGTTCCCACTGGATATTTTTGAAATGCCACCCTTTTGAGCTATTGCCTTACCCTTATCAAATTGGGTTTCTGTCCATGTGTTTATCTCTTGCTTCACCTTATCAACAGGAACTCCATATTTTTCACGGCTCCTAGAGAGTATCTTCTCTTTTAAATTAGATTTTGGAACAATTTCAGAACCTTCTTCCCAAGGAACCAGGATTCGGGCAGAAAAAGGCATAGAAGTCATTCCGTCTATCATAAGCTTTATATAAATGTGAAACCTTTCCATTGAGATAAGATCTTGCTTATCAAAAAATGGGGCAAATTCATTGGACATCACAAACGCATCTGGGGCACCTAAGGAAAAGGAGGCAATAGTTCCAACATTGCCCAAGACAGCTTTTAAAAGTTCATCAGGTAATTGTGCAGTATATTGATGAGTTAAATACAAACCTAATTTATACTTTCTTGATTCAGAAAGAATAGACTCAAAGCTTCCTGTAGCAAAGTTCTGAAACTCATCAACATATAAATAAAAAGGTCTCCTCTGCTCTGGGGCAATTTTCGCTCTTTGAAGCGCCATAAACTGAATTCTAGAAACAAGCAAAGCACCCAATAAATTAGCGTTATCCTCCCCTATTTTACCCTTAGAAAGATTTAACAATAAAATCTTCCCTGAATTCATAATGTCCCAAATATCAACGGTAGATTTTTGTTGACCCAAAATATTTCTTACCGTAGATGACGCCAAAAATCTATTAACTTTGTTTTGAATAGGAGCTATTGCCTCTGTAACCAATTTTGTATTCCCTTTCATCGCTTTATACTCAGTATCCCAGAATTTCCTTACAACAGGATCCTCCACAAAATGTAAAACATAATTTAAATAGTTTTGATCCTCCAACAGCCTTGTAATACCAAGCATTGTTGAATTGGGAGCCTCCAACAAGGTCAAGAGCGCGTAATTAAGCAAATATTCCAACCGAGGTCCCCAAGAATAATCAAAATGGTGTTTAATGGCAGCCACCAAAGCCGAAGCCATCAGATTCTTTTGGTCAGGATCATCCAATTCCAGTAAGTTAATTCCTACAGGATTTGCTGTATCCGAAGGATCTACAACCACAACATCATCCAACCTATTTTCTGGAATCCGTTCTAACAAATGATCTATAGTTTCTCCATGAGGATCTAAAACACCAACACCAAACCCATTTGCAATATATTGACTAGCCATTGTCTCCAAAAGAGTAGATTTTCCAGTACCAGACTTTCCTATCAGATACATGTGTCTTAATCTGTCATCCCCATTTTTAAGCCCAAATCTAACAGTTTTATCCCTATAAATCGTCTCACCAATGTATGTGCAATCAGTTGTAGGAAGCTCAGCTGGGGGTTCGGCTTTTTTGGAATAAACCCATGCGGACATATTTGGCGTAGAAATTGAGGAAGAAGGTAAGTGAAAGACAGCCGCCAATTCTTCTGTATTCAAAGTAAAGGAATTAGATTCATCCAAAACTCTTGCGCAAAAGTTACTTAGCTCCTTTTCCTTTCCAGCAAAATGGCTCTTAACTACAAAACCATTTGTTGTTGCAGTATAAAACTGCTTCATAGAAGCGATCACAGACCTCATATTGGTTTCAGCAGTTATGGGATCTTCTGATGTAGATAATACCCTAATTTGAACTTGAAAACCCAGCTTGGAAAGCTTATTTTCAATGGATTTAAGCTCCAAATCCTGAGTTGGGGAAAGCTTTACAATCGGAGTACTCAATTGAGATTTGGAGTAGGTGGCCTCCTCTGGTTTTCTAAAAAATCCTGTGGCAATATCAATAATTAAAGCACCAATCTCGGACAGGAATGTATTCAAAATAGATTTTACTTCATCAGAGGCGCTAAATTTTTTGGTAGATACACCATCCCTTACTGCTTTAGCGTATTTATAACCATCTGCTTGCCAATTATCGGGGCGAGGCTTGGCAACAATCTGAATTCCAATTGTTTCATTTGGCTTTGCATGAGACAAAACCGAAGTTATTCCAGATAAGGGATCAACCTCCAAGTCTCTAAAGGATTTTAGAGGGAAAAAATCATCCTTGGAAAGTCCTAAACTTACAAGGTCATAACTCATGGTGGACGAAAGACTATCACAATAGTCTGGTACTTCTCTAATTAACGAGCGAGGGTACTGTGCGTAAATCTGGCTTTCCACAAACTTGGCTACTCTTTGAGGGAGCACAACATAAAAATGAATACCTCCCTCCCCGTGAGAAACTATCTCAAAGGAAAAATGCTCCTGTGCAGAGGCATCTTCTCTGAGTAATCCGTGTAAAGAAGCAAACATGTTTTCCGCCAAAAGAGAAGAAGCTTGCGGGGAATGATCTTCTTCCTCATCCACTCTTGGGACTTTTATTTCCAAAATCTGGGGTTCTTCCATTACAGAAAACCCAGAAGAAGAGCCTTTTTTCAGGCGACTAGCAATAAAAATAAGGATTATACCTAACCCAAAAATTAAAGGTCCAAAAACGACATAACTATACATAAAAGGTGGAGATGGGTTTACTTATAGCAAAACTACTCGATCTATTATTTAATAATTCTCAAGAAAGTCAAGCCCAATAACTAATGTAACGTCTGCTCTAGAGATTGCAGGGTCATTTATAGGTGAATGCTTCTTTGAATAATTCTTAGAGATAGCAAAAAAATTGGATAGATACTGTGCGACATAACTTTCAGGATTATCAGTGATCATGTAGGTCGTTTCTTCAATATTTTGAGCATTTTCAACAGATATAACATGACCACCAACATTTTTAACTACCCTACCGCCAAAGGAAGCAACACCCGAGGATTTCGTAGCATTTAGTATTGCCAAGGAAAGCTCCTGCGAAGAAATATTAGAATTATAATTTAACTCCCTCAAATTACTATCCAAAACCTCCTGCAAAGAAAAACTAATAATTCTTAAATCTCTAGTCTTTAAAGCTCTAAGGTTATGATAATGAGTAAAGAATTCAGAAACTGTAAAATTGGTTCGCATAGATTTAGACAGAAGTTTAATGTTTTTCTTATCTAAGAATCTAAGTGTATCCCCTTGTAAAACCAAATTCTCTACATAATCCTGAATCTCGGGCTCAACCACTACCCATTTATCCAACGAATATCCAGTTAGTAACTTTAGGGCAGACTCAAC